>Ga0209519_10000005_pt1 | contig 117988 bp, 103 predicted proteins | sample Rifsed13ft1_FD_184005 | JGI IMG/M metagenome (GOLD analysis project Ga0209519, IMG submission 184005) | Soil microbial communities from Rifle, Colorado, USA - sediment 13ft 1 (version 2) | ecosystem: Environmental > Terrestrial > Deep subsurface > Rock core/Sediment | place: Rifle, Colorado...
TTTGTTAAAGAACTTATTCGTTGTTGCGGGTGCAAAAGTACCACCTTTATTGTCTAATTCAAGCTTTTTATCGACCTTTTTTTTGCCTTTTTTTGACTTTGAGTTTAAGTTATTGAAAACCCGCAGTTTGAAGATCAAAATTTTTTCCTCACCCCGACTCTCTTCGAAGGAAAGGGAGGCTTTGCCGAAGTGGTTTGACCGTATATCCTAGTATTATGTAGTCGTGACTAATAAGATTCTTACTGTCTTTATTGCATGTGATTTCTTTGTTGATCGTGCCAAAATAAACTTTTACCACCACTGCCCTAGCCCTGATAGCAGCGGAAATCCTTATATGCCGTGGTTCGGCATATAAGATTGTAGCGTATAGCAGGAAATAGCTCCTAATTATTCTAGTCGAAACGGATGGCTTTGACGGGTGAGATTTTAGTTATTATATAGGAGGGAATTAGCAACACCAGAAAGCAAACGCCAATGGTAAGAAGGTTCAGTAATGCGATATATCCCCAATTAAGATATACGGGCGCCTCATTTACATAATAGTTTTCGGGATTGAGCTTGATTATCCCAAAATGCTGTTGGAGTAATAATATAGCTATTCCAATCAGGTTTCCCCAGAACAATCCGCGAAGAATCAGATAGGAGGCATTGTACAGAAATACTTTGCGAATGCTCCAGTTGTTTGCCCCTAATGCCTTTAATATCCCTATCATCTGGGTTCGCTCCAGAATAAGCACTAACAGCGCCACCACCATGTTTATGGTTGCGACCAATATCATTACAATCAAAATGACTATGATGTTGAAATCGAATAATTGAAGCCACTCAAATATATAACTGTATTTTTCTATTATGGTTTTAGTATCGAGCGTCGAACCCGTTTGCTGATACACCTGATCTCCCACAGGTTTTATCTCATCGAAATCCTTTACGAACACTTCGAAAGCCCCAACTTGATCGGGCTTCCATTTATTAATCCGTTGCATGTGACGAATATCCCCTATAACATAAGTAGCATCAAATTCCTGGAAACCGGAATTAAAAATCCCCACTATTTTAAACCTTCGGATATTGGGTAACTTGTTCTGACTTTCTTTCATGAAGAAGGTATTAAAGGCATCTCCCACTTTTAGTTTTAATCTATTTGCGAGGAATTGGGAAATTAACACATCTTCATTAAGCTTTTTCGAAAAATCAGGCAGTTTCCCTGACACGAGATAGTCCTTTATGTTGTTCCAGTCATAGTCAGCACCAACTCCTTTGAAGATAATCCCCTCAAAAGCAGTCTCTGTTCTTATAATTCCAGCTTTGCTTGCAATGGCCTGAATATGACTTACTCCTTCAACCGATTTGAACTTGGGATAAAAATCCTGATTTTTTGAGATTGGGACTAAGGTTACTTCGGATTGGTTATTGTCATAGTTTGAAATAATAATATGCCCATTAAAAGCAGAAATTTTTTCCCGAATCTTCTGTTGCAAACCAATTCCTGTCGCTACCGAAACAATCATCATGATCATTCCTATGGCTATGGCTGAAATTGCAATTTTTATAATTGGTGCAGATATACTACTTTTATAATCTTTAGCAGTTATTAGTCTTTTGGCTATGAAGTATTCTAAATTCAAGAGTTGAGTTTTGGTTACAATGCAAATATACATAAAGTTTTCAGCCAAGAATCGCTCCATTTTTCACTTATTAAAATAAAACATGAAGCTTACGTCCCTTTTTTTTACCATTAAGACATTCAGAAAAACAATCTTGATATCATCTTGCCTAGTGCTTGCATTAGCTTCTTGTGGGAGTTCGATCAAGAAAAAAGAAACTGGAGGCGAAAAACGGGACTCCGTAATGGTCAAAACAAATGTTTTACCCGCAATAAATACTGGCGCAGATAATTTTGAAACTTACCTACCTCTGCTCAACGATAAAAAAATTGCGATTGTAACAAATCAATCGGGGCTTTTATCAAACAACACCCATATTGTAGATTTTCTGCTGGAAAAAAATATCGCGATTCAAAAAATATTTGCCCCAGAACATGGTTTTCGTGGTACAGCTGATGCTGGCGAGCATGTCGTTGACGGGAAAGACGCCAAAACTGGACTTCCTATCGTATCGCTATACGGCGACAACAAAAAACCAAAGGCTGGGCAATTAGCAGGAATCGATATTATGGTTTTTGATTTGCAGGACGTAGGCGCACGATTTTACACCTACATCTCCTCTCTTCATTATGTTATGGAAGCATGCGCTGAAAATAACATCCCGCTAATTATCTTGGACAGGCCCAACCCTAACGGAAATGTTGTGGACGGTCCAATTTTGGAAAAGGAATATTCTAGTTTTGTGGGCATGCATCCCATTCCAGTCTTGCATGGCATGACCATCGGTGAGTATGGACAGATGATCAATGGCGAAAAATGGTTGAAAAATGGCGTTCAGTGCAAATTGAAAGTTATTCCCTGCACTAATTACAATCACAGAATGAACTATAGCTTACCTGTAAAGCCGTCTCCGAATTTACCAAATGACCAAGCTATAAATCTCTATGCCAGTCTGTGTTTCTTTGAAGGCACCAACGTTAGCGTGGGAAGAGGGACTGAAAAACAATTTCAAATTTACGGATCACCCTATTTACCAAAAAGCGGCTTTAGTTTTATTCCAAAGCCAAATGTAGGTGCCCAAAACCCCATTTATAACGGGGTGGAATGTTTCGGTGAAGACTTATCTGCTATTGCCAAAGTAAAACAATTGGAATTAAAATGGCTGATTAAAGCTTATCAAACAACCAGTGACAAATCAAAATTTTTTAATGTATTTTTCACAAAATTAGCTGGAACTGAAAAACTGCAGACGCAAATAGAAAATGCAGTCCCTGAAGGGGAAATCAGAAAAAGCTGGCAGCAAGGATTAATCGAGTTTAAAAAAATAAGGAGTCAATATTTGATTTATTAATCCTCACCACAACCCACCACAAAGGAGAGGGAGACGAGATCAAATATCTTTAGTCTATGAAGCTGAAAATCTTTTTTATAAAGGCAACTTTTTTTTCATTTCTTCTACAATGTTGTAGGCAGCGGGACAGATAGGAATGTTTTTCAAAGTTAAATCTGTAATTTGCTGGAACTTCTTTCTGTCTGTGTGAGGGAATTCTCTGCATGCTTTTGGGCGCACATCATAAATCATGCATGCATTTTCATTATCCAGAAAAGTACAGGGAACACTTTGCAGCACATAATCCTTATCTTCATCAACGCGTAAATACTGTTCGATAAACTGCTGTGGTTTTTGTTTCAAGTATTTTGACACACGCTCGATATCTGCCAATGTAAACAATGGCCCTGTTGTTTTGCAACAATTAGCACATTTTAAACAATCGGTTTTTTTAAATTCTGCATCATGCAAATCCTGCATCACATAATCTAAATTCTTAGGCGTTTTCTTTTTAAGCTTATCGAAATACTTTTTGTTTTCTATATGCTTATCTTTGGCAAGTTTTCCAAGATCGTTTAAGGATGGTTTCAAGCTTAAATTTTAAAATTGATATCCGCAAAAATAAACTTTCTAACCCAAACAGTAAACTTTAAACTAAATAAATGAAAGACCTTTTTGGCAAAGCCATCCTCGATTTTCAAACGAATAATTCCCCTGAAGATTTAATTACCGAAACCACAATTTCTGACGAAGATGAAATGAGTGTCGCTTATTTGTTTCGTTCCTATAATGAAATGCCCAATATGGAACAGAAAGCGCTTCAACTAGCCAAAGGCAAAGTACTGGACGTAGGTTGTGGCGCGGGAAGTCACAGTTTGACTTTGCAAAACGAAAGAAATCTAGAAGTAACAGCTATAGATATTTCTCCAAATGCAATACAGGCATGTACATTACGCGGAATAAAAGACGCCCGAGTGCAAGACGTAATGACGTTAGAAAACGAAAAGTATGATACCATTTTATTATTAATGAATGGAGCGGGCATGTGTGGAAAATTAAAGAACATTCCGAATTTCCTTATAAAACTTAAATCCTTGTTGAATCCGGGAGGACAAATTCTGCTCGACAGTTCGGATATAATCTATATGTTTGACGACGATGAAGATGGCGGAAAATGGATTCCGTCCGATAATGCGTACTACGGTGAAGTTGTTTTCAACATAACATACAAAGGAGAAAAAGAAAAACCTTTTGACTGGATGTATATTGATTACAATACGCTTCAAAATGCGGCTTTCGCCAATGGTCTAAAATCTGAATTGATCCTGGAAGGGGAGCACTATGACTATTTGGCCAAACTTTCGATATAAAAAAGAATTTACAGATTAACATTGATTTAAGAAAAACAACACCGAAAATTTGACCATTACTGCCCCAAAAATTCAAAAGGGAAAAATAATTGTAAAAGTGGTCAACTTGTTTTGCCATTTGTAATGTTAATGAAAGCTGGTAAATTGCCTTCAAAATCAAGCAATGTATGCATCTTTACAGCTCGTTTGGCTTGTATGTATTTTGCCCAATCAAATAGACTTAAACATAGACTGATTGTCGTGGAGTCCAGCATGAATATTTTCAACTTAATTTTGAATTTTGCCTGTTTGAACTTGGAGAGATCTAATTTTGAACTTATTTTAGAAAACAAAAATCTATTTGCAATAGAAGAGAGCTTTTTTTGTTGTACAACTGAAAGTTAATTTGAGACTAGAAAAATCATTCTCTTTTTTATGTTTATTTTTAAATGCTTAAGACGCCATTGATTTTATGGATATAAATTTCACGGAGTTTATTCTATTCAATGCATCAACGCTTACAACAACGATGACTACCCAACTAAAAAAAATACCATAAGTCAGTATTATTAAGTCATCAATGATTAACTTTACTATATGATGGGTATTTCATGCCCGAACACCTATACCGTCAATTAAAACAAGTAAGTTATGAAGATTCTTGTTCCAACTGATTTCTCCAAAACAGCTGATAATGCATTGCAGTATGCTATTAAGTTTTTTAACAAACCGGATAGTACTTTTATATTGTATCATTCTTTTATGCCATTCGAGAGCGGATTTTACAGTCACAAAAAAAGTGAAGAGGAGAACAACCGTGAAGAATCTGAACTGAAAAACACGTTAAAGCAAATAGCACATAACTTCTCATTGAAAAACGTAAAGGCGGATATAGAAATATTTGTGGACCGAGGAATAGGAGAAAGCAATATTCTCAGATACGCAAGGGATCACAAAATCGAACTGATTGTAATGGGAACAACCGGAGCAACCGGATTAAAAGAAAAACTGGTAGGTACTGTAACAGCAAATGTAATGAACAAGTCCGACTGCCCGGTCATTGGTATTCCGGAAAAGTACAAACCTGGTTCCCTGAGGAAAATTGCTTTTTGCAGCAATTACCAATTGAATGACATTGGAGCATTAAAATACCTGATTCACTTATCAAAAAACTTGCAGGTTGAAATACAGATATGGCATTTTCATAAAAAAGCAACTGGACCGGACGGTGAAAACAATTTATCATTGGAATACAAGACTCTGATCGAAAAATTTTTCGGTAACAAAAAATTTACATTCCATTTTCCGCACACTGATAATATTCAGGATGCGTTTGACAAACTTTCAGGAAGAAAGGAACTGGATATGATTGCCTTGATAACGCACAAGAGAAAAGGTTTTTTTAATTCTCTTTTAGATAGCAGTTTAACCAAAAGAGTTGCCTATCATACGAAAGTACCATTATTGGCGATTCCTTCAGAGCTAAACGGTTAATGTTTTTGAGTAAGTTAACTATAAATGCTTGTTCACAGAACTCATGAGCTTATTTCCATCCATATTCGATTTTATCTTGTGTTCTGCACTAATTGTTTATGCAGGAACAATACTTTCTTCCTATGGCGACCGGATTGCCAGACTTACCGGATTAAGCAATGCGTGGATTGGATTGATATTGATGGCATTGGTTACCTCTTTAGCCGAGTTGATTATTTAAATCAGTGCGGTAACAATTGTTAAAGCCCCAATTTTAGCAGCCAGAGATGTTTTAAGTAGTTGTGTTTTTAATCTACTTATTCTTTCTGTTTTAGATACCCGAATAAGGCGACCTCTTTTTCAGTCGTTTAATCCAGTCCTATTGTGGTATCAATTTTTGGACTTCTGTTTAAACCCCAAAAAAAGGGTATAGCTGTTGGGTCTTGACACTTTAATTATTGTTATTCTATATTCGGCACTTATCACTTATCTATTAAAAGGTAGCAGATGAAAAAGGTATTTATATTATCCACACTCCTGTTAACAGGGCTAGTTCTTTCACAAGTACTTCCAGTTGTTGTTGATAATTACAGTAGCTTGAATATCTATATTAAAATGTGCACGATTATTTGTCTTGCCTTTATTATGATTCATGTTGGATATGAGTTCGAAATTCGTAAAGACAAAATAAAGGACTACGGCTATGATTACCTTATCGCTTTTTCTGCCGCAACGCTACCATGGATTTTTGTCACCATCTATTTTGTTTACGCATTAACTCCCGATTCATTCCGTTCTGGTGAAACATGGATTAACTCGTTACTTATTGCACGATTTGCTTCCCCTACTTCAGCTGGGGTTCTGTTTTCTATGCTGACTGCTGCGGGCTTGGCCTCCACTTGGATGTTTAAAAAGACTCGAGTCCTAGCCATATTTGACGACCTTGATACTGTTATCCTAATGATTCCCCTCCAAATGCTCATAATAGGATTTAAGTTTGAGTTACTTTTTGTAATGGTTATAATGATTGTTCAAGTTCTGTTCGCGTGGAGACACTTTAATTCACTACAACTGTCAATACGCTGGAAAAATGTATTGTTTTATGCCGTAATTATTTCGGGGACAGCAGAGATTATTTATTACTTAAGTAAAGCAATGTACGAAACTGTAGGGGTGCATATTGAAGTTTTATTGCCTGCTTTCATCTTAGGTTCCATGATTTCAAAGAAACATAACTATATCAGGTCACATGAAAATAATCAAGGAGAAGATATACTCGAACAAAAAAAAGAAAAAACAGTTTCTTATATTGTTTCTGCTGTTTTTATGTTGTTTGTCGGGTTATCAATGCCTCCTCTAGAAGGTTTTTCAGGTAGTGATTTAAAAACCCAGCATTTTGAAATTGTTGATGCAGCTCTTAAAGGAAATGAAGTTTTAAATTTAAATCCCGAACAAACTTTAAATTGGGAAACCATTATTTTTCATGTACTTATAGTAACATTATTATCTAATATAGGAAAAATGGTTCCGGCTTTTGTATATCGCAGAGAAGCATCCTGGCGTGAACGACTTGCTGTTGCAATAGCTATGTTTCCTCGAGGAGAAGTAGGCGCTGGTGTCTTAATCATTTCCATGTCTTATGGAATTGGAGGACCCATTGTTACAATAGCGATGCTTTCATTGGCCCTAAACTTACTTCTAACAGGATTATTTATAATGCTAGTGAAATCGTTGCTTAAAAATGTTCCCAATACTCAGATTTAATTTAGTAAAGTATTATATGCTACACACAACTATTTTGCGTCAGACGGGCTAACGTGCAATTTGAAGTATTGTGCAAAATTAAAACTGTGTTCTGAAACTAGTCCGAACACAAAGGCAAAAACGTCAGTGCTGAGTCAGTTATCGGTGCAGTGTTTGCTTCTAACACAAAATAATTTTAACTAGTTAATAGTTTTAGTTAATACGCGCAAATACAACACAATAAATAAACGAGAAATGAACTGGATAAGCAAGTTTATATTGGAACAAAAAGCGTTGCAACTTGCCAAGGGGAAAGTTTTAGATGTAGGATGCGGAGCGGGAAGCCATAGCTTGTATTTACAAAACGAAAGTAACTTAGAGGCAACAGCAATCGATATTTCTTAGAATGCAATTCAGGCATGTACACTTCGCGGAATAAAAGACGCAAGAGTTCAAAATATGATGACTTTAGAAAACAACAAACACGATACTATTTTATCATTTATGAATGGAGCGGGTATATGCAGAAAACTAAAGAACATCATGAATTTTCTTATAAAGCTTAAATCTCTATTGAAGTCGGGAGGACAAATTCTACTGCACAGTTCGGATATCACCTGCATCTTTGACAACGATGAAGACGGCGGAAAGTGGGTTCTCTTTGATAACGCATATTATGGTCGAAGTTATTTTCAACATTGCGTACAAAGGTGAAAAAGAAAAACAATTTGACTGGATGTATATTAATTACAACACACTTCAAAATACAGCTTTCGCCAATGAATTAAAATCGGAACTGATTTTTGAAGGAGAGCCCTATGATTATTTGGCCAAGCTTTCGATATCAAAAAACAAAAAATTACAGACACTATCTTCTAAAGCATAAAAAAACCAAACAACAGTCGTTGTTTGGTTTTTTGATTTATTACTACTCCCATTAAGGTATATTCAGATATTTATGTGTTTGTAGCGACACTCTCCATTTCGGATTGTTCATCACATAGTCAACGATTAGCGGAGTCATTTCCTCCTTCTTGCTCCATTCAGGCTGAAGAAACAATATCGCGTTATCGTTTACTAATTCCGCTTGCTCCTCTGCAAAAATAAAATCATGCTTATTATAGATAATGACTTTCAATTCATGTGCGTTGTCATAAACAGTTTCCGTTGGAAGTTTATTTTTCTTTGGCGAAAGGCAAATCCAATCCCAAGTTCCGGTCAATGGATAAGCACCTGACGTTTCTATATGCACCTTTCTGTTATTGTCTTTAAGCATTTGTGTAAGCGGAGTCATATCCCACATTAATGGCTCTCCTCCTGTAACGACAACCGTCTCTGCATATTTACTTGCGTTAGCTACGATTAAATCAACACTTGTAGGCGGATGCAAGGCAGCATTCCAACTTTCTTTGACATCACACCAATGACAACCTACATCGCAACCACCTATTCTCACAAAGTAAGCCGCTGTTCCCGTATGGAAGCCTTCCCCCTGAATCGTGTAAAACTCTTCCATTAAGGGAAGCATCGCCCCTTTGTTAACTTCTAACTGTATTTCTTTTGATAGCATTATTATAAATTAAAGTGCAAATATAGCCAATTAGAAAAGGAGTTAATTTAATTATATGGAAATGCTTTCCAAAAAGAACTCATAGTAACGAAAAAACTCATAGGCAACATTTTATAATTGTAAATAAAACAGTAATCAAAACATCAAAATAGGGCAACTCATTAAATTCAATTCCATATAAAACAAAAAAACCGATAGCGTTGAAGCTATCGGTTTTCATCTATAAAATTAATTATACTATTTCAAAGTATTCAAAGATTGTTTCGCGTATCCGTTCTCAGGATCAAGTTCTAAAGTTTTTGCAAAATATTCTTTTGCTTTCGCTTTGTCAAAATTAGCATAACCGGCTGCCATAGTATTATAAGCTTCAATTAGCTTAGTTTTAACCGCTGGTTTAGCCAATTCTTCCGGACCTTTCTTAGTCACAATATCAATATACTGTTGGTAATATTTGATCATCAACTCATCATTCCCAAGCAAACTATTTGTTCTTGCACGATACACGTATACATCCTGAGTATCTGGCGATGCCTGAATCACATTTCCAAAAGCAACATCCGCCTTGTTTAAAGCAATCGTATCTTTTACAGCGCCACTTTTTGTGTTATCAAAATACAATGAGTTCCCTAAGTAAAAATTATCAAGCAAATAGTTTTTAGATTCTTTGTATGAAGTTGCGATTTCAAAAATAGCAGCCGCTTCTTTATACATTTTTTTCTCATAAAGATCCTTTCCGGCTTCACTTAAGTCATTAGCAACTGCAGGCTCCATATCAAACGCTTTCTTAACAAGAGCCATTCCTTTGTTGAACAATACCGGCTCTGCAACTGTAACATCGGTACCCATTGTTGATTTTTTAATATTGGCTAATCCAAGGTATAAATAATCAAGAGACATCACATTATTTGACGCATTCGAAGTATAGTCCTCAAGGGCTTTGATAGCCACATCAACATTATTATTAAAATATGCAGAATAACCTAAATAACGTAAAATCCTAGGATTTACATTGTCAATTTCCTTCATTTTATTCGCTTCAATTTCTAAAGCCTTGTAATCATGCGCAACAATTAAGAAGTCAGCATGACGCATACGTGAAGCTAAAGAATAATCCGTCAGGCTCATGTATTTCTCATAATAAGATAATGCTTGCTTCATGTATTCATCATTTTTAGAAGGTACATTAACCGCCCAGTAGTAATAGGTCTCAGCCAACTCACGATAAAGAGGCCCATAATTAGGATTTGTTGCAATTACATCATTAAAAGCTTTTACAGCTTCTGTATATGCTTTAGCTCCTTTAAGTAAAACTCCCAATTGCATTTTTGCTCTAATTAAAGAGTTGTCGGCTTGAAAAGCATTACGATATGCAGAATAAGCATCATTTTGGTTTTTATCACCATAATAAGCATCACCTAAAGCCAACAATACAAGAGGCTGTTGAGCGTATTTCTCATTTACTTGCTTTAAGGTAGCTATTGCGGCTTTATAATCAGGTTTCACAGCATTCATGTATGCTCTAGCAACATACACATACTCTTCGAAATCCCTTCTTCCCATTTCTTTAATTGCCAAATCAAATTTAGTTTTGGCAGCAGCCGAATTACTGGCATTAAGGTCCATTTGACCCAATCCGATATAATTAAAGTGCGCTTCATCTTTAGCTTTCAAACCATTCTCATAGCTAACCTTTGCAGAATCAGCTACCTTTTGAGTAAGATAAACGTTTCCTAAAAGGAAATAAGCAAGTCCTTTATCCGGATCTGATTTGATTATCGATTTTAAAGTAGTTTTCGCATTTTGGTACTTTTCAGCATCAATCTCCCTTTTTGCTTGATCGATATCCTGCGCTTGAGTAAACGTAACGGAAGCCAGAAAGGCAACACCTAAAATTTTAAATTTGTTCATTTTAACTTTATTTGATTTATTCATTTTCATTTTCATTATTTGATTTTGTTTTAATTATAACTTTTCTTCCGGGAGTACGCCAAGGCAATAAACCAGACTTTAAAATTATCCGTTGTCCAATATCACCGGCGACAAATGAAGCGAAGCCCATTCCTAATCCGGAGTATCCCTGACAATTGATTATATACAAATCACGTGCCAAAGGATAAGTACCTTCTGCTAAATTGTTTTGTGTAGGCGCAAAATATCCGGTTTTCGAAATCCCTTTAACACTTAAAACATTTACCTTTTTTAAATACTCTTTTACATTAGAAGTTGGTTCATACAGCCAATTAAGTCCAACCACTCCAATCATACCATCATTCTCAGAAACATATTTTATAACTTCTTCATTCGTCTTGAAAGAGTAAATCCCTTTTGCAGGAACTGTCTTAAGCCCTGCCAAGTCATTCATGTAACGAACCGTACTAGAGTTCAGATTGTCAAAAACCAATCCTTTAATTGAAGATTTGGTTTTTCCTCGCATAAATTCGATTACATCTTCTAGGGCTATAAGAGTATCCTTGCTAGCCTTATTAGAAATGAAAGCTATTGCATCCGTTCCAATTTTAGTGGTCTTAGGTGTTATTTTTAGATTCTGAAAATACTTTGTTTCATTTTCATTTAATTTTCTAGCTAGAACAACGATTCTTGAACTATCCGCTAAAAATGCTTTTTCAATTTCATTTTCCGATTTAGAAGTCAGAATGATTTTAGCCTTGTATTCACTCTGAAAAATATCAATTTGAGCTTGAATTATTGGCTTTAAAGTTTCATCAACCAAAATTGTAGTGGATCCTTTTAAAATTGTTTCTTTATCAGAGCTATCCGATTGCTTACAGTTGAACAGCACTCCCAAAAAAAGAAAACCCAACATAATTTTTACAGAATTTTTCATAACTTAAGTTTTATCATCATTAATAATCCGTATAAATCTAATGAATGCATACACGATCAGCAAAATCCCAAAAGCAAGCCTATAAGGCGCCGCCAAGTCAATAGGGAAATTCTTCATAAAGATAACAAATAATCCCAAGACAAAATAAAGTATCAAAAACAAAATCCCTATAACAAGAAGAAATCGCTCTTTGGGCGATTTCTTCTGAATATTTCTAATTATTTTATCCAACATTAATCCGCTGTTTGAATAGTGATCGGAAGGGAATAAAGCACCCTTACCGGTTTTCCATTTTGAACTCCAGGATTCCATCTAGGGCAACTTTTTAAAACTCGTATCGCTTCTTTCCCTGTCCCGTAACCAATATCTCTTAAGACTTTGATATCAGTTAAAGAACCATCTTTTTCAACAACAAAAGTTACGTAAACTTTACCTTTCAAACCTTCCTCCTCTGGAGCACGATAGTTTTTAGCTACATAACCATAAAACTTATCCATTCCTCCTGGAAATTCAGGTTTCACTTCGATACCTGCGGTGTTGTAAATTTGATTGTCTTCTTCAACAATTTTTGTTGGTCCAGGCCCTACTGGAGCAACAGTTAAAACTGCATCTGGATCTCCTTTAATTGTTTCAGCTCCAATCTTTTTTTCTTTGATCTCGACAATTTTCGGCGGCTCTTCAGTCACTTCTTCTGCCTTTGCAACCACCGGTTTCACAAACTTAACCTGGTCCACTTTTGGTGGTGGTGGTGGTGGTGGTGGCAGATTCTTTATCGGCTCTTCTTTCTTCGGAGGCAATTTAATGGCAGTGATTTTAATATCCCTGTCCATGTCTTCCACCTCACCCTTCGGAAGCAAATCCGCGATTAACGGCGCACTTACAGCAAGGGTAAAAAACACAGCACCAAGAATAAGCGCTTTAACAGTTGTTTTTCTGTTAGCCTGTCTTAATTGATAAGCACCATAACTTTTGTTACGCCCTTCGAAGACAATATCAAGCCATTGGTTTTTTAATAAATCTAATTTCATGTTTCTTAATTATTAGGTTATTCAGAAAAAAAGATTGCTCTTATTTCCCTTCTAACAATTTTAGTTCCTCAGGCGAAAAATCATTAACGATAGTATAAGTCGGAACTCCAACAATAGCCATTTCGTCTAGTATGTCAATGACGTTTTTATAGTTCGCCTTCTTACTAGGTTTGATGATTACGATCATTCCTTTGTCTTTATTACCGGTATATTTCAGCACAGATTCTTTTCTAGTATCAAGTTCTTTACGAATACCGTCCTTCCCGTAAGCAATCTCCTTAGGTCCTGCAATTGGCGTAGCCAATAAACCCATATAATAAATCAACTTGTTATCAGCACCTAACATTACAGTCATTGTACGATTCTCGTCAACTTTCATATCAACATTGTCTTTGTCCGGATCTTTACTTGGCAACCCCAAATTCATCGATTGAGGTTTAGACAACGTAGTGGTTAGCATAAAGAATGTGATCAATAAGAAAGCTAAATCAACCATGGCAGTTAAATCTACCTTTGAGTTTGCTTTCTTACTTCTTACTTTTCCACCTTTACCGCCTCCACCGTCGCCGGTATTTAATTCAGCCATTTTAGTGTGTGTTTTTTAATTAAAAATCTTTTCCTCTTAAACCAGTAACCAAACTAAAGCTATTGATTTTTTGCTCTTGTAAAATATCCATCACTTTTTTAATGGCTGGATATTCTTCTTTTGCATCACCTTTAATGGCGACTTGCAATTCTTTATCATTCACCTCTATATTTGCAATACGCGCATTATAGATCCATTCTTTCAGCTGATTATCAAGAGAGTCTAAAGGAATGCCGGGTTGACCCGCTTTTCCTCTATCTGCAGCTTTCATATCGATGATTTGCTTAAGGTTAAGAATTGGAACTCCAAACCCATCCATTAAAGCAAATTTATTTTTTTCATCCTCAGAAAAAGTTACGCCATATTTATCACCCATTAACCCCAATGTTCTCTTACGGATTTCTCTTCCTTTCAAATCAAAGAACACCTTCCCTTTACCTACAGTTAATGTAGCCAAATCAGTTTCAGGCAATTTAGTCTGAACTGTCGAAGCAGGAGTATCTACAGGTAACGCTTCCGGAACCTTAGCTGTAGCGGTCAAAATAAAGAACGTAAGCAAAAGGAATGCAACATCACACATAGCCGTCATGTCTATAGATGTTGATTTTTTTGACATTTTTAATTTAGCCATAATTTTCTTGTAGTATAGTATCTGACATATTACTATGTCAAATTAATTATTATTGTTTCAAGCTCCCTCTGAATCTTCTGTAAGTATTTACAATTGTAGTACCTGCTTCATCAATTGAGTAAGTTAAATCATCAATTTTAGCGGTAAAGAAGTTGTAAGAGACAATCGCTACAACTGAAGTAGAAATACCAGTTGCAGTATTAATAAGTGCTTCAGAAATACCATTCGCAAGAGCAGCTTGGTCAGGAGTACCAGCAGATGCTAATGCACCAAACGCTTTAATCATACCTGTAACCGTTCCTAATAAACCAGCTAATGTTCCCAAAGAAACTAATGATGAAATAATCGTCATGTTTTTTTCTAACATTGGCATTTCAAGAGAAGTAGCTTCTTCAATTTCTTTATGGATTGTTTCAGCAGCTTCTTCACTGTTAAAACCTTCTTTTTTAACATCTTGATATTTTACTAAAGCTGATTTAATTGCATTTGCAACAGAACCTTGCTGTTTGTCACAAGCAATGATAGCTTCTTCAATGTTTCCTTCTTTAATGTTGTTTTGTACATTTTTCATAAAAGTATCTAAGTTACCTTTACCAGCAGCTTTAGTGATTACGAAATATCTTTCGAATGAAAAAACGAAAGTCATCAATAATAATCCCATCAAAACAGGTACAATAGGACCTCCCTTGTACACCATTGCCAAATAATTCCCTGGAAGTGGGTGACCTGTATTAACTCCGCCTTCAAAGTTAGCTCCATTACCCATTATGAAATTCCAAATAATCCATCCAACAAATACACATGCAACAATAATGATACCTGAAACCATTCCTCCACCGTTTGAACTGCTTTGTTTTTTAACGTTTGCCATTTTTCTTAATTTTAATAGTTTTAAATAATTTATTTTTAGTTATAATAAACTTGTAGTCCCGCAAATTTATATGATTAGTTCAAATAAAAAAACTTTTTTTAATTTTATTGGGAATTAATTTTATTCGGAATAAAATTGATTTTTTCAATTAATCGGTTTTTCGTCGACATCCTTAAACAAATTTACTGTTTTTTGCAAAAAAAACTATCATTTTGTGAATTAATAAGATATTAATTCAATACGTATGCTATTATGGTTAAAAATATTTTTTTTAACTATTAGCAACAAAACAGGAATAAAGTTGCGTTAAACCCTAAAATAAATGTATTTAAAATCAAAAAATAATTTTTAATATAATAAATTGCATCTAATATTAATTCGTTTGGAGCAATGGGAAAGAAAGAAAATTTCATAAAAGTAATTACTGAAGGATATACCTCTAAAGGAGAGAGCATTATTCTAGGTAGCGCAATCCTTGACGGTCAAGTTGTGGGAGAGGCCCATGTAAAAATACCCTTAAAAACTTTAAACAGACATGGGTTAATTGCAGGGGCAACAGGCACGGGAAAAACAAAAACCATCCAGGTTTTATCCGAACAGCTGTCTTCTTTTGGGATTCCGGTACTAATGATGGACATCAAAGGCGATTTTAGCGGTATTGCAAAAGAAGGCGAGGAGAAACCTTTTATTACGGAGCGCCATGCTAAAATAAACATACCTTATAATATAGCAAAATTTCCAGTAGAGCTATTGACACTATCCGAACAAAACGGAGTACGCCTTCGCGCCACCGTTTCTGAATTTGGCCCCGTCCTTTTTTCGCGTATTTTGGGCTTGAATGACACACAGGCTGGTGTAGTTTCGGTGATTTTCAAATATTGTGACGACAATAAAATGCCCTTATTAGACCTTAAAGACATCAAAAAGATAATCAACTATATATCTGAGGAAGGGAAAGAGGAAATCACGCAAAGTTACGGCAGAATATCAACTTCCACCACCGGCATCATTCTCAGGAAGATAATCGAACTGGAACAACAAGGAGCAGAACTTTTTTTTGGCGAAATGTCGTTTGACATAAACGACTTGATGCGAATTGACGAAAACGGAAAAGGCTATGTAAACATTCTCCGATTGACTGACATTCAAGATAGGCCAAAATTATTCTCTACTTTCATGTTGAGTTTACTTGCTGAAATATACCAACAAATGCCCGAAAAAGGGGATTCAGACCAACCCGAATTGGTCGTTTTTATTGACGAGGCTCATTTGATTTTTAACGAGGCCAGTAAGTCCTTATTGGAACAAATCGAAACAATCGTAAAACTGATACGATCTAAGGGAATCGGAATTTATTTTGTTACGCAAAATCCTATGGACGTTCCAAGTGGCGTATTGGCACAACTAGGGTTGAAAATTCAACATGCTTTAAGGGCTTTTACAGCCAAAGACAGACAATCGATCAAACGGACCGCTGACAATTATCCATCCTCTGACTATTACAATACCAGTGAAGTATTGACTAGCCTGGGAATCGGCGAAGCATTGGTCACTGCATTAAACGAGAAAGGGATCCCCACTCCGCTGGTGGCAACCATGATGCGAGCCCCTATGAGCAGAATGGATGTTTTGACGGAAAGTGAAATCCAGGAAATTAACAGCAAATCGAAGTTGGTAAAAAAATATAGTGAACTTATTGATCGTGAAAGCGCCTACGAAATGCTCAATAAAAAAATTGCTGTTATCGAGGCAGAAACCGCTAATCAAGACCAACAAAAACAAGAACAAAAAGCTTCCAGCACCAAGGCATCCCAAACGAAAAGCATGACTGATGAAATGGGTAAATCAGTCTTAAAAGTTTTGACAAGTGCCACTTTTATTAGAGGGGCATTTGGAATTTTGTCGAAAATGTTGAAAAAATAAATTTAAAGATCATGAAGAATCTTAAACTTGTACCCTGCGTCATCCTAATGGTTGTTTGCAGTTGCAACTCTGACAAAAATCAGAAAACCGAATTACAACTCAAAGCTGAAATCACCGAAGCGGAAAAGGATTTTGAAAAAATGGTTTCCGAAAAAGGGATCGCCGAGGGATTTTATCAATTTGCTGATTCAGAAGCCGTAATCAAGAGAGAAAACGACATTTTAATTATTGGAAAAAATAATATTCGCAAGTATTATTCGGATCCAAAATACAAAACAGCTTCCGTTAGTTGGACCCCTGACTTTGTGCAAGTATCGAAAGATGGAGATTTAGGATACACTTACGGTAAATACGTATGGACCTCTAAAGATTCTTTAGGAAAAGAGCATGTCTCGAAAGGTATTTTTCACACGGTTTGGAAAAAGCAAAATGACGGCAGTTGGAAATATGTTTGGGACTAATACTTAAAACAACAATGTAAAATGAAAAAATATTTCGTACAAAACGCCCCGTTTATTGTTCCCACTTCGGACGGTAAACTAATAGAGGAACATCACGGCTTGGCCACCACCAGAAACGCCGAAATTTCTATTGCACATATGGTTGCACCTCCAAAATGGAGCGAACCCTATCAAACACCCGAGTTCGATGAATACACTTATATCATAAAAGGGAAAAAACAGTTTATTATTGAAGGAGAAGTGATCATTCTTGAAGCTGGACAATCCATAAAAATAGAGAAAAACACGCGAGTTCAATATTCGAACCCATTTGATGCCGAATGCGAATATATCGCGATTTGCCAACCCGGATTTGATTTTACAAAAGTGCATCGAGAGGAATAATTTAGCCCCGATTTTCCCGAAGCTTCGGGAAAAATCCTTTTTTGTCTTGCACCGCTTGCGGTTGAGGACAAAAAAGATTGCAACGGATAGCGGGAATAGCTCCAAAAAAAACTATTTCAGCAGTTCCAGAATTTTATTTTCTACCAATTCGCTGTCCCAGACACTCTCAATATTATCTATTTTCAAAACTTCCTCCATAATAGCGTTTTGAAGATCTCCAATAGCCAAGGCCTCGGTATAAGGACGATCGCTAAAAGTCACTCTGCTGTAGAGCGGAATCCACTTATCAGGGTGTTTGTCCGAAAACCATTTCTCTATTTTCTTTTGCAAAAGGAATTTGTCATCGGCCGTTTTGGAACTCATCTCCATAAAATTGCGGTACGAAAGTTCCGCTATGGCATCCGCATTTGGTTTGCGCGATTTTTGATATTCCGAAAAAATTAATTCCCAATCGTCACCATATTTTTCGATCATCTCATAAAGAACAGTGATGTCCTCAAACCCAGCATTCATTCCTTGGCCGTAAAAGGGCACAATGGCATGACAGGCGTCGCCGATTAGCGCCACTTTATCTTTGTAAGTCCATGGATAGCATTTCATCGTCACCAAGGTGCTGGTTGGATTATTGAAAAAATCTTCGGCTAATTTAGGGATCACATCGATGGAATCTGGAAAGTTTTTCTCAAAAAAAGCTTCCACCTCTTTGCGGTCCTTCAATAAATCGAATGAGTTTTCCCCTTCAAAGGGCATAAATAAGGTGCAGGTAAAACTACCGTCTAAATTTGGCAACGCAATCAACATATAGTCGCCACGAGGCCAAATATGAAAGGAATTCTTATCTAGTTTATGTGTTCCGTCTGGATTTGCGGGGATGTTTAATTCCTTGTATCCCATATTCAAAAACTCTTGAGAGTAATTAAACATACTCTGACGCTGCATGCGATGACGAATTCTGGAAAATGCCCCATCAGCGCCAAAGACAATGTCGTATTTTCTTTCTTCCCAAACCCCTCTTTCGGTTTCCCCGACATGAAGAGTGGCTTCTTTTAAGGTTACGTCCCAAATTTTCTGATTGAAGAAAAATTCAGCCCCAGCTTCTTCGGCAAGATCGATCATTTTTCGATTCAGTATCCCCCTCGAAATGGAGTAAATCGCTTCGCCTTCCTGACCGTAATTCTGAAAATTAAGTTTATCCACTAAGTGAATCGCTCGTTTCTCCATTGGAATCGCAATTTCACGCACTGCATCACCTACCCCTACACCATCTAAAGCTTTCCAGCCACGGTTGGACATGGCTAAATTTATGGAACGTCCGGAGAATTGGATTCGCCTAATGTCGGGGCTTCTATCGTATATATGAACCGTATGACCTGCTTTGCGTAAGTAGATAGCTAATAAAGATCCGACTAAGCCGGAACCAACTACAGCTATTCTTTTTGGAGTTTGCATTATTTTTTATAAAAGGTTAGGCAAAATTACTGATTTATTACTTCAAGGGGTTTAAAAAACTCAGTTTTTACTTGGCATAAAGACCAGTTTCGTCGAAGTTTCAACAATTTCTGCCTTATTCATTTTCATTTTCCTGAACTTTCCTTCATTATACCTGACAGCCTGATCATTGTAATGCGAACTTAAGGGATTACCGGACTGTCCTGTTGGCAGAATGCTCCAGCTGTTTTCTATATCCGAAAAATCAACTATTCTCCTGGTTGACGGACCGCCCTTAACGACGTATTTCCCTTCATTTGTATAATCAAACATCTGGTTGTTGATTACTTCATTCGAACCCGAAACTTCAAATGGGCCTACATTGAAAATCTTACGTAGTGCAGCCACTTTACCCAACGGATGCTCATATTCTACTACATGAACTTTGTTCCAAGTCCAATCCGAAACTGAACTCCCCAACTGTTTTTCCAAAGTCGTAATAGCTTCCTTAAAAGATTGTGAAAGAATCTCTTTTCTGGTTTCTTTTTTATTTTTGGTTTCAACATTATCCCACCAAAGTGAACTGTCGTTAGTAATTTGTTTTGCAATCATTTGTTTCATGACATGAGTGGTCAAAAACTGCTTGAAACCAGCTGCGCCAAGTTCATCCCCAAAAGTACCTTTCAGGTACAAATAAATCCACTTATTGTAAATCGTCGGCGCTACATCGTTCAGATTACTGGTTCCTTTCCAAGATTTTAAAGCCGAAACCGCTGCCGCCTCATTTTTTGAAAGCGACGCTACATCCAGATTTGAAATTAAATTTTTAACGACCTCGGTTGCCACTACGGATGTATTATCAGTTATCATTTTACTGACAGATTCTTTGTCCCAATTTGATTTGGGATCCAACAATTGAGTTATCCTTTTGGCCCTGTCTTCAGGAAGGTAATATCCGGGATATAAAAACCCGTCAATGGCTTCCGGTTGGTTATTTGCCGAATAGACATAATTCCATGCAGGGTTGACGGCCGAAGGGTTTTTGGAGAAATCCAAATACTCCGTTATGTCATCTTCTCCCGAAGCACCATCCAAAATTAAATGGGTATCTACCCCTTCATTATGCTTGTACAGTTTTCCTGTCGCCCACCAAGCCACATTGCCTTTTGCATCACCGTACATCACGTTCAGTCCTGGCGCGGCAATAAGGGCCACTCCTTTCTGAAAACCAGCCTTGCTTTTAGCGTGTGAGAGGCTATAAACCGCATCAAGAATATGAATGGGTTGCTGCGTATAAACCCAAGACATCGCAACCGGTTTCTGCGAGTTTAAACCGTCAATCAAATCATTCATAATCGGGCCATGACGACTCACTTTTACATTCATCACCACATCAGTGGTATCCTTTACTTTGATAATCTTATTTCTGACTTCATAATTGCTAAACCCTTCAGGAGTTTTATATCTTCCACTGTCATTAGGATCATTTTCTTCTTGGTAAAAATCGATATCGTCATTTTCGAACATGGTCAAACCGTATGCATACTCTCTATTGTGTCCCAGTAACGGATATGGAGTACCAGCCAAATAGCAACCATACAACTCGAATTCCGGAGTGACTAGATGCGCTTCATACCAAGTCCCAGGTTGTGAAAACCCAATATGGGGGTCATTGGCAAAAAGCACTTTACCACTTTTGGTTTTCTTCCCACCAATAACCCAACTGTTGCTCCCTATAAAAGGAGGAATTGGGGACTGATCTAACAATGCACTAATCGATTTAGAAATGGCAAGATATTCCTCTGGCTTTTCCTTTGCATTTTTAATTTTGGTAGTATTAAAAGAACCGTCCAAGCCAAAATCTTTTAAATAATCCATTCCGTATTTGTTAAGAATGTCCGTCAGTAGAGGATCTGTTTTTTGGGCCATTGCAAAACTAAAAGACATATAGCCGTAAATATTATAAATGTCTTTAATAGTAAATTTTTCTTTATTGACTCCTACCAACCGGAACTCAATTGGACTAGGTCCCTCCTCCATAAATTGGTTAATCCCGTCAAGATATGCCAAGGTCAACTGATAACTTGGGTCATTTTTATCCAGTTCGGCAATCGCTTTATCCGAAGCTTCTTCTATACCTAACCCTGCAAAAAACTGGTCATTCTTCAACGCCACTTTTCCGAAAAGTTCCGACAAACGTCCTGGAGCAATACGTCGCATCAATTCCATCTGCCATAATCTATCTTGTGCATGAACATAACCCAGGGCCACCATCGCATCATTTGCATTAGCCGCATAAATATGGGGAACCCCATATTCATCAAAATAAACTGTTGTCGCATCCTGAATGTTTTTAAGCTCTGATTGACCTTCATATTTGGGTTTTAAATAAAAACCATAAACAGTCAAAGATAGCGTGAGTACTACCAAAATCGATATTAAAATCAGTAGCCCTTTTTTAAATTTATTCATATTTAAGTTTTATTACGCAAACAAATATAAATGATTTCAAAATCATATTGAACGAATTATATTTCAATATTGTAGAACATTTCCACAAATTCAATCATTTAATATTTGACTAAAAAACTACCTGCGACATATTGGTTCCGCAAACTAATCATTTGATATTAAACAAAGAAAGTGTCTAAATCGCAAATACGATCTAGACACTCCCGTTATATAATAAAAGAATTGATTTATTCTTTTTTGCTTCCGTCAATAATAGCGCCGGTTCCAGCACCAACTCCAGCGCCAGCGAGACCACCGATTATAGCTCCCTCGCCTTTTTTCTTGCTAATTATTGCTCCAGTCACAGCTCCAACTCCAGCACCAATTACGGCACCTTTTGCTGCTCCACTCCAACCTTTTTTCTCCGTCACAGTAGTAGTCGTAGTCGTGCTACTGGTACTTGCCGGTTGATTGACAACAATAACTTCTTTTTGTGTTGCTGCTCTGTCCATTTCAATCTGCATTGAATCGACAACTTTCTGCTTTTCAATTTCGATTCTCATCGAGTCGATACTTGCCTGCTTGGCATCTTCGACACTCATTTCTCCTTGATTTCTACAAGAAACTAATGCCAAGGCTAATAATGTAAAATATACTATTTTCATAATCGTGAATTTTAGAATTTATAACTCAACAAAGAAACGGCTATGCGCCTCAAAAAGCCTTACACAATTTGATCTATTTGTTGTAAAATTCCAAGAAGTAAAAGTCTAGTAGGTATTAACGCAATATTCCCGCTTTCAAGATTTGACCAAAATTATACATATCTTCAAAAGAACAATACAATGGTACTGGAGCAAAACGAATCACATTAGGCTCGCGCCAATCGGTGATCACACCGTTTTCCATCAAATAATCAAACAAACTACGTCCTTCTCCATGAAGAAGAACCGATAATTGACAGCCTCTTTCAGACAGATCCGATGGCGTTATAATTTCGAAAGTACTATTTACTTCTTTATCTATCTCGTGAAGGACGAATTCCAAGTAAGCGGTAATCTTATCTCTCTTCTCGATCAAGGCATCCATTCCTATTTCGTCAAACATTTCCACCGAAGCCAAATAAGGGGCCAAAGATAGGACTGGTAAATTACTGATTTGCCAACCATCTGCTCCATGAACAGGGTCAAAAGTAGGTTCCATTTTGAAACGGCGTTCTTTATTGTGTCCCCACCAACCTGCAAATCGAGGCAAATCTGGATTATTATGGTGTTTTTCGTGTACGAAACAACCAGATGCATTTCCTGGCCCCGAATTCATGTATTTGTAACTGCACCAGGCAGCAAAATCAGCATCCCAATCGTGAAGTTCCAGTTTGATATTTCCCGCTGCATGGGCTAAATCCCAACCAACTATGGCGCCAGCATCATGACCTGCGGCTGTTATCGTTTTCATGTCGAAAACTTGGCCAGTATAATAATTCACTCCCCCTATTAATACCAAGGCCAACTCATCGCCCACTTCGGCAATTTTTGCTAAAACATCTTCCAAGCGAATGTTGTGTTCTCCTTCTCTTCTCTTAATTTCAACAATGGCGTCTTCCGTTTTGTAACCGTGAAAATTAACTTGACTTTGAAACATGTATTGATCCGAGGGAAAGGCTTTTTCCTCGCAAATGATCTTGTATCTTGATTTTGTAGGTCTGTAAAAAGAAACCATCAATAGATGAAGATTTACCGTTAAAGTATTCATAACCGTCACCTCTGAAGGTAACGCTCCCACAATTTTACTTAAGGGTTTTGCAAAACGTTCGTGGTAATCCCACCATGGTTTTTCGGCATAAAAATGTCCTTCGACAGCCAGATTAGCCCAATCATCCATAACTTCATCGACATATGCCTTTGTCCTTTTGGGCTGCAACCCCAAGGAATTACCCGTGAAATAAATTACTTTTTCGCCATTTACTTTGGGAAAAATAAATTCATCCCTATATTTATTCAGTTTGTCCTGTGAGTCAAGTTGCTGCGCAAATTCTTTAGTATTTTCGAAAGTCATTGTTTCTTTTATTTGTGCCGTAAAAATAGCTTTTATTTATTCTCTTGCAAAGAGGAGTCTCTTAATTTATACTTTCTTGCGATAGAAATAAATACCAAAAAACAGCATATTAATTGACTATATTTGATAGAATATAAAACTCTATCCTATGTTGAAAAATAATTTAAATGTTGTCATCATTTCACTGGCAATGGTAATTTCAGCTTATTTGTTTTCGAATGCTTTCCAGAATCGAAATAAAAGCAGCGACACCATAAGCGTTACAGGATTAGGGAAGAAAGATTTCACTTCCGATTTAATTGTATGGAACGGTTCGTTTTCCAAAAAAAGCACTACCCTAAAAGAAGCATACGCTAATCTTGATTCCGACAGAGAAAAAATAAGAACCTATCTTAGCGGTAAAGGAATTAAATCTGGCGAAATGGTTTTTTCGGCGGTGAATTTCAATAAAGATTTTGAAACCATCTTTAATCAAAATGGCACTACCAGACAGCAAATTTTCACTGGTTTTACCTTGACACAAAATGTGAGTATCCAATCTAAGGAGGTAAATAAAATTGAAGAAATTTCAAGACAATCAACCGAGCTAATCAATTCTGGAGTCGAATTTTACTCAAATGCACCAGAATATTATTACACAAAACTGGCAGAATTAAAGATACAGATGATAGCCGAAGCAACAAAAGACGCTAGCACGAGAGCCAAAAGCATTGCCGAAAATGCTGATGCTAATCTTGGGCATTTAAAAAAGTCAGATATGGGCGTTTTTCAAATTATTGGTCAGAACTCATCTGAAGACTATTCTTATGGAGGATCATTTAACACCAGTTCAAAAAACAAAACAGCAACTATCACAGTAAAATTAGTGTATCAAGTAGACTAGATTTTCAACAAATGTTATTATTTCTTAGGAGTCGCGTGAGGGATTGCTTCGCCAGTTCGCTATCGCTCGTGTGAAGTGGAAATCCTTTTTTATAATGCAGCGCTAGCGGAATTATAAAAAAGATTGAAACAAATAGCCCGATTCACCGCGGCGAACATACCCAAAAAAAAATCTCGCCATTGCCTGACGAGATTAGTGAATTAACCTTTATTTCTTATTAGATGATTAGCATTGCATCACCGTATGAATAGAATTTGTATCCTTCTTTGATTGCTTCTTCATATGCTCTTTTCATTAAATCATGCCCACAAAATGCAGAGACCATCATTAATAACGTAGATTTTGGCGTATGAAAGTTGGTAATCATACAGGTCGGAATCGTAAACTCATGAGGAGGGAAAACGAATTTGTTTGTCCAACCATCAAAAGGATTTAGGGTTCCATGTGAAGAAACTGAACTTTCAACAGCGCGCATTGAAGTTGTTCCAACGGTACAGATACGTTTTTTCTTGGCTTTTGCATCATTGACTATATCACAGGCTTCTTGAGTAATTTTTAATTCCTCAGAGTCCATTTTGTGCTTTGACAAATCCTCAACCTCAACTGGATTGAAAGTTCCCAAACCTACGTGAAGTGTAACCTCAGCAAATTTGATTCCTTTGATTTCCAATTTCTTCAGCAAATGCTTAGAGAAGTGCAATCCTGCAGTAGGTGCCGCAACAGCTCCCTCTTCTTTAGCATAAATGGTTTGGTAACGCTCCGCATCCTCTGGAGTTACATCTCTGCTTATGTATTTCGGGATTGGAGTTTCTCCAAGTTCCGTTAATTTTTTTCTGAATTCTTCGTATGAACCATCGTAAAGGAAACGCAATGTTCTCCCACGAGAAGTGGTGTTGTCAATAACCTCAGCGACTAATGAATCGTCATCACCAAAATACAATTTGTTTCCGATTCTGATTTTACGCGCTGGGTCCACTAAAACATCCCAAAGACGTTGCTCTGCATTTAATTCCCTAAGTAAGAAAACTTCAATTCTCGCACCTGTTTTTTCTTTGTTTCCGTACAAACGTGCGGGGAAAACTTTAGTGTTATTTAAAATTAAAACATCACCATCATCAAAATAATCAATAACATCTTTGAACGTCTTGTGCTCGATTGTTTGTTTTTTACGATCAATAACCATTAAACGCGCTTCATCTCTGTTTTCAGAAGGAAATTCTGCAAGAAGCTCTTTTGGTAAATCAAATTGAAATTGTGATAGTTTCATCTTTATTTTTTTGTTTAAAAGTTTAAAGTGTAAGACCTAATAATTTAGCCTCACCGTTAAACTTATTGAAGGCTGCAAATATACGACTGTGAGATAGGCGTTGTCAAGTGTTTTGCTGTTTATTTTAAGCAAGCGGGCTTGAAGCCCTTACACATTAGAGCCGAAAGGCTATAAACATTGACAATCTCTAATTAATTTCGGAAACGGAAAAATCTAATTTCTTCATATCTTCCCAGAAATCGGGATAGGATTTAGAAACTACTTCGGCATTTTCTATTATTATAGGCACTTTTAATGCTAAAGGAGCAAATGCCATTGCCATTCTGTGGTCGTTATAAGTGGCAATTTTCACATTATGATTAATTTGCTCGGTCGCGAGGAGGGTCAAACTATCATTAGTAACCGAAATATTGGCTCCTAATTTTGTCAACTCAATGCGTAATGCTTCCAGTCTGTCGGTTTCTTTTATTTTTAAGGTATGAAGACCCGTTAAGTGACAGCCAATTCCTAAACCCAAACATGTAACAACTATGGTCTGCGCAATATCTGGAGTGTTGTTTAACTCAAGGTCTAAAGTTTCTGGTTTAAAGCCCTCATCCTTTGTTAGTGTTAACGAATTATTTTCGAATTGAGAATTAACACCCATTTGTTTATAGATTTCCACCAAAGCAGAATCTCCTTGCAGGCTGTTTTCCTTGTAACTGCTTAATGTAATCGAGGCTGTGTTAGAAAGAGCAACTAAACTAAAAAAGTAAGATGCAGAACTCCAATCGGATTCAACCACCATTTCTTTACTTTTAACTTCCTGCTTTGAAAAAACTTTGATCACATTTCCTTCAAAACTAGTTTTGATATCCAAATCGTTCAGCAAAGCCAAAGTCATTTTGATATATGGAATAGAAGTGATCTCTCCATCCAAAGTCAACTCAATTCCGTTTTCCAATTTTGGAGCCACTAACAATAGAGCCGAAATATATTGGCTGCTAACATTCGCGGGTATAGTAACTTTGGAAGCGGTGATTTTTTGTCCTTTGATTCGAATAGGCGGATAGCCCTCCTCTTTTTCATAGGATATTTTTGCACCCAATTGCTCCAGTGCTTCCACCAAAACTTTGATTGGACGCTCAGTCATACGTTGTGAACCTGTCAAAACAACGTCGCGACCCTCATTTACCGCAAAATAAGCCGTAAGAAAGCGCATAGCCGTTCCCGCATGATGAATGTCCACTGTTTCATCGTTCCCTTTCAATGCTTTTTGCATTACCTCACTGTCGTCAGAGTTGGATGTGTTTGCCAATGTAATATTGGGGAAAAGCGCCTGTAATAGTAAGAGTCGGTTTGTTTCGCTTTTTGATCCTGTAACGGCAATATCAGCTTGCAAATTAGAATGGGAAGTTTGTAACAGTAAATTCATGTTTTTAATTATCAGTTATGAATTATGAGTTATCGCTTTCGCTTTTACTCAAAAACTTTAGGTCGCAATTTACCACTCCTCAATTATAATTCATAATTTAAAAATCACATTATTTTAGTTTATCGTTGTTTTTATGACGGTCTTTATCACGAATGGATTTTGCATCCATCTTTTTGTCAAAAGCGGCCTGCAAATCAATTCCGGTTTGATTCGCCAAACACAAAACCACAAAAACCACATCGGCCAATTCTTCGCCAAGGTCTTTGTTTTTATCGCTTTCTTTCTCGGATTGTTCCCCGTAACGACGGGCAATTATTCGTGCCACTTCGCCTACTTCCTCAGTAAGTTGGGCCATATTGGTCAGCTCGTTGAAGTAACGAACGCCATGTTCTTTGATCCAGTTGTCTACGTCTAATTGGGAGTTTTTTAGATTCATATTATATTTTTTTTAGGACAATTTTTTCGTTTTGTGCGACAATCATTTTTTGAAAAAAGTTTCTTATCGTTTCATAATATTCAACAGCTGCGATATTTTTGTTAATTTCACTTATAATGGAAATTTGAACTATATTACCCTTGGCCTCTGAATTAATAATAAAAACCGCCGTGTTGTCTTCGGTGGCAATTTTCATCGTAGATGGCATTGATTCCGCCTCATATCCCTGAGGAATTTCTAAGCTCAAATTATACCGCATTTGTTTTGGAAATCCAAAATAAAGGGGCATCTGTCTTTTTTCCATTACAAAAGGATTCTTTTGAAAAGTAAAAAACAATAATGGATTAAGAAATAACTTTTCTCCTATCCTTTCACAATGATTATTGGAGACAAAAGTAAATGTTTCCGTAATAGGATTCATTAAATCCGTTTCTCTATTTTCTATCTTGTAATCGCTTATATCTAGCCCACCTAATTCATTTTCTAATTTCTCAAGATAAGTTTCATTACTAATTAAAATATTCTTCTCTCTAAAACTATATGCTTCATAATTTGTTTTTTGAATTCTTAATTTTCCCGAAATTTGACCCTGCGTATCTACATTTGCTAAAACAGTGTTATTAACATTGGATTGAAAAGTTGGCGCCAAATTAATTTCTTCCGATGTACCATCAACTCTAATAAGGCGACCTGTCCAATTTAAGGCCTTTAATGGCAAAATATTTTGAGTAGTATATTTTTGAGTCGCATCTAACAGTACTTGTTTCCCATCAATTTCTGCTGAGGCAATTACATAATTAAATACGGTTCTGCTTGGATAAACAGGAACACCGTGATCTTTAGTGCTAACTAAAACAGGGTTTGTATTTATCCCCGCCATTTTTAGCATCGCTATCAATATAAAATTAATCTCGGCAACGTTTCCAATTCTATCTCTATATGCCTCCTCAACACCTTTTTTAGCAAACACACCATATTTACGATCCCAATTCATTCTTATCTTTACAAATTCAAAAATAATTTTTAATCTTTCTGAATCTTTTTCAGCATCTTTCAAAATAGTTTTCAGATTAATTGCAAAATAATCGCTTTTATCAATTTCTTTTCCAAAATCTTTATCTTCATATATTGATTTTGCAACGCCTTCCCAAGTTACAGAATAATCTTTTACTTTTTCTTCTGGGAAACGGGTTTGTTCAAGTTCGTTATGAATTGAAGCTCTGTAATTTTCAATATTATCAACAAATTCTTCTTCTATAAGCGACGGTACATTTTCAGCAATATATGTGCTGTTAATCTGCTTGTAGCTCATATTAACCGACTGACTGTACCTATCTTCAAAATTCTGATATCCTGTACCAAATTCGGAATTTGATTTAACATTTACAAAGCCTAAAAGAATGGGTTTGTATATAAAGTATTCTGGAATCTCAGTATTATACTCTGCATAATTTACAGGAATGCCATATTGAATTTTAAAAACTGGAAATTGGACTATCGCTTCTGACTTTAGTATGTATTTAAACTCTACAATTGAGCCTGCTTTTACATTTGGCATTGCGATAGAGGCTTCATTCCAATACTCATTAACGTTTTTTTTAAAACTTCCTTCGTTATTAAGTTTTGTTTGTACAACTTTTCCATCTACTAAATTATAGGTCATTGCTTTAGAAAATTTTACAACATCATCATTATAATTTTCATAGCCTACATAGTAAGGCACTTTGAAATTAGCCCATTCAAGGCCTTCTTTTTTATAAATTTTGATTCTATATTCATATTCATGATTTGCCACAAATCCCTTATTTTTTTCATATTTAAAAAAAGTCCTAGCTTTTTTGTACAATATTGCAGCAGATGCATTTGTATCACTAGGATGCAATTTCTCTTGAAGTTCTTTTTTAGAGACTTCCCCTAATTCAAAATTTTGCGCATTTATTTTGGAGAAGAAAATAATAAATAAGAAAAGAAATAGTGTGTTTTTTAATGACATTGATAATTAGATTTTTGTTAAAATAATTTTCTCATTCTGCTTAGCAATAGTTTTCTGAAAAAAATCTTTTAAAACATCATAATAATCTGCCGGCACCATCGCTAATTTTAATTCCTGCGTTACGGCAATTTGAATTTTGTCTCCTTCCGCTTGCAAATTAAACGAAAAGGAAGCGATGCCTTCTAATGCTGAAATTTTTATAGCTGCAGGCAGCGATTCTACTTTGTATCCCTCAGGAATTTCAATATTTATATTATATTTCATTAGTTTGGGATATCCAAAATATATCGGCATTTGTCTTTTCTCCCGTACAAAGGGATTTTTACTAAGACTATAAAACAACAATGGATTGAAATATATTTTACCAGTTATAATTTCACAATGGTTACTTGACAAAAAGTCAAATCTTTCGGTAATAGAGGATGACAACTCAATGTTATCTTTTATCTTGTAATTTTCAATCAGGATTCCGCCTAAATCACTTTCTGCTTTTTCAATATATTTATCATCTGACAAGAGTTTTTTATGCTCCCGGAAAGCTAGAGCTTCATAGTCAGTTTTCTGCAGCTGTGCCTGTCCGGTAATTTTGCCTTTCTGATCAATTGACACGGCAAGGTTTACGTTTTCACTGGATGATTTATTTGGCACCAAATTAATTTCTTGAGAACTACCGTCTTCTTTTATTAAACGGCCAGTCCAATTTAAATCTTCGAGTGGCAAAATCCCAACTGACGAATATTTACTTGTGGCATCTAACAAAATCTGTTTTCCTTCTATTTCAGCAACAGCAATTACTGAATTAAAAACGGTTCTATTTGGATGTACCGGAACTCCATTTTCCCGAGTACTTATCAAAACGGGATCTGCTTTTATTCCTGCTACTTTAAGCATTGCTATTAAAATTAGATTTATTTCGGCCGCATTACCTGTTTCCTCTTTGTATGCTTTTTTAACCCCTTTATCGGTCAAAATACTATAATCCCCATCAAAATTCATTTTAGCCTGAACAAATTTAAATATAGTGTCTAACTTTTCATCTTGGTTACTAACCACCTTGGTTATTTTTTTTATATCTGCATCCAAATAGTTGTCTTTATTGAGTTCTCTCCCAAAACTATTAAAATCAAAAATATTCTTAGCGACACCGTCCCATGTCATTGAATAATCAACAACTCCATCGAAAGGAAATCGAGTTCTCTCCAATTCATGTTGTATGGAAGACCTGTAATTTTTTATATTATCGATAAAAGGCTCCTCTTTTAAGGCTGGAATATTCTCCGCTTTGTAAGTTGACAATTGATATTTATATGGGAAATCAGATTCCTGATTGTATTTATGAGAAAATGATTCAGCTTCACTGATAATTTTTGTACTGGCATCTATTTTATTATACCCCGTTAAAAGGGCTTTATAAATGAATACCTCTGGAATATCAGTTTGATATTCAACATAATTAACCGGAATTTCATACTGGAAATTAAACACTGGAAACCGTACATTATTTCTAGATTTAACAGTATAATTTATCTCAAATACGGATTCTACTTTTAGATTTGGCATTGTAATCAATGTCTGATTCCAATATTTATTAATATTCGTTCTAAGATTACCTTCCATTCTGAGAGGTGTTTCTTTTAATTCTCCATTTTCTAAATTATAAGTAACACAATTTGAAAACTTAACGATTTCCTCTTCAAAATTATCTCTCTTGTTTTGATAAATCACACTAAAGTCGGCCCATTTTAATCCTTCTTTTTTATACACTTTAAATCTAATTCTAAAATCATGGTATAAGTAGAAACCATTGCCTCTTTCATATACAAAATAGGTTTTCGCTTTTTTAAAAGTAATTGCGGCAGCAGCTGTTGAATCTACTGGATGTATTTTTTCTTGTAATTCAGCGATGGAAACTTTTCCAAATTCAAAATTTTGGGCTCTAGCTTCAGAAACAAAAAATAAAAGAAACAAAACAATTCCAACTTTTATAAACTTCATCTAACTACACCTTTTTTAGGACGATTTTTTCATCTTGTTTTTCGAGCATTATTTGAAAAAATGTCTTTAATGCCTGATAATAATCTGCCAAAACAATTGCCTTACTAATCTCAGATGTCATACTAATTTGTACTTTATTCCCAGTATTGGCAATAACATATCTAAAAGTTCCAATGCCGTCAACAGCAGCAATATTCAATCCTTCAGGAATGGTTTCCACAATATATCCTTCAGGAATTTCTATATTGATATTGTATTTGCTTTGAATGGGATATCCAAAATCAACTGGATATTCTCTTAATTCTTGTTTAAAAGGGTTTTCTTTCAATCCCAAAAATAACGATGGAGAAATATAAATTTTATCATTTAATCTCTCAAAATCTTTAGTGTTTTTGAACTTGTACGATTCCACAATGGGTTTTGATAAATCTAAATCATTTTCCCGTTTATAATCATCTATCTCAATATCATTGTTATTACGCTCTAATTCTTCTAAATAAGTATCCATTGTGGTCGTGATATTTTTTTGCCTAAACAATAAAGCTTCGTGATTTGTAAGTTGTCTTCTTAACTGACCGGATATTGAACCATTATCACTCACAACAGCATTCATAATTACCATTTCTCTTGAAAGAGTTTCTGGAGTTAGACTAACCTCGATTGAAGTTCCATCTTTTCTAATCAATCGTCCAAACCAATTCAAATCACGAAGAGGCAAAATATTTGGCTCTGCATATTTTTCGGTAGCATCCAGTAGTTGCAACCCATTGGTTTTTTCAACACCCACAATAACATAATTAAAACCAGTCCTACTTGGAAACAATGCAATTCCATTTGATCTTGTACTCACTAAAACTGGATTTGCATTTAAACCTGCATTGCGAAGCATTGCTGTTAACATCAAATTAATTTCAGCTACATTGCCCGTTTTATCTTTATAGGCTTTCCTTACTCCATCATCACAAGAGTAACCGTAGTATTCATTCCATTTAACTGTTGCTTTCACAAAATTAAATATTGCATATATCTTATCATCGTCATTTGTTAATCCCGCTAAAAGGGCTTTTACGTCCTCATCAAAATAACCAGTTTTTTCTAATTCAGGACCAAAATCATCATATTCATAAATCGTTTTGACCACTTTCCCCCAATCAGTTGAATACATCTTTAACGGTTCGTTTGGATACTTGGTCATTGACAGCTCATGAGAAATACTCGCCCTATAATTATCTATATTATTAACATAGGCTTCCTCCTTCATAGCTGGCAAATTTTCAGCTAAATAGGTAGTTCTTGTTTCAATATAATTGATTTTATCCTCAGAATATGTGGTCTTAACGGTTAACGATCTCGCGGCTTCAGATCTCTCTTTACTTCTTATAATAATAGAATTTGTGCCTTGTTCGACAGTAACTTTAGGAGACAAAAATCCTTTTGAATTTGGTTTGTAAGTGAAATATTCCGGTATATAAGTTTTAAATTCAGAATAATTAACCGGAATGCTCGTTTGAAAATTCCAATCTCTTAGTTCTCCAATTCGTGTGGATCGAATAACATATTGAAATTCTATCACTGAACCTTCTTTTACGTTTGGCATCACTATCTTTTTTTGTGCCCAATATTTATTAACCGTTTCATTAAATTCACCGTCATTCTTTAATTTTGTTTTTTCTATTTTACCGGCAACTAAATTGTAGGTTACAGCATTTGAAATCGAAACTTTTTCTTTTGAATTAATATTCAAATAGTATTTTATTCTCTTATTTGCCCAATCATAACCTTCCTTATTGTATATTTTTAGTCGTGTCGCCACTGCTGTCAATACGACAAAGCCGTCCTCTTGGGAGTATTCGAAGGACACTTTTCCTTTTTCAAATAAAATCGCCGCCACAGCTGTTGTGTCAACAGGGTGTTTCTTCTGCTGTAACTCAGCAACGGAAACTTTACCAAGTTCAAATTCTTGTGCCTTTAAATTCGAAAAAGAGGTTGCAACAAATAAAAGGATAACAAGTTGGTTTAATTTCATGGACTTAGATTTTGGTTAATATGATTTTTTCGTTCTCTTTTGAAATCATCCCCTGGTAATATTCTTTAAGCATTGTATAATTTTCAGCAGATATGATTGCCGTGTTTATTTGATGAATAATCGACACCTGAATAGAATTTTGTGATGAAGTTGTCATATATTTAAAACTACCTAGACTATCTGCCATCGTAATAACTGTTGGTGCAGGAATTTGTTCCACTTTGTAACCATCAGGAATTTGGATATTGATTGTGAATTTCTCCGAAAAAGGAAAACTATAATCTACAGGATAAGCTCTTACTTCCTGTTTAAAAGGATTTTTTCGATCTGTAAAAAACAACATCGGGCTTATATACATTTTTCCTCCAATGCGTTCACATAGATTCGATCCTGAAAAGGAATAGGTTTCCATTACTGGTAATGTTAGGTTTTCTTCATTAGCCCTAGAATACTCTTTTATCTCAATTTTACTATTTGCATTTTCCAACTTTTCCAGATAAGCATCTTCTTCAACATTAGCAACATTATCTCTGAACACCATGGCGTTATAATCTGCCTGTTGTTTTCTAAGTTTTCCTGATACAAGCCCATTAGCATCAATTGAATAGTTCATCATTACTGTATTATTCGACACTGTTTTTGGCATTAAATCAACCGCTTCCGAAGTACCATCTTTTCTCACCAACCTGCCTGTCCAGTTTAAAGCCCTCAAGGGCAAAATGTTTGGAGTCGAAAACTTATCAGATGCATCTAGCAATATCATGCCCTGCGGAGTCTCGACCGCGGCAATGACATAGTTGAAAGCCGTTCTATTTGGGAACATAGCTATTCCATTGGATCGAGTGCTTACTAAAACTGGATTCGCCGTTAAATTGGCATAGCGCAACATAGCCGTAAGCATAAGGTTAATTTCGGCTACATTTCCAGCGTTATCATTATAGGCTTTTTTCACACCGTCATTACAAGAATACCCATAATAACTATTCCACTTCACCTTGTTTTTTACAAAATTATATATTGCCGATATTTTCTCATTGGTAGTCGTCAAACCAGCGATAACATCCTTTAAATCATCCTCAAAATAACCTGTTTTATTCAATTCTGAACCAAAATCTACAAAATCATAAATCGATTTTGTTACTGACTCCCAATCGGTTGTAAAGGTTTGGAAGGACTCATTGGGAAAACGTGTCATAGATAGTTCATGCGCTAAGCTAATGGTGTAATTGTCAACATTATTAACGTAAGCCTCTTCTTTTATTGCAGGTACATTTTCGGCTAAATAAGTCGTTATAGTTTCCTGGTAGTCAACATTGTGTTTTTTAAATTCAGTTGAAGAAACTCCTCTACTCGTTGTTCTAACCTTATCCGTAATTTCAAAAGATTTTCGGCCACCATCAACCGATATTTTTGGCGTAATAAAACCCTTAAATCGAGTGTTATAAACAACAAAATCTGGGATATAGGTAATATATCGAGCATAATTTACGGGTATATTAGCCTGAAAGTAAAAATCTCTGAGTGAACCCACATCCTTTGACCTTATGGTATATCTATATTCTATAATACTCCCCTCCCTTACGTTAGGCATCGTAATTTTCTTCTTATTCCAATATCTATCTATCTTTTCTTCGAACTCCCCTTCTCTTTTCAATTTAGTTTTTTCAATATTGCCGCCTACAAGATTATATGTGACTTCATTTGAAAATATAACACTCTCTTTAATCGAATTATCTTCTCTGAATTTAACTTCTTTATTTGCCCAGACATACCCCTCTTTTTTATATACTTTAATGCGGACGGAGACCTCTGTTATTGCCATAAATCCTGCATCCACTGTATGCTCATAGCTTGTTACACCTTTTTTAAACAATATTGCCGCTATAGCTGCCGTGTCCTTAGGATGCGATTTTTCTTGAAGCTCCGCAACGGAAACTTTGCCGAGTTCAAATTCTTGTGCCGTTAAACTAGAAAAACATGTTGTTACAAATAAAAGGATAGCAAATTGGTTAAATTTCATCAGGTTAGATTTTGGTTAATATGATTTTGGCATTGTCATTTCTGGACACTTGTTCTATAAAATGGCGGTATTCATCGTATTCAGTATTTGAATACATTCCCTTTTTTATAAATAAACTGCGTTTGTAAACTAATTTATTGTTTTCTTTTTTGATAAACTCAGTTTTGTATTCACCAAATTTGCTTTTTAATTCAAAATTGGCGGGCAAAAATTCAATAGAAAACTCTTGAGGTAGTGCTATCGCTATTTCATCTTTATCGGAAAAGCCTCTTTGAATTTCAAATGGATTCTTACGATTTCTGATTCTTTTCACACTCTCCGTATATTGGTTGTAGGCATTTACGGCAAACATCATTTTATCAGAAGAAACACTTCCGTAATTTACTGCACTTATTTCGGCATTTTCAGTTAATTTAATGTTTTCCTTGTCATTCGAAAATGCCGTATTATTGATTCTTAAATTATTAATATTGCCCCAGTAATGTTTGTAATAGGCTTCTTTTTCTGTTGGCTGAAGAATTTCAACTGCTGCCTTTTGATTGTATTGTGATCCCTCTGACACAATTGTTATATGCCCGGAAAAATCTCCGTTTTTTGACAATGCATAACTACCTGTGCTGATTTGGGCATTGTTTTCATCTTCATAAACTTTGGTTCTAACAATTTTGCCTCCATCTGGCTTCATAATTAAAACGTTTCTATCGTCTGTGAATGTGCCTTGATAGCCAAAAGGATCATCTTGACTCGTGCATTCCAGCCAAATATATTTATCCCCATCCGGAATTGCTAGAATCATGTGATTCCCCTGCATTGACACAAAATCGGATTCAATGTCTTTCTTATGACTATCTCCATATAAAACAGTATTATAAGACGGCACGTCTACCGCATCCAAAAGTGCTTTTGTATAATTTGTCAAAGCCTTACAATCCCCGTATCCTAATCTGTCTACGTCATTGGCAAGCATTGGTTTCCATCCGCCAATCCCCACCTGAATGCTTACATATCTTGATTTTTGCTGAACATAGTTATAAATTAACTTCGCTTTTTTAATTGGATCTTTCTCGTCACCAACAAGGGTTCTCATTTTTGTTTTTGTGTCGTCAGATAGTTCGGTTGTGCCGTCCAAAATGGCATCGGAGTACCATTTCCCAAATTCCTTCCAGGTTTTTGCTGCTCCATCTACATCTTCTAAATGAAAAACTTCCAGTCCCATCATTAATTTAGGAAAAATGGAGCCAAAGGCAGGACTATAATCTTCCTGCTTTTGAGCCAAAATATTGGTAACTGTATAAGATAGTTGAGTGTCGGTATCGATCGTTTTTTGAATACTAAAGCCTGAAAAATTAAATTCCATTTTCTTAAACCCAAGGTTATTTGGATAATTTACATTTAGGATACTTTTTTCAACGCTTACAAAAAAATTACCTAAAGGATACCATTGCGGGATAAAAGCTGTTGTGGAAGTTTCAATTTCACTTTCATAAACCACCGTAAAAGGATACTGTGTGGGTGTATAGTCTAAATAAATGTACCTACTGTCCGAGAAAAGTGTACTGCCACCAACTGCAGATTGGTCTTTAAAATCTTTACGTTTTATCTTTTTGATTTCTTTACCGGAACTATCAAATACGGATGCTTCAATATCCCTGACAGAAGTTTTTTTATTATAATTCTCTATGGCATCTACTGACGAAAGCCCCTTTTCATTAAGAACAGTAATAACCCTCTTAGTCTTAACGGTCATATTTCGTTGAGACGAAACAGTTATGTCAATTTGATTTAAGCGTACAATTGCATTGGCATTTTCTTTAAGGCTATCCGCGATAAGCGAAGTTGGATATTCATTTTTTTGCGCTTGTACACTAAAAAATGCAAGAACACAAAAAAATGTAAGTAGGGTTTTGATTTTCATGTGGGGTTTTGAAAATGTGAATAAATTGCCAAATGGGGGATTAAATAAAGTAGATATGCCAATTACGGACCAACTCTTTATTATTTCGGGATTTTAATTATTCGTGGTTTTCAAAAATAGAATAAATCTTACAATAAACAAGCAACTATTCTCTGTTTTTACTGTCTATAATTATAGTGACCGGTCCGTCATTTAAAAGACTCACTTTCATGTCTGCTCCAAAAACACCGGTTTGTGTTTTCTTACCTAATTCTTTTTCCAGCTGATGCACAAAGTTTTCATACATCGGAATAGCAACATCGGGTTTGGCTGCCTTGATATAAGATGGCCGATTGCCTTTTTTTGTGGCGGCATGAAGTGTAAATTGACTTACCGTAATGATATCGCCATCGATATCTTTAACCGATAGATTCATTACCTGATTCTCATCCTCAAAAATACGGATTTTGGTAATTTTCCCAACCAGCCAATCAATGTCTTCCTGCAAGTCAGCCGCTTCAATTCCTATTAAGATTAACAGCCCTTTTTGAATATCGGCCACAATTTTATTTTCTATGGTTACGGATGCGGAAGAAACTCTTTGGAGGACTACTTTCAAATTAATGGCGAATTATAAATTATGAATAGTGGGCATTATTTTCTGTTTTCGTCACTGATTGCTCGATCCTCATTATGAATGTCAGTACGATAATTTTCATCATCCCCTTCCAACAGTTTAAGATAACTATTGTAACGTGACCAGGCTATTCCATCTTTTTCCAGTGCTTCTTTCACGGCACACTTTGGTTCGTCTTTGTGCAAACAGTTATTGAATTTACACTGTTCCTTCAATTTGAAAAATTCAGGGAAATAACCGCTGATTTCTTCTTTTTCCATATCGACAATTCCGAAACCTTTGATACCTGGCGTATCAATAATTTTCGCATCAAAGGACAAATCGTACATTTCGGCAAAAGTCGTGGTGTGCTGACCTTGTTTACTTGCCTCAGAAATTGTTTTTGTTTTTAAATGCAAAGAAGGCTCCATGGCATTTACCAGTGTCGATTTCCCAACTCCTGAATGCCCCGAGAACATGCTTACTTTGCCAATCATCATTTCTTTTAATTGATCAATTCCTTTCATTTCTGTCGAAGAAACACGCAGACATTTGTACCCTATTTCTTGGTAAACATGTTGCATATACAATTGTTCATCCAATGTGGCTTCATCAAAAGTATCGATTTTATTAAAAACCAATATCGTTTCTATACCATAAGCCTCGGCAGTAACCAGAAAGCGGTCTATGAAATTAAAAGTTGTTGGAGGGTTATTGATAGTCACCAATAAGAAAACCCTATCAATATTTGATGCAATAATGTGCATCTGGTGCGACAAGTTCACTGATTTACGAACAATATAATTCTTTCTGTCGTGAATATGATGAATGGTTCCGGTAACTGTATCTGATGACTCTTCCAATTCATAATCCACGATATCACCCACAGCAATAGGATTGGTACTCTTGATTCCTTTAATTCGGAATTTTCCTTTCATACGGCATTCGATAAAATCACCTTGTTCGGATTTTACGGTGTACCAACTTCCTGTAGATTTGTATACGAGTCCTGTCATACTGCAAAGGTAAAATATTGTTTGAAGTTTTTATGACATCCATGAATAAAAAATCCCCACAACTTCAAATGAGAAATTGTGGAGATCCTTTTTTTTTAATACTGTTCCAATTATCCGTTAATCACCTTTTCTTGGTGACCAATGCTTTCTTGGTGAATTGCTTTGAACATTTTAAGCACAAACTCTTCAGTAAGTCCTTTTTGCTCTCCGTCCAAAATCATTTTTCCCAGTATTTCATTCCAACGGGTGTTTTGAAGTACCGCAACGTTAGATCCTTTTTTTACTAGACCAATTTCGTCAGCAACTTTCATTCGTTTGCCTAATAATTCTAGTAAAGTAGCATCTAAGACATCAATATTTGCTCTTAATTTGCTCATCTTTTGGGTGTATTCATCAGAAACGTCATTCACTTTTCTAACTTTTAAGTCCACGAAAATCTGTTTCAAAGCAGTTGGTGTCACCTGTTGTGCGGCATCACTCCATGCGTTGTCCGGATCAAAATGTGTTTCGATAATCATCCCGTCATAATTCAGGTCTAATGCTTGTTGCGTTACCTCAAGAATCATATCACGGTCTCCGGTAATGTGAGATGGGTCAATGATTAAAGGCAAATCAGGGAATCTATTTTGCAATTCGATCGCAATTTGCCATTCTGGAATATTCCTGTATTTTGTTTTTTCATAAGTAGAAAATCCTCTATGAATAACTCCTAATTTTTCAATTCCTGCATTATATAAACGTTCTACTCCTCCTAACCATAATGATAAATCTGGGTTAACGGGATTTTTTACCAACACAATTTTTTTAGTCCCTTGTAAAGCATCCGCAAGTTCTTGCATGGCGAACGGGTTTACCGTTGTTCTAGCCCCAACCCATAATACATCGATATCATATTCTAAAGCTAATTTCACGTGGGCCGCGTTCGCAACCTCTGTTCCCATCAACAATCCCGTTTCTTCTTTCGCTTTTTTCAACCATTTCAAGCCTATTTCTCCAACGCCTTCAAATCCTCCTGGACGAGTTCTTGGTTTCCAAATTCCCGCTCTAAAAACACTTACGTCAGAATCTTTCAATTCATGAGCTATTTTCAATACTTGTTCTTCAGTTTCAGCACTACAAGGTCCCGCAATCACAAATGGGTGAGATAAATTGAAATCGTTCAACCATGTTCTCATTTCTTTCTTGTTTTCCATCTTATTTTAGTTTTTAGTTTTCCCCTCCCCGACCCTCCCTGGAGAGCGCCGAAATGAGATTATTGTAATTATTTATTTGTTTTTAGTTACTATTTTCCCTTTGAATGGTGTTAAAAGTCCCTCCGCAGTGGGCTACGGAATCTTCATCCCGTTTAATATCTCTTTTATTCTATTGACACTTTCCATTTCTTCATATATTGCATCGTAATCTTCGCTTATCAGCAAATCTTTGAAATGAGTCAGGTTTACAATATACTCATCTAAAGTTTTCACCACTTGCTTTCTGTTTTGCCTAAAAATAGGCGTCCACATAGCCGGTGAACTTTTGGCCAAACGTACCGTGCTTTCAAATCCACTTCCCGCCATATCAAAGATGTCTTGCTCATGTTTTTCTTTATCTATCACCGTTTTCCCGAGCATAAATGCACTGATATGAGACAAATGCGACATATAAGCAATGTGCTTGTCATGCGATTTAGGCTCCATATATCGGATTCTCATCCCTATGGCTTTAAAAAGTTCCAATGCTTTTTCCTGCAACTTGAAAGCGGTTCGCTCCACTTCACAAATAATATTTGTTTTCCCATGGAACAATCCCGCTATCGCCGCTGACGGTCCCGAAAATTCAGTCCCTGCGATTGGATGCGTCGCGATAAAATTCCTCCTTCTAGGATGATTCGCTACCGCTTCGCAAATGGGAGCTTTCGTAGAACCCACTTCAAAAACAATGGTGTTTTCACCGATCAAATCCAGGACTTCAGGCAAAACAGTTAACGCAACATCAACAGGCACGGAAACGATAACGAAATCGGCATCTGACACATTTTCCAATACTGCAGCTTGATCAATTACACCCAATGCTAATGCTTGCTGCAAATGGTTTTCATTATTGTCAACCCCATAAACGGTAGCTTCCGGGTAGACCGTTTTGATGTCCAATCCCATCGACCCGCCAATCAATCCAATTCCTATTACGTAAATTTTCATTTAATTAAATCTATCAATTGCTTCTTGTACTTTTTCTTCCTTTACACATAATGCAAATCGAATATATCCTTCTCCATTGCTTCCAAAAATTGTTCCCGGTGCGATAAAGAGATGTTTTTCATGTAAGATCTGGTCAATAAACTTTTCAGCAGAAGTTATCCCTTCCGGCAATTTGGCCCAAACAAACAATCCAACACCTTCTTTATACACTTTACAATTTAATTTCTCGGCTAATTTTTCCGTTAAAACTCGACGTCTCTTGTAGATTTCGTTCATCGAATCAAACCAAGACTTATCACTCTTTAAAGCAGCTATCGCCCCTTTTTGGATTCCAAAAAACATTCCGCTGTCCATATTGCTTTTTACTTTCAAAACAGCATCAATACAAGCGGCATTTCCCAAAACCATTCCAACTCTCCAGCCCGCCATATTAAAGGTCTTGCTCAAAGAATTCAGTTCCAGAGCCACATCTTTCGCTCCATCAACCTGCAACAAACTCATCGGATTATCATTCAAAACAAAACTATACGGATTGTCATTGATTAATAATATTTGGTGCTTTTTGGCGAAAGCCACAAACTTTTCAAATAAGGCAATACTCCCTCGGGCTCCAGTTGGCATGTGCGGATAGCCAATCCACATTATTTTTACTTTAGTCAAATCTAATTTTTCCAAGCCTTCAAAATCGGGTTCCCAATTGGTTTCTTCTTTCAAATCGTAATAAACAGGCACCGCTCCCACCAAATTAGTTACCGAAGTATAGGTAGGATAACCCGGATTTGGGATCAAAACCTGATCGTCTTCATTCAGGAAAGCAAGTGAAATGTGCATGATTCCTTCCTTGGACCCCATCAAAGGCAAAACTTCAGTATTGGGGTTCAAATCCACATTATAGTTACTTTTATAAAAATCAACCATTCCTTTTCTCAATTCAGGCAATCCTTGATAACTTTGATAACCATGAGCATTTTCATCCTGCATTGCAAGAACCACTGCATCAATAACTTCTTGTGAAGGTTGTAAATCAGGGCTTCCAATTCCCATATTAATGATCGGCTTCCCTTCTGATGCCAATTGTCTCACTTCTCTCAACTTAGATGAGAAGTAATATTCCTCGACGGTATCTAACCTCTTTGCGGTTGTAATCATGGTTTTGTATTTTTATATTCGCCTAATACTTTAAAGTATTCTGCCATTATCTCTAATAATGATTTTGCTTTTGAATAGTCCGCATATTTTTCGAAAGTAACATCTACAAAAAAGGAATATTTCCATGGGGTTTCAATTTTTGGCAAGGACTGTATTTTGGTTAAATTCATTTTACAATCGCTCATTACATTTAAAATTGCCGCTAAACTTCCTCTCTTATGATCGAGTTCAAATTTTAAAGAAGCCCTGTTTATTTCATCTTCTGCCACAAATGAATTCTCCTTTTTAATAATAACAAAACGAGTCATATTGTTTTTTATGGTCTGAATCTCTGGAGCCAAAATTTCCAGCCCATACATTTCGCAGGCTGTTTTACTAGCAATTGCAGCAATCCCTTTTAACTGTTTCTGCTGAATTCTGCGGGCCGTTTCTGCCGTATCCTTGTCCTCAACCAATTTTATATTTGGATACTTTTTCAAGAAATCCATACATTGCAACAAAGCCATCGGATGGGAATGTACCTCAGTAATGTCTTCGATTTTTTGTCCCTTAAGCGCCATCAAATTCTGATGAATCCTTAAATAATGCTCCCCTATTATATGTAAATTATTTTTATCAATCAACGCATAATTTGGTATAATAGGTCCCGCTATAGAATTTTCGATTGCCATAATTGCCTGGTCTGCTTTGCCTGAAAGCAAACTGTCAACGAGTTCTTCAAAAGACAGACATTCATCGACCACCACTTCTTGTTCATAATATTCTTGTGCCACCTGATGATGGAACGAACCTTTTATGCCCTGTATTGCTATTTTCGCATTCATATGACCAATTTTAAGCAAAAAAAAATCCCGATTTTCATCGGGATTGTATATTTATAATTATCAATTTAATTTTCTAATTAAATAACCATACGACAATCCCTACCTTCTTTCCAGAAGAAATAATAAGTATTGCTAAAATAAAATCGGTTATTCAACATTATGATGTCTGTTTTTGTAATAATTTCTATGCGAATGTATAAATAATTTTCAGCTATCCAAACAAAAAAAAGAAATTTATCAAACAAAAAAAGAATTCTCTATAAAACTGGTTTTTAATTACATAATAATTAAAAAAAGCCCTGCAAAACACCATTTAAGCAACTACGCCTAAGCGGCTTCCATAACAAAAACAGCCGTTTTTGTTTGAAATAAATTTACCCAAATATATTACGCAGTTAAAGCTGTCGAGAGCCATTTTTTGCCTTCAGAAATTCGGGTGATCAGCATTGCCGAAACCACATCACCGTTAGCATTCAACAAAGTGGCCATTGGATCCACCAAAGTACCCACGATCATGGCGGCGGGCAAAGCTTGCTCCATTGGAAAACCATAGATCGTAATAGCCAGAATTTCTCCTATATAACCTCCATTTGGTATCCCGCCCTCAACCACTGATACGACAACGGTAATCCCTATAGCCACCAGTAATGTACTGGGATCCGTAAAATCTTTTCCAAACATGGCAAAAATGACTGCAATTTTTATAATTGATGACATACTCGAGCCGTCTTTGTGCAAAGGAGCGCCAAGCGGAATCGCAATGTTGCGTATATGTGCCGGTATCTTCATTTTCTCTGCCGCTTCCAAGTTCGCAGGAATTGTAGCAATACTGCTGCAAGTCCCCAATGCCGTCAATGCAGGAGTTATATTGTTACCCCAAAAAACTTTTACACCATTTTTCCCTCCTCCCAAAAAAGCGTACAAGCTAAAGAACACCACGAAATAGAATGCACATACTGCATAGTAAAGCCCCAAAGGTTTTGCATACGCTCCAAATAATTGCGGTCCAAATATCCCTACCTGATAAGCAAAATAGGCACCTAATCCCACTGGTGCAGTTTTCATGATTATATGCAGTAATTGCTTCATCACCTCATTCCCTGAATTTAGAAAAGTTCTAAAACCTTCTCCTTTTTCTCCAGAGCGCAAACTGGCAAAGCCTATCAGAAAAGAAAATATAATTAATGCCAGCATGCTTTTTCGTGAAAGCAATTCGTAAAAGTCATTAGCCGTAAGCAACTGGGTAATTTGTGAACCACCACTAGCACTTTGCATACTCTCCAACGGTATTTTTGAAATGATAATGTCTTGATGAATCGGAAAAAGCAACACTCCTATTATCATCAGTATGGCAGAAACAAGTACGGTGCTTAAAAACACTCCGATGACAACCACAAACAACTTCCCCAATTTTTCCGACCTCTCTAAACTGGCGATGGAAGAAGCAATAGTAAAGAAAACCAATGGGATGATGGCCGTAAAAAGCAAATTCAGGAATATGTCCCCGAGCGGTTTTATAACTTCTACTTCTTCGCCAAAAACCAATCCTAATATACTCCCCGCAGTTATTCCGCATAATAACCAAATAATACTACTATACGTTTTAAATAAACTGTCTGACTTTATCCCTTTTTTATTCATCCTTTTATTTTTTTATAAATATATTAATCTAATCGATGTTTTTTCTAATATATATAAAAAAAAACATCCATATAATAGGGATGTTTTTATAAATATAAATTTAGTGCTTTTCTAAAAGTTTTTTGAAATTCCAATATTAAAACTATTTCCAAAGGAAAAAGCAAAACCTGTTGTTTTATTTTTTGCTGCAGTATCATCTTTAATTGAACTATAATCAATTCCTCCAATTGAAAAATTTAGTCCAAAGCTTTTTTTCAAATCTATAAAAACTGCTGGTGTAATACCAAAATACAATCCACTAGATTTAAATGATGTAGAGAGCGGATCACTAATTGATGTTTTATTTGCTAACATTCCTGCCGATAAATCAGCATATGCAGAAAAAACTCCCCCTAAAGGTTTTGAATATCTCAAGAAAGCTCCAAGCTGAAGTTGGTTGTACTTGTTATCATATGTATTACCAGAAATTGAAGTTTTATAACTCTGAATATTGGATTCAATACCAACTGTCATATTCTCCAAAAACTGATACCCCACTTTTGGAGAAAAATTGAAATAGTTTTGTTTCGATTCATTTCCCAAGGAACTGTTTTTTTGAGAATTAAATCCAATATTTCCTGCTACCAAAACACTCCCTTTTTGGGCATTTGCAAAACTAAAAATGGCTAATACAAGAATAACTAATGTTTTTTTTATAATGAATTATTTAAATTTAAATAATTATTTAACAAAAATAATGCCGTATTTTAACAAGAATACACTTAGTCTGTTTAATATCGAAAAAAAGGCGCCTCAAGTTCAAAACAAATTTTAGTATTCGATAAATTTTCTGTTTACTTTTGCAACAAACAAAATTCCATGTCAATAGAAGTTAATAACATATCGAAAAGTTATGGTGCCCAAAAAGCACTTGACAACGTTTCATTTTCGATAAAAAAAGGAGAAATAGTTGGTTTCTTAGGCCCAAACGGTGCCGGAAAATCAACTTTAATGAAAATATTGACAACGTATATACGTTCTGATGAAGGTACCGCAATGGTTAACGGACATGACATAACTACAGAACAAAAAGCCGTACAGCTTTCCATTGGTTATTTACCGGAACACAATCCTTTGTATTTGGACCTGTACGTAAGGGAATATTTGGCTTTTAATGCCGACGTATATAAAGTATCTAAATCCCGCATAGAAGAAGTAATTCAACTGACGGGATTAAGCACCGAAAGCCATAAAAAAATAGGGCAGCTATCCAAAGGTTACCGTCAGCGTGTGGGATTGGCCAATGCGTTATTGCATAATCCCGATGTTTTGATATTGGATGAACCCACCACAGGTTTAGACCCGAATCAATTGATTGAAATCCGTAATGTGATTAAAAATGTAGGTAAAGACAAAACCGTTTTCCTTTCCACACACATCATGCAGGAAGTGGAAGCCATTTGCGATCGTGTGATTATTATCAATAACGGTAAAATCGTGACCGATAAAAAACTGGACAACTTAATTTCTGAAAACAAGGAACAAGTTATCGAGGTGGAATTTGATTATAAAATAGAAGAACAGGCGATTGCTAAGATCGAAAACCTTACTTCTTACAAAAACACCCATGACATGATTTGGGAATTGACCTTTACAACTGACAAAGACATGCGCCCTGCTGTTTTTGATTTTGCTGCTGCAAATGGTTTAAAGACTTTGCAACTCAATCAGAAAAACAAAAACCTGGAGGCAATTTTCAGGGAAATCACGAAGTAAGTTGGCAGTATCTTAGTGAGCAGTTCGGTTTACGTCTAAAAAAGGGAGCTCGTTTAAATTTTATTTAAACGAGCTTTTCAATAGTTATTCAATTTGATCTATGATTTAGGCAAAGGAGCTCCTACTGCAATATCGCAACGATGTCCAGTTTTCCCGTGGGCCGGATTCATACCTTCGGGAGTTTCAGTATCGGCAGCAGCCGTTGACAATAAAGCCGGCACAGCTTGCTGGACGGTGTAATCTTTTGGTTCTGTAGTCGCCGAATTCACCTCAGTAGTTGTCGCAGTTGCTTTTGGATCTGAATTTAAAGGGGCCCCAACGGCTATATCGCAACGGTGGTTTTTCTCCCCATGCGGTGGATTCATCCCCTTAGCTGTAATAGTTTTAGCGTCTACCACAGAAGCTGTCGTTGCTTGATTATTTTCATGAAAAAAATTATGCGTTTGAGCCGCTGGCGTTTGAGCCGCTTGATTTTGCATGGCTGCTGCAGTTTGTTGGGTAAAGGGAACTATAGTCCTCGCATCAGGTTGTGCTTGTTGAGCCTCTTCGTTTTTACAAGAGGTCAATGTTATGGCAGCCACTAAAAGAATAAAATATAAGTGTTTCATTTTGAATGTTTTATGGTTGTAATATCAAATATAAGGTTTTAATATTAACTACCCAAAGACTATTTTACCATTCTAATTAAACTTCAATCCGATATGAATGGCGGCAGAGTAATTCTTAAAGAAGCTTTCTCCCTCACTAATGCCAAAATCAACAAAACAAGTTCTGATTTCATTGTTTTGCTTTTTCCTTTTAGCAAAAACAAAAAAAATACCCGACAGTTGTATAAAACTTGTCGGGTATTTCAAAACAGTTTTACTTTTATTTTTAAAAAACCTTAGCCGCTATTTGTCTGATATTCTCTGATTTCCCCATAGAATAATAATGCAGTACGGGAACTCCGGCAGCTTTTAGTTCCAAAGATTGCTGAATAGCCCACTCGATTCCTACTTGTCTGATGTCTGCATTATTTTTACACTTATCCACGGCATCGATCAAATCTTCAGGCAAATCAATTCTGAAAATTTGTGGCAATACTTGTAAATGTCTTTGCACAGCAATTGGTTTAATTCCAGGAATAATAGGAACGGTAATTCCCATTGCCCTTGCCTTTTCAACAAACTCAAAATACTTTGCATTGTCAAAGAACATTTGGGTCACCACATAATCGGCTCCCGCATCCACTTTTTCTTTCAATCGTTTTAAATCGGAAATCAAAGAGGGTGATTCCAAATGTTTTTCGGGATAACCCGCAACACCGATACAAAAATCAGCCTTATTATCAATGTGCATCACATCATGTAAATATTGGCCCTTATTCAATTGATTAATTTGTTGAACCAAATCAACCGCATAGTTATTTCCTCCTGTTTTTGGAATAAAAGATTGTTCGTCCTTCATAGCGTCACCACGCAAGGCCATCACGTTGTCTAAACCCAAATAATGACAATCAACCAATAAATACTCGGTTTCCTCCTTGGTAAATCCTCCACAAAGCACATGTGGAATGGTGTCTACATTGTATTTGTGTTTTATCGAAGCACAAATACCCAAGGTTCCTGGGCGCATTCTGGTCAGCCTCTTATCTAACAAACCATTGCCTTTATCAACGTAAATATATTCTTCTCGAGAAGTAGTTACATCAATAAATGGCGGTTTGAACTCCATCAGCGGATCGATATTGTCATACAATTCCTGAATACCTTTTCCTTTTTGGGGCGGGATTATTTCGAAAGAGAACAATGTCTTTCCTTTTGCGTCTTCTATATGTTGTGTTACTTTCATTATTAAGTCTTAAAGTTTGAATGTCAAAAGTCGAAAGTCAAATCCATTATAGACTTTATGACTTTTGACTTTCAGACTAAATTAATCCGCTATATTTGGGTTCAGCCATTTTGTGGCCACCTCTGTTGGAATACTTCTTCGTTTTGCGTAATCAATAACTTGGTCTTCTTTTATTTTTCCAAGTCCAAAATACTTGCTTTCCGGGTTTCCGAAATAATATCCAGAAACAGATGATGCCGGCCACATTGCCATGCTCTCGGTCAACGTCACTCCTATTTCTTGTTCTACATTTAGTAATTTCCAAATAGTTGGTTTTTCTAAATGGTCAGGACAAGCGGGATATCCCGGCGCAGGGCGGATTCCTTCGTAATCTTCGGCAATCATCCCTTCACTTGTCAATGCTTCATCCGCCGAATAACCCCAAATTTCCTTACGTATTTTTTCGTGCAAATATTCGGCAAAAGCTTCCGCAAAACGATCCGCCAATGCTTTGACCATAATCGAATTGTAATCGTCTAAATCTTTTTCGAATTCAGCTGCCCACTCATCAACCCCAAAACCAGTAGTGACACAAAAAGCACCCATGTAATCTATTTTACCACTGTCTTTTGGAGCAATAAAATCAGACAAAGCGATGTTTGGCGCACCTTTTGTTTTTTGTGATTGTTGGCGTAACGTTAGGAATTTCTCCAACACCTTACCGCTTTCGTCACGCAATTCGATATCATCATCGTTCACTTGATTCGCGGGGAAAATTCCATAGATTCCTTTGGCTGAAAGTTTCTTTTCTTTCAAAATAACTTCCAACATTTCCTGTGCATCCGAAAAAACGGACATTGCTTGTTCACCTACTACCTCATCAGTTAAAATTGCGGGGTATTTCCCAAACAATTCCCAAGTTCTAAAGAATGGAGTCCAGTCAATGTAAGGAACCAAAACATCTAAATCTACTTCAATTACTTGTTCGCCTATTACATTTGGTTTAACCGGGTTGTAACTCTCCCAATCCAATTGCAATTTATTTTTACGAGCTTGCTCAATGGTCAGGAAATTTTTGTCGCGCGAACGATTCAAAAACGTTTCCCTAAACGCATCATACTCTGCCCTAATGTCACTTGCATATATTTTATTTTCACTGTTCAATAAATTTCCAGCCACCGTCACGGCTCTTGAAGCATCATTTACGTGAATTACTGTTTCTCTATATTGTGGTGCAATTTTCACTGCAGTATGTGCGCGAGATGTGGTAGCACCGCCAATCATTATTGGAATTTTCAATCCTTTTTTATCTAATTCTTTGGCGAGAAATACCATCTCATCCAGCGAAGGTGTAATCAATCCGCTCAATCCTATGATGTCAACATTGTGCTCTATTGCTGCTGCTATAATTTTCTCTGGAGCAACCATGACACCTAAATCGATGATTTCATAATTGTTACAAGCAAGCACTACGCTTACAATGTTTTTACCAATATCATGTACATCTCCTTTTACCGTCGCCATCAGGATTTTACCATTCCCCTGCTTGTCGCCAACCTGTTTGCTCTCTTCTATAAAAGGTAAAAGGTAAGCAACCGCTTTTTTCATCACCCTTGCTGATTTTACAACCTGCGGTAAAAACATTTTCCCAGAACCAAATAAATCCCCAACCACATTCATCCCAGTCATCAAGTTGATTTCGATAACTTCAATAGGTTTTGTTGCTACGAGTCTGGCTTCTTCAATATCTAAAAGAATAAATTCATCAACTCCCTTTACCAAGGAATGTGTCAATCGTTCCTGAATAGTTCCAGAGCGCCATTCTTGAATTGCCTTTTCATTACTCTTTACATCTCCTTTTACGTTTTCAGCAAAATCCAATAGTCTTTCAGTGGCATCGTCTCTTCTATTCAGAATTACATCTTCAACGCGTTCCAATAAATCTTTTGGAATTTCGTCATAAATAGAAAGCATTTCTGGATTTACGATTCCCATCGTCATTCCGTGTTGAATCGCATGGTACAAGAAAACCGAATGCATCGCTTCCCGAACGGTATCATTTCCTCTAAACGAGAATGAAACATTACTCACGCCACCACTTATGTGTGCATGAGGCAAATTCTCCCGAACCCATTTTGTTCCTCTAAAGAAATCCAATGCATTCAAGCGATGTTCTTCCATTCCTGTCGCAACTGGAAATATATTTAAATCGAAAATAATGTCCTGTGGAGGAAAGCCCACTTTGTTCACCAGAATATCGTACGAACGTTGGCAAATTTCTATTCGACGCTCGTAATTATCAGCTTGTCCAGTTTCATCAAAAGCCATAATAATCGCCGCTGCTCCGTATCGCTTAATCAATTTGGCGTGATGGATAAATTGTTCCTCGCCTTCTTTTAATGAAATTGAGTTTACGACACTTTTGCCCTGCACAACCTTAAGTCCAGCTTCGATGATATCCCATTTTGAACTATCAATCATGATAGGCACACGAGAAATATCGGGTTCGGCAGCAATCAGATTCAGGAATTTTGTCATGGCGTATTCGCCATCCAGCATTCCCTCGTCCATATTAATATCGATGATTTGCGCGCCGCCTTCCACTTGCTCTTTTGCAATGCTCAGTGCCTCTTCGTATTTTTCTTCCTTAATTAACCGAAGGAATTTTCTAGAACCCGTTACATTGGTACGTTCCCCAATATTCACAAATACGCTGTCCGGCGTAATGATTAAAGGCTCTAATCCCGATAATACAAGGTTTCTTCTAGTTTCTGCTTGTGCCATTTTAATTTTGTTTGATCCTGCGCGATTTCAGCAAACGTGCAGGCTTCGTATATCTTATAATTATTTTGGGCGTGACCCAAAAAGGGTCGGGCTATTCGCTGCAAGTCCTCGCTCTTCCTTCGTCAGGCTGTGGGCTTTTCGCTGCTATCCCTCACGCGGGCATTCTTAGTTACATTGTTGCTGTTGATACTCTCGGTTTATAATCCTTTGCGATATCAGCAATCAACTTAATGTGTTCTGGCGTTGTTCCGCAACAACCGCCTATGATATTGACTAAATTATCGTCTAAATAACTCTTAATTTGAGATTGCATTTCCTGTGGCGTTTCGTCGTATTCTCCAAAAGCGTTTGGCAATCCTGCATTAGGATGTGCCGACACATTGAATGAAGTATTTTGTGACAAAGTCTGTAGATAGGGCTTCAACAAATCAGCTCCAAGAGCGCAATTGAATCCTACACTCAACAACGGAATATGTGACACCGAAACCAAAAAAGCTTCTACGGTTTGCCCTGAAAGTGTTCTTCCTGAAGCATCGGTAATCGTTCCCGAAACCATGATGGGAATATCTATATTGCGTTCGTCTTTGACTTCTTCTATCGCAAAAAGTGCCGCTTTAGCATTTAAGGTGTCAAATATGGTTTCTACCAATAACACATCACTTCCTCCATCGATTAAAGCTTCTACTTGTTGCTTGTACGCTATGCGCAAGTCGTCAAACGTTACTGCTCTGTAACCCGGATCATTTACATCTGGTGACATACTTGCCGTTCTGTTTGTTGGTCCTATTGAACCGGCAACAAAACGAGGTTTGTCCGGATTTTTGGCTGTAAATTCATCGGCTACTTCACGGGCGATTCTTGCCGATTCGTAGTTGAGTTCGTAGACAATGTCTTCTAGATGATAATCGGCCATTCCGATAGTTGTGCTCGAAAAAGTATTGGTTTCAACAATATCCGCACCCGCCTCGAAATAGGCGGCATGAACCGCTTTGATTGCTTGGGGTTGTGTCAACGACAACAAATCGTTGTTCCCTTTTAAAGAATGTGGAAAGTCTTTGAAACGTTCTCCACGGAAATCCTCTTCAGAGAAGTTGTATCGTTGCAGCATGGTTCCCATTGCTCCATCGAGCACGAGTATGTTTTTTTTAATTGCTTCTTTAATTGATGCCATTTTTCTGTTTTATTCTCGCAAAGACGCAATAGCGCCAAGCTTGGATTATTTCATTCAAATGTTCACAATTGTTACTCTTAGCCCTGATGGTAGCGGCATCCTTTTATTCTGGTGTCCAGAATAAAAGATATAGCGTACAGCAGGAAGGCTGATGGCAAAAATGCCAAATCATTCGCTTCTGATACAGAAATGAATTCGGTAACTTAAAATATCGATAAAGTTGTCAGGAAAGGTATTCGGAAATACTATGATAGTATATTTCGTTGTGTTATCTATCTTAGATACTGAAACAAGTTCAGTATAAAGTAGAATTTAGCACCTTCTTTATAGATAAAGGGTTGCTAAGGTTTCATCGGGTCATTCCCTCCGCCTTTCGTGATAACTGTCAATAAATGTATGAACACTGCAAAGTAAAGACATAGCGTTAATACTTGCAAGCATTAACGCCATCTTTTTTTATTACTTTTTGTACAACTTGTTAAACTATGGCTTTTACCACGGCTTTTGGAGCTTCTTTTCGAGTTCCGTCAAATCCGTCAACACCTGAAACTGTAGTATATTTCAATACATAACGTTTCCCTGGATTTATAATTTGGTAGGCTGCCTGACACATTAATGTCGCTTCGTGAAAACCACAAAGAATCAATTTCAGTTTACCCGGATAGGTATTTACGTCACCGATGGCAAAAATCCCTGGAATATTGGTTTGGTAGTCTAAAGCATTGTTTACTTTGATTGCATTTTTTTCGATCTCCAATCCCCAGTTCCCGATAGGCCCTAATTTTGGTGTAAGACCAAAAAGAGGAATAAAGAAATCAGTAGGAATGTTACGGTGCGCTCCATTTTCATCGATATCAATCGACTCAATATGTTCGGCTCCATTTAATCCTACTACCTCAGCTGGCGTAATCATACGAATTTTCCCTGAGTCCTTCAATTCTTGCACTTTTTCAACTGAATCTAATGCTCCACGGAATTCGTTTCTACGGTGAATCAAAGTCACCTCAGAAGCAACGTCAGAAAGGAAAATACTCCAATCCAATGCCGAGTCCCCTCCTCCAGCAATCACCACCCTTTTATCCCTGAACTCTTCCGGATCTTTAATGAAGTATTTAATCCCTCTATTTTCATAGAAATTAATTCCGTCAATAAGTGGTTTTCTAGGCTCAAAACTTCCTAAACCTCCAGCAATAGCTACTACTTTAGCATGAAATTGAGTCCCTTCATTTGAAGTAACGATAAAACTCCCGTCTTCTTGCTTTTCAATTGTTTCAGCACGCTCACCCAAGGTAAAACCCGGTTCGAATTGCTTGATTTGTTCCATCAAATTATTCACTAAATCTCCTGCCAACACATCAGGAAATCCTGGAATATCGTAAATAGGTTTTTTAGGGTACAATTCTGAAAGTTGCCCTCCCGCCTGCGGTAAGGCATCCAAAATATGACATTTTAATTTTAACAATCCTGCTTCAAAAACGGCAAACAAACCAGTTGGTCCGGCTCCTATTATTAGTATATCAGTTTCAATCATCTGTTTATTCTTTATTATTAAGCTTAATTATATTTGGCACAAATTAACGAATGATTTTCATGGTTTTTAATGATAATTATCATGGTTTTTCCTCCCCCCGCCCCTCCTAAGGAGGGGGAGACTGGGTGGAGTTTCATTCGTATGTTTCTGTTCTCTTGACTCTTTTTAATTTTATCTTTTCTCTTTTATTCCTGCTTTTTCAGAGTTTCCGTAATCTCATTCATCTTTCGGACTTTCTCTTCAAAATCACCTTTCAATGTTTTGCGATATTCGTTTAGATTCTCGACCATTTTATTGATGTCCTCCGGAATAACCTCTTCAAAAAACTCTCGCAATCTTTTTGCCGTTGTGGGCGATTTACCGTTAGTCGAAATGGCAATTTTCACGTTCCCTTTGGTTACGATTCCACCCAAATAATAATCACATAATTCTGGCGTATCGGCAATGTTGCAAATCAAATATCTTTCTCGAGACAAATCATAAATTCTTTTATTCACCTTAAGATCATCTGTACAGGCAATTACCATATGCCGTTTTTTCAGCATTTTTTTCTTGAACTCCTTCATGGTCAGCTTTACGGAATCATGCTTATTGACTAAGTCCACCAATTCAGGTAAAAATTGTGTTGCCACTACCTCAACATTAGCATTTGGACTTGATTTTAACAAGAATGACAATTTTTCCAAACCCACATTTCCGCCACCTACGATAAGCACGTTCAGGTTATGCAGTTTTAAAAATATAGGATACAATTCATTACTTTCCATACACCAGTACCTTATTTTGGTTTGATCTTAATTCTTTATAAAACCCTTTCCTTTTCTTGCTGTCACCTACCACTTCACCTATCACAATGATGGCCGGCGAGCTTAATTTATTCTCTGCCACCACCTCTTGGATCGTGTTTATTGTTCCAATCCCAACTTTCTCCTGTGGAGTCGTCCCGTTTTGAATAATCGCCACCGGAATTTCGCCTTTGGATTCGCTTTGGAAAATAGCCACAATTTCATCCAGTTTGCCCATCCCCATCAACACGACAACAGTTGCGGTAGATTGGGCAGCCAATGCGACATCTTTGGATAATTTTCTGGCCGAAGTCGTTCCCGTTATTACCCAAAAACTCTCCGAAACGCCTCTTTTTGTCAACGAAATTCCTTGAGAAGCGGGAACTGCAATAGAAGATGAAATTCCAGGAACTACAAATGTAGGAATTCCAAAGCTTTCCACATACTCTATTTCTTCACTTCCTCTCCCGAAAATAAATGGGTCTCCCCCTTTTAGTCGGACGACATGCCCATAGGTAAGCGCATTGTCAACGATCAGTTGATTGATTTGATCTTGAGTGTATGCGTGACATCCTTTTCTTTTCCCAACGAATATTTTTAATGCCTTATTAGGGGCAAAACTCAATAATTCCTCATTAGCCAAGGCATCATATAAAACCACATGGGCTTCAGCAAGCGCTTTCGCTCCTTTGATAGTAAGCAAATCCGGGTCTCCCGGACCGGCGCCCACTAAGGTTACTTTAGGTTGTACTTTATTTTTCATCTACTAACTCTTTAGCTCTGTATGATTCGATATTTTCAAAAAAGGCAATTGCTTCTTCAATGTATTTTTGCGAAAATGCCTCAGAAGGTTCGTTCTGATTAATTTGCAAAACCAATTCTTTTAGACTCGCTTTTAGATCAATTTTATTGGTCTGGACAAAAACGGTATCAAACAAATCTATTATTCCAGCTTGGTTGTTTGTCTTTTGATTTTCGGAAAGCAATAATGCTTTTGCTCCATTAACATATCCCGCATAGGCATGATAAATGGCATCTGACCATTTTTTGTCTTCGAAAGCTTCCTGAGCGAAAGTCAACTTGTCCTTGGCTTCCAATAATAAGGTGGCCACCAAATCAATCACTACACCAGCACATTCTCCAACGCCAACAGCTTTTACATAATTATCCGCATTTCCCCAATCTACAAAATCAGCCTCGGTAAGGTTTGTTGTATCTGCCAAAGGCTTCAACATTTCATAAAAATATTTTTCGCCTTTATCATCATAATAATTCAAAAAGGATAATTCGCTTCCATTACTTTCAAAATCATTCAAAATATATCGCAGGGCGTCAGGTCCTCTTCTGCTTGGAATTTTGATTACTTTGTCAGAAAATCTTCCACTTCCATTTCCTAATATTCCGCCACCCAAAAGTACCTGAAGCGCAGGAGCCACTAATTTTCCCGCATTGATTGACATTCCTTGAAAACCAATTTCGGACATATTGTGCTGTCCACAGGCATTCATACAACCACTAATTTTGATGGTAATCCCTTTATTATTGCTGTATTGTGGGTATTCCTCTTTTAAAACTCTCTCCAGTTCGACAGCTATACCCGTACTGCTTGCGATACCAAGATTACAAGTATCCGTTCCAGGACAAGCAGTGATATCGCCAGTCGTGTCGTAACCCAATTCCACAAAACCCAGTTTCGCTAATTCTTCATAGAAGAACTCTAAATTCTCTTCCTTTACGTGACGAATCACGATGTTTTGCCTTAGCGAAAAACGCAATTCATTGGCTGCATAATTCTTAATTAAATCAGCTAATAACCTCGCTTTATCAGTGTAGAAATCACCTAAAAGGACTTTGATTCCAATGGCGACATATCCTGTTTGTTTTTGTGGAATTACATTTGATTTTTTCCAAGTCTCAAAAGCATCTTTGTCCTCGATAGTGACTTTTGGGGCGACTAATAAAGGTTCAGAAATTTCACCTTCAAATGCAGTAGTGTCGATTTCGAAACTTTGATAAGACAAGGCTTTTTTCTCTTCGTCCACCAATCTCAAAAATTCCTCACTCCCGATATCCTTTATTAAAAATTTCATACGTGCTTTTAACCTTTTGGCTCTTTCTCCAAAACGGTCAAATATCCTTAGAACCCCTTCGGTTGTTGGAATAATTTGGTTTACAGGAATAAATTCCGAAAGCAATTCGGCATGGCTTGGTTGGGAACCTAATCCACCACCCAACATCACTTTAAATCCTTTTTCGCCATTTACAATTTTTGGGATAAACCCTAAATCATGCAAATAACTCAAGGCGGTATCTTTGTCAGAAGAAGAGAATGATATTTTGAATTTTCGTCCCATTTCCTGGCATACCGGATTTCTCAATAAAAATTGAAACAAAGCATGCGCATAAGGCGAAACATCAAAAGGCTCGTCAACATCAACACCAGCCAACTCACTTGCCGTAATGTTTCTTACGGTATTCCCGCAGGCTTCACGAAGTGTGACATCGTCTTTCTCCAGTTCTGCCCAAAGTTCCGGAGTTCTGTCCAAACTTACATAGTGAATCTGGATATCCTGACGAGTTGTAATATGCAAGCGTCCTGTCGAATATTCGTCAGAAACTTTAGATATACGCAACAGTTGTTCTCCTGTCACTTTTCCATAAGGCAATTTGATACGTATCATTTGAACGCCTTCTTGACGCTGACCATAAACGCCACGCGCCAAACGAAGGCTACGAAAACGCTCGTCATCAATCTTTCCTTCTTTGAATAAACGAATCTTTCTCTCCAAATCGATGATGTCTTTTTGGACAATCGGGTTTTCTATTTCGGTTCTAAAACTTTCCATCTGTACTGGCTATTAGCTATGCATTGTAATTCTTAAATTTGGATTCTTTTTATTGGCTAAAGCCAAAAACTAACGGATAAATCCAACTCCCGCTGTTGTATTTGTTGCTGCATCAATTAAGATAAAAGCGCCATTTGATTTGTTGTCGTTGTATGCATCAAAATATAAGGCTTTGCTTAACTTGATATTCACTTCCCCTATTTCGTTAATCGCCAATTGAGACGCTTCTTTTGTCCCTGAAAAATCAGTTGCAATTACGTTTTTCACGCTGTCAATTTTAGCCAAAACCCGATTCGTATTGTGTTGCACAAAATATTTTGCTCCCGGAACCAGTTTTTTACTGTCCATCCAACAAACTGTTGTGTTAATATCCTTTTCCACTTTAGGCAATTCGGATGATTTTACAATCATGTCCCCTCTCGTCACATTGATATCATTTTCTAATTCAATTGCAATAGACGATCCCACGGAAGCCTCATCAAATTGTTGATCAAAAAAGTGAATGTTTGTCACTTTAGATTCTGTCAAAGAAGGAAGTACTGTTACCGCATCTCCTACTTTAATATTGTTTCCATAAAGCTTACCAGCGTATCCCCTGAAATCGTGGTATTCTTCGGTTTTTGGTCTGATCACCGTTTGAACTGGAAAACGCGCTTTCCCTTTTTCATAAACATCCGCTGGCTCTAAAGCCTCCAAATGCTCCAAAATAGTTTGACCCTCATACCAAGGCATTCCGCCTAATGACTCAACAACATTATCTCCAGTCAAAGCGCTCAAAGGAATGTAACTTACGTTTTGCTCTTTGAAAGTGCTTTTAGCATTTAAAGCTTCAAAGTCGGCTTTGATTTTATTGTAAACTTCCTCTGAGTAATCAACCAAATCCATTTTATTAACGGCAACAATTACCTCTTTAACTCTCAATAAATTATTGATGAAAAAGTGACGGTAGGTTTGCTCAATTACTCCTTTACGGGCATCAATCAAAATGATTGAAACCTGCGAAGTTGAAGCTCCTGTAACCATGTTACGCGTATATTCTACGTGACCTGGAGTATCGGCAATAATGTAACTTTTCTTAGCCGTCGAAAAATAAATATGAGCTACGTCAATCGTAATTCCTTGTTCTCTCTCTGCAACCAAACCATCTGTAGCCAAAGAAAAATCTAAATAATCATATCCTTTTTGCTTGCTGCTTTTTTCTATTGCCTCTAATTTATCTGTAGTCAAAGATTGCGTATCGTATAATAATCTCCCGATTAACGTGCTTTTTCCGTCATCTACACTTCCTGCTGTTGCTATTTTTAAAACTTCCATCAGTTTCTATTATTTTAAATTATAAATTTTGAATTTTAAATGGTAATCGTTACTTGGAATTTTAAATGAGAGTGGACACATTCAACATTTAAAATTCAACATTTAAAATAATTCTAAAAATACCCTTGTTGTTTTCTTTTCTCCATCGCAGCCTCAGAACGTTTATCATCGATTCTAGCTCCCCGTTCAGAAATGGTTGACACTCTGATTTCTCCTACAACTTCAGCAATTGTTGCTGCATAGGAGTCAACCGCTGCCGTACAACTCATATCGCCAACTGTTCTAAAACGCACGATTCTTTCCTCTATTTCTTCGTTTTCTTCTTGGTAAACAAAAGGAGAGTGCGACCAAATCATTCCGTCTCTCAAGAAGACTTTACGTTTGTGCGAAAAATAAATGGACGGAATCTCGATTTGCTCTTGCTCTATATAACTCCACACATCCAATTCAGTCCAGTTTGAAATAGGAAAAACGCGTACGTTTTGCCCGTTTTCAATTTTACCGTTCAAAATATCAAACAGTTCAGGACGTTGGTTTTTCTCGTCCCATTGGCCAAAATCATCACGGACAGAAAAAATACGTTCTTTAGCTCTTGCTTTCTCCTCATCCCTGCGGGCACCACCGATACAAGCATCAAACTTAAATTCATCAATAGCGTCCAAAAGCGTGGTGGTCTGCAAACTGTTTCTGCTTGAGTACTTACCTGTTTCTTCTACTACCTTTCCTTCATCAATAGCATCCTGAACATTTCTAACGATTAGTTCCAAACCTAACTCCTTAACCAATCTGTCCCTAAACTCAATGGTTTCGGGAAAGTTATGTCCTGTATCCACGTGTAATAATGGAAAAGGGATTTTTGCAGGGAAGAATGCTTTTTGAGCCAATCGAACCAATGTAATAGAATCTTTCCCTCCAGAGAAAAGCAATACGGGCTTGTCAAACTGGGCTATCACTTCTCTAAATATGTATATCGCTTCGCTTTCTAAAGCATTTGTTTTTAATATCGTACTCATCCTTTTTAATTTAAAGATTTAAATAATTGAAAAATTTAAAGATTCCAACATTTATAATTTATAATTCATAATTACTTCTGGTGCAACCCGCATTCTTTATGACTCGATTCCCACCACCATCTTCCTGCCCTTATATCTTCATCAGCGGTAATTGCCCTGGTACATGGAGCGCAGCCTATGCTCACAAATCCTTGTTTGTGCAATGCATTTTGCGGCACATTGTTTTTTTCCAGATAATCTTCAACCTCTTTTAAAGTCCATTTTAATAATGGATTGAATTTGATTATTTCGAATTTTCCATCGTATTCGAAAAGATGTAAATCATTTCTGTTTTCCGATTGTTCTGCCCTTAAACCTGTAATCCAAATAGAATTCCCTTTTAAAGCTTTTGTCAACGGCGCCACTTTCCTGATAAAGCAACATTCTTTTCTATTCTCCACCGACTCATAAAAGCTATTTGGTCCTTTTTGATTCAACAAATTTTGAACATCGGTTGCTTCAGGAAAATAAACCTCAATATGCTTTTTATACTTTTTTAATGTTTTATGAAAAACATCGTAGGTTTCTTGGAATAGGCGGCCCGTATCTAAAGTGAAAATTGTAATTGTTGAGTCACTTTTAGCGATTAAAGCCGTTATCACTTGGTCTTCCTGTCCGAATGATGTTGAAAAAACAACTTTATCCTTATACTCATTAGCCAAAAAATTAAAAGTCTCCTCGATTGAGAAGTTTTTTGTTTTTTCTATTAGTGTTTGTACGATTGTTGTACTCATTTTATTTTCTTTTATTATAAAATCCATTACCCTATAGGTTTAGTAGATTACTATGCAAAAGTAAACCTTATTTCTAAATAACAAAATAATATTTGAAATTTTTGCATTAAAAACCAGTAGCGTTCAAGCGTTAAAAAAAAATATAACAAAAGGGCCCAAATTCTACATTTTTAGCACATATTTTCTCGAAACGAGATTGATCAGCCTTTAATTTTTCAAATATTTTTAACATAGTCTACTTCGCCTATAGGTTAATTATAAAATAATTGTAATTTTGTCCAAAAACTTCATTTATGGATTTTCAAATAGGATTAGTCATCGCAGGTTTAACAGTTGGGTTCATTGTTGGATTAACTGGTGTAGGAGGCGGTTCATTGATGACTCCCATTCTCTTGTGGTTTGGTATTCCTCCAACAACAGCTGTTGGTACCGACCTATTATATGCGGCGTTTACCAAAATGGGTGGGGTCTATGTGCATCACAAGAAAAAGAATATCAACTGGACAATTACTGGTTGGCTATCCTTAGGCAGTGTCCCTGCGGCATTACTGACTTTGTGGATTTTACATAGTATCAAAACAGATATTACCGCTTTAAACTCTATAATAAAATTCAGTTTGGGTTGGGCGCTGCTCTTAACCTCGATAGCGGTCCTATTCAAAAAAAAACTGTTAGTTTTTTCTCAAAAACATTCTGGCGACAAGTTTCATAGCGAGAGTAAAACTCAGAATATGCTAACGGTAGCCATTGGTATACTGCTAGGTGCAACTGTAACGCTAACTTCTATTGGAGCGGGTGCATTAGGGACGGTCACTTTATTTTTCCTGTACCCTCTTTTGGTAACTCCAAGATTAGTCGGAACCGAAATCGCTCACGCTGTCCCTTTAACTCTTGTAGCAGGATTAGGACACGCGACAATGGGAAATTTGGATTTGGGCTTATTGGGACAGCTATTGATGGGGTCCCTTCCTGGAATATATATCGGAAGTATGTTAAGTGGAAAAGTACCTGACTTATTTCTTAGAAATGCCATTGCGATAATGTTGTTTTTCGTAGGATATAAACTGGTTTTTACGGTTTAAACTAGTCGTCAATTTATACAAAAAGACCCTTTCATTGGACAAATACAATGAAAGGGTCTTTTTTGATATGTGTTTAAATATGCAGTATAGACTAAAAAGCTATATCTGCAAGGGTATTATTTTCGAGAATTTTCAGTGTATTGTCTCGCACTTCAGTCATCAATTTACGTACCGCGCAGGCTGCTTCATCCGTGCAATCATCACATTTTTCATAAAAATTATGGCTAGCACAAGGCAACAAAGCAATTGGACCTTCGAGAATACGGTACACTTTGGCCATATTAATCTCTTTCGGGTCTTTAATCAAATAATAACCACCACCCTTTCCTTTTTTGGCACCCAAAAAACCCGAATGGCGCAAAAGCAACAAAATGCTTTCTAAAAATTTAATCGAAATGTTTTCGCTTTTGGCGATATCGGCAATAGCAACAGGTGTTTGATCTTCTTGACGAGCCAAAAAAGTCAGTGCTTTTATACCGTATTTTGTTTTCTTTGAAAGCATGTAGAATTGATTTTATATTGAAGGGCTCAGATTAAGAATTTCTTAAGGATAACACCTGAAATCTTCTAATCCTTTATTCAATGACAACAAAAATATGCTTTTTGAATTAATAATACGGAATGACGATTAAAGATTGTAGTTGAATTAGAAATATACAATTATTAATCTACAATCTATCTTTTCTTTTACTTAAAATAACATCACATACTTTTCTTGCAAAATTAGATTCATAATACATGTCATGCCTCTTCCCATTTACAACTTCACAGATCGTTTCATTCTTTTTGAACCAAGCTTCATTTGGATTATTATTATCCTTTTCTCCAAAATACAGCATAATTTCACAATTTGGCACCTCAGTTTCATACCGCAATCTTGTGGATGATATCGCCAACATATTTCCAATATCCAGTCCTTTCAAGGCAGCATTCCAAGCAATCGTTCCACCAATACTAAAAGCCATCACATCAATTTTGCCCTTCTCAAGATAAACCAACTTTTGGGCGGCTGTTTCAATACCCCCATTAACAAACTGTTCGTGCAATTTTATTTCCGTATAATCTAATATTTCTAGCTCTCCCAGTTCACAACAATCATAAAACCTAATTTCATAATCGTGTTTTAAAATTTCTTCATATGTTTTTACCCACTCGGACTTTCCCTTCCCCCACAAATCTGATAAAATGACTAATCTTGGTTTCATATTTTTGTTAAATATCGAAAAGTTTTTCGGTTTCAAATCTGAAATCAAAAATGGTTAATCCTGAAATTTAAGAAAGTGCTTGCTCTAAATCAGCAATTACATCCTTAACAGTTTCCAGCCCTACTGAAACACGGACTAACCCATCAGTGATACTCACTGCCAATCTTTCGTCAACAGACAATTTACTGTGTGTCGTTGACGCTGGATGTGTAACAATGGTTCTGGTATCGCCTAAGTTTGGTGATAACGAACATAGTCTTATTTTATCCAAAAAGGTTCGTCCTGCTTCAAGACCGCCTTTTATTTCAAAAGCCACAATGCTGCCACCCAACTTCATTTGCTTTTTGGCAATTTCATATTGTGGATGCGATTTTAAGAACGGATATTTTACTCGATTCACATTTGGATGCTGTTCTAAAAACTCCGCTACCTTCAATGCATTTTCACAATGTCTATCTAAACGAATCGCTAAAGTCTCTAAACTTTTTGATAGCACCCAAGCATTAAATGGGGACAAAGAAGGTCCCGTAAGTCGAGAAAACAAATAGATTTTTTGAATCAATTCGGGATCGCCAACGGTAATTCCGCCCAAAACTCGTCCTTGACCGTCCATTAACTTCGTAGCAGAATGTACCACCAAATGCGCACCCCATTTTATAGGTTGTTGTAAATAAGGCGTTGCAAAACAGTTGTCGATTATCAAAATCAAATTGTGTTTTTTGGCTATATTCCCTAGCAATTCCAGATCAATAATATCGACAGCTGGATTCGTAGGCGATTCCGCAAAAAGAATTTTTGTGTTTGGCGTGATGAAACTTTCAATAGTTTCTGGTTCATTAATGTCGAAATACGACGTTTCAATATTCCACTTTGGAAAATAATTGATGAATAATGAATGTGTCGCTCCAAAAACGCTACTGGAAGAAACAATATGATCTCCAGATTTCAATAAAGCAGCCATTGTTGAATACACTGCAGCCATTCCCGAGGCAAAGGCAAAACCAGCAGTTGCACCTTCCATCTTGCAAACTTTATCCACGAACTCGTTGGTATTCGGGTTGCTGTAACGGCTATAAATATTTCTGTCTTTCTCTTCGGCAAACGAGGCACGCATATCTTCGGCGTCTTCAAATACGAAACTAGAGGTTAGGTATAAAGGAACCGAGTGCTCTAAGTATTGCGTGCGTTCTAATTGGGTACGGATGGCTTCGGTTTCAAAACCAAATTCTTCTTCGTTCATTATCTTTTGTTTAAAGTTTCAAGTTAGAGGAATTCTCTATTTCGCTAATTCCACTCCATTTACAACGACCATATAATGTATTGTTGCCGTCGGCTCTAACGTTTTAGAAACCGAGCAGTATTTATCGAAAGACAGTTGCGCGGCTTTAGCGGCTTTATCTTCTTTAATCTCACCTTCTAGATAAAAAACCAAATAGATGTCTTTAAATGGTTTTGCTTCTCCCACTTGAATACGTTCACCTTCAACCTCAGCCTTGAAAGAGGTAATCTCTTGACGCTGCTTTTTCAGTATAGAAATCATATCGATAGCGCTACAGCCTGCAACTCCCATCAACACCAATTCCATTGGGCTCGCACCCATATCATTTCCGCCAGATTCTGGGCGACTGTCTAAATTTACTATATGTCCACGTTCGTTTTTTAATTCGAAATGGTAATTGTCGTTTACTCTGTTTAATGTAATCTTCATTGTTTATGATTTTTTTGTACGCGGATGAAACGGATTCAAACTCGGATTTAATGGATTTTTATTTTTTTTACTGAACACTCCAAACTAAACACTGAATACTTCTTCTCTACCCTTTATCAGACAATCTCAAAATATCTCCAAAAACACCTCTTGCCGTAACTGCCGATCCAGCTCCAGCTCCTTGAATCACAATTGGACGGTCACCATAGGATTCGGTGTAAATTTCGAAGAAAGAATCAGATCCTTTCAAGCCTCCCAAAGCGGTATCCGAAGGTACGGAAACCAACTTAACTTCCAAAATTCCTTTGTCATTTTGCAAATCGCCCGATAATTCACCTATGTATCTCAAAACGTGATTTGGTTTTTGATCGCTTTTTATCTTATCATATATAGGGTCAAATTCTTTCAGCTTGGTCAAGAAATCAGCGGCACTTCCTTTGCGTAAATGTTCTGGGATTAAATTCTGAATTTCAATTTCTTCAAATTCGTTTTGCAAATCCAATTCTCTGGCTAAAATCAGTAATTTTCTGCCCACGTCATTTCCGCCCAAATCCTCTCTTGGGTCTGGCTCCGTGAAACCACTGTCGATTGCTTCCTTAAGTATTTCGCTAAAAGGAACGTCCTTGGCAGAGAAATTATTGAATAAATAACTTAAGGTTCCTGAAAACACTCCCTTTATCTTGGTAATATTTTCACCCGAGAGATGCAATAGCTTTATCGTGTCAATCAGCGGCAATCCTGCCCCAACATTGGTTTCATACAAATAGTTCTTTTGATTGTCAGCCAATACTTTTCTTAACTTTTTATAAAAACCATAACTTAGGGTATTGGCTACCTTATTGGACGAAATCAAATCGAAACTGCTTTCGGCAAGCGGAATATAATTCTCCACAAAAGAAGTGCTTGCGGTATTATCAATCGCAATCAAGTTTTCCAAATGGTGCTCATTGGCATACGCGATAACATCGTTAATCGTATATGACTCACCATTGGTTTGAATTTCGTTTTTCCAATTTGGAGAAACTCCGTTTTTATTCAAAAGAACATTTCTAGAATTGGCAATAGCAAACACATTCAATTTGATGTCTTTCCTTTTTTCGATTGCGGTTGCTGATTCTAAAATTTGATTAATCAAAGTTCCACCGACCAATCCGTGCCCAAAAATGGCGATGTTGATTTTCTTTGCAACCCCAAAAATCTCTCCGTGTATCACATTCAAGGCTTTGTGAAGTTCTGATTTTTTAACCACCAAACTTACATTTTTACCCGTAACGGTATTATTGAATAAAATAGGGACAATTTTATTCTTGATTAACGCAGTGTACGGTTTATGAAAGGTGCTTAAATCTTGACCGATAATTGAAATGACCGAAACATTATCTGTCACTGTTATTTTATTGACATCCTTAGAATAGAAATCATTTTCGAATTCTTTCTCCAACTCAATCATTGCTTTTGTTGCCTTTTCAGCGGCAACCACGAGTCCAATTCCTCTTTCTGAAGAACCTTGGGAAATGATACTCACACTGATATCATTATCGCCCATTACCCTGAAAATACGGGCGTCAACTCCTGTTTTACCTAACAGTCCTCTTCCCTCTAAGTTTACCAAAGACACATTCTCCAGTACAGACAAGGTTTTAATTCCTGCAGCATTCGAATTGGATGTGATTAAGGTTCCTTTGTTTTCGTGATTGAACGTATTCAAAATACGTAGGGGTATGTTTTTTTCTAATAATGGGACAATGGTTTTTGCGTGTAAAATATTTGCTCCAAAATTGGCCATTTCATTAGCTTCATTATAGGACAAAGTTTCAATTTTTTTAGCATCTAAAACCAATTCAGGATTGGCGGTGTAAATTCCGTCCACATGGGTGAAATTCTGCAATTCTTCGGCATTTATATAATTAGCGACTAGTGACGCGGTATAATTACTTCCGTTTCTCCCCAAAGTGGTGGTTTCATTTTTAGTATTCGAACCAATAAAACCAGTAATTACCAAAACAGAATCTTTGTTTTCTTTGAAAATCTGGATGATGTTCTTCTTAGAAATGGCATCTAGTGGTTGAGCATCCCCAAAATTGGAATCGGTAATAATTAACTCTCTGGTGTCCGCTAGTTTTGCAGCTATCCCTTTTTGATTCAATAAAAACACCAATAATTTAGCCGAAAGCAATTCGCCATGTGCTAAAATTTGGTCTCGAATCTTAACGCTATAATCCCCGATCAAGCTAACGCCTTCGAAAATTTTATCTAATTTATCAAATTCTACCGAAAAATCAACGGCATCAAAACCGTCCTTTTGATAGGCTTTAAAACTTTCCAGTAGCGGCTTATAATTTCCGTTTTTGGCTGCAATAGTAAGAATATCGCCCAACTCATCCGTTGCATTTCCTCTAGCGGAAACTACAATAGCGATTTTTTCTTTTTGCTTTATTTTATACTCAATAATATCCAAAACTTTATTGATACCATCACCGTTAGCTAAAGATTTTCCGCCAAATTTCACTATTTTCATCTGCTTCTTATTTTTAAAAACAACTTCTAATAAATTGTCTAATTGTTCGTATTCCATCAAGAAGGCATCGTGCCCGTGTTGCGAGTCAATCTCACTATAGAATACATTATTTTTGAATTTTTTAATCTCGTTGTAGGTTTCTCTATTCTCCTTTGCCGTAAAAAACAAATCCGAATTGATTCCTACAATGTATATATTGGCATCAACTTTTGAAATAACCGATTCTAATGACTCATGATTTCGAGTAATATCAATGGTTTTTAAAAGTTGGTTCATCATTTTATAAGCCGATAGTTGAAACCTTTTTTCTAATTTTTCTCCATGGTAATTCAACCAACTTTCTACTTTGAATGTTTCTAGTTGTATATTGATATCTCTATTAAATTTTTCTTTGAAAGATTCAGGTGTTCGGTAGCACAACATCGCGTGAATACGGGCATCTTCAATAGGTTTTTTAGAATTATTAAGGATTTGCTCTTGTAAATAACAATTAGCAATCAACCAATCTGTTGCTTTCCAATCTGTCGCAATGGGAATGAAATTTTGTGCCAATTTAGGTTCCAAAGCCAAAATTTCCCATGCAATTCCACCACCAACAGAACCACCAATAAGGGCAAACAAATTATCAATCTTTAAAAACTGAAGTCCTTCAAGAAAAATTCTAGCAATGTCTCTGGCGATGAAATTTCTGTAATTTTCGATAGTAGCCGAATTGAATCCATTACCTGGCACATCAAAAGAGACAATAGTATATTTTCTAGTATCAATAGTTTTATCTACACCTACAATATCATTCCACCAACCTGATTCACCAATTACTTGTGAGTTTCCAGTCAAGGCATGATTAATTAAGATAATAGGGGCAGTATGCAAAGGAGCACCAAAAACTTGAAAACTTAAGTTTAGGGCAGCATAAAAAGCACCATTATGTGTGGTGAAATTTTGAATGGTAATATGTGTGGGTTTATTTTCCAATGTCAAATCTATTATTGATTTTGATTTGTATTTGGAAATATTAAAAAGAAAAGCTAGAAATTAACTAGTGAATTCTTGTTGTTATCTTTCCACGTTGGGCGTGGTAGAATGCAGCACCTTCTTCGATTTCTCGAAGGGTTGCTAAGGCTTCATTGGGTCTAATCCCTCTGCCTTTCTTTATAACATTTCAATACGTTGATGAACTTAACAGGGCAAATTAACCACTATTTTTTTAAACGACCAAATTTTAAAATGAATTGCTTTTTGTTTTTACGAAAAACACATCTCGAATATGCATAAAAAAATAATACCCCAAAACAATCATGTTTTCAGGGTACTATTGTGAAATTTCAGATACCTTATCGTTACTATCTTCCATATTAAAATAAAATTTTTAAAATACGTTTATCGAATAATGCATTTAAATGATATCCGTTTGCGTTAGATAAAAAGGACCTCATTTTCTTGGGAATACATTTGAACTAATAATGAATTTGAAGCTTTTTTTGGCTTAAAACCAGAGTTGAATTTTATTACAAATCTAGGGTTAACCAACTCATCACTGATTTTGTTTTCATTCGTCTTTTTTTGCCTGAATGTAAGATTCGAAAGCGACTGGATTGTTTTTGGTGTTTTCATGATAATTATTTTTTAGTTGTTTGTTTTTAAGCGTAATAAATTTATAAGTCCTCAGTAAAAAAGAACTGATGTAACCTCTAATCAATTTTGTTGCCACTAATTGATTAATCAAAAAAATAAATATCATAAACGTTTCACTTCGTGCGCACACTATGAAACTTTTTTCGTCAAGACCAATCCTTTTTATGGCTTGACATATCGGTTATACCGCTTTATTAGAAGCAAGCCTTAACTATCTTCATGTTTATCTTAACGACTTTTTGAATTTGCTTGTCTGTTAAAATTCTATTTCCGTGAGCCTTAAGAATTCTTTCTTTCAAGACTTCCCATTTAGCTCTCAAATAAGGGTATTGCGACAAAGCGATTTCATCACCTTTTTGAGCATTCTTATACTGTCTTTTGTATTCCTTGAAATAATTCTTGTAATCAGCAAGATATTTGTCCCATTTTTTTGCTCTAGCTTTGTCCTTTCTCTTTTCTGTGGTTTCTAATACAAAACCGTTTTCGATGGCTTTCATAATTAAATTGTTTCTTGGTTAAAAAAATATTTTGAATGATTTGGACTTTTTAAACTTTTATAAAAAGCAACGTTGCAAAATCTATATTTTAAAGTTGTTGGCTTTAGTGTTCAACAAATTTAACGAAACAAAAGGCCTCGAATAAAACATACTCGACTAACTAACACTATATCAGATATAAAGCGTTTTTTAAGGATTTAGTTCAGAAAATAGTCATAAATAACATTCAGTTTTGACCAAAAGTGGCTTTTTTACGAGATTTTGTTTAATGTTTGATTTTAGGGGTTTTCCGAATCGACTAAAATTATTGCCTAATAAATTCTTCTTTCCCATTTCAACCTTTAGGTCTGACAAAACATTAAATCCACCCATTTAATATCTAAATTTTACTAAGATGTCTAATGACGATTTGATAATATTCGACATTGCCATTCAACATTCCTAAAAAAAAAGACAAGATTAATTTGCAATTCAAAATGGTTTCATACATTTGCACTCGAATACAAGAGGAAAAATTTGAACTGATTGCAACCTCTTCATAATGAAACTAATTCATTATGGATGCTGAATATTTTCAGTAGAAAAAATGCTAAAGCAGAAACTCTCCTTTAGTATTTCCCGCAATTATTTTTCCTCACCTAATTTTAAATTTAAATTTATTATGGCATATTTATTTACGTCAGAATCTGTAAGCGAAGGACATCCAGACAAAATTGCAGATCAAATTTCAGACGCATTAATTGATAATTTTTTGGCATTTGACGCCAATTCAAAGGTTGCTTGTGAAACATTAGTAACTACAGGTCAAGTAATTCTGGCTGGTGAAGTAAAATCAAATACGTACTTAGATGTACAACATATCGCTCGTGAAGTAATAAGAAAAATTGGCTATACAAAAAGCGAATACATGTTTGAAGCAAATTCTTGCGGTATTCTTTCGGCTATACATGAGCAATCAGCTGATATTAACCAAGGAGTTGACAGAGCCAATCCAGAGGAACAAGGCGCTGGAGATCAAGGAATGATGTTTGGTTACGCTACCAATGAAACTGAAAATTACATGCCATTGGCACTTGATTTATCGCATAAATTATTGCAAGAATTGGCAATTTTAAGACGTGAGAACAATGAAATCACTTATTTGCGTCCTGATGCAAAATCACAGGTTACGTTAGAATATAGTGACGATAACAAACCAACTCGAATCGAAGCGATTGTTATTTCCACACAACACGATGATTTTGACGAAGAAGCGACTATGCTTGCAAAAATCAAAAAAGACATCATCGAAATTTTGATTCCAAGAATCATTGCGAAGAACCCAGCTAGTGCTCATTTATTTAATGATACAATTAAATACCACATCAACCCAACCGGGAAGTTTGTAATTGGTGGGCCACATGGAGACAGTGGATTGACGGGTAGAAAAATTATTGTTGACACTTACGGTGGTAAAGGAGCTCACGGTGGTGGTGCTTTCTCCGGTAAAGACCCAAGTAAGGTAGATAGAAGTGCCGCTTATGCGACTCGTCATATCGCTAAAAACTTGGTTGCTGCGGGAGTTGCCGAGGAAATATTAGTTCAGGTTTCTTATGCTATTGGTGTAGCGAAACCAATGGGTATTTTTATTGACACTTACGGAACATCAAAAGTAAACTTGACTAACGGTGAAATCGCCAAAAAAGTGGAAGCTATCTTCGATATGCGTCCTTACTTTATCGAGCAACGTTTGAAATTGAGAAACCCTATCTATAGCGAAACTGCAGCCTACGGACATATGGGACGTACGCCAGAAACGGTAACCAAAACATTTTCTGCGCCAGGCGGGAACGAGAAAACAGTAACTGTTGAATTGTTCACTTGGGAAAAACTAGATTTTGTTGACCAAGTTAAAACAGCATTTGGATTGTAACAATCACAATTGATTTTATATATAAGACCCAGCTCATCAAATGAGCTGGTTTTTTTTATTCTAATTTCGGCATTTTAAACCGAGAATAAATAGTAAATCGAATTAGCTTTTTTTGTTGTAATTTGCTAGCCCTATGAAAAAGCTGCTTGTATCTCTTTTTGTTATCTCCTTTTCGATTGTCTACGGGCAAACCCTTAAACTCTATCCTAAAACAGTGGACACTCTCTCTTTTAAAATAGACTGTTACATAGGACTAGATCAATTTGGTTTTCAGTACTTCATAACTGATAATGTTTTACACAAAATAAAGGGCAACGAAACTTTTGAATATAAAAATCCTTCATTGGGAAAAATCACCAGGGTAGATCTACAAAATCCGATGAAAATTGTCTTATTCTACGAAAGCTTCAATTCGGTAATCCTGCTGGACAACCAACTGAATGAACTGCAGAAAACAAATTTTTCAGAAAACACAATTCCAATAATTGCGGCAGCAATCGGGATAGCTTCTCAAAATCAATTGTGGGTTTATGATAGTTTGAATCAGCAAATTGGTCTTTTTGATTATTTAAAAAACAATTACAAAGCCATATCGACCTCTTTTCCGGAAAGCATCAAACAGTATCAATCAGATTTCAACACTTTTTATTGGGTAGATGATAAAAACAACTGGTTTTCCTGCGATATTTTTGGAAAAATCACAAATAAAGGAAAGGTCCCCGATTTTGATTTTATCGAAATCATTAATGATCAGCAATATATCTTCTCCAAAAACAATAATTTGATTTTTGAAGATCTTAAAAAAAGGCAAAAGTATAAAATTGAAATTTCGGAAAAAACGTTCGAAAAATTCTCATACAAAGACCAAATTTTATCTATTTTTACATCGAAGGGAATTATAAATTATAAAATCACAACACCGTAATGCACATAGCAGTAGCAGGAAATATAGGATCAGGCAAAACAACTCTAACACGGTTACTGGCAAAACACTTTAAGTGGGAACCTCATTTTGAGGATGTGGTTGACAACCCTTATTTGGATGATTTTTATCATCAGATGGAACGTTGGTCCTTTAATTTGCAGATCTATTTCTTGAACAGCCGTTTCCGTCAGGTGATGCAGATTCGCGAAAGCGGCAAAAAAATCATCCAAGACAGAACCATTTACGAAGATGCCCATATTTTTGCGCCCAATCTCTATTCTATGGGATTGATGACCAATCGTGATTTTCAGAACTATTCCAGTCTTTTTGAATTGATGGAATCGACAGTCAAAGCCCCTGATTTGTTAATTTATTTAAGAAGCTCGATCCCGAATTTAGTTGGACAAATTCACAAACGCGGTCGCGAGTATGAATCCACGATTTCCATCGATTACCTAAGTCGATTGAACGAACGTTATGAAGCATGGGTACACACCTACGATAGAGGAAAACTACTTATAATAGACGTAGACAACATTAATTTCGTTGACAAACCAGAAGATTTAGGAAACATCATCAATAGAATCGACGCTGAGTTACATGGATTATTCTAAAATAAATTTATATCTATATTTTAAAGATGCCTCACTTTCATGAGGCATTTTTTATTTTTATATTACAAATTAAATTGATTAACTTTAATTTGCCTTAATTTATCAAACTTAAAATGCTAGTCAATTGATTTTTCTGATTATTAATTTAAATCTCAAAATCATGATACTGCCCAACTTAAAAAATAAAACTATTTGTTTTTTCTTGATTATGGCGCTTATTCTGCAAAGCTGCGCCGTTTATAAAAAAACGCCTGTCACTTTAAATGAAGCGGCAACAGCAGATGGAAAAGTTTTAGTGGTAAAAACCGACAACACAAAACTCAAATTTAAAAAAATTGAACAAATTGATGGCGTATATTACGGTCTCATAAAAACGAAAGGCCAAATTGAAAAAATTCCATTAACCGAAAGCGATTTAAAAACCATACGTCTTCTTGACAAAACAGCAACAACAATAGGAAATGTTGCAATTGTTGTAGGTTCTTTAGGGATTGTTCTCTTAGTTGTTGCGGCAATAGAACTTGCTGATTGGGGTGATGATTGGGGAAATTGGAGCTATTAAATATTTAGGAAATACAATAATCGAAGGCGCTTTTTACGCAATACATCATTTAAAATAAGAACAAAAAATGCCCCGTTTTCACAGGGCAATTTAAATTTTAAATAATACTAATTTTATTTCAAAGCATCGATTTGAGCCTGGACCTCAGCGTCGGTTCCTTCAAAGACTTGTGTATCAGTTTTTCCATTGACAGTTGTAGCGACAGTAGCTTTAACAACACCGTTCTCAATAGATTTTTCAATTTTTATCTCTTTAGAAACTTCATGCATCATTTTATTTCCATGCATCATATGATCGCAAGCAGCATTGGTGCATCCCTTTGCTATACATTCCTCTTTAGACATAGAAGTACATGCTCCGGTTGTGATACAGCAAGAAGCGCTAGCATCAGAAATAGTGTGGCTTCCGTTCCCTAAAATGGGCGCCATTACTAATCCTATCAGACACGTCAGTTTAATTAAAATATTCATCGATGGCCCAGAAGTATCCTTGAAAGGATCACCAACAGTATCACCGGTTACCGCTGCTTTGTGGGCATCGGAACCTTTGTAGGTCATTTCACCGTTGATTAAAACTCCTGCTTCAAATGATTTCTTGGCGTTATCCCAAGCACCACCTGCATTGTTTTGGAAAACCGCCCAAAGCACACCAGAAACGGTAACACCTGCCATATATCCTCCAAGCATTTCAGCAATCAATTGGTTATTGTCTCCATAAACTAATTTACCAAGCAAAACTATGGCGATTGGGAAACCGATGGTCAAAACTCCCGGCAGCATCATTTCGCGCAAAGCGGCTTTGGTAGATATATCGACACATTTTGCATATTCAGGTTTACCGGTTCCTTCCATAATTCCTGGAATTTCCTTGAACTGACGACGCACCTCGTACACCATATCCATGGCGGCTTTTCCAACAGAATTCATCGCCAAAGCGGAGAAAACCACTGGAATCATTCCCCCAACAAAAAGCATCGCTAAAACTGGTGCTTTGAATATATTTATCCCGTCAATCCCCGTAAAAGTCACGTAAGCGGCAAATAAAGCCAATGATGTTAATGCTGCAGAAGCGATAGCAAAGCCTTTCCCTGTTGCGGCAGTTGTGTTACCCACAGCATCCAATATGTCGGTTCTGGTGCGCACTTCTTTCGGCAATTCACTCATTTCGGCAATTCCCCCCGCATTATCAGAAATAGGTCCAAAGGCATCAATAGCCAATTGCATTGCCGTAGTGGCCATCATAGCCGAAGCCGCTAAAGCCACGCCGTAAAAACCGGCAAGTGCATACGAAGTCCAAATGGCAGCAGCAAATAACAGAATTGTCGGGAAAGTAGAAATCATTCCAGTGGCTAAACCAGCAATTACATTCGTTCCTGCCCCTGTGCTTGATTTTTGCACGATTGCCATAACAGGTTTCGTACCTAATCCTGTATAATATTCAGTCACTGATGAAATAACAGCGCCAACCACCAATCCTACGATAGTTGCATAGAAAACCCTCATTGATGAAATCTCTTGCATTCCTTCTCCAAAGAATTCCATTTTCATGGTTGTAGGTAACATATATCTTACCAAAAAGAAACAGGCAATAGCCGTTAGGATAATAGAAGCCCAGTTTCCAATATTTAATGCTTTTTGCACTTGCTGCTCTTTTGCCTCAGGATCCGTTATTTTAACCAATAAGGTTCCGATGATAGAGAATAAAATCCCAAAACCGGCAATGGCCATAGGTAATAATATAGGCCCTATTCCTCCAAAAGCATCTTCGATACTTCCGCCCATATCTTTGATCACATAGTTCCCGAGAACCATAGCTGCCAAAACCGTCGCTACATAAGAGCCAAATAAATCAGCACCCATTCCTGCAACGTCTCCTACATTGTCACCTACATTATCTGCAATTGTAGCAGGATTACGGGGGTCGTCTTCCGGAATACCGGCTTCTACCTTACCTACTAAATCAGCTCCTACGTCAGCCGCTTTTGTATAAATTCCACCACCTACTCTGGCAAACAAAGCGATGGATTCCGCCCCAAGGGAGAAACCCGTCAATGTTTCAAGAACGATGGTCATGTCTTCGTTAGTAGTCCAAACGCCATTCATGAAAAAATGGTAAAAGAAAATAAAGAAAGAGGTCAAGCCTAAAACGGCCAAACCGGCAACACCAAGTCCCATAACGGTTCCGCCACCAAAAGAAACATTCAGTGCTTTTGGCAAACTCGTGCGCGCGGCTTGCGTTGTTCTAACATTAGTTTTTGTAGCGATTCTCATCCCCATATTCCCGGCCAAGGCCGAAAAAAATGCTCCGAAAACAAAAGCTATTACGATAAATAAATGGGTTGAAGTTCCCGGTATAAATGTAATTGCAGCTAAAACGAAACTGGCGGCAATCACGAAAAAAGTCAATAACCTATATTCTGCTTTAAGGAAGGCGAGTGCCCCTTCATAGATGTAATCTGAAATCTCTTTCATCTTCCCGTCCCCGGGATCTTGTTTCAATACCCAAGTTCTTTTAAGCCACATAAACAGAAGTCCTATAATCGCCATAACTATTGGCAAATAAATCATAATTGTATTCATAAATTTGGTTTTTGGTTGTTGGTTAATTTGTTAATATTTTAAGCGTAACGAGACGAATTTAAACAAAAAAGCAATACTCTTGGTAGAATATTGCTTTTTTTATAAAATATATGGAGAAAAATTACTTAATACTGAATAACCCTTCTGGTTTGTTTTCTATCGCGTCAAAACGTTGGGTACATTTTCTGATGATTTCATAAGCTTCGCCCACGTCTCCCCATCCACCTACATCAACTGTTTTGTTTTCAAGATCTTTATATACTTGGAAGAAATGTTCGATTTCTTTCAATAAATGTGGATTCATGTCAGACAAGTCGTTTAATGAATTCCAAATCGGATCTGAAACAGGTACACAAATTACTTTTTCGTCCGGTCCTTTGTCATCGGCCATATGGAAAACACCGATAGGCTTCACTTCCATAACACAACCCGGGAAAGTTGGTTCGTTTACCAATACCAATACGTCTAATGGATCTCCATCAAGTGCCAATGTTTCAGGAATAAATCCGTAATCCGCCGGATACATCATTGAAGAGAACAACATTCTATCAAAACGCATTCTTTTTATTTCGAAATCGTACTCGTATTTGTTTCTACTTCCTCTTGGGATTTCGATTAGCACATCGAAAGTTTTTATTTTGTCTGCAGTCATTTTATTTTATTTCTTAAATTCTTTTTGCGTTTGCAAAAGTAGTCTAAAAACCCTTTTATTACAAGTATTATTCGCCTTAAAACGCAAGAAAACACAAGGTTTACCATTTATTAATATGAAATGCTCCTCCCTCTTTTTTGCAAATAATAGTGCCACAGCAGAAATGCCGCCATTGATCGATGCGGACTCCATCTCAAAGCGTGAATTTCCATTTCTTCCTTAGTTTCAAACTGAAGTAATTCTTTCATGGTGTTTACCACTGCAATATCACCCAGTGGTAATAAATCTGGGGCCTGAAGACAAAACATCAAATACACATCGATGGTCCAGTTCCCTATTCCCTTTATTTTGATAAGCTCTTGACGGACTTCCTGAGCCGTTTTGGCCCTTAACGATTCTAAATCAATATCATTATCTAAAATTGCTTTTGACAACGCTTTGATATAGGACGTTTTTTGTCGGCTTACACCAAGTCCCCTGAATTCTTCGTCCGATAAATTAAAAAGTGCTTCGGGTCGGAAACTTTTCTCTTTCGCTTTTAATTTCAAAAATGTCGCCTTCGCCGAATCGATGGACACCTGCTGTTCCAGAATCAACAGCACCAGAGTCTCAAAACCTTCCGGTCTTTTCGGGATTTTTGGCATCCCGTACTTTTCAATAATCATTTTAAAAATGACATCTTGTTCAGTGAGATAATCTAAAGCTTGTTTCATTGACGATTATTTTTTAGCCCAGATAGCAGTGGAAACCCTTTTCTTTTTTTCTTTAAAAAAGAAAAGATTGAAACGAATAGCTGGAAAAAGCTTTTAGAAATAAAATCCAAACGATCCTTTTACAGTAAATCGGTTAGTGTCTGGCGTATTCAAATAATTCCCTCGCCAAGCGAAATCGATACGGAACACCTTGAAGATGTTCCCAATTCCCGCGCTGTATTCCCAGTACACCTGCTCGGGCGCATTGTAAACCAAACCGGAAGCGTTGATCGCCCTGTTTTCGTCCGAAATGGTTCCGTAAACCCCTTTTACGCCGATGATTTCTCTCCAATTGAGTTTTCTCATGAACGGAATTCTGGCGAAAAGCCTTCCACCAAAATTGTGGTTCCACTCCAAAGTCGCGTATTGGTCAGTCACAAATTCATAAAAATTAAGGTTGCTGAACGTATTCTCAATGATGAAATACGATTGATTTCCGGGAATAACGCTCATTAACCCCAAAGGAATCGTCCCAAAGGTTTTCCCCACTTCCATAATTATGTTCGTGCGCCCTAAGGGCCCAATGATTATTGGCTGTTTGTAGTACAGTTGTATTTTTTCGTATTGGAAATCACTGTTCAAAAGCCCTTTAAAACCATGACTGTAATTCAAGTAAAAACGGCTGAATGGGCTGTCTACATTTTCCCTCTCGACGGCATATCCTATCGTTTGCCTGTTGGGCGTATACTCTACCTGAAAATTAACTTCCGACTGTTTCACGTCACTTTTTGTCGTCGTATGAGCGGCGTCAGTATAGTAATCCAGGCTGAAAGTATCAGAGGCCGATTCCAAGGTTCTGTAAGAAAATCCGGATTGAAAAGTCAAATTCTTAATGGGTTCGATCTCCACCCCAACATTGGTAAGGTTAATATTGGTCAGTTTCCCGTTACTTCCGGATGAGAAAACGGCCGACGAGGCAAAACTCCTGCCCAAAACATCGTTTGTCGTGGTCAGACTTGCCCCTATTTGTTCAATATCGCGTCTGTTCCCTCCCGATAAAATAATTCGGTTTTTCTTTTCAACCATCCATTTACCGGAAAGTCCGTATTTGAATTTATCGTCGTTAAAGCCGTAGGCGGTATAGCCTTGCAAACGCCAGCTATCATTGGGTCCGAAATAGGTTCTTCCTCCTGCTCTCAGTCGGACTCCCTCTACTTCATTGTAGCCAAATGTTGAAAAAATAGGTCCGAAATCGAAATGCCCAATTGGTATGTAACCACTGGCAAGCACTTGAACCAAATTATATATTTGCTTAAATTTCTTTACCGTCTGCAGGGTATCTAGCATTTTGTACACACCCAATTCGTCTTTAGTCAAATTTTCGAAACGGTTTTCACGCCAATATTCCTCTGATTTATTGTAAACCTCATTATCTATATAACTGACCTCGTCCTTATAAAAAGATGCGGGTTTCAGTTTATTGAATAAGTGATTGTCATAAAGTGTCGTCCTTTTGCCGTAGACTCCTTTTGATTCTTCCTTTTTATTCAATGCAAAATCCGACATCATGTAATCCCGGGTCAACAAAAATATCGAGTCATTTTCCACATCAAATTCCTGTTCGATATAGATGTCTTTTACCCAGTTGATGTTGGCGCTTTTTGTGGCGGCCATATTAATTTTCTTGATGGCGAATGTGGTGTCGTTGACCCAAAAATCGCCTTTAAAAGTCAGCTCGTTTTTCCTTCTCGGATAAAACACGATGTTGTAGCACCATTTTTTACCGATATATGCACTGTCTTTGAGGACATAATTGTAAACGTCAATCCCGGTTTTAGACAAAGGACTGGTGAAACTTTTATCAAAAAAGGTCAAATGATTATCATAAATATCATACTCTGAATACAAATCTTTCACAAAAGACATGATCTGTTGATTGCCGCTGAATCCGGAACTTTTATTTGCCGTCAATTTTTCTTTTATCTTCTTTAGCTTATTATTTCCATAGACATCATACAATGACTCATTTATAAATATCGGCAAATAGGTTTTTCCCGTAACCTTGGATGTGTCCACGTGATCGAATATAAATTCCATCCCCTTGAAAAGTTTGTTTTTCATAAAAGCACTGTCAATTGTGTTCATGTCAAACTCCACTTTCTCATACTTTTTCATCTCGTATTGGTCAAATTGACTCAAGCCGTTTTTGCGTTTTCTTTCCCAGATTTTCCTAAGAATATCGAGGGCTGGATTGTCCTTTTTCGAAGTCTTCCCCGTAAAAATAACCACTTCTTTCAAGTTTTCGGCTTCGTTTAACTGAACCCTGAAATTATAATTGACCGCTTTTTCCAAAGTGACTTCCCTATCGGAAAAACCAACAGAAGTGACTATTAATGCCGTATACGTCGTGGGGGATTCTAGGTAAAAACGACCGTCTTCATTAGCAACGGTCCCCACATTGGAATCCTTGAAAGCTACATTTGCGAATGGAATAGGTTGGTTTGTCTTGTCCACAACTATACCGCTCACCTTCGTCTGGGCAAAGAGAAAACTCGCTTGAACGAGCAAACAAAGTAGACTGAATATTATACTCTTTTTCATAATTCATTTTAAAAAAAAAGACTTCATCACACTAATGCATGATGAAGCCCTTATAATATATTTAATGTATTATTTATACATTACTTTTTTAACCGCTTTAATCACATCATCAGCATTTGGCAACCATTCTTTCAGCAGAACTGGAGAATATGGTGCTGGCGTGTCTGCTGTCGTAATTCTTTGTATTGGTGCATCAAGAAAATCAAAAGCACGTTCTTGAACAATATAAGTGATCTCAGAAGCAACACTTGCAAAAGGCCAAGCCTCTTCAAGTACCACTAACCGATTAGTTTTTCTAACAGAAGTCAAGATTGTTTCGTAATCCATAGGACGTACGGTTCTCAAATCGACAATCTCACATGAGATTCCTTCTTTGGCTAATTCCTCAGCAGCAATATGAGCTTCTTTTATAATTTTCCCAAAAGAAACGATAGTAACATCAGTCCCTTCACGTTTGATGTCAGCAACTCCAATTGGAATTACATATTCACCATCTGGAACTTCTCCTTTGTCACCGTACATTTGCTCCGACTCCATAAAAATTACAGGGTCATTATCGCGGATAGCCGCTTTCAAAAGCCCTTTTGCGTCATAAACGGTAGAGGGAACGATTACCTTAAGACCTGGAGTGTTGGCAAACCAATTTTCCAACGCCTGAGAGTGAGTTGCCCCTAATTGTCCAGCCGAAGCGGTTGGTCCACGAAAAACGATAGGCACATTAAATTGGCCTCCGGTCATCTGACGCATTTTAGCTGCGTTATTTATGATTTGATCAATTCCGACAAGACAGAAATTAAAAGTCATGTATTCCACGATCGGTCTACAACCGTTCATTGCTGAACCCACTGCAATTCCGGTAAATCCTAGCTCGGCGATTGGAGTATCGATCACTCTTTTTTCTCCAAATTCAGCAAGCATCCCTTTCGATGCCTTGTAAGCGCCATTATATTCGGCAACCTCTTCACCCATTAAGTATATAGACTCATCATTACGCATTTCTTCGCTCATTGCTTCACAAATGGCCTCTCTAAATTGTATCGTTCTCATATTTGATATTGTAAGTGTAATTTTCCAAGAGCAAAAATAAATATTAAATATCATTTAAATGCATAAAATACCCTAAAATAACAAGAAGCTATTTCCGGCTATTCGCTATATCTTGCTGTGGCTAAAGGAGCCACAGCAAGGATGCCGCTGCTATCCGGGCTACGAAAACGTAATAGTTTCCAAAAAATATTATGCGTGCATAGTATATTATTCAAAATATTATTCTAATTTTGTAACAGCATTTTTAGAAAAATAAAAAATAAACCTATGAAAATATTAGTTTGCATCAGTCACGTTCCTGATACTACTTCAAAAATTAATTTTACCAATGGTGATTCAGAATTTGATACCAACGGTGTGCAATATGTAATCAATCCAAATGACGAATTTGGTTTGACACGTGCAATTTGGTTCCAAGAACAACAAGGGGCAACTGTTACTGTAGCCAATGTTGGCGGACCAGAAACGGAGCCTACCTTAAGAAAAGCATTGGCGATTGGCGCAAACGAAGCTATTCGTGTCAACGCAAATCCAACCGATGGTTTTTTTGTGGCGAAACAACTTGCTGAAGTAATCAAAAACGGTGGATATGACCTTATCATCGCAGGAAAAGAATCCTTAGATTATAATGGAGGAATGGTTCCTGGAATGATTGCCGGAATTTTAGGTTATAATTTCGTGAATTCTTGCACCGGGATAACAGTTGAGGGAACAGCGGTAAAAGCAGTTCGTGAAATTGACGGTGGAAAAGAAACGGTTTCTACTACATTGCCATTAGTTATAGGTGGTCAAAAAGGATTAGTTGAAGAAAAAGACTTGCGTATCCCAAACATGAGAGGAATCATGACCGCAAGAACTAAAGTTTTGACAATTGTAGAGCCGGTTGAGGCGCCAGCCAATACTAAGGCAGTGAAATTTGAGAAACCGGCAGCAAAATCTGCAGTGAAATTAATTTCTCCGGACAATTTAGATGAGTTAATCAACCTGTTACACAACGAAGCAAAAGTAATATAGTAATCAGTGTTCAGTCGCAGTTTTCAGTTCTGAAACTTTAAACTTTAAACCTGAAACTTTAAACAAAAAATTATGTCAATATTAATATATGCAGAATCTGCTGAGGGAAAATTCAAGAAAGTAGCTTTCGAATTGGCCTCATATGCAAAAAAAGTAGCAGAATCATTAGGAACAACGGTGACAGCTGTAACGGTTAACGCTGGAGATGTTTCGGAATTGTCAAAATACGGAGTAGATAAAGTATTAAAAGTAAACAACGACAAATTAGCCGGTTTTACAGCTAAAGCATACGCTGATGTTATCAAACAAGCGGTGCAAAAAGAAAATGCCAAGTTAGTTTTACTTTCTTCAACTACTGACAGCATCTATCTTTCTTCATTGGTAGCGGTAGCTCTAGAAGCCGGTTTTGCTTCAAATGTGGTGGGATTACCTGTTAGCACTTCTCCTTTTCAAGTAAGAAGAAACGCTTTCTCAAACAAAGCATTCAATATAACAGAAATCTCAACCGATGTAAAAGTACTTGGCCTTGCCAAAAACTCATATGGGATTTTCGAGACTGCATCTACACTAACCGAAGAAGATTTCAATCCAACAATTGGCGACAATGATTTTGGCGTAAAAGTGGAGTCAGTAGAAAAAGTGTCCGGAAAAGTATCGATTGCCGATGCTGATATCGTAGTTTCAGCAGGTCGTGGATTAAAAGGACCTGAAAACTGGAGTATGATTGAAGAATTAGCTTCGGTTCTTGGTGCGGCTACTGCATGTTCTAAACCAGTTTCTGATTTAGGATGGAGACCTCATGGAGAACACGTTGGACAAACAGGGAAACCGGTTGCGACTAACTTATATATCGCTATCGGTATATCAGGAGCGATCCAGCATATTGCGGGAATCAGCTCGTCTAAAGTAAAAGTAGTCATCAATAGCGATCCTGAAGCCCCTTTCTTTAAGGTTGCCGATTATGGAATTGTAGGAGATGCATTTGATGTTGTGCCAAGATTAATCGAAAAGTTCAAAGCTTTTAAAGCCCAACAATCATAATTCAACAAATCTGTTCAAAAATTAATGCCTAAAAAACAAGATATTCGTATCTTTGCTTTTAGGCATTCTTTTTTGACATTGGAATTTGCCCAATTTTTTATTAAAAACTTTGTACAACGTACTTTTCCATTTCAGCAAATATGAGCTTAGTTAAATTATCCATAAAAGGAATTTCATACAGCCAAACACAAAACGGAGCCTATGCTTTGATTTTGAATGAAGTTGACGGCGAAAGAAAGTTACCTATTGTTATAGGTGCTTTTGAAGCGCAGTCAATTGCTATTGCCTTAGAAAAAGAAATTAAGCCTCCCCGTCCTTTGACACATGATTTGTTTAAAAATTTTGCGGAGCGTTTCGATATTGTTGTAAAACAAGTCATCATTCACAAATTGGTTGACGGAGTGTTTTATTCCAGTATCATATGCGAAAGAGATAAAATAGAGGAAATTATTGATGCGAGAACATCAGATGCAATTGCACTGGCATTACGTTTCAACGCTCCTATCTATACTTACAAAAATATTCTGGACAAAGCGGGTATCTATCTGAAAGCAAACGCACAAGACGAGGACAAAGACGCACAAGAAATAGACGACATCCTTTCAAACCCGGAAACTTTTGGAAAAGAAGAAGAAGGAAGTCAATCCGGCCGAATATACATCAAGCATAGCTTGGAAGAATTAAACGAATTACTTGGCCAAGCCGTAGCGCATGAAGATTATGAGAAAGCGGCAAAAATAAGAGACGAAATTTCAAAAAGGGAATCGTAATATTATGTTTAATCCTCAATTTGGCTGTTTTTGAATTCAAAACCAAATTAACCCATCGTCGAATTACCAAATAACATTTTAATGAAGCAATATTTAGATTTAGTGCAACACGTAATGGAAAACGGTTGTCAAAAAGGAGACCGCACCGGAACCGGTACAAAAAGTGTTTTCGGACACCAGATGCGTTTTGACTTGAGCGAGGGATTTCCGATGGTAACAACCAAAAAACTGCACCTTAAATCTATTGTCTACGAATTGCTTTGGTTCCTGAAAGGGGATACAAATATAAAATACCTTCAGGAAAACGGGGTGAAAATCTGGGATTCTTGGGCCGATGAAAATGGTGATTTGGGCCCGGTATACGGCCACCAATGGCGCAATTGGAACAGTGAAGAAATCGATCAAATCACAGATCTGATTCATGAATTGAAAACCAACCCCAACAGTCGCAGGATGCTTGTTTCCGCTTGGAACCCTTCAGTACTGCCGGACACAACTAAATCATTTGACGAAAACGTCGCAAACAATAAAGCAGCCTTACCGCCTTGCCACGCGTTCTTTCAGTTTTACGTGGCAGACGGAAAATTATCCTGCCAATTATACCAGCGAAGTGCAGACATCTTTCTAGGTGTGCCATTTAATATAGCCTCATACGCACTGTTGACCATGATGATTGCTCAAGTATGCGGTCTAGAAGCGGGAGAATTCATCCACACTTTTGGCGACGCACACATTTACAACAATCATTTTGAGCAGCTGGAATTGCAACTATCCAGAGAACCGAAATCATTACCAAAAATGATACTGAACCCTGAAATAAAAGATATATTCGCGTTTGATTTCAATGACTTCAGCCTTGAAGGATACGAACCACATCCGGGGATAAAAGGAAGCGTAGCCGTCTAAGATCTGAAAAAATGGGAACTCTACAACTATACGGTCAAAACACCATTTTCATTTCCGGCAAACTCATTCCACTGGAAAGAATCCGATTCCGTTTCATTTACAAAGGTTCCATCGATTACGTATTTGAATTCATACGAAGCATCTTTGCATATATTAAAAACGCCCTTAAAAGTTCCGTTTTTCAACTTATTCAGAGTTCCTTCCTCCGGATTCCAATTGTTGAAGTCACCGATAACTGACGCTTGAATCGCCTCTTTAGCCTCGACCGAAAAAGTTACTTTACAAACTGGTTTCGTTTTTATAAATTGTTTTTTAATTGACATAACTATTTCATTTTTAGATTTATACAACAAAGAAAGCGAATTTAACCGAGCTTCTCACGGCTGCATGAAGTTTTAAGACAATGAAGCAAACTATGTTAAATTTTAGACAATTTATTCAAAATGCAGGCCTTGAATTTCATTAAATAAAAAAGAAAACGTTTTCACAATAAATATTCCCAATCCTAAATAGCGACTTTACAAATTAAATTTTATCTTTATCAACTAAAATTTAACTTATGGAAAGAGAACAACATGAATTATACGAATATGCCCGTAAAAGAATAAAACAAAAAAAGGGCCTCTATTTTCATTTTGTCCTATTATTTTTAGTGAGTTTATTTATTTTTGTTTCCACAAAAATTTTTAATTTTAGCCCGAACTCAAACTGGTATATTTGGTTTATTACGGTTTGGCTATTTCTTTTTATTTTACATTTCATCAAAGTATATATCACGGACCGTTTCATGAATAAAAACTGGGAGCGCGAACAAATAGACCGTTTGGTCGCTTTACAGCAAAAAAAAATAGCAGAGTTAGAAGCGCAAATTACTGAAGAAGCCATAAAACAAGAATAACGAATATGATTATAATGATTGCGGCGGCATCCGAAAACAATGCGCTCGGAAAAAACAATGAATTGGTTTGGCATCTGCCAAATGATTTCAAACGATTTAAAAACCTCACTTCAGGACATCGTATCATTATGGGACGGAAAACATTCGAGAGCTTTCCCAAACCGCTTCCCAATAGAACGCACATCGTCATAAGCCGGCAAGAGGACTACAATCCGAAGGGCTGTATTGTTGTGAACAGTATGGAAAAAGCGCTGGAAATCTGCCCTAAAAACGAGATTGCCTTCATCATTGGCGGAGGGGAAATATATAAGTTGGGGATTCCTTTTTCAGACAAAATCGAACTCACATTAGTCCATCACAATTTTGAAGCCGATGTTTTTTTTCCAGAAATCAACCTTGAGGAATGGGAAATAATCAATTCTGAATTTCAGCCAAAAGACGAAAAACATCTTTTTGACTATACGTACCAAACCTACGCCAGAAAATAAAAACACCCCAACAAGTTGGGGTGCCTTTTTTACTCAATGATCGGGAAAATGACCTACTCTTGAAAGAGAATTTGATAACATAATACAAAAATCACAAATGCCAAAAACACTCCAGAAATGAAGATGATAACATTTGATGTTTTTTGAGAGTACATCTCAAAAAAGCCTTTAATACCAAATACCACGAAGGTACTAAAGACAAAGAAAATTAAAATTTCCAAAAACAAATTTAATCCTAAGAACGTATGTTGCGCTAATAATACATTACTGCTTCTTACGGCAGCACCATCAAAAAAGCTAACAAGAACAAGCGATATAACTAGCGCAAGAAGCAACCACTTGATTTGGATCATTAATTCCCGTTTAATCATTGAACAAAATCATTCTATTAACTATGTAAAACTCGTCATAATTTTTCTTAGCCACAATACCCACTTTTAGTGATATTTCAATTATTTTACACCTAACTACTTCACTCCTATTTTAATATGATTAACAACCGGAAAAACTATCCACGAATATTTTTTCCTACTTATTCGGAATCTGGTTTATACTTCAAAATAGATTGTATTATATTTGTGCAAATTAAAAAAAATGTCAAAAAACATAACACCCTATAAAAATTCGGCTCTAGGCAAAAAAGAACAAGTTGCAAAAATGTTTGATACCATATCAGGAAATTATGACAATTTGAATCGTGTCATTTCTTTCGGGATAGACGTCAAATGGCGTAAAAAAGTTTTGCAAATCGTGGCTCAGTCGAATCCCAAAACAATTCTGGATATAGCAACAGGAACAGGCGATTTAGCTATTTTAATGGCAAAAACGGATGCTGAAAAAATTGTTGGCCTGGACATATCTGCAGGTATGCTGGAAGTAGGGGTGAAAAAGATTGCCGATAAAAACCTTTCCCACACTATAGAAATGATCTTGGGCGATTCGGAAAACATGCCTTTCGAGGACAATTCCTTTGATGCCATAACCGTTGCTTTTGGGGTGAGAAACTTTGAAACTCTGGAGAAAGGATTAACGGAAATACTTCGGGTTTTAAAACCAAATGGAGTATTTGTGATTTTAGAAACTTCCGTTCCCGACAAAACACCTTACAAACAAGGCTACAATTTTTACAGCAAAAACATATTGCCTATTATCGGAAAATTATTTTCCAAGGACGATGTAGCTTATGGTTATTTGTCTGAATCAGCAGCAGCCTTTCCTTATGGTGAAGCTTTGAACAATATTTTAAGGAAAGTTGGGTTTATAGATGTGATAGCGATGCCTCAAACTTTTGGAGTAGCCACCATTTATAAAGCATCCAAAAAGTAATGCCCAAAGATATTTCCCTTATGAAAAAAATAGTTGTCATTATCTTACTCGCTTTATCTGTCAAAGGCAACTCACAGTTTAAAAAAAGCATGTTTGGGAAAGACCCTATAATAAATTTGGAGAATTTTCAAAAAGCACGGGTATATTATGGCTTTTATTTGGGATTCAACTCTTTCGATTTCAAAATAGATTACAGGACAGTGAGCCCGGACATCCTGGTTAGTAAGACGACTGGGTTCAATGTGGGGATCGTGGGTGATTTGAAATTGCAGGAATATATAAACTTGCGATTTGAACCTGGCCTATATTACACCAAAAGGGATTTAAACTATCCTGGGTTCACCAGCAAAGCCGATGCATTAAGGGAAGTTAACAGCACCTACATCCATTTGCCGCTATTGCTGAAGTTTTCTTCGTTAAGAACGGGCAATATCCGACCATATATAGTTGGCGGCGTTTCCACCACTTTGAATTTATCCAGTAATTCTAAATCAAAAGATGATAATTACGAACAAAAATTCAGAGTAAAACCTTGGACTAAAAGCTACGAGCTAGGTTTCGGTATTGATCTTTTCGCGGAATATTTTATATTTTCCCCTTCGATCAGAGGTGTTTTTGGACTTTCCGACGAGTTAATTCGCGACAATAATCCGAATAGCCCTTGGACGGGCAATATCGAGTCCTTGAAATCGAGAGCTGTCTTGATTAATTTTACATTTCATTAAAATAGTGATCAATGTTCAGCTTTTTGGTATTCAGGTGCTAATCAACTAAAACCACTATCCCCTTTTAAACTCACTAAGAATAATTGCCGTAGCTGTTGCCACATTTAAGCTTTCCGTTTTTTGGACCTCGCCAAAACGGGGAATTGACAGTCTGTTTTTAATCATTTTTTCAAGATCTTCCGAAATACCGTTAGCCTCGTTGCCCATGATAATGATTCCTTCTTGCGGCAAATTGGTTTTGTAAATATTTAAACCGTCCATAAAAGTGCCAAAAACCGGCAACTGGGTGTCTGAAATAAAGGCATTTAAATCGACATAATTTACATTGACCCGGGCAATGGATCCCATAGTTGCCTGTACTACTTTTGGATTGTATATATCGACCGTTTCCTTTGAACATAACAATTGTTCAACGCCAAACCAGTCACACAATCTCAAAATGGTCCCAAGGTTTCCAGGGTCACGTATCGAATCCAGAGCAATAATAAGACCTGACTTCTTAATTTCTTTCTCGCGAGGCATTTTAAATACTGCCAAACAAGTATTTGGCGTTGCCAAAGCGCTAATTTTTTTCAAATCCGTTTCGTGCACTAATGTCTTTTTGGCAAACAAAACATCTTCAAAATCATTTTCAGTAGTGTACAAATGTTCGAGTTCGAAATTAGATTCCAACAATTCTAGAACCACTTTTACACCCTCGGCAAAAAATAATTGATTGGCAATTCGATACTTTTTCTGTTGTAAACTCGATATAAGTTTTATTTGGTTTTTACTAACCATAAAAATATGTACTTTTGGATTAAATATTTTAGATCTTGAGAAAAATTTCAACAAAAATAGCAGCATTTATTCTAATTGCAACACTAATTTTAGCTTGTAACGCCGAGAAAAGAGTTCCAGATGGAAAACAACTCTTGATGAAAAATCAAATTACGGTAAATGGCAAAGCTACCAAGGAAGAAAACATCTTTAATCAATTGTATCAAAAACCAAACAGCACTTTACTATTGGGCTTTCGTTTGCGTCTGAACCTTTACAATTTAGCGAATCTAAATCCCGACTCTACTTACCAAGCCAAATTTACTAATAATCCCGGGAAATACGAAAGAAAATCAAAATGGCTGTCTGCAAAACAGGTGGATCGACTAGGGAAATCGTTTTGGTATTATGGAATTCATGATTTCCTCAAAAAAACAGGGGAACCACCCGTAATTATAAACAAAGAAAAGACCGAAAAATCAGTACTGCGCTTGAATTATTACTATTTTAACAATGGCTTTTTTGACGTGAAATCCTTTTACGAAATAGATACTTTGAGCCCCAAAAGGGCAAAAATAAAATATGTCATCAATACTGGAAAAGAGTACATCCTTGACACCATAAAAACCAGCATTAGCACGCCCGTTCTAGATTCATTATATGAGACAATCAGACCCGGCAGCTTAATTAAGTCCGGACAACAATACCGGACTGTCGATTTTGCCGACGAAAAAAATAGAATTGCCGCACATTTTAGAAATAACGGGGTGTATTTTTTTCAGCCTACTTATGTGAATTATGATATTGACACCATCAACAAAGGACACAAGGCTGATGTAAACCTAATCATCAATGACTACTCCTATCAGGATAAAGACTCAACAAGAACTGAACCGTTCAAAATATATAAGATAAGTGACGTTAATATTTATACAGATTACTCTTCGAGCAATAGCGGCTTAAAAATCACCGATAGCACCAGCTACAAAAACTTTAATTTTTATAGCCATAAAAAATTAAAATACAAACCGCACGCCATCACAGATGCCATTTTCATAACAAAAGGAGGACTTTTTGCCGACAACAAAACAGTCTTGACGACGCGATATTTAAACAATCTTAAAATTTTCAATTACCCGAGTATCCAATATGAAATTGACTCTAGAGACACAACCCATAGCTCTTTGATCGCTAAAATTTATTTGACACCACGTAAAAAATATAGTTTCGGAACTTCATTGGACGTTACCCATTCTAATATCCAGGATATCGGAATTGCCCTTAGTATATCTGAAACCATCCGAAATGTCTTTAATGGCGCCGAAACCTTGGCGATTTCAGCGCGCGGAAATATTGGATCATCGAAAGATCTAGCTAACCCCAACAATTCATTATTCAACGTTTCGGAATATGGACTAGATTTAAAATTAAATTTCCCCAGAATATTCATGCCCTTCTCTACTGATAAAATCATTAAAAAAAGCATGATCCCTTCCACTCTGATGGCTGTAGGTTTTGCAAGACAACAAAACATTGGTTTGGATAAAGAAAATTTCACGGGTTCTTTTTCATATAACTGGACTCCCGCAAAAAACAATACGGCCCGCTTCGATCTGTTCAACGTCCAGTTTGTCCGAAATCTAAATCCTAAAAATTATTTTAATGTCTATGGTTCTTCCTATTCGGCCCTGAACGCGATCGGAAAAACATACAATACAAACCCACTTTATTTTAACAATATTGACGACAGAGATTTAATCATCGAAAGCGGAACTTCAGGATTCATAAAAGATGTTTTGTCAGGGAATACTGCATTGACCCCCTCGGATAAAAATTACGAAGACGTAAAGAGCATCGAGGAAAGAAGGGTTCGATTGACCGAGAATGATTTTATCCTCGCCACTAATTTTACTTTTACAAAAACAACCAAAACAGATTTACTGGACAATACTTTTTATCTATTTAAAACAAAGATAGAATCAGCGGGTTCAATTTTATCCCTAATTTCAAATACTACAAGTCAGCCTAAAAATGCAAACGGCAACTATGAACTCTTTAATTTAGAATATTCAGAATACATAAAAACGGAATTTGACTACATCAAACATTGGGATTTAACCAAGGAGAAAGTGTTTGCCATAAGGAGCTTTTTTGGAATCGCCATACCTTTCGGCAATTCTGATAACGTTCCCTTTTCGAGAAGTTATTTCTCTGGCGGGTCAAATGACAATAGAGCATGGCAACCCTATAGTTTAGGACCTGGAAGTAGCGGGGCCAAAGACGACTTCAACGAAGCAAATATGAAAATTGCACTTAGCAGCGAATTTAGATTTAAAATCATGGGGGATTTAAAAGGAGCACTTTTTGCTGACGCGGGCAACATCTGGAACGTTTACGATAACGTGACTGACGAAAAATCAACATTTACCGGCTTTAAAAGCCTAAAAGACATTGCTCTAGGAACCGGTTTTGGATTACGGTACGACTTAAGTTTTTTTGTGATTCGTTTTGATTTTGGATTTAAAACCTACAATCCTGCCAATGATCCGGGAGAAAAATGGTTTCGCGAGTACAACTTTGGGAACTCAGTTTTAAATTTTGGGATAAATTACCCGTTCTAATCCTATTTAATTCTTATTTTTGCAGTCTTAAACTAAAAACTAAAAGAACCAACTAAAAAAAATTAAAATGGCACACAATATCAAACCGGGCGTAGCTACAGGAGATCAAGTACAGGAAATTTTCAATTATGCGAAAGAAAAAGGATTTGCTTTACCCGCGGTAAATGTTACGGGATCAAACACAATAAACGGCGTTCTGGAGACGGCTGCAAAGCTAAACGCACCAGTTATCATTCAGTTTTCTAATGGTGGCGCACAGTTTAACGCTGGAAAAGGACTTTCAAATGTTGACGAAAAAGCGGCTATTGCCGGTGGAATTGCAGGTGCAAAACACATCCATACTTTAGCCGAAGCATACGGAGCAACCGTTATCTTACATACTGACCACTGCGCAAAAAAATTATTGCCTTGGATCGATGGCTTGCTAGACGCTTCAGAAGAGAATTTCGCAGCAACCGGAAAACCATTGTTCAGCTCTCACATGATCGATTTGTCAGAAGAACCGATTGAGGAAAACATCGAAATTTGCAAAGGTTACCTAGAGCGAATGAGCAAAATGGGAATGACACTTGAAATCGAACTTGGAATTACAGGTGGTGAAGAAGATGGTGTTGACAACTCTGACGTTGATAGTTCAAAATTATATACTCAACCTGATGAAGTGGCATTTGCTTACGAGGAACTCTCAAAAGTAAGTCCTCGATTCACAATTGCGGCAGCTTTTGGAAACGTACATGGTGTTTACAAACCAGGAAATGTAAAATTAACTCCAAAAATTTTAAAGAACTCTCAAGACTACGTTCAAAAGAAGTTCAACACAGGTCCTAACCCAGTTGATTTTGTTTTTCATGGCGGATCAGGTTCTACTTTAGAAGAAATAAGAGAAGGTATTAGTTATGGTGTAATCAAAATGAATATTGACACTGATTTACAATTTGCATTTACTGAAGGTATTCGCGATTATATGGTCAAAAACCTTGAGTATTTAAAAACACAAATTGGTAACCCTGACGGCGCTGATGTTCCCAACAAGAAATATTACGACCCAAGAAAATGGTTACGCGAAAGCGAATTGACTTTCAACGCAAGGTTGGAACAAGCATTTGCTGACTTAAACAACGTGAATACGCTTTAAAAAATAGTATTCAGTTTTCAAAAGCTGATTATTGAATGCTAAAAAACTGAATGCTGATTACTGAACACTGAATACTATACAAATGGCTTGGTTTAAAAGAAAAGAAAAAGGGATTACGACGGCTACCGAAGACAAAATGGATGTTCCAAAAGGACTTTGGTATAAATCACCTACCGGAAAAATTATCGACGCTGACGAACTGGAACGCAACTTATTCGTAAGTCCCGAGGATGGTTTTCACGTTAGAATTGGTAGTGCCACCTATTTTGAAATTCTGTTCGACAACAATGAATTTGTTGAATTGGACAAGAACTTAACTTCAAAAGACCCTCTGCACTTTGTTGACACAAAGAAATATGCAGACCGACTTAAAGATGTGATGGAGAAAACCAAACTTAAGGACGCAGTGCGCACTGGTGTTGGAAAATCCAAAGGTAAAGAATTGGTTATTTGCTGCATGGATTTTGCCTTTATTGGTGGGTCAATGGGAGCTGTAGTGGGTGAGAAGATTGCAAGAGGAATCGATCATTCGATCAAAAACAACATTCCTTTTGTAATGATTTCAAAATCAGGTGGAGCCAGAATGATGGAAGCAGCTTATTCGTTGATGCAATTAGCTAAAACGTCAGTGAAACTTGCCCAGCTTGCCGAAGCAAAAATTCCATACATTTCATTATGTACTGACCCTACAACTGGAGGAACAACAGCCTCATATGCTATGTTAGGAGACATCAACATTGGTGAACCTGGAGCATTAATAGGATTTGCAGGGCCTCGTGTGGTCAAAGACACTACAGGGAAGGATTTACCGGAAGGGTTCCAGACTGCCGAGTTTCTTTTGGAGCACGGATTCTTAGACTTTATAACGCCACGGAAAGAATTGAAAGACAAGATTAACTTGTATATCGATTTGATTCGAAACAATGATATTAGATAAAAAAATCCCGATGAAAATCGGGATTTTTTTTGTTTTAAAAGCCAGGCAATCCAAAAACTACTTTACTGCTTAAAAGAGACCTTGCCAATAACAAAACGATATTTGATATCCCTTTCGTTCATGCAATCATAAACATCGTCTATTTAAGCCATATCACGCATTTCAAACCATATAATATTTGCGCCTTTCAAGTTCCCAAAAAAACTTACATACCCGTCCTGATGGCTTCAACAGGATCCAGTTTTGATGCCGAAATGGCCGGAAGAATCCCTGATATCAATCCGATTATACCCGCCAATAAAGTTCCCAAGAGAATATTCCCCATACCCAGAACAAATTCGAAGTCCAATACATTGGTTAAGACTAGCGCAATGATCCAAACGAAAAACAACCCTATGATTCCGCCAAGGACAGAGAGTATAATGGCTTCGAATAAAAACTGAAACAATATAAACCTATTCTTGGCGCCCAGTGATTTTTGAATACCTATTAGGTTGGTACGTTCTTTTACAGACACAAACATGATGTTGGCAATTCCAAACCCTCCTACTAAAAGTGAAAACCCGCTGATCATCCATCCGCCAAATTTCATGTTTACTATGATGCCATCAATCAAATCAGTAAACCCTGAAAAAACATTTATAAAAAAATTATCAATCTCGCCCGCTTTCACTCCGCGAAAAGCCCTTAGTTTCTGGGAAATCTCCGCTTGGTAGGCTCCCATGTCGACCCCTTTAACGGGCTTGAAAATAATAACATTTGTCATCGATGCGTTATTATCTCCGTACAATTGCCGAATGAAATTAACCGGAATCAAAGCTGAAGTATCATCGCTATCTCCAAATAATCCTGCACCTTGCTTTTTCAAAACACCAATGACCGTAAAGCGCTGACCGTAAACCCTTACGCTTTTTCCGATTGGGTCGGATTCGTCAAATAGCGATTTTGCGATTTCATTCCCCAAAACAATAACCTTTGCCCCAGAGTTTGATTCTGATTCGTTGTAGAATCTTCCCTTTTCAAATTCCAAACCTTGTATGTCAATGAATTCATGAGAAACCGGCACCATATTAACGTCGCTTACTGTTTTTGAGTCATGCTTTATCGATTCTCGTTTTGTAAAAACTTGAAACCCCAATTTATCAGTACTGGTCATAACCCCTTTCATATAGATGTATTCATCGTACTTAACGTTGGGAAATTGTTCTTTTTTCCATTGCGGGACATCTGTTGGTCCAAAAGAAAATTTCATCAGATAAATGGTATTTTTATCTAAGCTACTCAAATCCTTAGTTATTTTTCTGTCCAAAGAATCCACAGCCGCAAGCACAGCAATAATTGAAAAAATACCTATGGTTACGCCCAGTAAAGAAAGTAAAGTCCTTAACATATTGCTTCGCAATGCATTCATAGCAAAAGCAAAACTTTCTTTTAACAATCGAAGGTAGACTAGCATAAACTGTTTTTTGGGTTATGGTAAAATTCTGTAAATATTATTCAAAAACCTAATAAAAAAAGGCAGTACAGGTTGGTGTCACTATTTAAGAAAATGTTACAACTCTTCATTGAAATTTATAATCAAAAAAAAACTATTTTTGCACTTTATAATTATAACTACATAATGAACACAACTAAAACGATTCAATCTGCATTAATTTCTGTATTTTCAAAAGAAGGTCTTGAACCAATTGTAAAAAAACTACATTCTCAAAATGTAATTTTATATTCTACAGGCGGAACTGAAGATTTCATAAAAAACTTAGGGATACCCGTTGTCCCAGTTGAAGATGTCACTTCTTATCCTTCAATACTTGGTGGAAGAGTAAAAACATTACACCCAAAAGTTTTTGGAGGTATATTAAACCGCCAAGATAATGAAAGTGATGTGCAACAAATGGAGGAATTTAAAATTCCCCAAATTGATTTAGTTATTGTTGATTTGTATCCTTTCGAGAAAACGGTTGCTTCAGGAGCAAGCGAAGCTGATATCATTGAAAAAATAGACATCGGTGGAATTTCACTAATTCGCGCCGCCGCAAAAAACTTCAAAGACACCGTAATTATAGCTTCAGTTGACGAATATGGTATGTTATTGGATTTGATCACGGAACAGGACGGAGCAACAACTCTGGCTGACAGAAAATTATTGGCAACAAAGGCCTTTCATGTTTCTTCACATTATGACACTTCTATTTTTAATTACTTCAATACTGACGAAACTATTTTCAAGGCCAGTGTTGCTAATGGTCAAATTTTGAGATATGGAGAAAATCCACATCAAAAAGGATTTTTCTTCGGTGATTTTGATGCCATGTTCAAAAAACTACACGGAAAAGAACTATCTTACAACAACCTACTTGATGTAGACGCGGCCGTAAACTTGATCAGTGAATTTAAGGCTGACGGACCTACTTTTGCCATTTTAAAACACAACAATGCTTGCGGTCTGGCCACAAGAAACTCCATCAGCGAAGCTTACGTTGCCGCATTGGCTTGTGACCCAACATCAGCGTTTGGCGGTGTATTAATCGCAAACACTAAAATTGATGTGCCTACGGCAATTGAAATAAACAAATTATTTTGCGAAGTGGTTATTGCCCCAGAATATGACGCCGAAGCAATTACCATCTTGCAAGAAAAGAAAAACAGAATTATCTTGGTACAAAATGAAGTAGAGTTGCCGCAAAAACAAGTTAGATCATGTCTAAACGGACTACTTATACAAGAAAGAAATAATATTACGGACAATAAAGCAGATCTTAAGACCGTTACTATAACGAGTCCTTCAGATCAGGAAATCCAAGATTTGATATTTGCCTCAAAAATTTGCAAAAACACAAAATCGAATACGATTGTTTTCGCAAAAAACGGAACACTGATATCATCCGGAACGGGACAAACTTCAAGAGTCGACGCCCTATTACAGGCAATCGAAAAAGCAAAAACTTTTGGGTTTGATCTACATGGAGCCGTGATGGCAAGTGACGCGTTTTTTCCTTTCCCAGATTGTGTCGCTATTGCAAAAGAAGCAGGCATAACAGCTGTAATTCAGCCTGGAGGATCAATAAAAGACGAATTGAGCATCAATTACTGCAATGAAAATAAACTTGCTATGGTATTTACAGGCACACGTCATTTTAAGCATTAATTTGTTTAACTTTGCGCGTTGCTATTTTTATAACTTTTAACCCTAAATAATTTATGGGATTTTTTGATTTCATGACCGAGGATATTGCGATAGACCTTGGTACCGCTAATACTTTAATCATACACAATGACAAAGTTGTAATTGACAGCCCATCGATTGTTGCCCGCGACAGAATTTCGGGTAAAATAATTGCTGTAGGTAAAGAAGCCAACTTGATGCAGGGGAAAACACATGAAAACATTAAGACGATCAGACCCTTGAAAGACGGTGTGATCGCGGATTTTGATGCTTCGGAAAAAATGATAAATATGTTTATCAAAAGCATACCCGCATTAAAAAAGAGAATGTTTACTCCAGCACTTAGAATGGTGGTTTGTATCCCTTCTGGAATTACTGAGGTTGAAATGAGAGCGGTGAAAGAATCATGTGAGAGAGTTAACGGGAAAGAAGTTTATCTGATTCACGAGCCTATGGCAGCAGCTATTGGTATTGGTATCGATATCATGCAACCAAAAGGAAACATGATTGTGGATATAGGTGGAGGAACAACTGAAATCGCGGTAATTGCATTAGGCGGAATTGTATGTGACAAGTCCGTAAAAATTGCCGGTGACGTTTTTACAAATGACATTGTATATTATATGCGTACCCAACACAATCTTTTTGTTGGAGAAAGTACTGCGGAAAAAATAAAAATCCAAATTGGAGCGGCCATCGAAGACTTGGAGACTCCTCCAGAAGACATGTCCGTTCAAGGAAGAGATTTACTTACAGGTAAACCAAAACAAGTTGAGGTTTCCTATAGAGAAATAGCAAAAGCATTGGACAAATCAATTCAAAGAATTGAAGACGCGGTTATGGAAACTTTATCTCAAACTCCTCCTGAATTAGCAGCAGACATTTACAACACCGGAATATATCTTGCTGGTGGTGGATCTATGTTAAGAGGACTGGACAAAAGAATCTCTCAAAAAACTGACCTACCTGTTTACATAGCAGAAGATCCGTTAAGAGCAGTAGTTCGTGGAACAGGAATGGCACTAAAAAATCTTGCAAAATTTAAAAGCATCTTAATAAAATAAGATCTTTAGAATATTGCATACCTAGGCATATCCTGAAACAAAATAATCAAATAAGAGAATGCAGCAAATATTTAATTTTATATTCAAAAACAGTAGTAGACTACTGTTTTTGCTGTTATTATGCATTTCGTTTTTGCTTACAATACAATCACATTCTTATCATAGAAGCAAAATAATAAGTTCCGCAAACTTTGTAAGCGGAGGCGTATATGAAAAAATCAACAATGTAAGCGAGTATTTGAATCTGCGAACTGAAAACGATGCCTTGGCTCTTGAAAATGCCAGACTAAAAAGCATGCTGTTTAAGACTAAAGACTCTGCTGCAATAAAGAATTTCGAGAATTTAAAAGGGCAGCTACCGGAGGACGTCGTAGTTTCTAAAGTAATTCATAATTCATATAATGTTCACGAAAACTTTTTGACATTAAACTCAGGATCTTTGCAAGGTATAAAATCCGACATGGGAGTGGTCAATAATTTAGGACTTGTGGGAATAGTAGACAATACCTCCCCAAATTACTCGACAGTCATCAGTATTCTGAATGTGAGGTCCCAAATCAACGCCAAAATAAAAAAATCAAACCATTTTGGATCCTTAGTTTGGAACGGAAAAAGCACTGGCTTTGCTCAGTTGATTGACGTTCCTAGATTAGCTTCAGTTAGAAAAGGAGATACCATCGTAACAGGTGGTCAATCCGTCATCTTTCCAGAAAACATTAACATTGGTACAATTGAGAAAATTTACATCGATAATAAAACCAATTATTATACTTTAGACATAAAACTTTTTAACGACATGACGAATTTGGGTCACGTATACATCATAAAAAGTAAAGACCGCGACGAACTTAACAACCTAGAAAAAACAACGAAAAATGAATAGCACTTTGTTACTCAATATTTCTCGGTTTATTTTGTTATTGGCCGCACAAATAGTTATATTCAACAATATGAATTTCTTGGGATACATAATTCCATTGCCGTACATACTGTTTATAATACTGTACCCTGTTAACGGGAACCGATCCGGTCTTCTATTAGCCAGCTTTCTATTAGGGCTCACCATGGATTTCTTTTCTAATTCGGGCGGAATTCACGCCACAGCTTGCTTGATTTTAGCGTATGTTCGACCGACGATCTTTAAATTCTCTTTTGGTATTAGTTATGAATACCAAACGATAAAATTAAATGATGTTTTAACTCCTGAACGTTTTTCATTTATACTGATGTCCGTTGTTATTCATCATGTTACGCTATTTATATTGGAAGCCTTCCAGATTAGTTTCTTTTGGGACATTCTGCTGCGAACACTATTAAGTACGGTATTCACGATTATTAGTTGTATTATAATAATATACCTTATTAAGCCCAATAAAAGATGAGAAAACTCCTGCTGCCTTCCATAATTATTGTTGCAGCATTACTGCTAGTGATACGGATATTTTATTTGCAAGTCATAAACGACACCTTCAAATTAAAATCAGACAATAATGCCATTAAAATAAAATATGACTATCCTGAAAGAGGTTATATTTATGACAGAAATGGGAAGTTGTTAGTGGCAAATCAAGCGTCTTACGATATCATGGTAATTCCAAGGGAATTAAAAAACATCGATACTTTAGAGTTTTGCCAATTATTAAACATCACAAAAGAGGACTTTATAAAGACGATAGCTAAAGCTAAGATTTATAGTCCCCGTTTGCCATCCGTATTTTTACCCCAATTAAACAAAAGCGAATTCGCTGCTTTTCAAGAAAAGATCAGGAAATTTGAGGGTTTTTACTTTCAAAAACGTTCGTTACGTGATTACGAAGTAGATTTTGGCGCTAACGTATTTGGTTTTATAACCCAGGTTAACGAAAAATTAATTGCTAAAAATCCCTATTACAATAGCGGTGATTTAATTGGCCAACAAGGAGTTGAACAAAGCTACGAAGAAGTGTTGCGTGGAATAAAAGGTGTTAAATACATTCAAAAAGACAAATACAATAGAGAAATAGGTTCTTACAAAAACGGTAAATACGACACTATAGCCGTACAAGGAGAAGACATAAACCTAACGCTGGATGCTGAGCTTCAAAAATATGGGGAACAGTTGATGATCAATAAGAGAGGTGGAATCGTAGCTATTGAACCAAAAACAGGGGAAATATTAGCTCTTGTCACCGCTCCATCTTACGACCCTGGAATTCTCGTTGGAAGACAGCGCTCTAAAAACTACACCTTATTGTACTATGACTCCATAGCAAAACCACTTTATGACAGAGGATTATTAGCGGAATATCCTCCTGGTTCTCCATTTAAAATATTGACGGGACTGATTGGTTTGCAAGAAGGAGTTGTTGACGAGCAAACAAGCTTTATGTGTCATCATGGCTTCAGTTATGCCAGAGGTCGATTTATGAAATGCCATGGTTTTGGCCCACATAATTTGCATAATGGTATTTATAATTCTTGTAATACTTATTTCGCCAATGTTTACATGCGAACTATCAATAAATACACAAAACCTTCTGCCGCTGTTGATGTTTGGAGCAATCACGTGAAAAGCTTCGGATTGGGAGATTTTATGGGATATGATTTGCCTACCGGCAAAAGAGGAAATGTTCCAGACTCCAAAACATACAAGAAAATCTATCCTAACGGCGGATGGAGAAGCACGACTATCGTCTCGAATGCTATAGGCCAAGGAGAAGTTTTAATGACGCCTATCCAATTGGCTAATATGATGGCAACTGTTGCCAATGAAGGATATTATTACACCCCTCATATCATCAAAAAAATCAAAGGCGAAAGCATCGACAAAAAATTCACTGAAAAACATGTAACCACGATAGATAAAAAATATTTCAAACCCATGATAAGTGGTTTATTTGATGTTTACAACCTGGGGACAGCAAGCGCATTACGCGTCGAAGGAATCGACATTGCTGGTAAAACAGGTACGGCCGAAAATTTCGCTAAAATTGGAGGAAAAAGGATTCAACTGAAAGACCACTCAATCTTTGTCGCTTTTGCCCCGAAAGACAACCCAAAAATTGCCATCGCCATCCTGGTGGAAAACGGAGGATACGGAGCAACGATAGCGGGACCAATCGCCAGTTTGATGATCGAAAAGTATCTCAGAAAAAAAATTACCCGAACCGATCTAGAAACAAGGGTTCTAAACATCAGTTTAAAAGACCGCTACGCCATATTGGGCGGTATGAAGGAAGGTAGCGCTATAGAAAGCACTCCTAAAATTCTTGGCGCTAAAACTGACGTGTCAAAAACAGAAATAGCAATAGACTCTACTAAGGAAAATTAATAAGAGATTCATTTCAAATGAAAAACCAAAGCATAAAGAAGAACCTTGACTGGACATGTATTATTATATACAGCGCATTAGTAATAATGGGCTGGTTGAATATATACTCCTCTTCATTGTCTTCTATTGAGGATACGTACCAAAAACAGCTTATATTTATATTATTAACCATCCCTTTAATTTTTATCATTTTGGGTATAGACGGGAAATTTTATGAAAAATATGCCAGCATCATTTTTGGAGTTTCACTATTATCACTGTTGGGACTGTTTCTATTTGGAAAAACCATCGCGGGTCAAAGATGTTGGTATGCCATCGGAAGTTTTACCATCCAGCCATCAGAATTTGCGAAAGCGGCCACTTCATTAGCCATTGCAAAATACTTAAGCGATTCCCAAATAAACTTAAAGGAAGTAAATCGTCAGATACAGGCCCTGGCAATTGTTTTTTTACCAGTCCTATTAATCTTACCGCAACCCGATCCCGGTAGTGCTTTAATATACAGCGTTTTTCTTATTGTATTGTATCGAGAAGGTCTCCCCGCATGGTACATCTGGACTGGATTCATTACCATTTTACTGTTTATGCTAACTTTATTGTTAGAGCCACAATATGTAATCCTAATCGCTTTACTTGTTATTATTATTGTCCATTTCAAATCGAGGTTATCGGACCGGAATGTCGTGTTAAGCAGTATTCTGTTTGCCTTAATGTCGGGATTCGTCTTATCCGTAAATTATGTATTCCAAAATGTCTTCAAACAACATCATCGCGATCGATTTAATATCTTGTTAGGGAAAACAGTGGATTTAAAAGGGATAGGCTACAATACAAACCAATCTGAAATTGCCATCGGCTCTGGTGGATGGCTGGGGAAAGGTTTTCTTGAAGGAACGCAGACTAAAGGGGGATTTGTCCCTGAACAACATACTGACTATATATTTACTACCGTAGGGGAAGAATGGGGCTTTGTAGGTTCTCTCGTAGTAATCGCTTTATTCGTGGGTCTATTCCTTAGGGTGATTTATTTGGCTGAAAGACAAAAAACAAAATTCAGTAGGGTCTACGGATATTGTGTTGCCGGCATTTTATTCATACATTTCTTTGTGAATATCTCCATGGTTATAGGAATTTTTCCAACAATTGGCGTGCCATTGCCATTCTTTTCATATGGGGGGTCTGGACTGTGGGGCTTTACTATTTTATTGTTTATCTTCCTGAAAATGGATGCCAACAAAGTAAATGAGTGGTAATTTAAGAACCTGATGTTGCATCCGATTTATATCGTTATTCTTTCACATCAAGCGCGTCACGTAATGCATTTCCCATCATCATAAAAGCCAATGTCAATAACATAATCGCAACGCCCGGAACCATTGCCAAATAAGGTTTTCCGAGAATAATATAGCTGTAATGATCTTTAATGATACTTCCCCAACTAGGTATCGGCGGTTGCGCACCTAAACCAAGAAAACTCAAACCGCTTTCCACTAAAATGGCTGAGGCAAAATTTGCTGCTGATATTACAATTACTGGCGCCATAATGTTAGGCAAAATATGATTGAATATAATTCTAAAATCGCCAAAACCCAATGCTCTTGCGGCAGTTACATATTGCATTTCCTTAACGCTGATAACTTGACCCCTAACTACACGTGCCACTTCGACCCACATCGTTAAACCAACTGCCACGAAAACTTGCCAAAACCCTTTCCCCAGAGCCAAAGTGATCGCAATAACCAAAAGAAGCGTAGGTATCGACCAAATTATATTTACAAGCCACATAATTAAGGCATCCACTTTACCTCCGAAGTAACCGCCAATTGCTCCAAAAAATATTCCAACAATTAAAGAAATCAAAACTGCAACGATCCCAATGGAAATGGAGACTCTTGATCCAATCAACATTCTGCTGAGTAAATCTCTCCCATACTTGTCCGTCCCTAAATAAAACGTCCGCTCCTTAATCAAATCTTGTTCAACTGACCCAATGGATTCTTTACCGGAAAAGGCGCCCAGATCAAGCTGTTTTACGATTTTCAAGGAGGGCTCATCAGAATATTCAACATACTCTATGGTGTTGCCGATGATTTTATAACTTTCGATAGCCACCTCCGTCACTGTGTTAGGGAATCCAAAAAAATAATTTGAAACTGATTGTTTTGGTTTCCCATCTAATGGAATGGATAACATCTTCACACTAAAACCTGGCGATTTTGAATGGATCGACAAATGCATCTGGTTTGCGTTTTCTGAATTATCCGGCGCCAAAACATACGCAAAAATGGAAATGAAAAGTAAAATTAGGATAAACCCAAAACTAAAAACGCCCCAAAAATTCTTTTTGAATTTATGGAGCGCAATAGCTGTTAGTGATTGTGTGGTGTTATTCATGTAAAGAAGGCTACGCTTATGATTTAGCTAGTTTTTCTTTTTTTATTTTGGCCGGAAGGTTTTTCTTAAAACCGACTGTAGATTGCAAATCATCTAAAACATTTAATGCTTCTTCCACATAAATGTCCTTAGACAAACCTTCATGCCATCTCTCTCTTTTTTCTTTTAAGACACTATCTTTCTCCGTTTCAACTACCTCATAAGGCAATGAAGTGAACTTCAGAGCGTTTTTATATTTTGAAATAGGTCTGTATTTTTTAGCTGTCTCTTCAATTGCGTTTTGTGCCATTTTGAATTTTTCCATGTTCAAACTATAGGTATTATCCTCCCCACGGCTATCAATCCATTTTGCGTTTTCCTCAATTAATTTGAATTGCGAATTATGCTCAATTCGGCTTTTACTGTTTACGATGGCTTTGTTAAAGTTAGCCGTTTTGTCCCAAACTGTATATGTGGCCGGATCAATCTTATCCCACGGCATGGCATTGTCAACATCTCGCTCACCCATTTTTAAATAGGCATATCTGTCTGGCATTACAATATCGCTACTCACACCTTCCAGCTGAGTAGAACCACCGTTAATTCTATAAAATTTTTGCGTTGTAGTTTTTAAAGCGCCCAAATCTCCAACATCACTGTTACGTACAAATTGATTCAAATCAATCACATTTTGCACGGTTCCTTTACCATATGTTTGCTTGCTACCTATGATAATCCCTCTTTTATAATCTTGAATAGCTGCAGCCAAGATTTCTGAAGCCGAAGCCGAGAAACTGTTGACCATTATCACTAAAGGACCATCCCATTCAATTTTTTTATCTCTGTCGTAAAGCACCTCTTTTTTTCTACCTGCTGATTTTATTTGAACTATCGGGCCTTGCTCTATGAACAATCCCGCAATGTCCACAACAGTAGATAGAGACCCGCCTCCATCATCTCGAACATCTAGAACAATTCCATTGACACCCGCTTTTTTCAATCTTTCGACTTCCAAAGCAATGTCCTTTCCGGCATCCCTACCGTCTGTATTTTCAAAATCAATATAAAATTTGGGCAAATAAATCACCCCGTATTTCAATCCGTTTTTATTAACGACACTTGATTTAGCGTAAGTTTCTTCGATCTCAACAATATCCCTTATTATAGAAATGATTTTAATGGTCCCGTCCACTTTCTTTACGGTAAGGCGAACTTCAGAACCTTTAGGCCCTTTAATTTTTTTAACAACGTCATCAAGACGCATTCCAACTACATCGACAGCTGGTTCATTACCTTGAGCCACTTTCATCACTAAATCTCCAGCTTCAAGTTGTTTGCCTCGCCAAGCCGGGCCTCCAGAAATAAGTTCTGAAATTTCGGTGAAATCATTTTTCTTTTGAAGACGCGCTCCGATACCTTCCAGTTTTCCGCTTATGCTTACATCAAAACGTTCCTTTTCTTCAGGTGCAAAATAATTGGTATGCGGGTCAAAACGGGTTGTGATAGAGTTGATATAAACTGAAAACCAGTCATCCCGATCCAAATCATTCATGAAACCAAAATACTCATCTAAGGATTTTTTAGCATTCTCACGAGTTTCCTTTTCCAATTCCGCAAAACTTTTAGGTTTACTATCTTCAGCTTGCTCTTTTATTTTATTTAAATTACCATCGATTAAATCTTCCGATTCGTTTGCAGATAAACTGTCCTCATCGACAATACCATTACCTCTTTTTTCCTGCATTTTTAAACGTTCTGTCAACGAAGACAAAGTCGACAATTTAATTTGCTTTCTCCATCTATCAGTGAGTTCCGAAACATTTTTAGAATAAGGTGCCTTGTCATAATCGGTATTGAAACTCTCGTCCACGGTATAGTCAAAAGGAGTGCTTAAAATTCCTTTATATATCTTTTTGCTCTCTTCCATTCTCTTCATCAAGCGATCATAAGTCAGGCTGAAAAACGTCAAATCTTTATTTATCAATTGGTCATCCAATTGAGTTTCATATTTCGAAAACTCATCGATATCTGACTGCAAGAAAAATCGTTTTGAAGGATCTAAAGCTTGGACATAATCTTTGTATATCCCTTTGGAAAATGTGTCATCTATCGTTGCGGGATCATAGTGTCCTTTTTCAATTACAAAAGTCAACAATTCTAGAAGCAGCTTGTCCTTATCAGGGTTGGACTCCACTCCTGATTTGATTTTGAATGCAAATAATGATACCGATAGGATAACAATTGCAAGAAGAATTTTATAATTTCTTTTCATAAAGCTAATGATTGTATTCATTCAATATTTTTGAACTAATGTACGGTAAAAACTATGCCAAGGTTTGCTAGGCCCACATAAATTTTTGTTAAAGATATAAAATTGTTTTTTTTGTTTTGAGTTTAATCCTTCAAGTTAATAAATTTTGTTTTCTTTGTTAGAAAGAGACCTCTCAGTACTATTTATTTTACCCAGCACAACCTAAATCACGACTAAACTCAGATAATAATGGCCATAGTTAAACCTTTAATCTTAATTACTAATGACGATGGCGTTTCGGCTCCGGGACTAAGAGCGCTAATTGCCGTAATGGCAGAGATTGGCGAGATCATAGTTGTGGCGCCTGACAAACCGCAAAGCGGAATGGGCCACGCCATAACGACCAACAATACTCTATATTTGAATAAAATATCAAAGGAAGACGATGTGATTATGGAGTACAGTTGCAGCGGAACCCCAGTTGATTGCGTGAAATTAGCCGTAAATGAAATCCTAAAAAGAAAACCGGATTTGTGCGTTTCCGGAGTCAATCACGGCTCGAATTCTTCGATAAACGTAATCTATTCCGGAACGATGAGCGCCGCAGTGGAGGCAGGCATTGAAGGAATTCCGGCCATAGGTTTTTCACTTTTGGATTACGATTGGAATGCGGATTTTGAAACCATGAAGCCGTTTATTCGAAAAATCACCCTTGAGGTACTGGAAAACAATTTGCCGCAAGGAGTCGTTTTAAATGTGAATTTTCCAAAATTGAAAAAGGAAAACATTAAGGGAATAAAAATTTGCCGTCAGGCGAAAGCCCTTTGGGTAGAAAAATTCGACAAGCGACAGACTCCCCAAGGAAGGGACTACTACTGGCTTGCGGGCGAGTTCGTAAACCAGGACAAAGGGGAAGACACGGACGAATGGGCCCTCGGAAACGGATATGTTTCCGTCGTGCCCGTTCAATTTGATTTGACTGCGCATCATGCGGCACAATTACTTAACACCTGGAAATGGAATGAATAAAACGGACTTATTGTTTGGATTCTTAATCGGTATTTTCGCTTCTTTATTGGGCAGTTTCCTGTTTATCAAAATATTTACTGATTTTGATTTTATTACCGGTGTGCAAATGATGAAATCTCAAGGTTCACTGGGGAAATTGATTACCTTGGGTAGTATTCTCGACCTGATAATTTTTGCGGTTCTATTGAAATTGAACAAAGAGATGATGGCACGTGGCATCCTGTTGGCAGTCATTTTAATAGCCATACTTACTTTAGTTCTTTAAAAAAAATAGAATAGTTTGATTCCTTGCATTCAATAACTAATTTTGTTTGCAGAAATTAAATCACCAATTCACATCCTAAAAAATGAAATACTACATTATAGCCGGAGAGGCATCAGGCGATTTGCACGGTTCTAACTTGATGAAATCTCTATTTAAGGAAGACAGCAATGCGGATATCCGATTTTGGGGCGGTGACTTGATGCAAGCAACTGGCGGTACGATGGTGAAACATTATAGAGAATTGGCCTTCATGGGATTTGTCGAAGTGCTATTCAACTTGAAAACTATCTTAGGCAACATCAAGATTTGCAAAAAAGACATTCTGGAATTTAAACCTGATGTAATTATATTTATTGACTATCCCGGGTTTAATATGCGAATTGCCAAATGGGCAAAACAACTCGGCATGCGAACGCATTACTACATTTCGCCGCAAATATGGGCTTGGAAAGAGAATAGGATTACAGACATCAAACGCGATATCGATAAAATGTATGTTATTCTGCCTTTCGAAAAACAATTCTATGAGGACAAACACAATTTCCCGGTAGAATTTGTGGGCCATCCACTAATTGACGCCATCCACAACCAAGCGATAGTTGACCCGATCGTTTTCAAGGATGAAAATCAATTAAATGAAAAACCCATTATCGCATTACTTCCAGGCAGTCGGAAACAGGAAATCACAAAAATGCTTTCCGTAATGTTGAGCGTCGTGGATGATTTCCCTGAATATCAATTCGTGATTGCGGGAGCCCCAAGCCAGGAATATTCTTTCTATGAAAAGTTCATTTCTGACGGGAACATAAAATTCATTTCGAACAAAACCTATGATTTATTGAAAATTGCGACTGCCGCTCTGGTCACCTCAGGAACGGCCACACTGGAAACTGCTCTTTTCAAAGTCCCTGAAGTAGTTTGCTACAAGGGTAGTTGGGCTTCTTACCAAATTGCAAAACGTATTATCACACTAAAATACATTTCACTTGTAAATCTCATCATGGATGAGGAAGTGGTTACTGAATTGATCCAGGAGGATTTCAATACAAAAAATATCCGAAGCCAATTGCAAAAGATATTGGAGCCCAGCTACCGCAAACAGCTTTTGCAGAAATATGATTTGCTCGAAGAAAAGCTCGGTGGATCGGGAGCTAGTGAAAAAACCGCCAAGTTAATAGTTACTGATTTAAAATAACGTTGGAATTTAATTCAACGAAAACGAACCCTATCTTTTGAAACAACTACTGTACATATCGCTTTTGATTGTCTTATTTACTTCCTGTAAACCGTCCTCGGCAATAGTCACTTCTACGGAGAAGTCCCCCGCCAAAAACATCATTAATTTAAGCTCCAGAAAAACGAACAAACTTATTGACGGCATAATAGATTCGGCATCAAAAAATATCGGGATCAAATACAAAACTGCCGGGACAACCACATCCGGCTACGATTGTTCAGGATTAGTATGCTCCACCTTTGGGATGTTCGACATTAAATTACCTAGAACTTCCATTGAACAGTCAAGAACCGGAATCGATTTGGGAAAAAATACTGATGAAGCTAAAAAAGGGGATTTAATCTTTTTCAAGACGAATAACCGATCACAGATAAATCATGTAGGAATAGTGATAGAAGCTAACGACGATGAAATACTATTCATTCATACTTCCACTTCAAAAGGAGTAATTATTTCCTCTACCAAAGAGCCCTACTACCGAAAAACATTTGCTCAGCTAAATCGGATTTTAGAATAAAAAAAAATAAATTTTATTTTGCTAAAAAGCTGTACTTTAGGACTATGAAAGTACTGCAGTTCCCTATAGCCCGAATTACAATTGGTTTTATACTGGGGATACTGGCTGCCTTTTACCTTAAACCCGACCCAACATTTATGTTTGGATTGCTTCTGATCAGTCTCCTTCTTTTGGGGATTATTTATTTGGACCATAAAAACAAATCTGGCAATACCATCTACTTTAATATAGCCACTTATATTGCGTCCCTTTTAATTGGCGCAACTACACAAATTGTCCATACCGATTACTATCAAAAAAGCAATTACATACATGAAAACAGCTTTTTTGAGAAACCACAACTGATCTCAGTTGTTATAAGAGAGAAACTAAAAAGCACTAATTTGAATGACCGTTATATTGCTTTGACCAACAAAATAGGCAGTAAAAAATGTACCGGCCGGATCCTTTTGAATGTCCATAGAGACAGTTTGAATCAAACTTTTGAAACCGGGGTTTCCCTTCGCATGAAAGGAATGGCATTTAAAAACAAACTCCCAAATAACCCGGACCAATTTGATTATGGCGCCTATCTGGAAAAGAAACAAATCTATGCGCAGATCTATTCCGATAAAGAGTCGATCGGTGTTGGCTCCAAATATAAAAAGGACATTTGGTATTATAGTTCAAAAATCAGAACATCAATAATTCATAATCTGCAAAAAAGCAATTTCAACAAGACGGAATTGAACGTCGCCATTGCCTTAATAATGGGTCAGAAACAGGATATTTCTCCTGAAATCATTCAAGACTACCAATATGCGGGAGCGATCCATATTCTCTCTGTTTCCGGCCTTCATATCGGTTTTATTTTGCTGTTCATTACTTTTCTGCTCAAACCCATTCCTAACAACAGAAGGGGTTCAATCATGAAGCTGATTATTATTCTGGGATCGTTATCGTCATTTGCGGTAATCGCAGGTCTAGCGCCATCTGTGATACGCTCGGTCACCATGTTTTCGTTTGTGGCAATTGGATACCATTTAAGGCGAAGCGTCAACATCTACCATACCATCCTGGTTTCTGTTTTCCTGATTTTGCTTTTCCAGCCTTCGTTTCTGTTTGACGTCGGATTTCAGCTGAGTTACATGGCTTTGTTTTTTATAATTTGGTTCCAACCGCTTCTTGCCTCCCTCTGGTCGCCAAAAACAAAAGCCTTTTCATACATTTGGGGAATCCTCACCGTTTCATTCGCTGCCCAAATTGGAACTCTGCCGTTGAGCATTTATTATTTCCACCAGTTCCCGGGCCTCTTCTTCATAACAAATTTAGCCGTCATACCAATATTGAGTTTCGTCATGATTCTTGGAGTATTGGTTATGGTTCTAGCCGCCTTTAACTTTGTCCCTCTTTTTCTGTCTAAACCATTGGAGTGGGGAATCTACCTGCTCAATAAAATAATCAATTCGATAGCTTCCTTTGAAGAGTTTATAATTCGCGACATTCCATTTAACATCTATTTGATGGTCAGTTCCTATTTAGTGATCGTGGCTTCTATTATTTGGTTCAAAAAACCAAGCTACGGTAATCTCCTCATTGTATTGATTTCTTTCCTGACGATCCAGATTTCTTACATGAAGACCCAATGGGACATTAAAAATCAAAGGGAATGGGTTGTCTTCAACCTGAAAAAAAACACCATGGTGACAGCACGTGATGGGGAAAACGTCATTCTCTATACACACGATAACACCCTAAAAGAAGTCAAGAGCAATGGCGTGCTGAATTCTTATTTGGTTGCCAATTTCAGCACATTGAAAAGCGAAGAGAAACTTAAAAATATTGCTTATTTCAACGGGAATAAGATTCTCATTTTGGACAGTCTGGGACATTATCCAAAAGACTTGCGACCGGATATTATTCTAATTACGCAATCGCCAAAAATAAATATGGAGCGTATGCTGCGAATATTAAAACCAAGAATGGTGGTTGCTGATGCCTCAAATTACAAAACGCTACAAAAATATTGGAAAGCCAGTTGTGAGAAACAAAAAATCCCTTTTCACGCCGTTGCAGAAAAGGGATTTTTTAAACTAAATTGAACTATATTATTTTTTCTTGAGAATTCCATTTGCAACAGCAAGCCAAGCAATAGGTCCGCCAGCCACATAACCGGTATTTCCCAAACCTTCAAAATTTACCTTGCCTTCTATATCAGTCCCGTTAGCGAAATGAATTGTCGGGAATCCTTGGATGCCGAAAGCTTGTTGCAACTCGCCATTTTGTTTTTTTACTTCGGGCGTTTGCGCCACTCTTCTTGGGTAATCCAGTTCGACAAGAATAACATTTGCAGTAGCCCATTTAGCAAATTCCGGTGTCAACAACACTTCTTTTTGCAAACGGATACACCATCCACACCAATCACTACCGGTGAAAAATAACAACAATGGTTTATGCTCTTTATTTCCTAAAGAAATTGCCTCTTTAACATCGGTATGCCAAGTCAGTTCTTGTGACTGCGCCGTAACCATGCCAAAAAACAATACAAATAGTAAAAGTGTCTTTTTCATATTTCCTTATTTTAATAATGCAATAACAAATATAATGCTAAATTTTTACTTAACACCGTGCATTAACTTTTTCATTAATGGGGATAATAGCACCATTATTAATCCGGCACCAATAGGCACAACAGTAAAAATAAGGAAGAAAGTAGACAAACTGTATTGAGTTGTTATTGTTTCAATCATTCCCCCCATTGAACCCGCTAATTTATTACCCATACCAATGAATAAATAATAAACTCCAAACATTATTCCGATCCAGGCCGGGGGAACTAATTTACTTACATAAGACAAGCCTACAGGAGAAATACACAACTCTCCTAAAGTATGGAATAAGTAGGCTGCAATTAACCAAAACATGCTCACTCTTATCACTGAATCCGTGTCAATACCCATACTTCCGTACGCCAAAAACCCAAAACCTAAACCTAATAAAGTAAGACCCAAACCAAACTTCATTGGTCCGGAAAGGTTGTATTTGCTTTCCCACCACTTGGAGAAAACAGGCGCAAATACAACAATAAACAAGGAATTCAAGATTCCAAACCATGTTGCAGGCACTTCCGTTCCCACTGCATTAAATTCTCTTCCCACTTTCCAAAGAACGATTCCCCAGATGATAACGAAACTTAAAGATAAAATAAGATTTCCGGTAGAATACTTTTTGAAAGTTTTAGAAAACAATTTAATCAATACATAAGTAATGATCAATAAAGGTACAATTGTCAACAATGTATCTGCAATTTTAAAAAGTGTCGCACTGTTTCCAAACAATTCTCTTTGGGTAAATTTTTCGGCAAAAATGGTCATTGAACCACCTGCCTGCTCAAACGAGGCCCAAAAGAAAACTGTAAAAACAGAAAAGATTAACACCGCTATAATCCTGTCACGAACAATATTTGGCGCTAAATTATCTTTTGCCGCCTTGTCTTTTGATTCTTGTTTAGAAGCTGATGTTGGTTTTAAACCAATCTCTCCAAAGATATTTTGAGTGAAATAAAATTGTAACATTCCGAAGAACATAAAAACCCCCGCTAAACCAAAGCCCCAGCTCCAAGAAATTTTTTCACCAATATATCCACATAGCATTATTCCTAAGAATGCACCTGCATTAACCCCCATATAATAAAGTGAGTATGCACCGTCTTTCTTTTCTGGGTGGCTTTCATAAGCATTTGAAATTATAGAAGTCATATTGGGCTTAAATAATCCATTACCTATTATTAGGCAGCCTATACCAATATATAAAAATAACGGCGTTTCAACAGCCATGGACGCATGTCCAATGGTCATCGCCAATGCCCCTAAAATAACGGCCCATCTGTACCCCAAATACCGATCGGCTAAAAACCCTCCAATAACGGGAGTAAAATAGACAGACATGGTATACGTTCCGTACAAAGCCAAGGCATCTTCGATGCTCCAAGCCCATCCCCCTTTAGCAAGGGAAGAAGTTAAAAATAGTACTAATAAAGCACGCATTCCGTAATAAGAAAATCTTTCCCACATTTCGGTGAAAAACAAAACGAACAATCCTGCCGGATGTCCCAGAACGGTATCTTTAAAAAATTGGTCTGAAGTATTTTGACTCATCAGTTTAGTATATTAGTTAAATAAATATTATTTTTCGTTATCCTCAGCGCCGTGGGTCAGACGCTGTAAAGGTTTTAACAACATCACAAATATGGAACCAATAACAAGCGTAAATATTAATATTCCTAAAAACACTGAATATTCACCCAAATCACTGGCTGATTCGCCAATTATACCAGCTACCTTGTTCCCTAATCCGGTTGCCGCAAAATAAACCCCCATCATCAATGAGGCGTATTTTACCGGAGATAATTTTGTTATGAAAGACAAGGCCACAGGTGAGATACAAAGTTCCCCTATAGTATGAAACAAGTAAGCCATAACTAACCAGATCATACTTGAAGATCCTGATTTTTCAAATTGCATAGCTGCGAAAACCATAAACAGAAATCCGAAACCCATGATAATGATACCCATTGCCATTTTAAAAATGGAAGAAGCCTCTTTGTTTTTAAGTTTACGATTTGCCCAAAATCCGGCAACTACGGTTGCAAAAAGAATAATAAAGCCGGCATTCAGGCTTTGAAACATTACCGTTGGGATTTCCCAACCTAAAAGCACCCTATCCGTTTTAGTATCGGTATATAAATTCATCAGACCGCCCGCTTGTTCGAATGCGCCCCAAAATATGATTACCATGATAAAAGAAAGCAATAAAACCACAAAACGATCCTTGTCCACTTGTGAATCCAACTCTTTGTAAATCATCATCATTAAAGCCGCAATGATTGTTAAAAATAAAAACAACAATCCGAAAGCCCAGCCTAAGTTATACCATCCAATAATAGATAACACTAACAGAATTCCTGTAAACAATAATTGTTTTTGAGATTTTAGAAGATTCTGAAAAAGAAGACCATATGAACTTTCGTCCACCGTATTGGCTTCCTGAACTTCTAAATTACCAACATGACTTAGAAATTTTTGTCCCCAAACATATACCATAAGCCCTAAAAGCATTGCAATTCCGGCTAAACCAAAACCGGCATGCCATCCCCATTTCATTACGACAAAACCTATAACCATTGTGGCCAATAATGAACCTGTATTTATTCCGATGTAGAAAATACTGAAACCTTTGTCTCTTCGGATATCTCCTTGGGGATATAAGCCTCCAACCATAGTGGAAATATTAGGCTTCAACAACCCCACCCCAAGAATCACTAATCCCAAACCGGTGTAAAACGCCCAAGTTTGGGTAAACACTAAAATCCCATGTCCCATACAAAGAATGATTGCGCCAAACAGCACGGCCCTTTTTTGCCCCAAAAGCTTGTCGGCTATCATCCCTCCCGGAATCGACATTACGTAAACTAACATAGTATACCATCCGTACAACGCCAAAGCCTCTTGGCTGGACCATCCCAGTCCCGGACCTCTTGCATCGCCCATAGTTTCTGTTGTCATATACAAAACCAATAAGGCTCGCATTCCATAATAAGAAAAACGCTCCCACATTTCGGTGAAAAACAATACGAACAATCCGGTAGGATGTCCGAACAAGGTCGATTCTGAATGAGCTTCTGAGGCATTTTTTGACATATCTTGAATTTTGATTAGTATTTTTATTATTTAACTTCCTGCATTAATTTCTAATTAAAGGTAAAACCAAGAGCAGACTGTTTACAGATTTTCCTTGATGAAATTAGTCATTTTATTGTACAACTGTATTCTCGTCATTCCTCCGTAAATCCCGTGATTTTTATCGGGGTAAATCTGTGAATCAAATTGTTTGTTGGCTTGAATCAGCGCTTCCATCATTTGCATCGAATTCTGAACATGTACATTATCATCGCCACTTCCGTGAATCAAAAGGAATTTTCCCTTAAGTCCGTTCACGTAATTGATGGGAGAATTATCGTCATATCCACTTGCATTTTCCTGCGGGGTCTGCATGTATCTTTCCGTATAAATACTGTCATAAAATCTCCAGTTGGTCACCGGAGCTACGGCAATCGCCATTTTGAAAGTATCATTCCCTTTGAAAAGACAGTTTGAAGCCATAAACCCACCGTAAGACCAGCCAAATATACCGATTCTGGATTTATCCACAAACGAATAATTCCCGATCACCTTTGCAGCATCAATTTGATCTTCAACCTCGTATTTCCCCAACTGTAATTGAGTTATTTTCTTGAAATCTGCCCCCTTAAAACCCGTTCCCCTACCATCAACGCAAGCGACAATATAACCTTGTTGGGAAAGCATCATAAACCAATAGTCATTTGTGGAATTCCACTGATTAGCTACCTGTTGTGATCCAGGTCCCGAATACTGATACATAAAAACAGGATATTTTTTTGAAGCGTCAAAATTTTTCGGTTTAATAATCCAGGCATTTAGTTCATGCCCTTTTTCCGTTTTTAAAACAGAAAATTCTTTGGACGGCAAATCATATGGCTTTAGTCTTGCTGCCAAGGCCTCATTGTTCTCAATAACTTGCAGTTGCTTCCCTGTTTTCGCTTCGTTTAAAGTATAGGTCGTCGGTTGTGTTGCGCTTGAGAAGGTATTGATATAATACTGGAAGTTAGGACTAAAAGTGGCATTGTTAGTACCCATTTGTGCGGATAGCGCTTTTTTGTTTTTACCGTTTAACCCTATGCTATAAACTGCTCTATTAACGGATCCGTTTTCGGTAGACTGATAAAAAACAGTGCTTTTTCTCTCGTCAAAACCGTAATAAGAGGTCACTTCCCAATTTCCCCTTGTCACTTGATTTTTCAGTTTTCCGTTTTTGTCGTACAAATAAATGTGATTGAAACCATTCTTCTCACTGGTCCAGATAAAACTATTGTCTTTCAGGAAAGTCAAATTGTCGGTAACATCAACGTACGCTTTGTCTTTTTCGTTCAAAACCACTTTTGATGTCGCTGTTGCCCCATCAATAAACAACAAGTCTAAATTATCTTGATGACGATTCAAAACTTGTGCAGACAACACATTCGCGTCATTTGTCCACTGCATGCGAGCTACATAAAAATCATTATAATTGCCCAAATTCACATCTTTAGTGGCGGTCGCAGCGACATCATAAATATGTAGTGAAACAACGGAATTTTTCTCGCCCGCTTTCGGATATTTGAAAGTTTCAATGGTAGGATATAATTCTTTAGCAAAGATCGACATCGAGAATTCAGGAACTTGGCTTTCGTCAAAACGAATATAAGCCAGTTTCTTGCTGTCGGCGCTCCAGTCAAAAGCCCGCACGAAAGCGAATTCTTCCTCGTAAACCCAGTCCGTAATACCGTTTATGATCGCGTTTTTCTTTCCATCGGTAGTTATTTGAGTTGATTTATTAGTTCCCAAATCATACACATAAAGGTTATTGTCTTTTGCGTAGGCAATCATTTTACCGTCTGGTGAAAACGTAGGCTCTTGTACCTGAAAGTCAAATAAATTAGTTAGTTGCTTGTTTACCGTATTGTATAAATAATAGTCCGCAGTGAAAGAATGACGGAAAATCTGATTTGAGTTGCAAGCCAACAGGATCATTTTTTCGGATCGATCAAAAGTATAACCATCAATCATTGGCAAGCCAGCGTGATCTTTTGTATCTATTATTGTTGACGTTTTTTTGAGAGTCGCGTAATCATACAAATCAATTTGCATGCTTTTCGCCGCTCTGTCAAAATTCAACACAGTGTATTGATTCGAATTCTTCATGGATTGCAATTCGTCCATTCCCTGGGCACGAAAAGTTCCGTTATAAATTTCTTCAACTGAAATTTTTTGCTGCCCAAAAACGGCAAAACACAAAAATAAAAATAAGACCGAAAATTGTTTAGATTTCATACTATTGTTTTATACGTAAAAAAGAGTCCAATTTTAGTGAAAATTTAGCAATTATCTCACTTTTTATGTGTTAAATGTTGAAAACTATATTTAAAAAAGCTACTTAATGAAGATAATATAATGGCCACAAAACCACTAAAAATGTATCTTTGTACCTAATTTTACTATAATCTATTGAAAATGAACAACCCTGTCACTGGCTTTTCAAAATTATCCAAAGAGGAAAAAATTAACTGGATTGCCAAGGAATATTTCTCAACTCCTTCGCAAGCAATCATTCTGCTGAAAAACTACTGGAATTCAGATGAAAAAATTCAAAAGCTACACGATGAATTCATTGAAAACACCATAACCAATTTCTACATTCCCCTTGGAGTAGCGCCTAATTTTCTAATTAACGGAAAATACAGCACGATTCCGATGGCCATCGAGGAAAGTTCTGTCGTTGCCGCGGCCTCCAAATCGGCTAAATTCTGGTCGACCCGAGGCGGATTTAAAGCCAACGTACTGAATACCGAAAAGATCGGTCAAGTGCACTTTATATTTAAAGGCGACATTTCGAAACTCGAACTGTTCTTTGTCCAAGCCAAGGCTAAGTTTTTCGCAGATACGGAAAGCATCACCAAAAACATGCAAAAACGCGGTGGCGGGATTCTCGATATCGTGTTGAAAGACAAGACAAGCCTGTTACCAGATTACTTTCAACTGCATGCCACTTTTGAAACAAAAGACAGCATGGGGGCAAATTTCATCAATTCTTGTTTAGAGCAATTTGCCAAAACACTGAAAGAAGAAGCGCTGGCCTACAGCCTCTTTACTGAAACCGAAAAGAACATTCAGGTGATCATGAGTATTCTTTCTAATTACGTGCCCAATTGCATCGTACGCGCCGAAGTTTCTTGCCCTATAGCAGAATTAGCAGAAAAACATATCACAAACCCGCAGGAGTTTGCGGAGCGATTTGTGCAAGCCGTTCAAATTGCCGAAGTGGAACCTTTTCGCGCGGTAACGCACAACAAGGGCATCATGAACGGTGTTGACGCCGTCGTGTTGGCCACGGGAAATGATTTTCGCGCTGTTGAAGCGGGGATTCATGCCTATGCCGCTAAATCGGGTCAATATTCCAGTT
>Ga0209519_10000007_pt1 | contig 114181 bp, 108 predicted proteins | sample Rifsed13ft1_FD_184005 | JGI IMG/M metagenome (GOLD analysis project Ga0209519, IMG submission 184005) | Soil microbial communities from Rifle, Colorado, USA - sediment 13ft 1 (version 2) | ecosystem: Environmental > Terrestrial > Deep subsurface > Rock core/Sediment | place: Rifle, Colorado...
ATTATCTGAAACGCATGCGGAGAAAATCTGCAAGGTGATGGATATGGCCGTCAAAATGGGAGCGCCGATGATTGGTCTAAATGATTCCGGTGGAGCGCGCATACAAGAAGGCGTTCGTTCATTGGGTGGTTATGCCGATATTTTTTACAGAAATGTACAGGCTAGTGGGGTAATTCCGCAAATTTCTGCGATTATGGGGCCCTGCGCCGGTGGAGCAGTATATTCGCCTGCAATGACTGACTTTACCATGATGGTTGAAGATACCAGTTATATGTTTGTTACCGGACCTAACGTGGTGAAAACCGTAACTAATGAAACCGTGACTTCGGAGGAATTGGGTGGAGCAAGTACCCATTCCACAAAATCGGGAGTGGCACATATTACTTCGGCAAATGATGTGGAATGTCTGGAAGACCTAAAAAGATTGTTGAGCTATTTGCCGCAAAGCAATAAGGAAACGACACAAAAGTTAGCTTACGAACTCGATGATGAGGTTCGTGAACAGTTGGCAAATATTATTCCTGATAATCCGAATAAGCCTTACGATATGCATGGGGTAATTGCAGGCATTATTGATGAAGATTCATTTTATGAAGTACATAAAAATTATGCCGAAAATATCATTGTTGGTTTTGCGAGGCTGGGCGGAAGAAGCATAGGAATTGTCGCAAACCAACCATTGTATCTTGCAGGAGTGTTAGATGTGAACAGTTCAATCAAAGCGGCACGTTTTACTCGTTTTTGCGATTGTTTCAATATTCCATTGTTGGTACTTGTTGATGTGCCCGGCTTTTTACCTGGAACAGACCAAGAATGGCATGGGATTATCGTGCACGGAGCGAAATTGCTTTATGCGCTGAGTGAAGCGACCGTACCTAGAATTACGGTTATTACGCGTAAAGCGTATGGCGGTGCCTATGATGTGATGAACTCGAAACACATTGGTGCCGACATGAATTTCGCCTGGCCTACAGCCGAAATCGCTGTAATGGGAGCCAAAGGCGCCTCAGAAATTATATTTAAAAAGGAGATAAATGAGGCCGCTGATCCCGCTGCCAAACTATTGGAAAAAGAAGCAGAATACGCCGATTTGTTTGCCAACCCTTACACCGCAGCACAACGTGGTTTTGTAGATGAGGTGATCCTACCGCAAGACACGCGACGCAAATTGATAAAAGCCTTTAGTATGCTTGAAAATAAAGTAAGCGTTACTCCTAATAGAAAACACGGAAATATTCCTTTGTAAGTATTGAATAAGAATAAAAACCATTCGCCGCCGCGAATGGTTTTTTTGTTTAAAAAACACTAATGCAAACTAACTACTTTTGTAATTGTCCATGTATTATTGTCGTTTTTCCAAAAGATGACAAATTTACTGGCATGAGAAGGAGTGCCTTCCTTTTCAGTGTTCTTATGAAATTTATGGAGTCCCATTTCGATAGCTCCAAAATCTTTGATAGGGTAAATTTCAAGACTTCCTTTCACTAGTTCTCTGGTTACCTTACCACATACATATTTTTTTGTGCTATTTAATATTTCTTGCTTCACCGTCATTAGGCCTCCCGTATCATGGAAAAACTCTATGTTGTCAGAGTATATCGCAGCTTGTTTATCAAGATCACAAATATTGTATGCCTGAAAAAAAACACTGTCCATAGCGACTATGGTGCTATATAATTCCAAATCGTCAGTGATGTATTTATAGTCAGGTTCTTTAACTTTGTTTTTTTGAGCAGAACAAATTGAGGTTGAGACTGTAAATAGGAAAATTATAAAATAGGGAAGACTATTGTTCCTCATAATGTGATTTATTAGCATGTAATCAAAGTTTAATTGAATGCTAAAATACACAAATCAAGGCTTTTGAGATGCCCTCTCTAAAAATTCATTAACAAATTTTGTCACCTCTTCCCAATCGGTGTATTCATAATCTTGTGACGTGTCCGTTGCGCCCCCTTCTTTTTTTGAAATCATTTTCATGACGAGACGTTTAAAATAATCGTATTCGGTGTATTTCAGTGCGCCTGCAATTTGGGTGACCATCATAGGTTTCCATCCGGTTTGTTCTAGGAAATCGTTTGTTATTTTTTGTACTCCAAGATTTTCCTCAGCAAGACCTGATGCTACGGCAAGCGATACTGAGAAAAAAGCTCCAGGCATATTATTTAACTCGTCAAGATGCTTTTTGATATAATGCTTCGCGGCCGATTGGTATTTGTGCATGTGTATGGAGGAACCAATCAGTATGGCATCATATGCGGTTGGTGCGGGTGGATTGGTAGCGGTGTCAGCAATTGTTACATGGTGTCCCGCATTCTGTAAAATGGCTTCCATAAAGTGGGCAATCTTGCGGGTTTGCCCTTCTGTGGTGCCATAAAGAATTAGTATTTTCATGGTTATTATTTTAAAATTAAAAGAGGTAAAGGATAATTTTGTTAAAACTTTGATATTATGAACGCAGGTTTGAAATCCCTAGAACCATTTAGCTATCCCAATAAGCGCTAACAAAAATAACATGATCCAAAAAAAGAACCCAATAGTTAAGTCAGCAACTTGCTCAGCCCTTATCTCTTCCTCTGTGAGGTTTTCTTTTTTCGAATGCGGAGTTGGCAGCAAGGCCCCTAATAATAACATTATAAAAAAGCCGACAAGGAAATAGGAAAGCCACGGGTATCTGATATTTAAAGGGTGGATTGGTTCGATCCAGCCTCCAATTGCCCAAGAAAACATAAGGATTATTATAAATATAAACAGCAATCCATTTAATGGCCCAGGTCCGGGTCGCTTAAGACCATATACTAAAATAGGAGCAAGTATTACAGCAATAATCAATGAAATTAATAATGATGTATACATAATTCCGATTTTTTATTTGACAATTCCCCATCTGAATCCATTGTAATTATATGGGCACCAAAAGCATTGTCAAGCAAATAGATTGGATATTTAAGCAAATAAACCTAGTCACTTGATTCGATAAAGAGTTTAATAGAAAGTGATATTCACTGCTATATTAGTGGTGCGTCACAGGTCTTCCGTAATAATCGTAGAGGCGCATCTCATATTTTTCATTTATAGGTGTTGAGGGATCAAATTCTGGTGCCGATTTTATCGAAGATATGTGCAAATTGACGCTTATTTCCCTGTTGAGATAGCTGATTTCATTTAGCCATGGCACACTTATCAGTACTTTTTTACCAGAAGGTAACCAGTCACTGGTGTCCACAACAACATATACAATTTGCCAATTGAAGTCTTCTATAATTAGGTCATCAACGCGTCCCAGTTTTCCGTCCAAAGCTCGAATATGATAGCCTTTGACCTCATTAAAACTCCTTAGCACCTCGTCTAGGTCGTTCTCATGAATAACTTTTGTAGGGACCGTTATCGGTCTTGGCGGATAGACAACAACCGCGCTGTCTAACGGAGGAACATTGTAGTACAGCCATTTGTTATATGAATCGTAATAGCTGTTTAACTCCTTCTCATATTTTTTCGAAACCGGAAGATGCTCCTCTAATGTTGGGCAGTTTTCAATATCAGTTTTGGTCAACTCAATGGCAAATTGATTCGTGGACCAATCTGGTTGTTTTAGGAGAGTTTTCGGAATTAACACCTTTTTAGTTGGAATTATCGAACCCAATTGGACTTCAAGATATTCGACAGTCCAGTATTCCTCGTCAAACAAAAAATCCTTTACGTTCCCTTTTATCCCGTCTAACGCCTTGATGCTATATCCTTTTAATTTTTTTAAACTTCTTTTCATGATCATCGTTTTTTAATGATTAGTTTTAAGTGTTATTTTAGGATAACGAAATGAAATCGAGCTAGTATTGGTGGGTGAATTAATTTAAATTATCAATTCTATCACACTTTTGCTTTAAATCCGACATAATAAAGTTAATCATAAAATACTGATTTATAAATTATTAGGTATTTATTTTAACAATAACACGAAGATTTTAAAAAAGCAAAACCTAATGAAAATATAAGCTAGTTGAAACACTGATTCAGACCGAAGTGCAGCTTAAACTAAATGATAGTCGCCACAAAAGCGGAGCCGTTACTGATAGATGGACGTACTTTTGTAAAAAAAAACCGTTCTTGGTTTGCCTAAGAACGGTTTTTGATACTATTTTGTTTTATTGCTTCCTATAAATGGAATAGATGGTATTGATGGTTTTTTCGTCCAGAATATCATTTACCTCGGTTTGGATAAAATGTCTTTTGAATGCCATTATTGCAGCCGAAAGATTTTTAGTGTCGTAACCTATTATCCGCAATCCAAGTTCGGAATTGAAATCGATCGGCGCGGGTTCCAATGTGTCATCTCCCCAAAGGCCAAACCCGTTTTCAGCCAATGTTTTCCATGGGAACAATACACTGGGGTCATTTTTGCGAGCAGGGGCGATGTCTGAATGGCCTATGATATTTTGAGCCGGTATATTATACTCTTTTTTCAATTTGCTTAAAAGCGCCATTAAGCTGGTAATCTGTGCCTCTGAAAATGCTTCCGTTCCGTTGTTATCGAGTTCGATACCAATCGAAGACGAGTTGATGTCTGTGTCTTTTCCCCAAGAGCCTTTGCCAGCATGCCAAGCGCGCATATAATCATTCAGCATCTGTACTACGCTTCCATCATCTGCAATTACATAATGTGCGCTCACTTGCGTTCTGGTCAGTGTAAACGTTTTGATGGTTTGCTGTAGCGAATCCTGTGCAGTATGGTGAATAATGATGAAATTTGGTTTTCGCAAATTAAAATTGACCGTACTGATCCATTCCGTTTGGATTCCATTATCCAAAGCCGTCGATCCCATTTTTGAAATGGTATCCTTAAAAGTATATAATTGCTTGGTGTAAGCGTTGTCAATACTTATTATCGTTTTGGTGACAATAGGCAATGGTTCTGGCTCTTTATTTGAAATTACTTCCTTAAAAGTTTTGAGTTTGCTGTCATATTCTTTCTCACTGGCTTTATAGGGATTGGTGGCGCATGAAGTAATGACAGCAGCAAAAATTATAAAGTAAAAATATTTTTTCATATTTTAGAATGGATTCTTGGGGTTCAAAAAAAGTTATCTTTTTCTTCTTGACTTTTTTCCGTTATTGCTTTCGTCGCTAAGTGCTTTGTATTTCAATTTTTGATCTTCATTTAAAAATTCATTCACCTTTCTATCTGTAACTTCAGACAGCGCTTTTATTTCTTTGATTTTTTGTTCTTGATTGCTTTCTGCTTTTAACAAAATTCCTTGTGTCCTGACGCTTTCCGTCAGAACATTTGCTATTGCGATTTCCTGCAATTGATCCAAAACAAGTTCCTTTTTTAGGTTTTCCATTATTTTGCCAACGATTACTTCAACAGGGATTTCTTCAGGTTTGTCGTCGCTATTACGCCCCTGCTTCATTTGGTTCATTCTGTCATGCGTAGATCCATAACCTCTACCACCATAGTTGTTGCCGTAGCCATTGTTCCCGTATTGTGCGGAAACGGCCGTGCTACACAATAACGTTACCGTCAAAACGAAAAAGAGTTGAATTGTTTTCATGTTTGCTTTTATAAATGGTTTGTCAATTGACGAATATCTTAAAACTACGCTGGTTCGCCGTACAAGTCAAATTCAGTAGCCTCGATGATTTTTATCATAACGAATTCTCCTGTTTTTACGTAATGTTTTGAAGCATCAATAAGCACTTCGTTGTCAACGTCCGGACTGTCAAACTCCGTTCTTCCCACAAAATGACCGCCTTCTTTTCTGTCGATAATGCATTTGAAAGTTTGTCCTACTTTTTCTTGGTTTAGATCCCATGAAATTTGAGACTGCAATTCCATTATTTCGTTGGCACGGTCTTGTTTTACGGTATCAGGGACATCATCTTCCAGTAAATAGGCATGCGTGTTTTCTTCATGAGAATAGGCAAAACAACCCATTCTGTCAAATTTCATTTCCTGAACCCAATCCCTTAAAGTGTTGAAATCTTCTTGGGTTTCACCTGGATAACCTACGATTAAGGTCGTGCGAATTGCGATTCCGGGAACTGCTGCGCGGAAATCCTTTAATAATTTGGTTGTTTTCTCCTGAGTCGTACCACGACGCATTGATTTCAAGATGGAATCTGAAATATGTTGCAACGGAATATCAATATAGTTACAAATCTTTGGTTCACGCTTCATGATTTCCAACACGTCCATCGGGAAACCGGTGGGGAAGGCGTAATGCAAACGAATCCATTCGATTCCTTCCACTTTGACCAAGGCCTCCAACAGCTCTCCAAGGTTGCGTTTTTTGTAGATATCAAGACCATAATACGTCAAATCCTGCGCGATCAAAATCAATTCTTTCACACCATCTCTAGCCAATCCTTCCGCTTCTTTCACTAATTTCTCAATGGTTTGAGAAACGTGTTTCCCGCGCATTAATGGAATCGCGCAAAAACTGCAAGGTCTATCGCAACCTTCGGCAATTTTCAAATAAGCGTAGTTTTTTGGGGTAGTGGTCAATCGCTCTCCCAGTAATTCATGTTTATAGTCGGCACCCAATGCTTTCAGTAATTGTGGCAACTCGGTTGTTCCAAAAAATTGGTCTACATTAGGTATTTCTTTTTCTAAATCGGGTCTGTAACGTTCGGATAAACATCCCGTCACGAACACTTTGTCTACTAAACCTTTTTCTTTTTTATCGGCATACTCCAAAATCATATTCACTGATTCTGCCTTGGCATTATCAATAAATCCGCAGGTATTGATGACAATAATGTTCCCTTCTTCCGCAGCGGGAGCTTCATGCGCCACATCTTTTCCGCTCGCACGAAGTTGGCCCATTAACACTTCACTGTCGTAGATGTTTTTGGAACATCCAAGAGTGATTACATTGATTTTATTCTTTTTTAAAGACTTGGTTCTCATAGATTTGTAAATTGGAGTGCAAAATTACGTTTTTTTATTCAAACAGAAGTTTTTTCGCTGTCTTTTAGCTGTTTTTTATGAAGCTATTCCTGCTGTACGTTGCAATCTCCCGAATAAAAATCGGGAGGGTTTTCACTTCCATCAGGGCTAAAAAAAAACCGTACTGTTGTAAAAAAACAAGACGGTTAATAAACTGTTTTTTAGATTTACTCTTTTGAAAATCGAAGATATTTACAATTCAAACAACAAGGTCAACGAGACGATATTGTTGATGGAATTGATTTTTGGGCCATCCGTCAGTCCTTGAGAGAAAAATCCTTGTTGCGCGTCTCTTTCGGCGTAAGCATAGGCCAAGTCCACTTTTGTCGAGCCAAAATTATATCCCAAACCTCCCGAGTAGCCTTTCAAATCGCCAATGGTGCTCGAATTTTTATAGGGACTTTGTTCGTAACGGTATCCTGCTCTTAAACTTAGTTTATTGATTTTATACTCGCCACCTATTCTCAATTCTCCCGAATTGTCTAAGGTATTGCTTAGGTCGGCATTCAAACTGCTGAAATAGCTGTCGTTTTCAGGCTTGAATTTGGCGTTACTGTAATCTTTTATCGCGTAATCGATACTGATTAGGCCTGATGTTCCAAAAACGTAAGCGAAACTTCCGGTGAGTTTGCTTGGCGTTTGAAGTCTGTAGGGCGCATAGACATTCGTGATTCTTGGGTCAACAACGTCCTTTGGTAAATCTCCGTCGGCATTACTTCGCACTGCAATTATTTTTTGGGAAAATTCATCATTTAAATCATACCATGTAGGAGATTCGTAAGCTAAACCCAGTCGAACTTTATTGGTCACTTTTGCAATGGCCCCCAATTGAAATGAAAACCCGCTTCCGTAGGTATATAGTTCGTTGTTAAATTGCAATTTGCTTACCTTATACTGGGAATCCAATGGATTGCTGTTGTCTTCATAAAACACGGACGATCGCCTGAAATCGGTAAAATGCGAATTCAGGTTTATCCCTATGTAAAGTTTATCTTGGTATGAAGTCGCGGCATTAAAGGATAATTTTCCGTTGTAACCTTCCGAATACATGACGTTTTCCTGATAATAGTTTCCGCCTTCGGCGACATTCGAGACGTATTCCGTATTATCGGGGTCCATATTCACGGGGTCGATTACGAAGCCTTGGTAGCCCAAAAATGCTTGTTGTGTGCCATGATCTAACTCTTCATAATAAGAATCATCAAGGATATTTAGCGGAACTCCATTTGCGTAGCTTAAAAAATAATTGGCAATCGAATTGTTCGGGTTGGTTCCTGCTGAAAACGTTGAATTGGCGTAGTTGTTCGTGTTTTCATAGTTTATCGCCAATGAAAACTTTCTCCAATCGCTATTTGAATTTTTATTGTTAAAGACAAAAACTCCCCCGGCTTGATTTAAATCCAACGAATTATCTTCATCGGTTGTACTTGTGCCAAAATAATTGGAATTGTTTTTTACATCGCTATTGGTTAGCGTAATTCCAAATTGATTATTCGAAAAAACAGCCGAGCCCGCAGGATTTAAACTAATGGAGGAAAAGTCGCCCCCGAGCGCTCCGAAAGCGCCACTCATGGCCTTGAAACGAGCTGTCCCGTTCAGATTGTCCTGCGAATAGCGCAATGCATCAGCAATCTCTTGTGATTGTGCCACGCCAAATGTGAAACCGGTAATTAATAAAAATAGATATTTTTTCATTTTAATACAATTTATGTTTTTTGATCAACGATTACCTTTTCTATTTTATGGTCTTCTCCCTCCTCCGCTTGTTGACCTTCCGCTATCTGAAGAGCCGCTTGATCTTGAAGGGGAATAGCTGTTGTTGCTAGATCTACTTGAGCTCTGTTGTCTGTCGCTGCTAGTGCTGCGTATATCTGTTCTTGATCGCGTGCCGCTATCGTAGGATCTACTCTGGTTTTGAGACTGGCTTCTTCTGCTAAAAGTGGGACTTGTTCTTGTCGTTCCGCTACTGTTGAATGAGCGTCTTCTGTAATCGGTTTCGCTTGTATTTCGATTTGAACTAGTTCTATTTTGAGAATAGTTTCTTGCGCTGTAATTTCGGTTGTTATTAGAATAAGTGGAATAGGAGCCCCTTCTGCTTGGATTATAGGAATAGTTGTTATGGTGGTAGCTATGGCCAGAGTAGCCGTAGCCATAATACGGGTAATTCCAGCCGTAATAGCTAGGGTATCCCCAACCGTAGTAAGGGTAGTTCCACCCGAAACCGGAGTAGCCGTAATAATAAGGATAGCCCCAACCGTAATTGGAATAGCCCCATCCATAATAGGGATATCCGAAGCCGAACCCTAGAGACAGTCCCCAACTGTTCGGATAAATGTTAATATCAGCTTTTGTGTAATTGTTTCCCCAATCGGCATAGTCCGATTTTATATCCTGACGGTTGCCATTAATGGTGTCATAGTCATTATAGCGATCAATATTAGTGAAAATTTCAGCAGATTGATTGTCATCTTGCAACGAGCCGAAATAATCTTTGTAGTGACTGTTTTTACTGGCCTTCGATTCGCTTTCCACATTTCCGAGTCCGTTTCTTTCTGAGTTTCCGTAGATTCCGTCACCGTCATAATAGGATCTGTTTTGATAGGATCCGCAGGACGCCATCAAAAAGCTCAAAAATCCAATTAATGGGATAAATGAAGTTTTTTTGGATGAAAAAATATTAGTTTTCATATCTGTAAAGTTTTTTATTGTTGCACACGACAAAAATAGTTAGTTTTGTCGAACTATTTAGGTAAATAAAATAATGCAAAATTTGTGCCAAACTATTCAATATGAGTAAGAACCTTACTACAAGATCAGAAGATTATTCAAAATGGTATAATGAACTGGTTGTCAAAGCTGATTTAGCCGAAAATTCAGGAGTTAGAGGCTGTATGGTCATCAAACCGTACGGTTATGCCATTTGGGAAAAAATGCAAGCAGAATTAGACCGAAGATTTAAAGAAACAGGGCATGAAAACGCCTATTTTCCATTGTTCGTCCCTAAAAGCATGTTTGAAGCCGAAGAAAAAAATGCGGAAGGATTCGCGAAAGAATGTGCCATCGTGACGCATTACAGACTGAAAAATGATCCGGACAAGCCTGGGAAATTAATGGTTGACCCTAACGCAAAACTGGAGGAGGAGCTTATTGTACGTCCCACGAGCGAGGCAATTATTTGGTCAACCTATAAGGGATGGGTTCAATCTTATAGAGACTTACCTTTGTTGATTAACCAATGGGCTAATGTAGTTCGATGGGAGATGAGAACTCGTTTGTTCTTGAGAACTGCGGAGTTTTTGTGGCAAGAGGGGCATACCGCGCATGAAACCAGAGATGAGGCAATAGAGGAGTCTGAAAAAATGATGAATGTGTATGCCGAGTTTGCGGAAGACTTTATGGCTATTCCTGTGATAAAAGGGATAAAAACGGAAACAGAACGTTTTGCGGGTGCCGAAGAAACGTATTGTATTGAAGCATTGATGCAAGACGGTAAAGCGCTTCAGGCGGGGACGTCCCATTTCTTAGGCCAAAATTTCGCGAAAGCATTCGACGTGAAATTTGCCAATAAGGAAGGGAAACAAGAATATGTTTGGGGAACCTCATGGGGTGTTTCCACACGATTAATGGGGGCTTTAGTGATGACCCACTCCGATGATAAGGGTTTGGTTTTGCCTCCAAATTTGGCCCCTATACAAGTCGTGATAGTGCCGATTCATAAAACGGATGAGCAGCTGGATGAAATCACGGCTGAAGTGAACGTATTGGTAGCTGCATTGAAAAAATTGAATGTTTCTGTCAAGTACGATAACAGAACAACACAAAAGCCAGGGTTTAAATTTGCGGAATGGGAATTAAAAGGAGTTCCTGTGCGAATTGCCGTTGGACCGAAAGATCTCGAAAACGGAACTTTTGAAGTGGCTCGAAGAGACACTTTGACTAAAGAAGTGAAACCCAAAGACGGAATAGCGGCTTATATCAGTGATTTATTAGGGCAAATTCAAGATGATTTGTTCAATAAGGCATTAAATTACAGAGACAGCCACATTACTGAAGTAAATAGTTTTGAAGAATTTAAAGCTGTTTTAAACGACAAAGGCGGTTTTGTATCAGCGCATTGGGATGGAACTGCGGCCACGGAAGAGAAGATAAAAGATTTGACCAAAGCTACTATTAGATGTATCGCGTTAGATAGAGTGGAAGAGGCTGGAAGTTGTGTGTTTACTGGGGCTGAGTCTAAGGGAAGAGTATTGTTTGCTAAGGCATATTAAAAAAATATAAATTTTTTCGCATCTACTATTGTGCGTTTCAAAAATAGTTGTATTTTTGCATCCGCATTAGAGAAGCAGGGCCCGTTCGTCTATCGGTTAGGACGCATGGTTTTCATCCATGTAAGAGCGGTTCGATTCCGCTACGGGCTACTATTTTTTTTGCGAGTTAAAGTCGTTCCCACTTTGAGGGAAAAATGGCCCGTTCGTCTATCGGTTAGGACGCATGGTTTTCATCCATGTAAGAGCGGTTCGATTCCGCTACGGGCTACTAATTAATCTAAGATTTAGATTGATAACTAACTTAGAAGGATAATGGTCCGTTCGTCTAGGGGTTAGGACGCCAAGATTTCGTCTTGGTAACAGGGGTTCGATTCCCTTACGGACTACAAAAAAGAATAGTAAAAGATAAAAACATAATAAAATGGCAAATCATAAATCAGCTCTAAAAAGAATTAGAAGTAACGAAAAGAGAAGAGTATTAAATAGATACCAACATAAAACTACTCGTAATGCCATCAAAGCATTAAGAATAGCAACTGATAAAGTAGATGCTACATCTAAATTGTCAAACGTAATATCTATGATTGATAAGTTGGCTAAAAAGAATATCATTCATGATAACAAAGCGTCTAATTTAAAATCTAAATTAACGAAATTTGTTTCTAAATTGTAATATTTACATTTTATTGATTCTATAAAAAAAAGCTCCTTTTTTAAAGGAGCTTTTTTTATGTTTTGTTGTTTGTGAAACTTAAAGATTGGGCGAAGTGGTGGGATATCTATATGGATTTTGGATCGAGGTTAAACCGATCGAATTGAGATTAGTTTTTCCTGGTCAACGCTCATTCTGGTCCTTTATGACCAAATTTTATTCCTCCTGCATTTTATGGGTTAAATAATCCAGCATGGCAATAGTGATAGGTTTTGATAAAAAATCAATGACCATGGGGTATTCTTTTGCCTTTTTCAAGTCTTCCGGATCTATAGTTGAGGAAAGTACAACCACCTTTATCGCGTTAAAATCGGAATAATCAGGGCCACTAAAATACTCCAAGAATTCCCATCCGCCCATTACGGGCATGTTTAAGTCCAAGAAAATAATCTGGGGTAGTTTTTGGTCATTCAATCCTGACTCTTTAATCGCGTCAAAGTACAGAAGGGCTTGTTCACCGTTTTGTGCCGTAATTATTTCATTTGAAAATAAAGTCTTGGCAATTACTTTTTTGCACAACATAAGTGTTATAGGATCGTCATCGACGCATAAAATTAGATCTAACATTTCTATCTGTTTTTGAATATTAAAGTAAATGCAGTCCCTTTGTTGACTTCGCTTGTAATACTGATTGTGCCGCCCATCGCTTCCACCTGTGATTTCACGAGGTACAGTCCCAGTCCCTTGCTATCGGGGTAATCGTGAAACCTCTGGTAGAGCCCGAAAACTTTGTCTCGATTTCTTTCTAAATCAATTCCAATACCGTTGTCTTTAAAAATGAGTACTATGGAATTGTCAATTTGGGTAGCGGTTATTGTTATTTTTAAAGTTTTGCCTTCTGCTCTGTATTTTATCGAATTTGTCAAAAGGTTCAACAGTATACTTTCAATATATGCTTTATTTACGTTTAAAACAGGGACATTTTCAAAGTCAATTTTTAGTACTGGTTTATGTTCTTCAAATTGAAAAGAAAGTTGGCTAAAAACATTTTCAAAAACTTCTTTTAGCAGCAGATTTTCCTTCTGGATGGAAGGATGGTCTTTGATTATCATCACTTTAGTCAAGTCATTGACGGTCTCGTTCAATAAATGGGTCGATTTGTTAAAACCAAACAAAATTTCTTTTAATTCCGGGTCTTCGATCTCGATGTCTTCAATGAGGCTTAAAAGTCCCGTTAAATTAGATATTGGAGCTCTGAGATTGTGTGAAGTGATGTAAGAGAACTCTTTTAAGTCTTTATTGTTTTTGGTCAGTTCCCTGATAAGTTGTTCCTTTTCCTTTTCTTGTTTTTTCTCATCCGAGATATCTCTTTGTATAGAAACCCAATGAGACAATTCGTTGTCTGAATTGTAGATGGGTATCATGGAAAACCGCAACCAGAACTCTTCTTTGTTTTTCTTGCAACTGATCATTTCTATCAGGCCTTCTTTCCTGTTTTTTATGGCGCCAATTATTTTTTTGATGTCATTGATATCTGAATTTGGGCCTTTGAGGATATCAGGTGATTCTCCTGTAATTTCACTGGATTCATAGCCTGTCATCACCGTAAAAGCGGGGTTTACATATACTATTTTGGGTAGTTTGTTTTCGTTGAATCCGGCCTCGGTAATGACGATGGAATCTTTGGTCTGTACAATTACGGTTTCTAATAATTTAAGACGTAATTCTTCTTCTTTTTGCTTGGTCACATCCTGAATCGCCCCTATCATCCTAACGGCTTTTCCATTCTCGTCTTTTAAAAGAAATCCCCTGTCAAGGACGTACTTGTACGAATTATCGGCGCATTTAAATCGATATTCATCTTGCCAATTTTCAGTTTTTTGCTCAATGAACGAGTATAATTTAATGGACATTTTAATGCTGTCCTCCGGATGGATGTTGTCAAACCACCATTTTGAACTGTCTCCAACTTGGTCTTCATTGTAGCCAAAAATGCCTTTAATGCCCTTATTCCAGTAGAGCTTGTCTTCTTGTATTTTCCAATCCCATATGGTGTCACTGGTAGCTTTAGCCACAATGTCATACCTATCGTTTGATTCCTTTATTTCGTTGTTTGTGTGAAGAAGTTTTTCGAGAACGACCTTATTCCGGTTTTGGTTTTTGGATAAAATATACCGATATATTATGCCTGTAAAAAGGACTAAGGTTACGTCTTTTAGAAAACTGTAAAAAGGGTAGTTTTCCGCGGAAAAGTATAGTAGCGAAATTTTATGAAAAACAATAGCCGCAAACAATGCTATAAGCATATATACAACGGTTATTTGATTGGGTTTGTTTTTCATTACTCAAATGTAATTAAATATTGTGAATTATAAAACAGTCTGTAAAACTAATTTTGTAGGTATATTTTGAGCAATTATACTGACTAACAGATTAACAATATGTAAACTATTACAGAAATATTTTTTATATCAAAATAAAGTGTACCTTTGCACCCATTAAAAATCACAGATGGAATCTATTAGAAACATTGCAATTATTGCCCACGTCGATCACGGTAAAACAACTTTGGTTGATAAAATTATGTATCACTGTCAGTTATTTCGTGACAACGAAAACACAGGTGATCTGATCCTTGATAACAACGACTTAGAGCGTGAAAGAGGTATTACCATTACTTCTAAAAATGTTTCTGTAGTATACAAAGGAACAAAAATCAATATTATCGATACTCCTGGTCACGCCGATTTCGGTGGTGAGGTAGAGCGTGTATTGAACATGGCTGACGGAGTTTGTCTACTGGTGGATGCTTTTGAAGGGCCAATGCCACAGACGCGTTTTGTATTACAAAAAGCACTTGACCTTGGTTTGAAACCATGCGTTGTTATAAACAAAGTTGATAAGGAAAACTGTACTCCTGAAGAAGTTCACGAAAAAGTTTTTGACTTAATGTTTGAATTAGGTGCTACTGAAGAACAATTGGATTTCCCAACTGTTTACGGTTCAGCTAAAAATAACTGGATGTCTGACCATTGGGAAAACGTAACTGATAATGTTGAAGCATTATTGGATATGGTTATTGCAAATGTTCCAGCTCCTAAAGTATCTGAAGGAACTCCTCAAATGTTGATTACTTCATTAGACTTTTCGGCCTTTACAGGTCGTATCGCTATTGGTCGTCTTGAAAGAGGTGTTTTGAGAGAAGGAATGCCAATTTCTTTATGTAAAAGAGATGGTGTAATAATAAAATCACGTATTAAAGAATTACATACTTTTGAAGGATTAGGTCGTAAAAAAGTTCAAGAAGTAATTGCCGGAGATATTTGCGCGATTGTTGGTGTTGAAGGTTTTGAAATTGGAGATACTATCGCCGATTTTGAAAATCCTGAAGCGTTACAAACAATTACTATTGACGAGCCTACTATGAGTATGTTGTTTACAATTAATGACTCTCCTTTCTTTGGTAAAGAGGGTAAATTTGTAACTTCTCGTCATATTAGAGACCGTTTGACAAAAGAATTAGAGAAAAACTTAGCAATGAAATTGGGTGAAACTGATTCAGCTGATAAGTTCATGGTTTTTGGTCGTGGTGTACTTCACTTATCTGTTCTTATTGAAACAATGAGAAGAGAAGGGTATGAGTTACAAATAGGTCAACCACAGGTTATCATCAAAGAAATTGACGGTAAAAAATGTGAGCCAATAGAGGAATTAACTATTGATTTACCTGAAAATCTTTCTGGTAGGGCTGTAGAGTTTGTTTCTATTCGTAAAGGAGAAATGTTGAGCATGGAAGGTAAAGGAGAACGTATGATTGTAAAATTCAATATTCCATCTCGTGGAATCATCGGATTGCGTAATCAATTGTTGACCGCTACTGCTGGTGAGGCTATTATGTCACACCGTTACATTGGATACGAACCATTTAAAGGAGCGATTCCTGGAAGAAACAACGGTTCTTTGATCTCTATGGAAAATGGTAAAGCAATTCCTTATTCTATAGATAAATTACAAGATCGTGGTAAATTCTTCGTTAATCCTAATGATGAAATTTACGAAGGTCAAGTAATTGGAGAAAACTCCCGTAGCGATGATATGTCTGTAAACGTAACTAAGGCTAAGAAACAGTCTAATGTTCGTTCATCTGGAAATGATGAAAAAGCAAGAATTATCCCTCCGATTATTTTCTCATTAGAGGAAGCTTTAGAGTACATCCAAAAAGATGAATATGTTGAGGTAACTCCAAAATCTATTCGTTTGAGAAAAATTTATTTGACAGAGAATGATAGAAAAAGATTCAAAATCTAATTTTATTTATATAGTAAAAAAGCCATTCGAAAGAATGGCTTTTTTTATGTTTTATTTTTTTGTCTTTCATTATGTTTCATTTAATTTATATTTTTAAACTAAAATGACCTTTTGCTTTTCTGCCATCTTCAAGTTCAACGGTAAACCAGTAATCATCGGCAGCTAATAGCTGACCGTTAAAAGTTCCGTCCCAACCTACTCCAGAGGGACTCAACTGTTTAAGTAATTTTCCATATCTATCAAAAATAAATATTTTTGTGTTTTTATAGACACTCCCGCCTAGTCCTTTTAAATTCCAATAATCATTTGTTCCATCCCCATTAGGCGTAAAGAATGGTGGTGCTTGTAGTACTGCAAAACTTCTTTCTACTAGTCCACATCCATTTTTATTTTCTATTATTAATTCGTGAAAACCACCAGGCACATTTACAAAAATAGTTGAATTTTGGAAAGCTGTTGCAGTGCCGTTTTCAAACTGAATCATGTAGTTATAATTATCGGGATCGGATACCTCAATAATGACATTGTTTTCGGGTACTATATCGTGCACAATTATATTTTGTATTTTTGCGAGATAAGATACAGTTACGTTGCAAGTTTTCGTTTCACTACAACCTGATTTGTTTGTCACGACAACGGTGTAATCTCCTTCTTTTGTTGCTTCTATGGATGGCGTGGTCTCTCCTGTTGACCAGGCATAAGTGTAGTCAGTATTCAGCGCTGGAAATTCAATGCCAGATTCCAGAATAATAGAAAAGGCTTCTTCACATAGTATTTGTTTTTCAAAAGTGTTGATTTTAGGACTGGGTTCAACAATTAAATCAAACTGGCCCGTGCCGTAGCAACCTTCATCGTTTTCCGCTCTGAGAAATAGCTTTTTTGAAACTGAAGTGTATTGGTTTTCAACTGTATTTTGGCCTAATGATGCATCTCCTTTGTTAGAATAAAAGAACAAACGTACGTCTGAGGGCAAATTTAGTTCGGTTTTTATTGTATTCTTTTGTTGCTCTAGATCAAACAATCCCGATCCTTCCCCTAAATCACAAGCATGCATGGCATCTGGCAGTATTGAGAGGTTTTCATTGGCATGCAGAATTATTGAGCCCATACTATAACACGTAGAGTTAGGTTGGGTTACTTTTGCATATATGATTTCATCAGGAACCTGATTTCTATAAATGGGTGCAATTGATTCCGTATTATTCAAGTCATTTTCGGCCTCTGTCAAACTATGATAATAAAACACTTCATAGTCTTTGTTTCCCATGCAAATTGCATCGTTTGCCAACTCCAAATTAAATAAAGAAAGCCCGTCCGTAGGGTTTGCGTCCTGTGTGTCACATTGTATTAGCTTATGGGATACTTTAGAAATGGTTGGTGTTTCATAAATGGTAACTACTTTTTCTATAGGGTCTCTGGTTTCTCCATTTACTATTTTTGTCAATGTAACTGTATAGTCACCGGAATTCTTATAAACATGGTAAGTGTCTAAGTCAGTAGAAGTGCTTCCGTCACCAAAATCCCAAATCACGGAGTCGATTTTTTCAATTGTATTGACATAAAAATGCGTGGAATCTCCTAAACAATTAAATTCATATTGAAATGTGTATAGAAATAGTGACGTTATAAATGGAGGTAATCCCTGTTGCACGCTACCTGTTTTTAGATCAATTGCATTATGTTTATAATTACAGCTTGCTCCATCTAATTCGGGATTGTTTATCACTGATAATCTATGGCGCGTGTAGTCAGTTGCGAGAAATCCTGCTCGGTATATCTTTTCATCAATGGCCAATTGTAAAGCCCCCGCTACAAAATCAGGAGAAGTTTCTATTAGGGTCTTGGTGGATGGAATGTTTGGGTTTTTTAAATCAAATTGGATTAAGGCACTTTCTAGAATTACTTGTCCCGTTGAATCAAAATGATTTTCTGTTACATATAATTTTTTTGTTTTTGATGAAAATTCCACACCATAAGGATTTGAATTGCTTAACAGCGTAATTCCACTGCTGACAATTCCCGTGAGGGCATCGAAATCGTAAAGTATCACACTACCAGTATTTCGTATAGTTTGACCTTTCGGTCCCTTTTCATTTGTTCGTCTTGATGCATTATTGGCTATAGTTATTTTTTTACCGTTTGGAGACGCTTTTAAGTAACCAATTGCATTTGGCAGATATCCGCCAATAGGAATATTAAGAGGAGTTATTGTCCTCACAGGGTTGTTAACGACCCCTTGAGTAGTTATTTTAAAGGAATAGAAAGTATCTATAAAATGGGTGATAACCCAAAAAGAAATTCCATCTCCATGCTGGACCGCAGTGATTTTTTCAGAACATTTGTATTTTGCTTCTAGATTATTATTAGGATCGTAAGTGACAAGATGTACGTTTTTTGAAACGATATCTCCAAGACCATTGTTTAGTCTCATGTCAACCTCCGAATAATTCAAGCCATTATTTGGGGCATCCCTATCATTTGATGTAGTGTCGTCAGTATTTAAGTCAAATGGTTCATCGACCGTAAAAATATAGTAAACAGATGGGTTTCGGGGTTTGGGGACTATGATAGCTGATTGTGTACTGGATCTATTTCCCAATAAGCCCCAACCATTGGCCATTATTTCATGGTTTTTGTTGTAAACAAAAGAACCATCGGTATAAAAAAGTAATTTCCCGTCTTTGTCCGATATGGTGGCGCAGCCTTCGTTTGTGGCAAGCTTACCTTCGGTCAATGCAACGGGACTCCCAGAATTGAAATCTAGACCGGCTCTATCGCCAAAGTACCAATTTGCAGCTTCTTTTTGAGCGAATAAAGGAGTTGTAATTAAATAGAGAGCTAAAGCAAAAAAAGCGAATGTTTTCATAATTGTCGAATAGATCAAATATAGGTAATTTCAGAATTATAACAGAATTATAACAAAACAATTAAATTTTGGTGTTAAAATGTTTTATAATATCATCTTTTTATACTAAAATGACCCTTTATCTCCCTTCCATCCTCTAATGTAATAGTAAACCAATAGTCATCGGCAGCTAATGGCATTCCGTTGAATGTTCCGTCCCAGCCAAGATCGGAGGGGTTTAGTTGCTTCAGTAGTTTGCCAAAACGATTATAAATGTAAATTATTGATTTTGAATTGAGATTGGCATTTGCCCCTTTCAAATTCCAATAGTCGTTGTAACCATCCCCATTTGGAGTAAAAAATTTGGGAACGCCTATAACGGCTATCGTTTTCTGGGTTGTACCACATCCGTTTGTGTCTCGTATAAATACCTCGTGAATTCCAGCCGAAACATTATCAAAGAAATTCGAGGACTGAAATGGGCCTGTCGCCTCGTCCAAACTGAAATCATAGTTGCCCGATCCTGAAATAATAATGGTTATTGAATTTGTTTCTGATAGATCAATTATATCAATAGCGTCAATCTGTGCAGTATCGGATGCTGCAACTGCTATGTTTCGTGTCCTGCTACAACCGAAAAGGGAGGTCACTGTAACAGAATAATTCCCCATCTTATTTACATCTAGTGTATAGCCAGAATTACCGGTTAGGACTTCATTGTCTTTGGACCAAACATATGTGTAATTATGAATTGGTGAACCATCAATGATTCCAGCATTTAATTTAACAAAAAAAGTGGGGAGATTCGAACACACAAGTGCATCATCACGATGATCGTCATTTGTGTCTATGTTTGGTTTTGGGTTTACTTTTAGTGTTATATGTGGACCCAGTCCGTAACATGCGTTATCTAAAGTGCTTTCTACACGAACCCAAATTTGTTGCGTATTTGGGTAACCAATATTCCTGTAATTTGAAGTGTTTGTTATTTCATTAGTTTCAGCCAATGCATCCATTTCATTTTTATAATAACTTATGGAGTAAGCAGTTGATGACCCAAGATATAGCGTTTTGATTTCAGAAGTTACACTACTAAAATCAAATGCCGAAATGCCATCCGTGTCGCCGTTTAAGGCATCGAGATAATCGTCACATATTGAAAATGTGCGTTTGTAAGTAACTGGAATTTGTGTTGAAGACACCACTAAATTCAATTGTTCAACTTTAAAACATCCGTTTGAGTTTTCTACTCTAGTCCACACCGCTCCATTCGTACTGTTATAGACCTTCGGGTTAGTAATTAGAGTTGCCGCATTTTTTGTGTTTGCTCCAAGTTGACTTGTATAATAAGTAAATGTTTCAGCGGCATAATTGGCTGAAACAAAACTGTTTTTCTCCGTTAACTTAAAATCAGAAAAACCATCCCTATCGTCATCGCATTGAACTAATAAAACTGATGCGGCGGTATTAGGGAGTGGTAATACAATAAGTTTTGCGGAATTCGATATTAAGCCGCAGGAATTTCCAAGTTTACTTAAAACGACTTGGTATTGATATCCATTCATAGCACTAGTCACTCGCATTACTGATAATGTGTTTGATTGCGCGCCTGAATATAGAGCGTCATTGCTGACATTAGCCCAAGTCGAACCATTTACTGAAACTTGCCATTGATAGCTGTTTCCGCCATTATCCGCAACCTCTATTTTTGCATTTTCGAGTTCGCAGGTAGGTGTAAAATTGGGCTGAATCATTATTACAATGGGTGCTGCGGTGATATAATTTATATTCGGGCTACTATAGACGTTTCCGCTAGTTACAACTCCATTTACATTCACCGCAATCGGATTGTTGCCCAGTAATCCATCGTTATTTGGATCCAGGAATCCAGCCTCGATAACATCATTACAAAGGTCATTGTCACTGTCAATTTCTCTATAGTTTAGACTCCCATCAGCATCTGTGTCGCGCACAATATAATTCAGGATGCCAGGGTTGTTTGAGGTTTGCACCGAGAATGAAAGACCGTTTGTGCCAAATGCGCTATTCCCTCCATCTATTACTCCGTCTTGGTTAGCATCAATTGCACCGCTCCCTGATTCGACTAAATCATATATTCCATCATTGTCACTATCCAGATCTAAATAATCTGGTACGCCGTCAATCGCAACGTCCAAATCGGTATCCACCGGAACAAAACCATTGCCATATGCATCACTCAAGCCATCTTTGTTTGCATCTATAGCTGTATAAGCGATAACAGTAGCCTCTTGAGCTTCTATCGAATCAGGAATACCATCGTTATCACTGTCAATGTCTAGTTGGTCAGAAATGCCATCTTTATCGGTATCCTTAGGCAGGCATGTCGCAATTATTGAAAAAAAGGCTTTACTGGCCACTAAGTCAGACAAGTTTTTTTGCGTCAAAGAAAGAGCGGTGGTGAGGTAGGAGCGAAAACTAAATGTTCCCGCACCAGCTGCCAAAGGAATTGTACTGTTTAATCTAAATCGTATTTCAAAAGAAGAGTATTGCGTAATGCCGCTTTCGTAGATTCCGTCGTAATTGGTGTCAATCAATAGTTGATTGTCTGGATTTAGTACGGTTATAGTATTGTTGAAAGGACATGCTACAATAAACTCAGCATCTGAATTTGTTAAATTAGGGGAACTAACACCCGATATGTATTCCAAAGCAACAGAGATTGGCTTTGCGAAATTCATGCCATATGTCAAGAAGTTGTTTTTGCCTTTTGGTACTTCGGTAATAAAATCACCATTGCTTTTCCCAATAAAAGGAAATGGGGAGCTTATGACAGGATTTAGAGTTGTAATTGTTCCAGTAAATGAATTTGAATAATTTCCGGTTGAAACTGTACCCGCATTCGGGTTTGATAAATTGACCCCTAGATTTCCGTATGATTCCGTACAGTTAGTAATGCCGTCATTATCCAAATCAATATCGATATTGTTGTTTGCTAGGTCATTGTCATTATCTAAGGGACAGTCGCTGACAGGGATTTTGTCGGACTGTAAAGTTGTGCCACAAGAAGCAATGGTTGCTTTTACATAATAATAGCCAGGAATTAAAGGGAAGTAGCTATTGGTAGTTGCCCCAGAGATTGCAACTTCATTAAAATACCATTGAAAAGTATCAAATCCAGAAATTTCGCTTACCGATAATTTCGCGTTTGGGATGCAGCTGGATTGTATGGTGCTGATTTTATCAAAACTGATTTGAGGCTTGAATGTAAAGCCGGAATAAAAGCCACCATAGGTAGCCGCCCCATCAGAGCCGTAGGAAGCAAGGTACAGTTGTCCTGAAGAATATACGGACACATTCCCGGAAAGTCCGGTTATGGTATAGGTTTCATAACTCGGATTTCCTGTGACCGGTTTTGGCCCATCAATAACTGCCGGTAAAGAGGCTAACGAGTATGTTGCTCCGTTGATGGCAAATGTCAAGCTTGCATTTCTTTCCGTTACAATTGTTACACGACCGGTAAAGGTCCTTGATCCTATCTGGTTTAAATCAGGAATATTGTCAATTAGTTTTGGCGTTTCACAACTTAAAGGAGGGACAAAAAACAATTCCTGATTGGCTTGATCTATCCTTGAATTATCACCAACACTTTGATAAATGAATGTGTTTTTTGAAGTCTTAATATACAGGTTGCCTGCTGCAGTAAAGTTTGATCCATTCAAAGCAATATATTCCCCTGCGTTTAAAACAGCAATGGCGGTTGTACTTCCGTTTAAAAACACTTCGGTATTATTTTCGTTTGCCACAATTAGAGCCCTTTCTACGGAGTCTTGCCCAGTACTTTTTATAAGAATATATTCTGTACCGGTCCTTTCGGCGGATACGATCTGGTCAAAACCCAGGTCCACATTTTGGGAGATATCTCCATTCGTTCCCGTATAAGACCCGCAATTTACGGCAATGAGTTTGTCGGAACTCACCAATGCACCGATTAACCCATCTCGATTGGCGTCAATTGGTCCTTTCACTGCCAAAACATAGCTTTGTCCGCTGTTCAAAATGATGTCTGCAGGGTTGGAACCTCCGCCATTATTGATTAAGGAAACACCGTTTTTTATGCCACTAAATTTTATACGGGTGTTGTTCTCTGTTGCCAAAATCGATATAAATGTGAGATGAGCCTCACTTGTCCCGCTAATGCCAGTATTTATGAATGCTCCAATCCTAAACTGTGTGCCCAAAGCGGCCAAACCTTTTGAAACTAATGCTCCTGCCTGATTCGCATTTCCAGCAATTACCCTTGCACTGACATATATAACATCCTCGGCTTCTATAATATATCCCTTATTGTTAAGAACAGTGCTTACTAAACTTTCATTTACATGAAGTTGGGAATTCGTTCCGTAACCGGCATTAAAAATATATGGGTTATTTCGCAAAACGGTTCCCGAAATGGTTGTCCCGCCTAACTGATTAATTTTGAAATTTACGGGCTTAACGCTGGGAGTTGAAATGTATAAAAATTGTTCTTGAGCGGCTTGAATTTCGGCACCTGATAATGGAGGAATGTAATGCGTTTTACTGAATTGTGCAAAGCAGCTTATTGATAAAAAGGTATAGAAAAGAAGTAAAGTTTTTTTCATGGGCTAAAAATAGGGGAATAACTATTATCTTTTCAAAGTAAAGTGCCCTTTTATGATTTTTCCGTCGTCTAAAAGTAAAGAAAACCAATAGTCATCAGAAGGCAAGTCAGAGCCGCTAAAGGAACCGTTCCAGCCGATATCCGAGGAGTCCAACTGTTTTAACAATTTGCCGTAACGGTCGTAGAGCGTAACAGTAGATTTAGGTAGCATGCCAAGATTTTTTATATTCCATGTATCATTATACCCATCAGCGTTTGGAGTAAAGAAGCGCGGGTAATCCAACACATAAAATAAAAAGGGTGCTGACAAGCCGCAGCCGTTCTTATCCCTTGCATACGCCGAATACGTGCCGGGGGATAGACCTTCAAATTTTGCATCATCTTGAAAATAGCTGGCGTCAATCGAAAACTCATAGTTTCCCACTCCTGTATATTCTATCAAAACTGAATTTTGATTTCCTGAAAAACCGTTGACTTCCGCTGCAGTTATCGTTGCGATTCCGGATGGGGTTATATGAAATGTTTTCGTGGCTTCACATCCGTTGTCATTGGTCACCTTCACGGAGTAATCGCCAGAGGCACTTACGGTTATAGCACTGGTTGTTGCGCCAGTATTCCAAAGGTAGCTGGCATAACCAGTTGCAAAGGATATATTTACTTCATTCCCGTTACATAAAGAAGCAGTCTCGTCTTGAAAATTTGCTCCATCAAATGGGGTTATTTTCAAAGTAATAGGGGTGGTGTCATAACAATCTGTTCCGTTTAAGACTCGCGCATAAATGGTTTGTTGATTCGGCACCGTATTGTTAAAGATATTGGGTAATGGGTTGCTTTGCAGGACGGCATCGGTTGGACTCAAATAATATTCTACCGTTAGTCCTAGAGGTAGGCCCTGCAAAATTTGTGGGCTAACTTGAGAGTTCAAATCGAAACGGTACAATCCGTCTTGGTTCATGTCGCCGTCACAAGTTGTTACCGGGTTTTGTGCCGCAATCATATTGTTGGAGATTTGCAGTTGTAGTTCAGCGTAGTTTGAACAGCCGGTGGTATTTGAAACGCTTGCATAAACAATCTGATTTGCAGATTTGTTATTGTAATTTGTGGGATTCTGTATTGGATTAACTGATACTTTTGCATCAGATAATCTTTCGTAATATACGATGGGGCCTAAGCTGGAATCATTGTTTTTTATCTCAGTATCCTTCTTTGTCAAATCAAAAATTGAAACTCCATCACCATTGTCATCGCATTGAATTAAGGTTGAGTTGTTCAATACAATTTCCGGTGTAAATTCAAGCTTTATTTCGCCGGATGCGTTGCAGCTAGAATTTCCTATTTCAACTTCAACCCTGTAATCACCGGTTACGGAAGCCTGATATGTAGGGTTGGTCTCGCCCGGTATCGGTATTGTAGAGCCATCTTTAAACCATTTGTAAATGTAAGAGGAAGGCAGCTTGGTATCAATACTAAAATTTTCACCAAAACATATTGCGCTGTTTGGCGCAACACGATCAGAACCTAATTCTATTTTTGATGTAAAGCTTCCCGCTTCAATAAAAATGGCCGAATCATAATAGTACCCGCCTTGATCAGCGATGACTAATTTTACATGATATGTTTTTCCGGGCACAACGGTCGTTTGCGCATTCATTACAATAGTTTGCCCGCTGTAGTTTATAGGACTTGTATTTGTAGGACTCGTGTTTAGGCTTCCGAAATAAGTTTTGTTGACGGCGGGGCAGCCCGGTTTTGGCCCGGTTGTGCTATTGAAAGTTTCTATAGTGGGATGCACGTTTTGTGAAGAAACGGTAGTGTTTGTTCCAGGAAGGACCGCTAAGTTTTGGTAAGCGGTTGTGCCCACTTCTTTAATCAAAAATGCAAAACCGTCTGAATAGTTGCAGGGAAAATTGTCCTGATATTCATTAGAAGCAAATAGATAATTGAAGCTTATAGTGTTAGTTATGGCTGTGAAATTAAATTCTAATGCAGTAGCATTTGAGGTGTTAGTAATTCCTAAGGCCTGCTCTAAATCTGCATCTCCTGTCCAGCTTGAGTTCCCGCTTTTGGGACCGTTTGCCGGTTCCCTTATAAATGGACCCGGAGAATAAATACTGCTCCAAGTACTTAAAATGATGCCCTCTTTAAAGGGAAAGCTTCCGCCTTGATTGTTAAAATACCCAAAACTATTTTGACCTAAAGAAAAATTATCTCCATTTACACTTTCACCGGTAACGCTAACGCAGGAGCTATTATTTGTCACTATCTGTACAAGATCAACAGCATTTTTTGAATCATCTATACGAATAGATTGTGCCGATGCGCTAACCGTGCAATAGATGATGAGGATATAAAATAGTGGTTTAATACATTTCATAGTCCCATAAAGATACTATAAATCTCTATTTTTTAGCAACTTATAGGAAAATATCATAAATAGTAGAGACCACGCCAATACAATGAGTATTGATGAAAAATGAACGCTATAATCCTTTATGTTATCCACTCCGATTTGGGTTCCGATTGTTTTAATTAAGGATAATCTGGAAAAAGGCTCTACTATTAAATTCGACATGGATTCCAAGGGGAAAAACTGTGTAATAGAATCGGCTATTTTATTTTCCGGAAAAATTTTAAAGACCAAAAGGCCTTTTGCTATTGCTTCTGCTATGTTCCAAACTAAAAGGAACCCCAGGGCAAATGCAGAACGTTTTACCAATATCCCCAAGAACAAGCAAAAAGAGAAAAAGCCAACCAGTTTGACGAAAAAAGCCAAAAGGTATTCCATGTTCGAGAATACGATGCCTATTTCGGTATAGGAAGAAAAGCTGTAACCCAAAAGCAAACTCATGACGAAAACGAAAACGGTAGAGGCAAACGCAAAGAGGAGCACCGTCAGAAATTTTGAAAGAATGAATTCCTTTTTGCTCATCCCGTCAATCAGGTTTTGTTTTAAGGTGCCGTAACTGTATTCATTTGCCATCATCGATACAATTACGATGGCCAAAAAGAATTTTAGCCAAGCTGCTATATAGGTGTTAAAATGCCAAATGAAAGGGAAGTTGAAAATTCCCATTTCGGCAAGATTTAATTTAAAAAAGCCAATGTCAAATTTGATTGACGCAATCAGCGCAATAAAAGAAAGCAAAATAAAGTAGGTCAAGGTCAGTACCCGACTGGCCTTGTTAAGCCAGATTTTTTGGAGTTCTATGGAAAGTAATCTTTTCATTTTTGATTTAGGAATTAGGATTTGTTAATTTAGGATTTTGCAGTTGGTGAAACCTGACCGCCGCCTTTTGTCAACTCTAAAAATTGCTCCTCCAGACTGTGTTTGCGTTTTACCAAATGGCTTAGATTAACATTGTTTTCAAAAAGGAATTTATTCAAATTCGCTGCTTCCAATGCACTTTTTAAATAGACAAAAACCTTCCCTTCCTCTTTTTTGACACTTTCGACGGCAGGATGCGTTTTCAAAAGCTGTATCATTTTTTCGGTGTCATCCGCTTGCAGTTCAAAGAAGCCTTCATTTGCTGACATGCCATCAACTGTACCGGAATATAAAACCGCTCCTTTTCTTAAAACTAATACATGCGTGCATACTTTCTCGACTTCGTCCAAAAGATGCGAAGCCAATAGGATGGTTGTTCCTAGCGCAGCAATTTGTTTAATGATGTCCCTGATCTGGTGGATTCCCTGCGGGTCCAAACCATTAGTGGGTTCGTCCAAAATTAATATTTCTGGGTCATTCAGCAGTGCGGAGGCGATTGCTAGACGTTGTTTCATTCCTAAAGAAAAAGTGCTGAACTTGCTGTTTTTTCTTTCATCTAAACCAACCAATTCCAGTTTTTCCTGAATTTTATTATAACTGATGTTCTTTATTTTGCAGACCAGCTTCAAGTTTTGCTCCGCCGTCATGTAAGGGTAAAAATTGGGCCTTTCGATAATGGCTCCTACTTTTTTCAAAGCATCGTGGGTTTGCATTTTGCCGTCGAACCAGCTGTATTCACCCGAAGTTTTGTTCACCACATTCAAAACGATTCCCAATGTTGTGGACTTACCACTGCCATTAGGCCCCAGAATACCGTAAACGTTACCCTTTTTTATTTCAAATGAAACATTTCGCAAGGCTTGTAAACTGCCATAACGCTTGTTTAGGTTTTTTATAGAAAGTATGGTTTGCAAGATGTTCGTTTTTTATGTTTTTTATAGGACGAACAAGATAGGAAATTGTTACTGTTAATTTGAAATTAGTTTGAGGTTCAAATTAATTCGGAAGCCGCTTCCAGTTTTTTGGAGGTGATTGGTTTCATAATGTAGCTTTTTATAGAAAGTATGGTTTGCAAGATGTTCGTTTTTTATAGGACGAACAAGATAGGAAATTGTTACTGTTAATTTGAAATTAGTTTGAGGTTCAAATTAATTCGGAAGCCGCTTCCAGTTTTTTGGAGGTGATTGGTTTCATAATGTAGCTTTTTACCATATCGTATTCTTTTGCCATTTCAATATCATAAGGGTCAATTGAAGAGCTAACAATAAAAATGCAAATCTCTTTACATATCGGCAAAAGGATAAACTCATCCAGAAACTGCCAGCCATCTAAAATGGGCATATTCAAATCCAATAATATAACATCAGGGAGATTTAAAGGAATATTGCAATTTTTTTTTAGTTCGTCTAGAGCAAGTTGGGGATTAGAAAATGAAATTATTTCCTCGCAAAATTCATTTTTTGAAATTAACATGCTCATTAGTTTTATAGATAATTTATCATCATCAATGATATAGGTAATTTTATTTTTCATTGATATAGATTTTAAAAACGGATCCAATTCCTTCTTCACTTTCTACCTCGATTTTTCCTTTCATGGCTTCAAGTTGATTTTTGGTAATGCATAAACCGATTCCTCTGGCGTCTTCATTACCGTGAAAGGTTTTGTACATTCCGAATATTTTATGCCCGTTCTTTTTTAAATTCAATCCTAATCCGTTGTCTTTGAAGCTTATAATAGTGTAGTGTTCATTGACTTCATAGCCAATTTCTAAAAAAGATTTTCGTTTTCGGGATCTGTATTTTATCGCATTTGTAAAAAGGTTAAGCAATATGCTATCCAAGTAGGCTGGTATTACGCTTACCGTCAGGTCATCGGGGATGGTATGGTTTATTTCTATTTGGCTTTTTAAAATGCTTAATCGTAATGTTATTTTGGTTTTTTCGATTTCATCATGTAAATTAATATCCTTTTTTTTAATATTTGTGTTTTTTTGGATCGTAATGATCTCGTTTAGATATTCAATTGTTTCAGACAATTTTTCCGTCCCTTCTTTAAACATCTCAATGTAGGAAAGTTTTTCGTTGGTGTCCTTAGCAGTCTCTATTACGTCCAAAACCATTAATAGGTTACTGGTGTGTGACCGAATATTATGGGAAACGATATGCGCGAAATTAAAAAGTTTGTTGTTTTGTTGGCTGGTGACTTCTAATATTCTTTTGAGCTCAATCTCTTTTTCAATTCGGGCAGTTACATCTCTTCCAACGCATACAAATTTAATGCAGTTGCCCCTATCGTCAAATACTGGGGTAATATTTGATTCGTACCAGAATTTTTCATTCGATTTATTATAATTAAGAATGGTAAATTTTAGATCCTTTTTGTTTTCTATCGCGAAGTTGATGTTGTGGATGGTTTGCAAATCAGTTTCTGGACCATTTAATAAATAGCGCGGTTTCTTGCCTACCGTTTCTTCTAAGCTATAGCCAGTTAGTTTTGTATACGATTTGTTTGCCCAAACCGCTATGCCATCTGGGTTTGAAATTAAAATGGCATCTGTCGTTTCAGAAGCGACAAGTGACAGCATATTGAGAGTATAGTCACTGTTTTTGCGTTCGCTGATGTCCCTTAAAAAACAAACAAGAAAAGTTTGATTGTCGATCATGAATTTTTTTCCTGATGCTACTTCAATGGGAATTATCGTTCCATCATATGATTTTATATAGGTTTCTTTAACAAAGTGGTCGTCTTTTTTTAATTGATCAGCCAAAAAAACTCGAATCTCTTTTCTTTTCTCCATTGGGAATAGTTCGGAATTGTGCAAGCCCATTAATTCAGAAGAGCTGTAGCCGGTAAGTTCGTATGACCGAGGATTGCAGTCCGAAATGATTCCGCTGGCAGAGTTAATGATAATAATGGCATCGTTAGCGCTAGAAAAAACCGAAGAGAATTTTTCAACGCTTAGTTGCAGTTCATTAATAAGATTTTGCTCTTTTGTGATGTCCTGAAACGTGCCCAACAATCGGGTCACTTTATTATTTACAACTTCGACTTGGCAAATGCATTCAACATATTTAATATTGTTTTTAGCGGTAGTGATTTGAAACTTATCTATAAAAGAAATTCCGCAATCAGTTGCCCTCTGAATTAGGCTTCTGATTTTTTCTCGGTTTTTTCCTTCAGTATAGAAATTAATTCCGCTGCCATTTACTGGAACAAAATCTTCGGGAACTTCAAGAATGCTTTTCGTAATCGAATCCCAATAAACAGTATCTGTTTCTAGATTTGATTCCCATATTCCAATTTTAGCGGTTTCGGCCGCCTCAATATAAATTTTATGCTTTGTCATAGTAGGTTGTAAGGTTGTAAGCCGTCTTGGGGACTTTCAAATTTAAAATAAATATTGTTTTTACTGGGCTTTTAACGTTAAAAAAGGTTTTTTTTTGAAATTATTAATTTAGACCGTAGTTAAACAGTTGTTAATCAAATGTTTTTGATCTCATTCATGAAGAACCGCTTTATTGTCTAAATAGAATTTTTCTTACTAGAAGAAGGGATTGGTTTTTTATTGTAAAGGCCTCAAAGGATGGTAAAAGTCCTTGCTAAAAACGGAGAAGTTAGGGTTTAATTGCCATTACGTTTTAATTGACGTAAATTTGTATCAAATACACTCCTAATGAACGACGGCGCAATTCTATTTAAAAAACCTACTTATCCCATAAATAATTCACTTGCTGACTATTTGAAGAGATTTGACCGTATCTCTAAAGTGCCAATATATTATGATGATTTATTGCGCTTTTCAGGTTTTATAAACGTTTATGATAAGCAGGAAGAGGACACCTTATGGATTCGGGTATATTATAACGAATTTGAGAGAAATGAAATCGATTTGACTTTAAAGAAAATCTATTCTCTGCTGCACTCGGATGGTAATTTAGATATCATTAAATTTCTGAATATAGATTCGATCGATTATTGCACTTTTGGAAATTCAAAGCCTTTTCGAATAAAGGTCAGAAACATCTTAAATGACAATTACACTCATTTTTATGTTAAGAAAGCAGATGCCTCGAGGGTGTACGGACTTGAATTGGAACATATTCTGTCTCCGGATAAAATAAACTTTCTAGTGTACGAAGAGACGCTGATAGAAGAACACATCATGGGTATTCCCGGTGACGTTTTTATAAAAACATTATTGCAGGACTGCAGCGACACTGAAAAATCCCAGATAGCAAAAGAGTTTGTGAAGTTTAATGAGCGCTGTATGATCCGACTTTTGGGCGATATGAGAGCCTATAATTACGTGATTGTACCCATTCACGATTTTGACCAGGTGGTTTATAGGATTCGCCCGATTGATTTTGACCAGCAATGTTACGAAGGTAACTTCAAAATTTATCGCCCGCAGTTCTTCAAGGAGAATTATCCTATGGTCAAATTGGTTAAAGATAAACTGCAGGAAAGTTCCGTAGAGCAATATAAAAATGAGGAACGTGCCGTATTGGCAAAAAGAATTCTTTCTGCTGAAACCCGTATCAAAAGACTATTGAAGATTATGGGACAAGATCTTATTGCCCCAGATGAACATGTGCAACAGTTGAAATCGGACTTGTATAAATATACAAACGATTTAAATTTTAAAAACGCCAAGCGAATGGGGAATGTTTTGACCGCCGCTTTCAGATTCGTTACCAGAAACTTCAAAAATGCCAATTTATTCAAACCGGGATTTTAGATTTTACGATACATTTAAAAACTCCATTTTTTTAGTTGGCTGATTATTCATTTCCTTTTTTCGATTCATATTCTGTTTTACCAACAAAATCAAATGGGTTAATAAAAGTACTATCATTTCCTTGAATTTAGTTAAGGTTAAAAAACAAATCGTATTTATAGGCGCAATCTCAGAAATCAGAATCTCTAAGGAGACTTCCTTTATTTGACTTTAAAAATCATTAAGCTGCATGCGTCTTTTTTTGAAGAAAATCTTTCAAAGCTTCGTTTATTTCTTTGCGTTCCGTGGTAAGAAAAGTGGTTCGCCCCTGCACGTCATTTGTTAATTCTAAATCACAATTGGTGCATTTGTATTCTTTGATGTGATTTGTAATAGTTCTGGTGGTTACAATTTTATGTCCAAAAAGCAGACAAATAAAATTTTTGCAAACAAAATTTTCTTTGATTTCGATAGTGTTCATAATAGTTTGGTTTTGGGTCCGATGAAAGTATAAAAATATCGACAAAACAAACAAAATAATCGATTAAAAGCACGTTTTAACATTATAAATACAAAAATACTTACAAAAAAATAAAAATCATTTCCACCGTAGACCGCTTTCAAGATAAGGATAGCCACCAAATAAAAAATCCCCAATTACAATTTGTAATCGGGGACTGAATATGTTTGATAGCGCAACGATCGTTACGATTTCTCTTCCTTATTGAAATATACCAAATAGTAATACATTTGTTTTTCCTCGTCCCATCCTTTTTCCACAAATTTCTCCGCGCTTTCGGGATTGATGAAATCCATTTTTATTTGGATGTGGGTATCCAGATTAATGATGTTTTTGATTGATTTTCGCGCATCGGTAACGGCCGCATTCGCTATTGGGAACGAGGTCACATCTTCGATACTATATTTTTCGCCCTTATCCACCTTGTAATTCTTGAATTCTGGGATCAAGTCTGGATTGTCCAATACTTCGTTCAGGAAATTGGTTTCCTCGAACTGGTCGTTTTTGGCAAAATAATTCACGGAGCGGTTCATGAACATTACTTCTTCCTTCTTGTCTTCCGCCGGAAATACAACGTCTTTGGCGAAACTTTGACAAAATTTCAAGTATTTCTTTGTGATGAAATTTTCATCTTCAAATGCGTCAACCGATAGGAAATGCTCTAACCAATAACGCGCGTCATAGCGGTTGCTGTCAACGGTAAGGATTTTATAGCCTTCCTCTTTCTTATGGTTGAAAATGATGCATCCTTTATCCAATTTGCTAAGGTTGATTCCCTGCTGCAATATCATTTCAAGATGCGTTCCTTTTTCTTCAAACTGCAAAAAGTCAGCTTGCAATTCGCTTTTGAAAATACCGATGGCATCCACAACATTGTTGTCAATATTCACATTGGTCAAGTAGGTTACGTAAACCTCGCCATTCTTGATATGCGGATGGTTTGACTGTTCGTATAAATGCTGGGTTATTTTTTTGGATCCCTCATGCAAGCTAGCTGGATTGTCAAAAATCTCGGTGGCAAATTTAAACATGTCATTGTAATCCAAATCTACTTCATGGGCAAACTGAAAATAGTTTTCTTCCTTTTCCCTAAAGGGTTTTAAGAAAAATTCCTTTATTAGTGGCACAATTTCATCCTGAAGACTAAAAGGCTGTTCCGATAAAAAAATAGGTTCATTGCGACTTTTGTTTCCTACTCTGTGAATAGAAAGAGTCTCTATGTGTGTATTAAAAAGATTGATCATTTTTTTTTATTTTTTTATTAGATGAAAGAGCCAAGATAAAGGACGCTTATAAGGTCTTTGATCTTGGCTCTTGATTCTTAGTTTTTACTATTTTTAGTTCCAATTCTCTTCAAACCCAAAATCCTCAAAGCTGTCATCCCCTTCAAACATATCCAGATCATCCTCGTCTAAATCATCTTCAAATTCGCTTGCGAAATCATCCGCATTTTCTGCTTCAAAGTTTTTCTCCATAGCCTCATCCGGCATTTCTCCATGCGAGAATAAGGTTTCCGGATAGGTGTTTCCGGCAACTTGTTCTTCTACTGCGGCCAATTCGACAAGAAATGTCCACATGTTGATGAAGTCGTATACGTAGATTATTTTCGTGTTCTTTTCGTCTAAAATATCAGAGAGTTGATAATCACTCATGATTTTTTGCTCGCCAAGGACGTCTCCGGTATCAAATAAGGAGATTTCATCCTCTTGATTCCAAGTTTCGTCACAAGTGTAGAACGAAGCCACTTCCATACCGTCAAAACCAAAGGAGTTGAAGATGGCGTTGTGTAAATCTTCTAAGGTATCATCAGCAAGTATTGCTATATCTCTGAATATATCTTCTTCCGCATCTAATATTACTCTGAATTTGTATACCATAATCTTTGTTTTTATTGAAAGGTCAAAGGTAAAATTTAATTTTAGATTTAAGTTTTCAGATTCTGGATTTGTTCATAAGATTTTTGCGTATGCATATATAAAAGGCAAAACGAATTATTTATAAGTCTGCCGATTTAAAAAATAGAATATCTACGTATTTTCAATTTAACTTTGAAGGGATTCTTAGTTTTTGATTTTAAGTGAAGTATGAATTTTCTTCCTGAATTTGTGATATTTTTTATGGTTTGGGTAATATCGGTTGGAGGTCACGTTGTTGAAAATTAGTGCTACAAAAAGAAGAATGATTACGCCGCTTAGTACCGGGCTAATCACATACCAGTAGCCTAAATTTTTTATTTGTGCCGAACCGGTTACCGCTATCAAAGCGGTAGCTCCTCCCGGAGGATGCAGTGTTTTTGTCAATTGCATTAAAACGATAGAAATAGAAACGGATAGCGCCGCCGTGAGCCATAAGATATCAGGAACAAATTTAGCGACAGTTACGCCCACAATTGCCGATATGAGATGGCCTCCAACCAAATTTCGGGGTTGAGCCAATGGGCTTTGAATAGCTCCGTAAATTAAAACACTTGATGCGCCAAAGGAACCTATAAGAAATACCACGTCAGAATGAGGCAGCTTTTTGGATTGCATGTAGGCGATAACTCCAATTCCCACAAATGAACCCAAAAAAGCCCAAAAATGCTCTTTAAAATCGACTAGAGTTTCTTTGTAAAGAACGTACCGGGTTTTGCGGTAATTTTTTTTTATTTTTTGGATAGGCATACAATAGTTATTTTGCTAAACTCAAAGTATAGCTGTACACCGTAAATGGACAGATAATGGCAATGTGATGTATTTTGTTTAATTGGAACATTTTTTATTCTAAGTATATCATGGTTGGCAGATTTGCTTCTGGATTTTCCACTAAAGCTTGCGCATGTAATTTGTCGATAAGCACTTTTGTTTTTTCCGTTGAATCAATTTTGAATAGGAAAAAAACTTCCTTTTCATTGTCTGTATTTTGCCAAACGTTTTCTAAATACATCCCTTGGGAAGCATGAAATTCCTTGTCTTTTTCTAGGATTTCCCTAATAAATTCAATGGGGACATTGCTGAGTTTTGCTAATAAGTGTGGCATAATTTATTGATTTAGTTTTCGAATCACTTTTGCTGGGTTTCCCACCGCGAGGGTGTTGTCAGGAATATTCTTGGTCACAACAGAACCAGCACCTATAACACATCCTTTTCCAATAGTGATTCCAGGGCAAATCACGGAGTTGCCACCTATCCAGCAATCATCACCAATAGTTACCGGCTTAGATATCTTATGAGTACGTCGCATCATAGCCTCAAGCGGATGCGATGCTGTGTATATTTGGGTGCCCGGCCCGAAAAATACATTTGATCCTATTGTCACCTTGTTTTCGTCTAAAACAACACAATTCACGTTGAAAAACACATTTTCGCCACAGAAAATATTGTAACCGTAATCGCAGAAAAAAGGCGGTTCTATATAAAGGTTATTACCCGCATTGGGAAGTAATTCTCCCAGTATCAAACGAGCGGCTTTTGTCATTCTGTATTCCGTTACATTTAGCCTATGAAGTAAGTTTTTAGCTGTACGACGGTCTTTTTTAAGCTCGACTCCACCCAATAAATAAGGTTCTCCGTCATCAAATTTTTCTTTTTCGGTTTTCATAGGGCAGTAGTATTCAGTCGTGATTTAAAACTTTGTTTTTGCAATTTGGTCGTGCATTTTTGCAATTTGTTGTAAAGCGGCACTACTATACCACGGTGTTAATTCGACTTCAAATATTTTAGCTTTTACCGCAGGGTCGCTTTCTACCAGTTTTTGGGCTTCGTCGACCGTAGTAACATTAAAAATAAAAATCCCGCTGTAATTTCTATCATTTTCCATGAATGGACCAGCAACAACCAGTTTTCCTTCGTCAGCTAATTTATTGATATTGGCCATATGTCCTTCAAATAATTTGGTGCGTTCTTCCTTGCTGGCAGTTGTATTACTTCCTTTTTTGAGGATACAAAACACATATTCCTTCATTCCATATTCATCCGCTCCTAAAGATTTTGCCAGTTCGGCATCGTAAGTTCGATTGGCTTCTTGGGCCATTACTGCAGTTAGGCTTAAGAAGAGGAGCAGCATTATAATAGCGTTTTTCATTTTATATAAATTTGTTACCTACAAACTTACTCATTTTATGGTAAAGTGAAAAAGCTGTTTCACGAGGTTTTTCGATGATTTTAAAAAGTGAGCACAACTCATCCCTGTATTTCAACAACTCAGTAAGGACTTTTTCATATTTGTTTATTTCGAAATGATATTTGTAGCATCAAAAATCGAAAATCATGAAAGCAGCAAGTAGTCCGCTCCCAAAAAAGAATAAACGAAACGTTATGAGATTACTATTCACAAGTTTTGTTTTTTTATTTTCAACGGCCATTTTTTCACAGTCAACTATTTCAGGTAAAGTGGTTGATGAAAAAGGAAAACCAATTGCTGGAGCCAATGTTTTTGTCGAAGGCAGCTATGACGGAGCGACAACTAATGAAACGGGAGATTTTTCATTTGGAACTGAAGCTAAAGGAAATCAGACTTTAGTCGTCAGTTTTTTAATATATGAAACTTTAAAAATGGAGATTGACGTTGCCAGTTTTCAAGGGGAAACAATCAAATTAAAGGACAACATGAATGCTTTGGATACGGTCGTAATTACAGCAGGAACAATGGAGTCGGGTGAAAAAGCTCGGGTTTCGGTTTTGAAGCCCCTGGATATTGTTACTACGGCTGGTTCTGCAGGCAATATCATTGCCGCTTTACAAACCTTACCTGGAACACAAAGTGTAGGCGAGGATGGACGTTTATTCGTACGTGGTGGGGAAGCAAATGAAACCCAAACTTTTGTAGACGGAATTCGCGTAGCACAGCCTTATGGAGCAACGACTAATAATTTACCAACTCGAGGACGTTTTTCCCCATTTTTGTTTAGTGGAATTGCTTTTTCTACGGGAGGTTATTCGGCCGAATACGGTGAAGCCTTGTCCAGCGTTTTACTGTTGAATACTGAAGATAATCCCGATCAAAATAAAACGGATATATCCTTAATGACTGTTGGTTTAGGCCTTGGGAACACACAAAAATGGAAAAAGAGCTCGCTGAGCGTAAATGCTTCATATATCAATTTGGCTCCATATCAAACGGTAATTCCGCAAAATGTCGATTGGAACAGTCCTTATCAATCGTTGTCCGGGGAAACCGTTTACCGTTATAATTTCAACAACGGAATTCTGAAATTGTATGCAGCTTTCGATTCTAGTAAATTTGATATTAATCAAGAAAATATAAACGCTCCGGAGAAAACAAGAGTCGATTTAAACAACAGTAATTTCTATTTGAACACTTCGTACAAAGGGAATTTTGGTGCCAATTGGCAAATCACGACTGGAATGAGTTATGGTTATAGTAAAAATAAAATAGGATTGGACTTGGACCAAGTAGATAATGATGAAAATGCGGCACATTTGAAATTGAAACTAAAGAAAAACGTTTCAAATTATTTTAAATTGACTTTTGGGGGAGATTATTTTATTATTAAATTCGACGAAAGTTTCAAGGGAAATATGGGGACAACAAACACGAATGGGTATAACTCGAACATAGCGGCAGCCTATGCCGAGGGAGATATCTTGTTTTCTAACAAGTTTGCTGCAAAAATTGGTTTGAGGGCTTCAAATAATGAATTGTTAGACGAAACTTCAATTTCTCCCCGAATTTCTATGGCCTACAAAGTGGCCAAAAACAGTCAGTTTTCGCTGGCTTACGGCGATTTTTCACAAACTCCTAATGTCGATTACATTAAGTATTCTAAATACCATCAGTTCGAAAGTGAGAAGGCTTCGCATTATATTTTGAACTTTCAATTTGCGAAAGACGGCAAAACCTTTAGAGCTGAAGCGTACTACAAAGATTACAGCAATCTAGTAAAATACGATACCCAAAATGTATCAAACAATTCCATATTTAATAATAATGGTTCGGCTTACGCCAAAGGCTTAGATTTATTTTGGCGTGATGGTAAATCGATCAAAAACCTGGAGTATTGGATTTCCTATTCCTATATCGATACCGAAAGGGATTATAAGAACTTTCCAACAGCAGCAACTCCAAGTTTTGTGGCGGATCACAGTTTGTCTATTGTAACGAAATATTTCATTACAGATTGGAGGTCGCAAATAGGTTTTACGAATTCTTTTAGTTCAGGACGTCCGTATAATAATCCAAATGAAACGCAATTCATGAACGGAAAAACGAAAGCATACAATAGTTTAAGTTTTAATTGGGCGTATTTAATCAGCCAGCAAAAGATATTGTATTTTTCTGTTTCGAATATTTTGGGAACACAAAATGTTTTTGGATATGACTATGCCAAAAATCCCGATGCTGCCGGATTTTACAACAGAAAAACCATAACGCCGACTGCCGATAGATTCTTTTTTGTGGGCTTCTTTTGGACAATCAGTAAAGGCAAAAAAGACAACCAGTTGAAGAATCTTTAATTAGTCGTAAAGTCAAAACCCTTAAAATCAGGATAAAAGCAACCAAGATTAAGAATTAGTTTTTTCGAAAATTATTGACATTCGACCTTTGACTTACCAACTTTTGACTAAATCAACGATTCATCCATAAAATTCAACAGTTCGGTAGCTTTAAATCTAATAAGAATAAAAACAGCAATACTTTTGAAATATAAATTAACAACAGTTTCAATCATACAATAATAATCAAGCTAAAAACTAGAAATCATGACCAAATTAATCACCGCATTTGCACTATTTGTTATTACTTTATTGTCCGCACAAGGCCAACAGCCAACTGAATCAAAAGCAGTAGGAAAGTTTGAGCAGGGAATGGGAAAAGCCTTTGGACTTTGGGGCGAAGGAAAAAACACCGAAGCTTCAGATTTATTCGAAAGAATTGCAGCAGCCGAAACAGAAAATTGGCTTCCTAATTATTACGTGGCTTTGGTAAATACAACATCTGCTTTTGGAACAAAAGACAAAGAAAAAGTAAATTTGCTGCTTTCGAAAGCACAAACTGCCTTAGATGTTGAAATGATAAAGGATCAAAATAATGCCGAACTTTATGTCATGCAAGCCATGATCAATACTGCTTGGATTGTTTATGACCCAATGACCAACGGACAAAAATTATCGGGTCCAACAATTGAAATTTATAATAAAGCGTTGGCCATTGCCCCGAATAACCCAAGAGTGGTTTTCTCAAAAGCTGAATTTGAAATAGGTGGAGCGAAGTTTTGGGGACAGGATACCAAACCGATGTGTGCTCAAATTAATAAAGCCATCGAACTTTTTGCTACTTTTAAACCCGAAACGGCTTTTTCTCCAAAATGGGGATTGGATAGAGCATTAGAAGCACAGAAAAATTGTAAATAAGAAGTACAAGATAAAAGTTAAAACTTAAAATGAAAAATCAAAAGATAGAAAGATTCTCTGACTTTAAAGAAGGAACAATCCTTTCTCTCAAAATTGCTTTGATATTTACGTTTGTTTTTTCTTTAGTTCAAGGTAGTTTTGATTTGAAAAATGTTCTAATCACTTTTTGTATAAGTTCAATGTATTCTTTTGGAATTGGACTTGGCAACGGAACGATTAATTCTTTATTGGACAGGAAATGGGATTGGTTGGAGCAAACGAATTTAAGGGTGTATTTTGGGATAATTGCAACCGTTTTGTATACGGTGCCAGTTGTTTTAGGAATTGATTACCTAACCTTTGTGGTTTTTCAAAAAATGGATCCTGCTGAATTTTTTAATGAAAGGATGATTTGGGTTCATCTTTTTTACATCATTTTATCTTTAGGGGTTTCCACATTTATGCATGCCAGAAGTTTTATGATTAATTGGAAACGGGCCTCTAATATTGAAGTAATTCAACATAAAATTATCGCGGGAACGGCTTCGGCGAAATTTGAGAGTCTGAAAAATCAAATTGACCCCCATTTTTTGTTCAATAGTTTGAACGTTTTGAGTTCATTAATAGAAGAAAACCCCGAGAATGCCCAACGTTTTACCATCTCGCTATCGAAAATTTACCGCTATGTTTTGGAACAAAAAGACAAAGAGTTGGTTTCTGTTGAAGAAGAACTGGCTTTCGCCAAAACCTATATGAATTTGCTGAAAATGCGTTTTGAAAACAGCCTGTTTTATGAATTGCCCCAAACGGTTTCGAACCCTGAAGCCAAGGTCGTACCGCTGTCGCTGCAACTTCTATTGGAAAATACCGTAAAACACAATGTGGTGAGCGAACAAAGACCATTACGAATTCGGATTTTTATAGAAGGGGATTATTTGGTCATTCAAAATGACTATCAGAAGAAAGAAGTATTGCGCGATAGGCAAGGCGTTGGACTTCAGAATATTATTAATCGTTACGCCATTCTTACTGATAGAGAAGTGAGAATAGAGCAAAATCCAGACACATTTACTGTTTACTTGCCTTTATTGACAAAACAGCTCATGATTAACCAAGCAGCTGTTACAACCAAGGAAAGAGCCTACTATAATGCGAAAAAGAAAGTGGAGGCACTAAAGGGATTCTACGGCAGTCTAATCTCATATTGTATCGTGATTCCAATTTTGATATTCATAAACTTGACCTATATGCCAAAGTTTCATTGGTTTTGGTTTTCTGCTGGAGGCTGGGGATTTGGCTTAATAATGCATGGTTTTAAAGTTTTTGGCTATACATCCAATTGGGAAGAAAGAAAAATTCAGGAAATTTTAGAAAAAGAAAATAATAAACAAACTTGGAAGTAATCGTGAGAAGGTATTATAAAAATTTTTCAGGAAATAGTGCCATAGAAATGGCTCGTTATAGAGTAAACAAGATACGAAGATTCTATCTTCACTTATTCATATATGCAATTGGACTTACGATCTATGTTTTAAAAACATATTATGGAGTTCCGTTCAATTTTCCGCCGATACATTATATCACTTTTATTTTTATGGAATTTTGGACCTTGTTTATCGTCATCAAGGCAATCAGTTTATTTGTAACAGAAATGGTTTTTGGGGACGAATGGGAGCAACGAAAAGTTGAAGCGTTTATGTATAAAGACAAAAAAGCAAACAGGGAATAGTTATGGAAAACGATTATCAAAACCAGGATCGCTACGACAGAGCGAAAAAAAGAGTGGAAGAAATAAAGGGTTTCTACGAGAACCTAACGGCTTATATAGTGGTTAATATGGGTCTATTGGTTATAAACCTGCTTACTTCACCAGATCATTTGTGGTTCTATTGGCCTATGATCGGTTGGGGAATAGGAGTCGCTATCCACGGAATGAAAGTTTATAATTATTTGCCTTTTCTGGGGAAGGACTGGGAAGAACGCAAAATGAAAGAATTTATGGATAAGGAAAACGAGCGAAAAGACCTGTGGAAATAATTATGATTTTAAAATAGGTCAAAACCACGAGTTCGCCTAAAATAACTCAACAACTAGCAAAATGAGAAGAAGAGACAAATGGGATTTTGATGAAAATCAACCCGAAGACAAATATGCATCAGCTCAAAGAAAGGTTAAAAAATTGAAAGGGTTTTACACGCATTTGATTGTTTATTTATGCGTAAATATTTTCATCATTTTTGTAAATATTAGTGATTTATCTCCTGGAGAAAGTTATTTCAAAATGGAGAATTTCTTTACGGCTTTTTTCTGGGGAATTGGCCTTTTGGTTCATGGCTTGAGTGTTTTTGGACATTTATTCTTTTTTGGATCAGAGTGGGAAGAAAAGAAAATCCAGGAGTTCATGGATAAAGATAAACACAGTAAGTGGGAATAAATAGATGTTATTTAGTTTACCTCTGTAGAAATCCGAAAATAAACTGACTAAAAGGGCGCCGTTAGAGAAGTAGTATGCGAATGGCAAAAAAAAATATTTTGACGGCAGCAATTTTAATAGATAGCATTAACCTTATATTTTTAAAACAGTAAATATGACAACCATCATAATCGAAGATGAAAAACCAGCAGCCAGATTATTGCAACGAAAGCTCGCAAAGCTAGATATTCAAGTAGGAGTGATGCTTCATTCCGTAGAAGAAGCTGTAGATTGGTTTTCTAACAATGAGCATCCCGATTTGATTTTTTTGGACATCCAACTATCCGACGGTTTGTCATTTGAAATATTCGAAAAAGTCGAGATTAAAAGTGCAATTATCTTTACCACGGCTTATGACGAATACGCTTTAAGGGCTTTTAAACTGAATAGCATTGATTATCTTTTGAAACCAATTGACGAGGGAGATTTGCAAATTGCCGTTTCAAAATTTAAAGTTCGATTGCCTAAACAAGAAACGATGCAATTGGATTTTGAACAAATAAAGAAAATGCTGATTAATCCATTTGAAAAAAATCATAAAAAACGTTTTACGGTAAAAATAGGCCAACATCTGAAAATCATCTCAACGGATGAGGTTGAATGTTTCTTTAGTGAAAATAAAGGAACCTACATTCATACGTTTGATAATAGGAATTATTTAATCGATACAACGCTGGAAGTTTTGGAGCAAGAATTAGAGGGGAAAGATTTTTTTCGGGTGAGCAGAAAATTCATAATTCAGTTGAAAGCAATCAAGGAAATTGTGCTTTACAGCAACTCTCGACTGAAGTTAGTTTTGCCTACTTTTAAGGATGATGAGGTAATCATAAGCAGGGAGAAAGTGTCCAGTTTTAAAGTCTGGATCGGGTAATTAAGAACGAAAAAAAACTGTTTCAAAGCTGCAATTCAAATGTCTTTAAAAGAAATCATGAACGCAACTTTTGAAACAGTTTTTAATATTTTTTGGATCTTAAAACTATTCAAAAAGAGATTTAATTTCTTTCTCCGTTTTTCCTAATTTTTGTTGCAATTTTCCCCATGTTTCGTCTTCCTTTCCTTCTTCGAATAAAACATCATCATCTGTTAAATCTGCAAACTTTTGTTTAAGTTTACCTTTTAACTCATTGTAATTTCCTTTGATCTCTGTTGAATTTGGCATAATTATATAATTTAAAATTAAAATTTATTCTACTGTAAAGTTGACGAAAAACAGAGGTTAAATTGTTACAGGATTAATGTAAAAAGTTGCTTAATTTTAATGAAGCTCTGGTAATCTAGAGATGTTGATTTCTAATCAAATTAGCAATCTGCTATTTAATGTAAGCGTGAAGTAAGTTTGATTAATAAATTGATGATGAGTCGTATAAAGTGTAACTATAGATTATTTCTATATTGATTTTTAAGCTTTCAAAAAGCGTTTTCTGATTCCTATCAGAATAAAGATAAAGACAGAATAGCAGATAAAAAAAGAAGGAATGTATTCCAGATAATCCAAAGCCAGCATCAACGAAATAAGTAACAATTGGAAACCCAATCCGTACAAAGAAACGAAAGTCATAAACCAGTTTGGGAATGTTTTAACCTTATAGGCATCACGATCCAAGGCGTGAATTATTTTGTCGAAACCGCCATAAACTATCGTGTAAATCAGATGTAATATATCAACCGATTTTTGACTTTCGCCAGGCAATGCTTTAGGGGTTTTATCCTCAAAAATTTTACTCGTCCTGTCGCCTCCGACTGATTTATTTCTTAAAATTACATAGTAATAATTGTATAATGTCCCCTGCAATTGAATGCAAAAAAAGGCAAATAACATGACCCAAAAAGGGCTTTTTGAGACGTAGCAAATGGCTGTTAAAATCACAAAGTTGAGTACAATGTCAAAGACGCTGTCGAGGTATCTGCCCGTGTACGAGGGAGTGTTTTTCACTCTGGCAAGTTCGCCGTCGGCGGCATCAATAATTGATTTCAATATGATGAAACCAGCTGCTAAATAGTAACGGTTTTGCAATATAAAATAGATGGCAACGATCCCGCAAATGCCAAAAAGAATGGTGACGTGAATGGGTGTAAATCGAGTGTTTTTTAGTCGATTGGCAAATAGTTTTCCAGGTGTTCTTCCGTAATCCGATAGATCGAGGAACTTATCCTGAGGAGCAAGTTTAGACATTTTTGTTTATAAACAGAGAAATGTGACAATATAGTCAAACGTAAAATTAGGCAAAAGAAATTTATTTGGACAGACGATGTAAGGTGAATGTCATCGCAGAGAGCAAGAAAAAAGCGTTCACTTGATGAACCAATCCTAACCACAGTGGTACACCATACAATAAGGTAAAAACGCCCAAGACAAACTGAACCAAAACTAAAATCAATAATAAACTGATTCCGTTTGATTGTGTTTTGTCCAAAGTGAATTTTTTACTTTTAAAGAAAAGCAAACCCATCATCGCAACAACTACGTAAGCTAAAGTGCGGTGTACGAATTGCACGCCGCTTTTGCCTTCGGTAAAGCTTAATAGTAAATTTTTTTGCTCCAGGAACACACTGTCGTGAATGAACTGTCCGTCACTCATCATAGGCCAGTGATTGTGTATTAAACCTGCATTCAGGCCGGCAACAAAACCGCCATAAATAATTTGTATGACCAGAAAAACTAATGCGACACGGGCTAGATTTCGCAATGGTAAGATAACTGCAGTTTTGTTTGGATAAATTAAATCCAGAGCTACCCAAAGTGTGTAAGCAAACGTTATGAAGGCGAATGTGAGGTGCAAAGCCAATCTAAAATGACTTACATCAGGATTGTCAATTAATCCACTGCGAACCATGAACCAGCCTAGAAAACCTTGAAAACCGCCCATAAATAACAAAACAGTGCATTTTTTGATCGTTTCAGTCGAAAGACGTTTCTTGAACAAGAAATAGACAAAGGGCACAATAAATGCCAAACCAATAATTCTTCCTATAAAGCGGTGAAACCATTCCCAGAAATAGATGAATTTGTAATCACTTAGCGTAAAATCGTTGTGGATATTTATTTTTTGGTACTCCGGGAATTTTTTATATTCTTCAAATGCCTGTGACCATTTTTCCTCTGTCAATGGTGGAAAAGTATCGGTCACTAAATGCCAGTCGGTCATGGATAAACCGGAATTGGTCAATCGGGTAATTCCCCCGACTACAACCATCATAAACAATAATATGCATCCTGATAACAACCAAATGATAACGTAATTATTCTCTTTTTTCATTTTTTTGAAACTAGTTTTGGCAAAGATATTTTAAAAACAATTAGTCTTTAATTCAACAAGCGTTAATCTTTAATCCCATTTTTGAAGCCTTTTTTAACATGAAGTCATAAGCGGCCTGATACTCATTTGCGATTTCGCCTTCCAATATGGCCTCCTTGATCGCTTCCTTGAGCATCCCTATTTCCTTAGAAGGTTGGAGATTGAAAATCTCCATAATTTCCTCACCGGTTATAGGGGGTTGAAATTTACGAACATGGTCGCGCTCTTCCACTTCCACAATTTTTTTACGGACGATTTCAAAATTGCTATGGTATTTTTTGAACTTGTTCGGGTTTTTGGTCGTGATATCCGCTTCGCATAATGTCATCAAATTTTCCACATCTTCCCCAGCGTCAAAAACCAAACGGCGAACCGCAGAATCCGTCACGGTATCTTGTGACAGTACAATGGGACGTGAACTCATCATGACCATTTTTTGAACAAATTTCATTTTTTGGTTCAAGGGCATGTGCAAACGTTCAAAGATTTTTTTGACCATTTTTCCTCCCAAAAATTCATGCCCGTGAAAAGTCCATCCCTGTTTTTTGTTGAAACGCTTGGTCGGTGCTTTCCCAATGTCATGCAACAAGGCAGCCCAGCGCAACCATACATCATCCGTGTTAGGACAAATGTTGTCAACGACTTCCAGCGTGTGGTAAAAATTATTTTTGTGTGTGTGGCCTTCTATTTCCTCAACCTGATTCAAGGCCGTCAATTCAGGTAGGATGATGTCTAAAAGTCCTGTTTTGAATAGTAACAAAAAACCAATGGAAGGCTTGTCAGTCGAAAGGATTTTATTCAATTCATCCACAATTCGTTCACCTGAAATGATTTTAATACGTTCCGCATTTTTTTCAATTGATTTCAGTGAATTTTCTTCGATTTCAAACCCCAATTGATTCGCAAAACGGGTGCCTCTCAGCATTCGCAACGGATCATCGGAGAAAGTAATATCCGGATCCAGAGGTGTCCTGATTATTTTGTTTTTTAAATCTTCCAGACCGTTGAATGGGTCGGATAGTTGGCCAAAACTTTTGGGGTTTAGAGATAAAGCCAATGCATTGATGGTGAAATCACGTCGGTTCTGATCGTCCTCGAGCGTGCCATTCTCCACAACAGGATTGCGGCTCTCAAAATGATAGGATTCTTTTCGGGCGCCGACAAACTCGATTTCTGTGTCTTCAAAACGTAACATGGCCGTACCATAGGTCTTGAAAACCTGAACTTTTGGTTTGTTTGGAAGTAATTGTGAAACTTTTTGCGCTAATTCGATTCCGCTGCCAACTGCAACAATATCGATGTCTTTTTTGAAATCTCTATTTAAAAGCAAATCCCGCACGAAACCGCCAATGACATAACTTTCTATGTTAAGTTCCTGGGAGGCTTGCGAAATGACTTCAAAAATTTTATTGTTTAAAAACTCTTTGTAAGAAGTTTTAATATTCATTCGTATGTGTTTAAAGTTTAAAGTTTAAGCTTGTAAAGCCTTAGAAACTGAAAACTGTGACTGAAAACTAAATGCTATTTACGAATTACCTTTACCTGAGAATCATTTGTCAATTTGATAATTGTTGATGGTTTTCCTGCAATTTTATCGCGCTGCAAATTTACAACATAGTCCACACCTTTAATAATCTCAGGACTGATTTCTTTGAAACTTTTTGGAGTTGGTTGGCCTGAAATATTTGCGGAGGTTGAAACCAATGGTTTTTTCATCTTTTCCATTAATTTGAAACAGAAAGGTTCTTTTACCATTCTGATTCCTAAGGTATTGTCCGCGGCAATTATATTCGGCGCAACATTTCGGGGTTTATCCAGGATAATAGTCGTGGGGTTTTCGGACAAATCCATAATTTGCCAAGCCACCTCGGGAATCTCCCTAAAGACGTTGTACATCATTTTTTCGCCGTTCATCAAAACGATCATGCTTTGGGTTTCGGCTCTTTTTTTGAGTTTGTAAATTTTAGCGACAGCTTCCGGGTTTGTGGCATCACAACCAATTCCCCAAACGGTGTCTGTGGGATAGAGTATTATTCCTCCTTCTTTTATGACTTCGTAGGCATTTTGAATTTCTTCGGTTATGTTCATAAATTTACAATTTTTTGTTTAGTTTTTAATGATTTCGACAATGGTGCTCCAACCAAAATTAATAAAAATAATGACCAATTTTTAGGTTTTAAAATACTACTAAAAAAGTATTTTATAATGAGGAAAGTCAGTACAACTTTATGTCCGAAAAACCCATAATGTTTTCTTATAATATACAGCAAAGATATTTTTAATTCCTTCTTTATGGCTAAGGACTTTGCAGTGCTCATACCGTGAAAATGAACAAATTCAGCATCAGGAACTAAATAAGCAAATTTAGATTTTTTTGCTAATCGGATGCATAAGTCTGTTTCTTCATAGTATAAAAATATATTGGTGTCAAACCCTCCAACTTCATTGAAATCGGTTGTTCTGGTAAACATAAAACTTCCAGGAATAAAGTTGACCTGAATGGGTTTGGTATATTTTTTTTTTCTATTAGGATACTTTTTAGGATTTATTATTTCTAAAAAACTTCTTCCTATAATTTCTCTGATTGGGGAAGCGAAATGATCAAGTGAAATCATAAAATCGCCATTTTCTTTATAAGCTTGCGCTCCTGCAATTCCTATATTTAAATTGGTATCTAAAGTTTTTTTAAGAATTGATAAACAATCATTTTTGAATAAAGTGTCATTGTTCACAAAAGCCAGATATTTGGAGTTTGCATATTGCGTTCCAAACATATTTCCTGCTCCAAAACCAGAATTTATAGTGTTTCTATGAAATTCAAGATTAGGATAATTAGCTTGGACACAAAATTTTTTCAGGTTTAAATAATCCTCTTCTTGAGAACAATTGTCAGTTATAATAATTTGATAGTGAGTTTCTTTTGAAGTCTTATCAATAATGGAACGAATGCAATTTATACTGTGCTCGCTTGAATTATAATTGATTAAGATTATGGCTATATCAAACATTATAAATATTGATTTATTCCTTTCTCAATAAAAGTTAATTTGTTTTCAGTAGTTAGTCTTTCGATTTCATTATTGATTTCAAGTTGACTTTTGGATTGTTCTTTATGGTAAATATGGTTGGCAATTCCTGCATATTTTAATCTTTTTCCTTTGATGCCAATATTGTGAAGTCTCTGAATCATTTCTGAATCATCAATTCCCCAACCTACTAAATCTTCATTGAAACCATTGACTTTGATAAAATCAGCTCTCCAAAACGACATGTTGCAACCTCTAAGTTTTGAAGAGCGTTTGGTTAGACTTTTTGCAAAATTCATTAAAAATGGAAACCGAATAGTTCTGCCTCTTTTTTTGATTCCTTTAGAAAATAAATTAAAATGGATTATCTTTTTTGAAAATAACTCAGGCAAGAGTGGCTTTTGAATGTTTACTCTTGAACCAAATAAATAATGCCCTTTTTCTGCAAAAGTAAGATGATCTTCTACAAAATGGTTGTTCATAATAATATCTCCGTCAATTTCAACGATGTATTCATAATTAGCCGCCGCAATTGCTTTATTCATGATTCGTGGTTTTCTATTTTTGACATCTTCTTGCCAAATATGAATTAGCGGAACCGGAAATTTTTTTTGGAAATCGGCGATTAATTGTTTTGTGTTTTCTTTAGAACCATCATCGGCAATAATTACTTCATTAGGTAAAATGCTTTGATTCATGATACTTAATAATAATAATTCTAGTGCTTGTGGCCAATTATAGGTAGGAGTAACAAGAGAACATGAAGGAAGTTTTTTCATACACGGTAATTAGTCCCGCAAGTTAAGATTATTTTTTATATTTGTAAAAAATATAGCTGTTTTAGAAGTGTTTTAAAGTAAATAAATAATTTAAAAAATGAAATACTACCAAAATAAGCCGGACGGTTATTATGATAATGTCCGAAAAGAAATGCTGAAATACCTCCCTCCAGATGCAGAAAAAATTATAGATATAGGCTGTGGCAATGGAGCTTTTGCTTCATTGGTTAAACAAAAAAATGATGCCGAAGTTTGGGGGATAGAATTGATGGAGCAAGAAGCAATTTTAGCCGAAACTGTTTTAGACAAAGTTTTTATAGGTAATTGTGAAGTACACCTAGAAGGCCTTCCTGAAAATTATTTTGATGTCATTTATTTTAATGATGTTTTGGAGCATTTGGTAGATCCGTATTCTGTATTAGAGTTGTTGAAATCTAAATTATCGGCTAAAGGAATTATTATAAGTTCAATTCCTAATGTTAGATTTTTTAGAACCTTTTTTAGAGTTTTATTTTCTAAAGATTGGAGATATGAAGAATATGGAGTTATGGATAAAACCCATTTGAGGTTTTTTACAGGTAAGAGTATTAAAAAAATGTATACTGATTTAGGGTATACCATTTTAGTTCATGAAGGAATAAATGTAACAAGATCTATTAAACCAATACTTTATAATATTCCTTTGTTGTTTACTCATATGGACATTAGAAATGTACAATATGCAACTGTTGTAACTTTAAAATAATATAATGCTTAATATTTTTTGTAAAGATGTCGTTTTTAAAAAAGAGGATATTATATCATTTATAAATTCATTTGAGAAGAAAGGTGAATTACTTTATGGAGGAGTTCGTAATGCAATCAAATTATTTGAAATTGACAATAATCTGGTTAATATCAAATCGTTTAAAATTCCTAATCTAATTAATCAGGTTGCTTATAAATATTTCCGAAAGTCTAAAGCAAGGCGTTCTTATGAATATGCCAACAAGTTGTTGGAAAACGGGATTGGAACTCCTCAACCTATTGCTTATGCTGAAAATTTCAAATTACTAGGATTAGAAAAAAGTTTTTACATCAGTGAACATCTTCAGGCGGAACTGACTTTTAGGGAACTAGTGGAGATTCCCAATTATCCTGATCACGAGAATATTCTAAGGCAATTCACCCGTTTTTCTTTTGATTTACATGAAAAGGGGATTGAGTTTATGGACCATTCTCCAGGGAACACACTGATCAAAAAAGTAGCCGAAAATCAGTATGAATTTTTTCTGGTTGATCTAAACAGAATGAATTTTCATGAGTCAATGGATTTTGATATGCGAATGAAAAATTTAAGTAGGCTTACGCCCAAAAAGGAAATGATCGCAATTATGAGTGATGAGTATGCTAAACAGTATTCAAAAAGCAGCTCGCAAATTTTTGATAAAATGTGGGAAGCAACCAGTCAATTTCAAGCTGCTTTTGCCAAAAAGCGCAAAATGAAAAAGAAATTGAAATTTTGGAAAGCTTAATTTTTCGCCTTCATTCTCTTTAATTCCCGAAAACGGACATACACACTTAAGGCGTTTAAATAGCAAACGATAATTCCTTTTTTTCCGTCCAGGATTCCTAATCTTAATATGTATTGATTTATGAACTGGTAGGAGGGGCGAAGGTAAAAATGGAAATAATTGGGATTCGTTCCTTTTGTAAATTCCTCATTGGCTTTCAATTTGCCATAAAGGATCATTTTTTCTTTATAACTGGAATAGTCTTTATAGGAAAAATGGAGTAGTTTGTTCTTTAATTTTCCAATTTCTCCAGTAGTCTGTAACTTCTCATGAACCGTTTTTTGTAATGAATAATGCGCATTTTCCCTTCTGAAAAGGCGGATAATTTTATCGGTTTGCCAGCCGCTATATCTCAATTGCCTGTTGGCGAACATAAATGTGCGATTAAAATAATAGGCGTTAAATCGTGGTTTATTTTGGATAGTCTGAATGATTTCATTTTTTAACGAAGGGCTAAGTCTTTCATCAGCGTCCAAAAACAAAATCCAATTGCCTTTGGCTAAACTAATCGCCTTATTTCTTTGAATAGCATAATTTTCAAATGTATGTTGGGTTACTTTTACATTGTTAAATGTTTTTGCTATTTCAGCGGTTTTGTCAGTGCTAAAAGAGTCGATAACCAGGATTTCATCTGCGAAATCCAAATCTTCCAAAACCTGTTTTATATTGTGCTCCTCATTGTAGGTAATGATTAACGCACTTAGAAGGATGGTTTTTTCGGCAATTGATTCGGTGTTTTTAGCCTTTTCCATTGGAAATGTTTTCAATTAAAAAAGCCTGTAACTTATCTTCAAATAAATTGGGTTCAAATTCTTTATACAATAGAAGCGCATCTTTTTTTAGCTCTTTTACCGTTCGGCTGGATAACAATGCAGGTTTGAAATCATTTAGATGCACCGATTGATTTTTGACTCCATCTTCAAAAGTGGCCCATATTTTCTTTTCGATCCAAGGCGAAAAAACAGTGAATGTTGGTTTGCCTAGTGCTTTGGCCATGTTTATGGCCCCACCATCATTGCCAACAATCAAATCGCACTGGTTCATGATGGCAATAAAGAATCTCAAATCGCTGCCTAACAAATCAAAATATATTTTCTCCTGTGTTGAAGGTTTACAATAATTAAAAACGGTTCTTGCTTCTTCTAGTTGCTTTGGAAAATAATTAAAAAGAATATTCATATCCTTATTATCGGCAATAGTGTCCACTACTTTTGCCATGTATTCCAATGGGTATGTTTTTAGCTTTTCGCTGCCCAATAGGCTGATCATTATGGTTTTCCTGTCTTTCTTTAATTGATGTTTTTCAAAAACAGCAAGGGCATACTGGTTTTCTTTATCGGTAACAAATAGTTTAGGCAGTGGGTCAATTTCGATATCTAAACCAAGGGGCTCCAGTAGCGAAATTCGTCTTTCTATGGCAAGACCTAAATTAGTTTTTGGAAAAGTTTCAAATGGAACGGTGTCAGTGTATAAAAAAGAACGGCCCTTTTTTTTGTAAGATATTTTTCTTTTGGCGCCGCTTAACAAAACAATAAGCCAACTTTCCAGTTTAGAATAGGCATCGATTAATAGGTCATATTTTTTAGATCTTATTTCGAGTGCCAATTTGAGGAATTCCTTTTTGCTGTTTCTGTGTTTTTCCTGGAATAAAACGATGTTATCAATGCTTGTATTTCCTTCCAATACAGGAGTCGTCGATTCGTAGACCAAATAGTCGATTTGGGCATCGGGGTAGGCGCGCCTAAGGTTATTGCATATAATGCTGCTTACCAAGACATCACCAATCATTTTTTGTTGTATTACCAGTATTTTCATAACATAAAAAACCTCCCTGTTTAAGGGAGGAATATACAAAAATATTTTAAAGTAAAATAAATTTAAACAGCCACATCATATTCGCGTAAAGCATTATTCAATGATGTTTTTAAATCAGTAGAAGCTTTTCTTTGACCAATGATTAAAGCACAAGGAACTTGAAATTCACCTGCTGGGAATTTTTTAGTGTAACTTCCAGGAATCACTACGGAACGTGCAGGAACAAATCCCTTAATTTCAACTGGAGATTCACCAGTAACATCAATGATTTTTGTGGACGCCGTCAAACAAACATTGGCGCCAAGCACTGCTTCCTTGCCAACATGAACGCCTTCAACCACGATACAACGGGAACCAATAAAAGCACCGTCTTCAATAATTACCGGAGCCGCTTGCAAAGGCTCAAGAACACCACCAATTCCAACACCACCGCTTAAATGCACATTTTTACCAATTTGAGCACAGCTTCCCACTGTTGCCCACGTGTCCACCATAGTTCCTTCGTCTACATATGCGCCTATGTTTACATAACTTGGCATCAATATAACACCGCTTGAAATGTAAGCTCCGTAACGGGCAACCGCATTAGGAACCACTCGAATTCCTTTTTCGGCGTAGCCTCTTTTCAGCAACATCTTGTCATGATATTCGAAAATTCCGGATTCCCACGTTTCCATTTTTTGAATTGGAAAATACATAACAACTGCTTTCTTTACCCATTCGTTTACTTGCCAAGCATCTCCCTTAGGTTCAGCAACACGTAATTTTCCTGTATCAAGCAACTCTATAACTTCTCTGATAGCATCGGTTGTCGTTTTTTCTTGTAACAGTGCTCTGTTTTCCCAAGCCTGTTCTATTATAGTTTGTAATGGATTCATGTATAATAATTTTTAGACAAATATAATTCGATTTTTTAGAAAAGGGAAGCGTTTATGCAATACTAACATATTTGTTTTTTTTGTGCTAAAAATATCACCGTAGATTTTTGGAATTCTCTATAATCTTAAATTGCTCCCCTAAGTTAATTCTTTGCGTATCTTTGCAAAATAAATAGTAAATCATGCCTCGAATTCTCTCCATAGATTACGGACAAAAACGTACCGGTATTGCCGTGACAGATGAAATGCAAATCATTGCTTCAGGCCTAACCACCGTGCCAAGTGCTACCGCCATTGCTTTTTTGAAAGATTATTTTTCGAAAGAAAAGGTGGAAGCGGTAATTATTGGTGAGCCCAAACAGATGAACGGGCAGCCCTCAGAAAGCGCCTCGATCATTAAAGGATTTGTAACCCATTTTACGAATCACTTCCCGGATATGAAGGTGATTAGAGTCGACGAGCGTTTTACCTCCAAAATGGCTTTTCAATCCATGATCGATAGCGGGCTTAAAAAGAAACAACGTCAAAACAAGGCGCTTATTGATGAAATTTCGGCGACAATAATGCTTCAGGATTATTTGAATCGAAAAATATTTTAGACAGTGATTTTTAACTGGGTAAAAGCATAAAACGTTTTCGTAAAATCTAACTTTTCGGGGCCTATTTATTGTTTTTTTTGTGATTTTATAAAGTATCTTTGCACTTTAAAATTTTTGCTATGCCTGACACAACCATTCGTTCAAATACTGAAGTAGTGCTTATTGGAGCCGGAATCATGAGCGCCACCCTTGGCCTGATCCTAAAAGAGCTGCAGCCCGATTTAAAGATTGAAATTTTCGAGAGATTAGATATCGCAGCCGCCGAAAGTTCCGATGCGTGGAATAATGCAGGAACGGGGCATTCTGCTTTTTGTGAGCTCAATTATACGCCTGAAAGTGCTGATGGTACCATTGATCCCAAAAAGGCAATCAGTATTGCCGAATCATTCGAAGTATCTCGCCAATTTTGGGCGTATTTGGTGGAGCAAAATAAGGTTTCATCCCCTGAAAATTTTATAAAAAGTATTCCTCATATGAGTTTTGTTTGGGGAGAGAAAAATGTGGAATACCTTAAGAAACGATTTGACGCATTGAAGCCGAATCAACTTTTTAAAGATATGGTCTACAGCACTGATTTCTCTCAACTGAAAGAATGGATGCCTTTAGTTATGGAAGGTAGAGACGAGTCTGTAAAAGTGGCGGCTACATCTATGGCTATCGGTACAGATGTGAATTTTGGAGAATTAACGAGAAACATGTTTAAATATTTGACACAATTAGATGGCGTAACCATGCATTTCCATCATGAGGTCAAAAAACTGAAACAAAGAGAAGATAAGACTTGGAGAATAAAAATCACTGATTTGGCTTCAGGCCAAAAAAGAAAAGTATATACTAAATTCGTTTTTATAGGCGCGGGCGGAGGTTCATTGCCATTACTGGAAAAAGCGGATGTTGCTGAGGGAAAGGGATTTGGAGGTTTTCCGGTGAGCGGACAATGGCTTAAGTGCACTAATCCTGAAGTGATTGCAAAACATCAAGCCAAAGTATATGGCAAGGCAAGTGTTGGCGCACCACCAATGTCAGTTCCACACATAGATTCAAGGATGATAAATGGCGAAAAAGCATTGCTGTTTGGTCCATTTGCAGGATTTTCAACCCGATTTTTGAAAAACGGTTCTTATTCAGATTTGCCTTTGTCAATAAAAACAGATAATATAATTCCCATGATTTCTGCCGGGATTAAAAATATATCGCTAACCAAATATTTAATTGAGCAAGTAAGACAATCTCCAAAAGATAGGATCAACGCACTTAGGGAATACGTTCCAAAAGCCAGGTCTAAAGATTGGATAATTGAAAGAGCGGGACAAAGGGTTCAGGTAATCAAAAAAGACGAAAAAGAAGGCGGGATACTGGAATTTGGTACCGAAGTAATCACTACCGCTGACGGTTCATTATCTGTTTTACTTGGTGCCTCACCAGGAGCCTCGACCGCAGTCTCTATTATGATCGATTTAGTGGGTAGATGTTTTAAAGAAAAATTAGCCACACCGGAATGGCAGGGTAAAATTAAAGAAATGATCCCTTCTTATAGCCAAAAGCTAAATGATAATGCCGTACTTTCAGATGAAATAAGAAGACATACGGCAACAGTTTTGAAATTAAAAAATTAAATATTTCCGACATAAATCCCGGTTTGAGACTGGGATTTATGTTTACTATTTCATCAATAGTTTAGTGGTTTTCACAATGTTTTCAGACAGGTTTGTCAACCAAATCAATTGTTCTATCACCAGTTGCGCCTCTTGCATTTTGAGCTGAAAAGCCTCTTCGTCTAAACCTTCCCCTTTCTGCAATTCTCGAGCACGAATATTTTTTAATTCGGTAAATCGCTTGCCTAATTCTTCTGTGTTTTTATCTTGTGGCCCGGTTTCAAGCCCTTTTAAAATCAGTATAGCATTATCTAAATTTTGAATGACATTGTCGACCACAACATTAAACGCTTCAGAAGCTTTAGTTGTTTTGTTGGACTGAATGTAAGTTCCCAGGGAGGCAGCCGATGAAAGTAATGTATGATTAAGCACGGTTAACTTATAAACCTGAGGCAGTTTGTTTTGCTTCGATTTGGGTTCTTGTATCATTCTTTGAAAAGAGGCCATCAAATTACCAATTTCCACGAAGGCCTGTTTTCTGGACAAACGATACGATGTGGAAACCTCTCCTTTTTCATTGTAAAGAATAGATATCTGCTTCAAGTAGTTCCGATTTGCCTCAATCGATTTTTCTAAATAAACGGGAATGTTCAAAAATTCCCAAGAAGGCCAAATGAACTGATTTGCCAAAAACGCTAAGCTGGCGCCAACAAGTGTGTCCAAGACTCGATACTGGATCACATTCTCTATATTAGGAGTCAATATACCGTAGATAAAAATGACAAAAATAGTCACAAAAGTGGCGCCGATTTTATAATTGGAGGGCGTAAAGGAAAAGCCAAAAAGCATGGCAATGATAGCTAAGCCTCCAATGATGGTGGAATCGTGTACTACTGAAAGAATACCAAAAGCAATAAATCCACCCAAAATAGTTCCGAAAATTCTTTGATAGGTACGTTGTTTGGTCAAACCATATCCCTGACGCATAATAACGACAATAGTCAGCACAATCCAATAAGCGTTTTCGAACGGAAACACTTTACCAATAATAAAGCCGATTAAAATCGTAATGGTCATGCGGAGCGAGTGCCTGAAAACAATGGAAGAAAAGCTTAGATTTTCAATCATTGTACTTAAAGGGTAGTATTGCGGGGAAATGAATTTTTCTAAATCCTTATCCCTTTCTTTAAAATCAGCTGTAATTACGGACGAGGTAAAAGCACGCTGCAGAATTTTGATTTTATCGACTTGTTTCTCTGCATAGCGGAACATGGTTTTTAGCATAAAAACCCCTTCAGAGGAACGATTAGTACCCAAGTCCTTTTCATAATCATTAATGGCGGCTTCCAATTCCTGCAAATCGGCATTTAAATTATTTTTCGAACCATATTTGATTCTGTTTTGAATGCTTTTAGACAATCGTTTTAATTCGGCTGCAAGATGATAGGCTAAATTTTGATAGGTGCTTAAAACCCTGGGGTAATTGTCGAATTTCTGATGTAATTTATTGTGATCGAATGAGGTGGAAACGGCCAGTTCCATTATTTCCACTAATGAAATAAAGGTCATTAGCATTTTTCTATTTTGATTGGAGGATCCTGAAACGGTTCGATTTCTGATAAGAATTTCCCTTATGTTTTCATGTATAGTATTCAGTTGTACTTGCAAGTCCAGTTGTTTTTTTGTGATTTCTTTCCTGTCTGAATTGATTTCCCATAAATCTCCTCTTAATTTTAGGTACTTAGCGGTTAACTGGATGCATTCCGCGATTTGTAACTCGACATATCGATGGGGTCTGATATAATAGAAAATAAGTGAAACAAACAGATAAAACAAACCTCCAGAAAGGATTAGTCCGGAATATTGCACGATTTGCCATCCCGTTTGTAAATGGGCAAAAGCCAATGAAATGGAAAGCAGTGCCGAGAATGAAACCATCGTTGCCCGTTGTCCATAAACCGAAATCATCGACAAGAAAAAAATCAATAGTGCCAATATAGGATACAAAACGAAAGGGTACGGGTTGATTATATTGATGACAAGATTGACACCAGAAACGATAAGGACAGCAACCAGTATTCCATAGATTTTGTGTTTTAAGTTACTGGGGATATCGCTGGGGTATGCAAAAAAGGTACCAAGGGCTATCGTAAAACCAATGCGGAAATAGCCCAAATAAGAAAACAACAAAACGGGAGCGACTGCTGCTATAGTTACCTTTAATGCGTTAGTGAAATACGTGCTGTCTGCAAATTGCTTGATCTTAGAAATCATATGGAATGGATTGCAAGCAAAGATAAGAATTGTACTATCCTTACCGCTCAGAAACGGCATTGATTTGAGTTTAAATTATAAAAAAATGCTATTTATCTGTAAGGAATTATTCATTGTCCTATTTTTTACTATTTTTGCAAAATGCACTTGAGGAATGAGAATTCTGAATTTGCTGTTGATAATATTTAATACAAGAATAATGATTTTACCAATTGTAGGATATGGCCATCCCGTTTTGAGAAAGGTTGGGGAGAATATAACTGAAGAGTTCCCAGACTTGAAACAAACTATCGCGGATATGTATGAAACGATGTATAATGCTTATGGAGTAGGTCTTGCCGCTCCGCAAGTAGGAAAGGCTCTACGTTTGTTTGTGATCGACACGACGCCTTTTAGTGATGACGAGGATTTGGATGCCAGTAAGCAACAAGAATTAAAAGGTTTTAAAAGAACTTTTATCAACGCGAAGATGGTAAAGGAAGAGGGTGAGGAATGGTGTTTTAATGAAGGTTGTTTAAGTATTCCTGACGTTCGTGAGGACGTTTACAGAAATCCAAAAATCACCATTGAGTATTGTGAAGAGGATTTTGTAATGAAAACCGAAGTCTTCGAGGGCTTGATAGCTCGAGTGATCCAACATGAGTACGATCACATCGAAGGAATCTTGTTTACCGATAAGATTTCATCACTTAAAAAACGATTGATCCAGAAGAAATTAAAAAACATAACCGAAGGCAAAACATTTCAAGATTATAGAATGCGATTTGTTGCCAAAAAAGGAAGATAAATAGAATCCAGAGGGCTTATCTTGGTATGGTTTTTGGGCTTTAGCAAAAAATATATTACAAATTGAATTCTTAATTATAAGTAAAAAAGCATGAATTTAGAAAAAATATTAGCGATTTCCGGGAAACCGGGTTTATACGTATTAAAAGTACAAACGCGTAGTGGTTTCGTTGCAGAATCATTGGCAGATGGAAAAAAAATCACCGTGAATTTAAAAAGCAATGTGAGTTTGTTGTCTGAGATTTCAGTTTATACCTATGAGGGTGAACAACCATTGGCGGAAATAATGAAAAAAATCGCTGCAAAAGAAAATAATGGTCCAGCAATTTCGCATAAATCAGATAACGCTACATTAGCGGCTTATTTCAAAGAGGTTTTAGCTGATTACGACGAAGAAAGAGTATATCCTTCAGATATCAAGAAAATTTTAAACTGGTACAATATGATCCAGGCGAAGGGTCTTGTTGTTGATGAGGTTGCGGCTGAAACCGTTGAAGCTGAAACTCCCCTTGAAACCGAAGCGGAAGTTGTTGTTGAAAAACCAAAAAAAGCAAAGAAAATTGTAGAGTAACTCATTCTCTCCATTTATAAATAAAATCCTGTAATCTACTTTTTTAGATTGCAGGATTTCTTATTTTTACACAAAACCATTTTCAATGAATACAAGACAGACCCAGCTTAAGGCTTTCGAACGACTACTGGATATTATGGATGATCTTCGGGAGAAGTGTCCTTGGGATAAAAAGCAAACGATACAGACGTTAAGGCATCTCACGATCGAGGAAACCTACGAATTGGGTGACGCCATCTTGGATAATGATTTGAATGAAGTTAAGAAAGAATTAGGTGATTTGTTGTTGCATATCGTTTTTTATTCCAAGATAGGGAGTGAAACGGAAGCCTTTGATATTGCCGATGTATGCAATGAAATTTGCGATAAATTGATACACCGTCATCCGCACATCTATTCAGATACGGTAGTGAAAGACGAAGAGGAAGTCAAGCAGAATTGGGAAAAATTAAAACTCAAGGAAGGTAAGAAATCGGTTCTTGAAGGAGTGCCCAAAAGTTTACCGGCATTGGTGAAAGCCAGCAGGATTCAAGATAAAGTGAAGGGAGTGGGATTTGATTGGGAAGAATCTCACCAAGTTTGGGATAAAGTGCAGGAGGAGTTGGAGGAGTTACAAGTTGAGGTTACCGCCGGTGATCAGGATAAAATCGAAGCTGAGTTTGGGGATGTTCTGTTTTCCATGATTAATTATGCCCGTTTTTTGAATGTAAATCCTGAAGATGCTCTAGAACGAACCAATAAAAAATTCATCAAGCGTTTTCAATATTTAGAGAGTAAAGCAGCTGAACTAGGAAAACCACTAATGGATATGACCCTTGCTGAAATGGATGTTTTTTGGGAGGAAGCAAAGCGACTTCCAAATAAATAGGAATTGGAAAATCTCTGATTTTCAAATACCCCAATTTTGGGAGGAAGCGAAGCGTCTTGCGAACAAATAGGAATTGGAAAATCTCTGAGAATTTTGGGAGGAAGCCAAAAAAATTATAGTAAAATAATTATTCAGCTATTCTTTTTAACTTGCCGATATCTTTTAGAGTAATTTTTTTGCCCGTTAATTCTATCAATCCTAATTTTTTAAAATCAGACAACAAACGAATGCAGCTTTCAGTAGCTGTCCCGATCATGCTTGCCAATTCATCCCTTGAGAGTTGAACTTTTAATGAACCATCCTCATTTACACCAAAACTATCTTGCAAATGAAGTAGTGTTTCCGCTAATCTTTCTTTGACGGATTTTTGGGCCATATCCACCATATGACTGTCGGCCTCTTTCAGATCACCGCAAATGGTTTTCATCACATTCATAGAAAACTGATTGTTTTTGTCAAAGAAGCCCATTACCTCGGTTTTGGGAATGAAACAAACTTCCATGTCTTCTAGAGCGACGGCGCTTAAGTTTACGGGTTCGTCACTTATTAGCGAACGTTGACCTAGCAATTCTCCTTTTGAAACGAGTTTAACGATGTGATCCTTTCCGTTCGGGCTTAATTTCGTGAGTTTGCATACTCCTTTTTTAACGCAGAATATCCCGTTTACATTTTCCCCTTCTTCAAAAATCACTTCCCCTTTTTTAATGGTGTGCGATGTTTTACAATCGGCAAGTTGCAGCAACTCATCTTTGTTGAGCGCTTTTAGGGAACTGAATTCTCTAACGATACATTGTTCACATTTACTCATCTTGAAAGGGTTTGTTTTTGTAAAATTACGCTTTTATATGACATATATCATATTTTAATTAACATTCGTTGAGCACCTTTGTGCCAGGTAAAATGAGCAAAATTATGGACACACAAAATTGTTTCCATTGTGGTTTAGATATAATTAAAGTAGAAGAGATTGTTTTTGACGAAAAGAATTTTTGTTGCAACGGCTGTAAAACCGTTTACGAAATCTTTAGCCTGAATGATATGGCCTGCTATTATGATTTCGAAAAATCCCCTGGAGCGACCCCACAAGACATCAACGGTAAATATGATTTTTTAGATAATGAAAGCATCATTTCAAAACTATTGGAATTTCAAGAAGATACAACTGCTATTGTTTCACTTAACATTCCTCATATTCATTGTAGTTCGTGTATTTGGATTCTGGAAAATTTACAGCGTCTTCAAAAAGGAATCAGCGTTTCTCAGGTAAATTTTCCGGATAAAAAAGTCAGAATAACATACAATCCCGAATTGGTTTCCCTTAAAACGATAGTTTATCGGTTAAGCTCTATTGGATACGAACCTTATATAAGTCTGGAGAATTACGAAACGGGAACGAAGAATATCGATCGAAGTCTGACGTATAAATTAGGCGTGGCTTTCTTTTGTTTTGGAAATATCATGTTGCTTTCCTTTCCTGAATATTTTGAAGTAAATGAATATTGGCTTGACACCTACAAGCCTTTCTTTAGATGGTTGATTTTTGCTATCTCATTGCCGGCCTTCTTTTATTCGGCTAATGGTTACTATGTTTCCGCTTATAAAAGTATCAAATCGGGAATGTTGAATATTGATATTCCAATCGCATTGGGAATTATTGTAATGTTTGTTAGAAGTACGATCGACATCAGTTTTGATTATGGATCGGGATTCTTTGATAGTTTAACGGGTTTGATTTTCTTTATGTTATTGGGCAAAATGTTTCAAATCAAGACCTACAGTTTCTTGAGTTTTGAAAGGGACTTTAAGTCCTATTTCCCTATAGCCATCACCCGAATTAATAGCGATGCCTCGGAAGAGAGCGTTCCCGTTTACGATATCCAAAAAGGAGACCGATTGCTGATCAGGAATCAAGAATTGATACCTGTTGACGGAATCTTAATTAGTGAAAGCGCCTCAATTGATTACAGTTTCGTGACGGGTGAAGCGATTCCTATAACCAAGAATTCGGGAGATAAAATATTTGCAGGAGGAAAACAAATAGGCAGAGTTATCGACATGGAAGTCTTGCATTCCGTTTCACAAAGTTACTTAACGCAGTTATGGAGTAATGATGTTTTCCAAAAAGATGTGGAACAAAAGCACAAAAATATCACCGATACCATCAGCCGTTATTTCACTCCGATTTTATTGTTGATTGCTTTCAGCTCCTTTGGATATTGGATTTTTATTGACACAGTTACCGCGTTCAACGTCTTCACATCGGTGTTAATTGTAGCCTGTCCTTGTGCCTTGGCTTTGACCGCACCATTCACGATGGGTAATGTATTGCGGATTTTGGGAAAACAAAAATTTTACCTAAAAAATGCTTTAGTAATCGAACAATTATCGAAAGTGGACACGATAGTTTTCGATAAAACAGGAACCATCACAACAAATAAGAAATCAAGCATTTCCTATGAAGGAACGACACTTTCTAAGGAGAGTACTGTGCTTGTCAAAAATGTGCTCCGCGCTTCTAATCATCCTTTGAGCAGGATGCTCTATGATTTTTTGCCAGACGGGGACAAAATGAAAATTACCGATTTTGAAGAAATCACGGGCAAAGGGATTCAGGGAACAATCGATGAAAATCATATTAAGATCGGTTCCGCTTTTTTCGTCGGGAAACCGGAAGAAAGCGCCACGATGCAAACATCGGTTCATATTAAGATTGATGGAGTTTATTACGGGAAATATGTATTCAACAATCAATACAGAGAGGGCTTAGACGTTCTTTTTAAGAGTCTGAAAGGAAATTACCAAATCAAAGTATTGTCTGGCGATAATGATGGGGAGAAGACGACTTTGAAGAATATTTTGCCCGAGGGAACCGAATTGGTATTTAATCAAAAACCGGAACAGAAACTCGAGTTTATCAAGAAACTGCAGGAAGAAGGAAAGAACGTAATGATGGTGGGGGATGGTCTGAATGATGCGGGCGCATTGGCGCAAAGCAATATCGGAATTTCAATTTCGGAAAACGTAAATGTTTTCTCGCCTGCCTGTGACGCCATTCTACAAGCCAACGAATTCCAAAAGCTGCATTATTTTTTAAAGCTTTCGAAAAAAGCGATGACAACCATTAAGATGAGTTTTGCGTTGTCGTTGCTATACAATGTGGTTGGATTGTCATTCGCGATAACGGGGAATTTAAGGCCATTGGTTGCAGCGATAATCATGCCTCTAAGCACCATTACTATTGTGAGCTTTGTGACTGTAATGAGTAATTACTATGCAAAAAGGCTGAGGTAAAATTTATAAAAAATTTAACAAATAAAAGGAAGTATGATAAATGTCATATTTTTCGGAAAAGATGCAAGTTAACTTTGCGTACACAAAATAGAGGTATGAGTGTCATTTATTTATTAATCTCCATCAGTATATTCGTAGCTGTTGCCTTTTTTATCGCTTTTATAGTAGCGGTAAGAAGCGGCCAATATGACGACGATTATACCCCATCCGTCAGAATGCTTTTTGATGACGAGATCAAGCCCCAAAAAGAAATACAAACAGAAGAAAAACAAAATTAATTATGGAAATGCAGCAGTTTTACTATGACAACAAAATTGTTAAGAAGTTCATTTACGCGACCATTGTTTTTGGAGTGGTCGGAATGGCTGTCGGACTTTTATTGGCGACATTATTTTTATTCCCCAACCTTACTGACGGAATTTCGTGGTTGAGTTTTGGTAGGTTAAGACCATTGCATACCAATGCGGTTATTTTTGCCTTCGTAGGAAACGCAATGTTTGCAGGTATTTATTATTCGTTGCAACGACTGCTGAAAGCGAGAATGTACAGTGATTTTTTAAGTAACCTTAATTTTTGGGGTTGGCAATTAATTATTGTTGCCGCAGCCATTTCCTTGCCGCTAGGATATTCCTCTTCAAAAGAATATGCCGAACTGGAATGGCCCATAGATATCGCAATTGCATTGATTTGGGTTGTATTTGGGATTAATATGATAGGTACAATACTAAAAAGAAGAGAACGTCATTTATATGTGGCGATTTGGTTTTACTTGGCCACTTTTGTGACGGTAGCCGTTTTACATATTTTTAATAGTCTGGCATTGCCTGTTTCTGCAATGAAAAGCTACTCTGTTTATGCAGGTGTTCAAGATGCCCTAGTACAGTGGTGGTATGGACATAATGCGGTGGCTTTTTTCTTGACCACGCCGTTTTTAGGATTGATGTATTATTTTGTGCCAAAAGCGGCAAACCGTCCGGTATATTCTTATCGATTGTCAATCGTTCACTTTTGGTCACTGATATTTTTATATATATGGGCAGGTCCTCATCACCTCTTGTATTCTGCATTGCCTAACTGGGCTCAGAATTTAGGTGTTGCATTTTCAATCATGTTGTTGGCTCCATCGTGGGGAGGTATGATTAACGGACTATTGACATTGCGTGGTGCTTGGGATAAAGTGCGCGTTGACCCTGTTTTGAAATTTTTCGTAGTGGCGATTACAGGATATGGTATGGCTACTTTTGAAGGGCCTATGTTATCTCTTAAAAACGTAAATGCCATTGCGCATTTCACGGATTGGATCATAGCGCACGTTCACGTGGGAGCATTAGCTTGGAATGGGTTTATGGCGTTCGGGATGATCTATTGGTTGGTTCCAAGAATGTCAAAAGGGCCTTTGTTTTCAGCCAAACTGGCCAATTTCCATTTTTGGATTGGGACACTGGGAATTATACTTTATACATTACCTATGTATGTGGCGGGCTTTTTACAAGCCTCAATGTGGAAACAATTTAATCCGGACGGAACTTTAACCTACGGTAACTTCCTTGAAACCGTGACGCAAATTATGCCAATGTATTGGATGCGTGCTGCGGGAGGTACCTTATATATTATCGGAATGTTTGTTTTGGTTTATAACATCACTAAAACAATCAGAGCAAATGCATCCATTGAAGATGAATTAGCAGAAGCACCTGAATTACAAAAAATCAGCAGCGGTAGAACTAAAGGAGAAAAGTTTCACCCTTGGTTAGAGAGAAAACCGATTCAGCTGACAATTCTGGCAACTGTAGCGATATTAATTGGTGGAGTTATTCAAATTGTTCCAACAATAATGGTGAAATCTAATATTCCAACCATTGCCAGCGTAAAACCATATTCGCCTTTGGAATTGGAAGGTCGCGATTTATACATCCGTGAAGGTTGTGTGGGTTGTCACTCACAAATGGTACGTCCTTTCAGAAGTGAGGTGGAACGTTACGGACCACAATCTAAAGCGGGAGAATTTGTTTACGATCATCCATTTCTTTGGGGATCAAAACGTACAGGACCGGATTTGTTGAGAGTGGGAGGTAAGTACAATGACAATTGGCATTTCAATCATATGTGGAGTCCTCAAAGTACGTCTTCAGGTTCTATAATGCCCGGTTACAAATGGTTGTTTGACAATAGCGCTTTGGATATTTCGGATATTGAAGGTAAAATGAAAGTGATGCAAACATTGGGCGTTCCTTATACTGACGCAGAGGTTGCAAATGCTAAAAATGCAATTAAAGAACAATCTCAAAAAATTGAAGATAATCTGCATGCTGATCCTGACTTCGTGAAAAGTTATGAAAACAGCAAGAAAAAGGCTCAGGCCAAAGGGGAGAAATTCGTACCAATGCATCAGAGAGAGATTGTAGCTCTAATCGCTTATATACAAAGGTTAGGAACCGATATTAAGGTAAAAGAAACTAAGTAAAAAATTATAGTCATGTTCGAACAAATAAAACACAACATGGAAACTATCGCGGGAGTTGCGATTTATCCAATACTATCGTTATTGATTTTCTTTTTCTTCTTCGTAGGCCTTGGAATATGGGTTGCATTTTATAAAAAAGAGAAGATCAAGGAATTGAGTCAAATTCCTTTTAACGATAATAATATATAATTTCAAAATATTTAAAATGAAAAAATTAATTCCAGCCTACGTTAGAGTACCGGCAATTTTCTTCATCATTTTTGGTGCAATGGAATATTTTATTGATTCGGGTGATCGTGCCGCATTTATAAAATACCCTATGGTTTTGTTGTTTTTGTTCTTTTTTCTTTTTCTTTTGATAGCGATAGAAATCACAATAAAAGCGATTGACAGCATCACCTTTCAAATGCTGACCAAGGAGCAAAAGCTAAAATTAGAAGAAGAAAGTAATGTGAGTTTCAAGGATAGCGAATGGTATCAAACGCTAATGCAAAAGTTGACCAAGACGGAGCCTATTGAAAACGAAGGGAACCTTTTGCTAAATCATGACTATGACGGTATCAGGGAACTGGACAACAATTTGCCGCCATGGTGGGTCTATTTATTCTACGGCTGTATCGTTTTCGCTCTAGTATATATGGTTCGTTTTGAGATTATGGGAGGCGATGACCAGGAAATGGAGCTGAAAAAAGAATTGGCTCAAGCCAAAATTGATGTTGCCGAGTATATGAAAACGGCTCCGGATTTAATGGACGAAAAAACGGTAACCTTACTTACGGAACCAGTAGACTTAGAGACCGGAAAAGCAATTTACACAACTAATTGTGCGGCATGCCATAGAGCAGACGCCGGAGGGCAAATTGGACCAAACTTAACGGATGAGAATTGGATTCTAGGTGGTGGAATAAAAGATATATTTCATACGATTACTAATGGTGGCCGTGACGGAAAAGGAATGATTGCCTGGAAAGGAACACTTAAGCCTAAAGAAATACAGGCAGTGGCAAGTTATATTTTGTCTCTGAAAGGCAGTAACCCAGTCGATCCAAAAGCACCCGATGGTGAGGTTTGGGTTGATGATGCAGCCGTAGCGGTTACAGCAAAATAATCATGGAATGAATTTAACATATAAGCCACATACGTTTTTATGCCCAGGTCTGCCTGTCAGTAAATTAGTAACACGGTTAAGTATTGTTTTATTGCTTTGCCAATATTATATGTTCTTATTGGTCTTATTTGGTTTAGAAAACAAACTCTTATATGACTTATAAGTTTTAAATTAATACAAAACATAATGTCAAAATTACCGGACGAAGCATTTAGAGACACCATTGGTACAATCGACGGGGAAGGAAATAGAAAATTTATCTTTCCTAAGAAACCTTCAGGTAAATTCTACGATTATAGAAAGTGGGTCAGTTACTTTTTGTTGATCATTTTGATTGCAAATCCATTCATAAAGATTAACGGCAATCAGTTCATGATGTTCAATATCCTGGAACGCCGATTTAATATTTTTGGATTTCCTTTTTGGCCGCAAGACTTTTACCTGTTTGTATTGTTTATGCTAGTTGGAGTTGTCTTTGTCATATTGTTTACGGTGATTTTTGGGAGGATATTTTGCGGCTGGATTTGTCCGCAAACCATTTTTTTAGAAATGGTTTTTCGCAGAATAGAGTATTGGATAGAAGGAGACAGAGGCGCACAAATCAGGTTGTCAAAACAAGAATGGAATGCCGAGAAAATAAGAAAGAAAGGGATTAAATGGTTTATTTTTCTAATCATTTCTTTCGGTATAGCGAACGTCTTTCTTGCTTATCTCATCGGTAGCGATAAGTTGATACAGATGATTGAAGAGGGACCTGCAAACCACCTGAGCACGTTGATTGCCTTGTCTATTTTCACGGGAGTTTTCTATTTTGTATTTGTTTGGTTTAGAGAGCAGGTTTGTATTATCGCCTGCCCTTACGGAAGACTGCAAGGTGTTCTTTTGGACAACAAATCAATCAATGTCGCTTATGATTTTGTTCGTGGCGAAAAGGAAACGGGCAGAGCTAAGTTTAATAAGCAGGAGGATAGGGAAACCACCGGAAAGGGAGACTGCATCGACTGTAAACAATGTGTGAATGTCTGTCCAACAGGAATTGATATCCGTAACGGTACTCAAATGGAGTGCGTCAATTGCACCGCATGTATTGATGAATGCGATGTTATAATGGAGAACGTAGGTTTGCCGAAAGGTTTAATCCGCTATGCATCTGAAGATGAGATAGAGCAAAAACTTCCTTTCAAATTCACTCCGAGAATGAAAGGCTATACTTCGATATTGGTAATTTTAGTCGGAATTTTGATTGGATTGCTGTTTTTGAGAACGGAAGTCGAAGCTACAATTTTAAGATTGCCCGGACAGTTGTTCCAGCATAAAGGGGATAACATAAGTAATGTGTTTACCTACAAGATTATAAATAAGACCAACAATGATTTTAATGATATTCATTTCAAACTCGAGGGAATAAAAGGGACTTTGAATGTAGTTGGAAAACAGCGTTTTAAAGTAAAAAAACAAGGAATGAATGAAGGGACACTATTTGTTGAAATCAATCAATTTTTGTTGGAAAGTGATAAAACAAAATTAAAAATCGAAGTGTACGACGGGGACAAAAAAATTGAGACCAGTACGACGAGTTTTTTAAGTCCGCGTAGTTTTGATTAGCATAATAATCCATTGAAGGTGTAACTTCAAAATTTAAAATATAGATATGAAAATTAGTTGGGGAACCGGAATCGTCATAGCAATTGCATTATTTATGAGTTTCATTTTGTATTTCGTTGTCAAAGTGCAAATGAATTCAAAATATGACAACGAATTAGTGGTGGAGGAATATTACAAGCATGACGCTCGTTTTGGCGAGGAAATGCAAAGGGTTCAAAACGCTGCGGATTTAGATCAAAAACCAATTATAATACAGACTGCTGCCGGAATTACAATTGTTTTTCCTGCTGTGTTTACGCCAAATAAAATAAAAGGAATGGTGTCCCTTTACAGACCGTCTAACAAAAAATTGGACTTCGAAATTCCTATTTCGATATCTAATCCATCTTTGCTCATACCTAAATCAGATTTGGTAGGCGGTCGCTGGGACATTAATATGGAGTGGCAATACGATGGTAAGCAATATTTGACCAAGGACACTTTTTATATTAAATAATACTCAAACGATAGTGTCAATAGTGGTAAAGAACACTTTATGAACTTCGACTTTCAGATTTTAAAAAATGTTATATACAGCGTTTATTTTCGGTTTAATAAGCAGTTTTCATTGCATAGGAATGTGTGGTCCAATCGCCATGATGTTACCCGTGGACAGACATAACCCCGCGAAAAAAGCAAGCCAAATTTTAACGTACCACCTAGGAAGGTTAACTGCATATGGAACCATCGGTCTCATTTTTGGGTTAGTTGGTAAAGGTTTTTTTATGGCCGGAATACAGCAAAATCTATCCATATTTATTGGCGTGGCAATTATTGCCGTTATCTTGATTCCCGAGAAAATATTTTCAAAATACAATTTTTCAAAACCGATATTTAAATTGATTTCCAAAATCAAATCGACATTAGGAAGTCAGTTTAGGAATAAAAGTTATAAATCATTGTTTACCATAGGTTTACTCAATGGGATTTTGCCATGTGGGATGGTTTATGTAGCTTTGTTTGGAGCGATTGCCATGCAAAGCGAAAGTCTGGGAGTATTGTATATGGTTTTATTCGGATTGGGAACCGTTCCAATGATGAGCAGCGTGATTTATATCAATTCTTTTTTGACTGTTCCCATTCGAAATAGGATTCAAAAGATTATTCCTTATGTAGCCATTTTGATCGGAATACTATTTATATTAAGAGGGTTGGGCTTGGGAATTCCATATGTTTCACCATCCAATATGAGTTTGTTTGTACAGGAGAATCCAAATTGCCATTAATTGTCATTATTTTTAATATAAAATCAATCAACATGGAAAGACACGATTTAATACACGAGTTTCCTGAATACGAGGAAAAAATTCATAAATTGAAAGTTGAGGATCCCTATTTTAGAAAACTCTTTGACGAATATCACGAACTGGAACACGAAATTCATCGCATAAATAGCGGTATTGAGGTAGTAACCGATGAACATGCCCACGAATTGAAAGCAAAATTGCTGTTTATGAAAGATGAATTATACAGTATCTTATCGAAGAATCAATAAACAGCAGCAGTACTAATTGAACTTTATATTTTTAGTTTTAAAAAAAATTACCGCAAATTCACAAATGATTACACAATGCAAGTGTCGATAATTTGTGAATTTGCGGTTTAGTGTTTTTTGTGAATCTATTGATTTCTAATCATAAATTATTAAGCTATATGGTCATCGAAAACAATTCAGTTTCTGGCGCTTTACGTCTTAAATGCAAGTCAAATGCCATACAAATGTTGCGAATGTATGGTTTTCCATTTCCTGTGACCTGAATGAAACTTTCGCCAATCAGAAGCAGACCGTCTTTTTGCATTTCTTGCAACTGAATTAATACTTCGGGAATTTCGTCAAAATAATCGCATTCATTTTCCCATGAAGTCTCAAACCGGCACATTAAATTCAGGATGTGTTTTCTAATGATCAGATCTTCATTATTTAGCAAGTGCCCCCTAAAAATGGGTAATTTATCCCATTGCAGTATTTGATAATAGTCTTCTAATTTTTTTTCGTTTTGCGCAAAACTGTACCAGCTGTCGCTAATGGAGGAAACCCCCAAGCCGATCATCAATTGGGTTTTTGATGAACTATACCCCATAAAATTACGGTGCAATTGGCCATTTTTGAAGGCCTCAAAAAGACTGTCGGTTTCTAATGCAAAATGATCCATTCCCACTTCATGATAGCCATTTTCAAGTAATAGTTCCTTTCCTGTTTGGTATAACATCCTTTTTTCCTGGTCTTTTGGCAGGTCTTCGTCCTTGAAACCACGTTGACCATTTCCTTTAATCCATGGAACATGAGCATAACTGTAAAACGCCAATCGATCGGGTTGCAATGATTTCGTTTTTTCTACGGTATCAATAACGTCCGCTAATTGTTGAAATGGTAGACCAAAAATAATATCGTGCCCAATAGATGTGTAGCCAATTTCTCTGGCCCAAAATGTCACCTTTGCCACATTATGAAAAGGTTGTTCCCGATGGATTGCTTTTTGCACTTTTTCTGAATAATCCTGTACGCCAAAACTGACCCTTCTGAAACCTAAATCATACAATTTTCTTAAATGCTCGTGTGTCGTATTATTGGGATGACCTTCGAAGCTGAATTCATAATCTTTGGCTTTGGTGGCATGACAAAAGATCCCGTTGATTAAATCCTCCAAATTTTTTGGAGAAAAAAAAGTGGGGGTTCCTCCACCCAGATGAATTTCTTTTATTTGTGGTTTTTCGCCTAGAATTTTACAATATAGAATCCATTCTTTTAAGACGGCTTCAATATAAGGGTTTTCTACGCCGTGGTTTTTCGTGATGCGTTTGTTGCAACCGCAAAAAGTGCACATGCTTTCACAAAAAGGCAGGTGTATGTATAGGCTGATTCCTTCCTTTGAATTGCTTTCCGCAAAGGTTTTTTTTAAGGTGTCTATCCAATTTTGATATAAAAAATCAGCTTCATTCCAGTAAGGAACAGTTGGATAGCTGGTATATCTAGGCCCAGGAACATTGTATTTTTGAATCAACGAATTTTTCATGACATATGATTTTCATTACTCAAAAGTAGTTGTATTGATGAAAACTTAAAATGATAATTATCATACTCTTATGTTTTTCTGCATAAAAAAGCCTCATTCCAGAAATGGAATGAGGCTTGTGATTTGTCAGTTAATTTTTTTATTCTTATTTCAGGTTCCTTAGCTGTTTTAGTTTTTCTTGCCAAGTTTCAAGGCTTTCTTTATGAATAGCAATGTTTTTTCTAACCTCTAAAACAATTGAATTTTCTTTTTTTGCATTACGGGTATTGGTGAAAAACTGAATATTGTTTTCCAATTGAATAATTTCGTTTCGAACCTCTTCAATTTTGCGCATGATAAAAATCTTTTCATTTTCCAATTTTCTGGAGTCATTGTTTTCGGACAGACTATCCATTCTATTGGCAAATCGGATCATATCGGTATCTTTTTTGCTCAAACTCAATTTGTCAAAAAGGGCATCAAGAATTTTATTGAACTTCCCTTCGATATGTCTTCTTGGAAAAGGAACTTTTCCAAAGTTTTTCCAAGTTTCGATATGCAGTTTTATGGCATCCAAGTCTGTTTTGTGGTCCCCTGTCAATTCGTATGCACGCAAGGTTTCAAGGTATAATTTCTTGTTGTCAAAGGCTGCAATTTCCTCTGCACTGTCCTCGTCTTTATGCTCTTTTAGTTTGTCGAAATAATGATTACAAGCATCTTTGAATTCTTTCCAGATTTTGTCCGAGTATTTTCTTGGAACGTGACCTATCTGTTTCCATTCGTCCTGGATTCGCTTCATGATAGGAGTGGTCACGGCAAAATCAGTGCTTTCCTGTAGTTCTTGAGCTTTCGCAACAAGGGCATTTTTCTTGCTTAGATTTTCGTTTTGCTCCTTTTTGATGTCTTTATAGAAAGAATTTTTAAATGAATTAAAATTCCTAACCGCCAATTTAAAAGCCGCCCAAGTTTGCTCGTTTACTTCTGAAGGTACTTTACCCGCAGAGAAGAACGCGGTTCGGAGTGTTTCCACTTTTTCGATTTGTTGAAGCCATTGGGAATGGGCATTTACTTTTACAGTTGCCAAAACTTCGATATCGGCAATAATCCCCTTTTTAGTTTCTAAGTTTTCAAGTTCGGTACCTCTTAGTTTCTCAAACAAAACTTCGCGTTTGTCGTGCATTTGTTTTGTTAATTCACTGAATTGATTCCAGATCAGGTCACGATTTTCTCTAGAAACAGGTCCGATGTCTTCTTTCCAGATTCTATGCAAGTCTTGGAGTTCACGGAAAGCCTTATTTACGTCAGCCTCGTTAATCAATTCTTGAACACGGGCGACAATTTTTTGCTTTTGCTCCAGATTGTGTTTGAAGTCCAAGTCTCTCGCTTCCCTGTCAAGGTGCAAATAATCGTAGAAGTTCTCTACATGGAAATGATAATTGTTCCAAACATGATTGTATTTGTCTTTTGGGATTGGTCCCGCATTTTTCCATCTTTCTCTTAACTCATTAAAATGTTTTAAGGTGTCCTTAATGTTTTCCTGCGGATTGATCAGCTCTTTCAATTCCTCAACAATTGCTAATCGGTTTTCTAAATTCGTTTTCAAGTTAGTTTGTAAACTCTTGAAATGGGTATTTCTATTATCTCTAAAGTGAGAGTAAATTTGGTCAAATTTTGTTTTCAAAGGGGAGTGATATTGAAAATCTTCCGTTGTGTCGGGATTTTCAGTATGGTATTCCTCTTTTTTTTCTTCGATAAAGTGATTGTATTTTGCTAAAAACGCTTTTTTGATTTCCTCGACATGTTCTTTGATAGACATTACTTTTTCTGTGGAAACTAAAGTGTCCAGCTCGTCCACAAGTGCTTCCATTGATAAGGTGTCGTAATCTTGCATCGGAATTTGATGACGCTCTTTCAAGGTTTCGTCTTCACTTTCTTCGGCATTGGAATCATTAATTGAGTTTAATGCTTTTTGATTTTGATTTTCAATTAGCGGAGTTGTGTCAGCGACTTTCTCTTCTGTCGTAACGGCGGCAATATCTGCTTCGGAATCAGTTATTTCTGGCTCTGAAGTCTCAGTAACTGGCGTCGTTTCTACAATTGTTGAATCGTCTTGAATTGATTCGATTGAATCAGTCGTTAAATTTCCATCTGCTTGTTGCAGGTTATCATTCTTTTCTTCTAACATTATTTAAATGTTTAAGGTTTCTACTTTGATCGAATCCGAAAGATAGTGAAGCAGTATGAAATTACAAAATAAAACGATTGTTTATGGCCGATTTATGTTAAAAATATGTTTTTTTTGAAGCAATTTCCTGCTATTCGCTATATCTTTTATGTCTATAAAGTCTAGACATAAAAGGATGCCGCTACTATCAGGGCTAAAACAAGTGGCTTTCAATTATAAGAATTTTAAGTAAGATTTATCGTTTATATTGCTGTAAATAAGGAAGTTGAAATTTGATGTAAGTTAGATTTTGTTAAAATTTATCGCGGAATTATCTTTTTTTATAAAGTGTGATTGCCCAATTTCCTGAAACAAAAGGACAAAGCTTCCAACTTTAAAAAGGCTGGAAGCTTTGATTTATTATAACTTTTATTTTTTCTATTTATTCCATATTTCCCATGCTTTCTCCGCTTGGAAAATAAGCATATCCAAACCATTTTTGATTTGGGCTCCTTTTTCTTTGGCTTTCTTCAAAAACTGCGTTTCTGCGGGATTGTAAATCAAGTCAAAAGCAATATGCTGGTCCGTAAAATATTCGTAGGGCAGCAATGGAAATGCATCAACGTTTGGGCTTGTCCCTACAGGAGAGGAGTTGATTATTATTTGGTAATTGGCAAAAGTCGTCGCGTTAATTTGACTGTAATCTATCGCGTTTTCCTTGGCTTCTCTCGAAACGAAAGTGTACAATATACCAAGTTCCTCTAGTGCAAAAGCGACTCCTTTAGAAGCACCTCCCGTTCCCAGAACCAACGCTTTTTTGTGCTGAACTTGTAACATGGGTTCTAATGCTTTTTTAAATCCGTAGTAATCCGTGTTGTAGCCTTTCAGTTTTCCTTTTTTGGTAACTTTAATGGTGTTAACCGCGCCAATTTTTGCCGCTTTTTTCGACAGCCTGTCCAAAAATGGAATTACCGCTTCTTTATAAGGAATCGTAACGTTAAGCCCTTTGAGGTCAGGGCTTTTTTTTATGATTTGGTTGAATTCCGTTATTTCTTGGATGTCGAAATTGTCATAGCTACAGTCATCTAGGTTTTCATTACTGAATTTATCGGTAAAATATCCTTTCGAGAATGAATAGCTGATATTCCTGCCCAATAAACCGTAGCTTTTTTTTACGATTTCAGTCATTACAATTTCTTGTGTTTTGCTATGTAGTTTTGCACCATCTTTTTCGCCCAAACAACAGGAAACATATCCTCGATAAGAATATAATTGTCAAAATTTAAACGCATGGCATTGCTCAAATGAAATTTTGCTTTGGTGTTGTCTTGAATCATAAAATATAATCCTGCCAAACGATACTCCACCTCGTTTTCTTCTGGGAAATACTCTGAGGCCTGCAACAAAGTTTGTATGGCGCTTTCGAACTCTCCTAAAAACTGTAGGATGTCTACCCAGAATAACCAAGTGTCCAATCCATGGTCGCCAAATTCCACCGCTTTTCTGTAACCGAATTCGGCTTCTTCAAAGAAGTTCATTTGTTTGTTTATGCTGGCATAACGTTTCCAGTACAAACGGTTTTGATTGTCTATCGCCAACGCCTTGTTCACATAAAACAATGCTTTCTGGAAGTTTTTTTGACGCACATAAAAATCGGTAATGGCAATCCAACCTTTATCTAAAAGTGGGTCTTCATGCACGGTATCGTTATAATATTTTAGCGCCAGAACTTTATTTCCAAGCTTTTCGTAGCATTTACCTATTCGAAGTAAAGCGTAGCTTGTTGCATCGTCTAGTTCGATGGTTCTCTTGTAGCTTTCAATCGCTTCCTCGTACTTATTCAATCTTTCAAACGCTTTGGCTCTTTCCATAAAAGCACCAAGGAATTCATCGTCGATCAGGGTGGCGTAATCAAAGGCACGGATGGCATTCTCATAATCTTTTACCCCATAGTACAAGCGACCCATTTGGTGCCAAGCGATTTCGCTGTACGGGTTTTTGTCGATGTATTTGTTCAAATAGGCGATTGCATCCAAATTTTGATCTAAAAATTCGAAACAATACACCACATTGTATAGTGCGGACTGGTCGTCATAATCTTCTTCCAAGCATTTGATAAAACTCTCTTTTGCCATTTCCAGATTATCCATAAAGAGATATTCCATACCAATTAAATTATACACATCGGCATAGTCATCGGTATATTCCAAAGCGGTTTTCAGAAGCTCAACTGACTTCTCGTGCTGGTCTCTTTTAGAATAGATATTTGCTTTTTGAATGAAAATTTCCTCATTCGTTGGTTCTATCGCATACAGCTCGTTGAGTAATTTCTCAGCTATATCCAATTTGTCGTCATAAACAAGCATTTCAACCTGAACCAGCTTCAAACCTGTTGATTTAGGGTGCTGATCCAAAGCTAGTTTGAGTGCTTTTTTTGCCAAAGCGGCCTTACCCATGTCGAGATAATGAAGAATAATTTCTTCAAATTCTTCGGAATCAAAAAAGAGAACTTTGTTGGTTTTCAACATAGACTCAAATTTTGAAAGAGATAAGTTATAGTCTTCTTCTTCGTTGCTTAATTGCATACTTTTTTGTTTTGAATTTGGCCTATTTAAAATTAGGCAACCTTACTGTTGTTGTGGAGAAAAATTAGAATTGTTGTGAACAATTTAATTAACAAAAAGGGAGTATTGTTTTATAGCAGTTATTTAAAGCCAATCAGTTTTCAATCGACATTAGGATTTCATCCATTACTTCCAACATTATCGCGCAACCTTCGCGTATTTCCTCTTCAGAAATCGTAAGCGGTGGCGTAATTCTTATCGCACATCCTTCAAAAAGTAACCAAAATAAAATGAGCCCTTTGTCTTGACATTTCAATATCACTTCATTCGTTATTGCTGCGCTTTTTGTCATCGCTGCCAGCATTAACCCTTTTCCACGAATTTCTTGTATCAAAGGGTGTACCAAAAGCGATTTAATTAGTATTTCTTTTTTCAAAGCGCTGGACATCAGGTCTGTTTCGGTAATTTCCTGCAAAGTAGCCAAACATGCTGCCGCAATGACAGGATGGCCGCCGAAAGTAGTGATATGCCCCAATTTGGGGTTGTCGCTCAACAAATCCATCATGGCTGATGAAGCCGTAAAAGCGCCAACTGGCATGCCGCTTCCCATTCCTTTTCCCATCACCAACACGTCAGGCACTACATCATAATTTTGGAAACCAAAGAGTTTTCCCGTGCGTCCAAAACCAGGTTGAATTTCATCCAGAATCATTAAGGCGCCAACTTCAGTGCAGCGTGCGCGAACTTTTTGGAGGAAATCGTTTTGCGGCTGTATAAATCCGGCCCCTCCTTGAATAGTTTCCAATACGATACCCGCCGTTTTGGTTGTTATTTTATCCAAGTCGGCCTCATTATTGAAAGTGATAAATTCCACGTCAGGGATAAGTGGACGGAAAGCTTGTTTGCGTTCCTCGAATCCCATTACACTCATGGAGCCCATAGTGTTTCCGTGATAGGCATTGTGACAAGAAATCAATTGGCTGCGGCCCGTAACACGGCGCGCCAACTTTAAGGCGCCTTCAATCGCTTCAGTTCCCGAGTTTACCAGATAGGTTTTGTCTAAAGGCTCAGGAAGGAGAGTGGCCAAGAGTTTACAATATTCCACGGCAGGGCTTTGGGAATATTCTCCGTAAACCATGACATGAGAATATTTGTCCAGCTGGTCCTTTATGGCTTGGTTCACTCGTGCAGGCTGATGCCCCAGTGTACAAGCGGAAACGCCCGCAACAAAATCTAAATATTTTTTATTATTGGTGTCGTATACGTAAGAACCCACAGCATGGGAAACTTCCATTCCCAATGGATGGGGCGAGGTTTGCGCTTGGTATTTTAGGAAATCTGAATTCACTTTTTTATGTATTTAACCGCAAAGTGCGCTATGTCTTTCGCAAAGTGCGCTAAGTTTTTAATTGTATTGTTTTCCGAGGCTCATTTTTATTGCTTCTTAATTCCCCCGCATTTAAAATTGTTATGAGGAATAAACAATACTTCTAACTATCTGTAAACCGAGACTGATCACTAATAAATATTGAAGGCCGAAGACTGACCACGGATCACTTTTTCTTATCGTAATCCAATGTTTCTTTCCTGATTTTCATCGGGACATTTTCTTTTTCATCCTCTTTTTTACCCGCTTCAATCATTTTGTCATTGAGTTCGTTTTCCTCATCCGAAAAGATATCGTCTTTCGATTTTATCCTCTCGTCCCCTCGCCACACAAGTCCTCTGAGTTTCCTAGCATTTTCGGGCAAATCTTTATCAGGATAGATATCCCCGTCTACTTGCTTGTAAAAGGTTATGGTTTCTACGGCGCTGTTTTCTAAAATAAGGTTGATTTTACTGCTTACGTTTTTGTTGATTCCGATAAGTTCATTCGCTTCATTTCGCATAAAATAAACGACTTCCGCATTTTTGACGATATCCACCTCATGGAGTTTTCCCTCCTCAAATTTGCCGTATAGATTTTGTCCTTTCACCTGATTGTATCCGGTGCCCAAGGTGTCTCTTGAGACCAGAAAGGTGTTGTTCAGGACCTTTAGCGAATCGAGTTTTTGGGTACTGTTATTCCCTATAAGATGCATCACATCACCTGTAATCTGACTTTCTCCATTCCATATTATTGGATTGCCGATGAGTTTTGTTATTGCTGTTTTTGCGCTTGAATGTAAGGAATCACATTTGCCACTCATGTCCGTTTTGTAGAATCGCACATTGTTGTAGGCGCGTATAATCCTATTATTTTCTTTGCCGGTAACCATCAGTCTTTTACCATGAATGTAAACCGAATCGTTTTCGACAAAGTTGACCGCCACGGCTCTTTTTGTGACAAACATGGAGTCTTGTTTTTTGTAAACTTCGGCATAATGCCCCTTAACGATTGCACGATTGACGGAATCTGTTATTTTCACGTTTCGTGTGGCTGAAGCGAATTCTCGATTCCGATCATAATATAAGCTGTCCCCTTCAATCAAGCGGTCTTCGTACTTTATGTACGATTTCCTAAGAAAGTGCGCCAGGTTCTTTTTAGTGTCATAAAACCCTTTTTCAGTATAGATATAATTCGCCTTGCTTGTGATTGTCGAAGGGCCGAAAAGATAGCTATGCCCAGAATTGCTATAGTAATCCAAGTGGTTGGATTTTATTACATAAGTTGGATTTGTAATGGTAACCGCCGTGAGGAATTGAAACTTTTTTTGAGCTACATAATATCTTCCCGATTTAGATCGCAAAGTATTGTCTTTATTGTTTATGGTTCCTTGAGAGTTGTAATATACCTCTTGTGTGTTTCGGTCAAAGTTGATCGTATCCGTCGCCAGCGTTGCGTCTGGTGAACTCATGAAAGCCTCGCCAGAGGCAAATGCTTTTTTTACATTTCCGTTATATTCGGCATATTTGCTATTTAGGAATAAAGTGTCCCCCTGCACCATTTGAACGTTTCCAAAAGCTTTGATATAGTTTTCCTTTTGGAAATAATAGGCCTTATTGCAGGTAAGAACTATCCCATCATGGTTGGCACGTACATTTCCTGTTAACAATACTGCATCGGGAATTTCGACTTGATTAACATCAAAATAATCTGAATTCTCGATAATAATCTTTTTTGCTGTTTGGGCCAAAACGGAATTTGAACTTAATATTGCCAGATAACAACAGATGAAAAACAGGAATTTCTTCAATGGATTTATTTTTTGTCAAATTTAGGAAAAAGGAAACAATCCTAATCCATATTAGCATTTATTTATAAGTTCATGTAAAATGTAGAAATAAGCTGTTTTTTCAATCCTTAAGTTATCAACAAATAGAGCCACTCTTTCGTTGTAGTGACGATTTTAATTTCAATTTTTGGGTAAAGGAAAAATGAATTTGGTGTAGTTTTAAAAATTACAGTAAATTTAAAAACTGGTTATTCAAGTGACTCAATTTGACTGAAATGAATTCAAATAGTTGTTAATATTTAATGGAATGATAAAAAAGAAAACTCTTGTGCTGGGGATAAGCGTAGTACTTCTGTCTACAGCTTGTAAAACGAAAGATTTAAAAATGAATGCAGAAAAGAAGGAAATTGCCACCGAAAAGAAAATAGTGGTTTATCAGGTGTTTACCCGTTTGTTTGGGAATAAAAATGCAAATAATAAACCCTGGGGAACCATTGAAGAAAATGGAGTAGGGAAGTTCAATGACTTTACGGATAAGGCGTTGCAGGAAATTAAGGATTTGGGAGTTAGTTATATATGGTATACTGGGGTTCCGCATCATGCTTTGATTCGGGATTATACGGCTATCGGAGTGTCAAATGATGATCCTGATATCGTTAAAGGAAGAGCTGGTTCACCTTATGCCGTAAAAGATTATTATAACGTAAACCCGGATTTGGCAGTCAATCCGGCAAATCGCCTGCAAGAATTTGATGCCTTGGTTGCCAGAACGCATAAGGCTGGATTGAAGCTGCTCATTGATATTGTTCCCAATCACATTGCGCGCAAATATGAGGGGAGAAGCAATCCTGAGGGAGTGAGAGATTTTGGCGCGGATGATGATGTTACTGTTGAATACAAAAGAGACAATAATTTCTACTACATTCCCAATTCCCAATTTGAGGTTCCCGATGCGGTAAAGCCGTTAAACGGAGAACCGAATCCGCTTAGTGACGGTAAATTTGTGGAAATTCCAGCAAAATGGACAGGAAATGGTTCCAAAATGGCAAAACCGGACAAAAATGATTGGTATGAAACCGTAAAAGTGAATTATGGAATTCGTCCAGACGGTTACAAGGATTTCGCAGAACTTCCGGCAGGTTTTGAAGCAAAATCGTACAAGGAACATTTTGAATTTTGGAAAGGCAAAAGCGTTCCTAATTCTTGGATAAAATTCAGAGATATCGCTTTGTATTGGACGGCCAAAGGCGTAGACGGATTCCGATATGACATGGCCGAGATGGTTCCTTATGAGTTCTGGAGTTACATGAATTCAGCCATAAAAATGAAGAACCCCGATGCCTTTTTATTGGCCGAGGTATATAATCCTGCTGAATACCGCAACTACATTCGATTGGGAAAAATGGATTATTTGTATGACAAGGTGGAAACCTATGATAAGTTGAAAGCGATAATCCAAGGGAAGTCTTTGCCTGACGGCCTTTCGGACATTCAAAATGGAATGGAGGATATTGAGCACCATATGTTGCATTTCTTGGATAATCACGATGAGCAACGATTGGCCAGTCCCGAATTTGCAGGAACTCCAGAGCAAGGGAAACCATTGATGGTGGTTTCCGCGACAATCAGTTCAGCTCCCACCATGGTCTATTTTGGTCAGGAAGTAGGGGAGAGCGGTAATGAAAATGCGGGATTCGGTACGCGTTCCAGAACGTCAATTTTTGACTACGTGGGTGTTCCAAATCATCAACGCTGGATGAATAACGGTAAGTTTGACGGAGGGTTACTGACACAAAAGGAAAAGGAACTGCGTGACTTCTATAAAAGACTGCTTAATTTCTCCATCAACAGTTCTGCATTAATGGGGGAATTTGAAGAAATTCAAACGCTTAACCGTCAATCGACCGCAGGTTTTGACCCGGGAATTTATGCGTACACGCGCTGGTCAGCCACTCAAAAACTAATTATCGTAACCAATTTTTCATGGTTTAACAGCAGTTCTTTCGAACTTAAAATTCCTTCGGATATTATTAAGAAATGGAATTTGAAAGACGGGAACTATACGATTACGGACCAATTGTATAAGACATCTGAAGCGCAATTAGAGGTTGTAAACGGGGAAGGAAAGCTGCAAATCACCATTGCACCATCAGAATCGTTTATTTATCAATTATAAGATTTTTTCAAGAACTAACTTTCTAACTTTTAAACTTCCTTTAATGAAAAAAACAATCACGATATGTTTATTATTATTAGTATCCCTGCCATCCTTTGCGCAAAATGATTTCACACCTAATTGGAGTAAAGGAGTAGTTTGGTATCAAATATTTCCGGATCGGTTTAATAATGGGGACCCATCAAACGACCCAAAAGTGAATGATCAAGATGGCGCTTATCCTTTTGATATTGCTTCAGATTTTCAAATTCATCCATGGACCAGCGACTGGTACGAATTACAGCCATACGAACAGAAGAATGGTAAAGACATTTGGCATAATATTCAACGCCGACGCTATGGCGGTGATTTGCAAGGAGTTATCGACAAGCTGGATTATTTGCAATCATTAGGCATTAATGCCATTTATATGAATCCTGTTTTTTGGGCACCTTCATCTCATAAATATGATGCCTTGTGCTATCACCATATTGATCCGACATTTGGCCCGGATCCTGAGGGGGACAAAAAATTAATTGCAGGCGAAGACCCTTTAAATCCTGAAAAATGGGTATGGACAAAAGCGGATTTACTCGCTCTAAAACTTATCGACGAAGTACATAAGCGAAAAATGTTTATCATCTTTGATGGCGTTTTCAACCATTTGGGAGTAAACAGTTTTGCCTTTCGCGATCTAGAGGAAAAACAGGAAAAATCGGCGTACAAGGATTGGTTTATGGTTGATAGTTGGAGAAATACTGCCAAAGGTACACAGTTTGAATACCAAGGCTGGTTTGGAGTGAAAACTTTACCCGAGTTCAAAGAGGACGAGAACGGAATCGTATCTGGTCCAAAAGAATATATTTTTGATGCGACCAAGCGTTGGATGAATCCAATGAATAAGGGAATTGAATATGGAATTGACGGTTGGCGATTGGATGTGGCGTATTGCATAGCTCACCCTTTTTGGAAAGATTGGCGAAAATTGGTAAAATCAATTAATAGCGAAGCCTATTTAACTGCTGAACTGGTCGACCCTATTGAAAAAACTAGACCTTATTTAAGCGGAGACGAATTTGACGCGACGATGAATTACAATTTTTCTTTCCTAGTGCATGATTTTTTTGTGCAGGATACAAAAGGGGTTTCCGTTAGTCAGTTTGATGCCCAATTAAAGGAATTGCGAGAAGGCTTTGGTGAAGGCGTCGCAATGAATATGCAAAACCTTGTTGGAAGCCATGATGCCACCCGAATAGCTAGTGCGGTAGCAAATCCTGACGGCAAAAAATTTGGCGATTGGGGTGACTACTTTAATTGGAGCCAGAAAAGTAACAATGCCAATTATAACGCTCGGAAACCAACTGTCAACCAATTGAAAAAGCAAAAGCTTATTGCGGCTTTTCAAATTTTATATTTGGGCTCACCAATGATTTATTATGGTGATGAATGTGGTATGTGGGGAGGGAATGACCCTGATTGTCGTAAACCGATGGTGTGGGCAGACAAAAAATATGATTCGGAGTTGTCCAATCCTGACCAAAGTAAACACGAGGCAGATGAGGTAAATTTCGATGCTGATTTATTTAATTGGTATAAAAAAATCATTGGATTGCGCAATCAGTACAAAGCTATTAAATTGGGTGATTATAAAACGATTGAAATAAATGATGCTGAAAGGACATATGCCTTTAGCCGCAAACTTGGCAGCGAAGAAGTGATCGTGATTATTAACCGAGGTGATAAAAATATCAATTTTACCACCCCAATCCTTGAGAAGGGGAAATACAAAGATGTTTTTACCAAAAAAGTAATCAAGAGCTTAACGATAAAACCGATGGGTATTGCCGTGCTGAGTAACGCTATTCACTAAAGAATAGGAAATGAATTGATGAGGTCTCTTGACGAGAGTTTAATTTAAAAATAATTTTCAAACGGAAATGCTGATGTAAAGCCATGATAGGCTGCATCAGCATTTTTATGTTTTAAAACCGAATTAATATTTTCGCCTCAAGGCAGCTTCGTAATTTTCGCCTACCTTTTCCCAATTAATTACATTAAAGAAAGAATCAATATAGGTTCTACGTCTGTACTGGTATCCGAGGTAATAGGCATGCTCCCAAATGTCCAAAGCCAATATTGGGGTTCCCAGAATAGGTGCGTTTTTCATCAAGGGATTGTCTTGATTTTGGCTACTGGTCACTTGTAATTTTTTGGATTTATCTACGACTAAAAATACCCAAGCAGAACCAAATTGTTTCGTGGCTTCGCCTTTAAAAGTTGCCATAAAATTTTCATAAGATCCAAAATCCCTTTTTATGGCCTTAGCCAGCGTATCTGTGGGAACACCACCGGCATTTGGAGCCATTGATTTCCAATATAAAGAATGATTATAGTAACCACCCGCATTGTTTCTCAAATCAGCGTTATTGGGGTCTAAATGGGATAAAATATCTTCTATAGATTGATTCTCATATTCTGTTCCGGCAATAGCGCTATTTAAGTTGTTGGTATATGTGAGATAATGCTTTGAATAATGCATTTGCAAGGTCAATGGCGAAACCGTTGGTGCCAATGCATCGTAGGGGTAAGGCAATTTTTCCAATTGAAACGAACCTTGACTTGCCTTTACATCGTCAGGAAACCCAATCGATACTTTTTCTTGTGCGGTCGGTAAAGGTACTTCTACGACTTCTGTGAGTTTTTTGTTGTTACAAGAAACTAAAATAGCAATCATTAGAATGCTCGATAGTAGCAAATTAGTTCTTTTCATTATTGGTATTATTTTTTCTTCAGGGAATTGATGATTTCTATATACTGTTCCTTTGCTTCTGCAGCGGAAAGGTGGCTGATTTGCATCCAAGCATTGGTTTTAAATGCATCCCTTAAGTGATAAGTTAAAGTTTGTCTTGGTTCTAAAGTCCCAAATGTTGCTTGTTTGAAGTAGGCATAAAGACGTAATTGAACATCTTGTGGTAAAGATGCTTGGGTCATATCGGAGGCTATTTTCACCGCTTCCTCAAACCTAATGTCCAAATCTTTTTCATCCATTATTCTTTGCTTGCAATTATTGTTTTTCCTCCAACTGCTTTTTGATTCAGAACTACATTAATTGCAGTTCCTAATGGCAAAAACAGGTCCACTCTAGATCCGAATTTAATGAAACCGGCATCCGTCCCTTGAACTACTTGCATACCTTCCTCAGCGTAATTTACGATTCTTCTTGCCAAGGCACCGGCAATTTGTCGGTATAAAACCGCTCCGAAAACTTCGTTTTCAACCACTATGGTCGTTCTTTCATTTTCTTCACTTGCTTTTGGATGCCATGCCACCAAAAATTTCCCAGGGTGGTATTTACTGAATTTAACGAGACCGCTAAGCGGATAACGGGTAACATGTACGTTTACAGGTGACATGAAAATAGATATTTGCAGCCTTTTTTCTTTAAAATATTCACCCTCGAATACCTCTTCAATAACCACGACCTTACCGTCAACCGGAGCCAATATGTGATTGTCATTGACTAGAACTGTTCTTTTTGGGTTTCTGAAAAACTGCAAAATAATAATCAATATTAAAAATGCACTAATTTGGATAGCCTTTCTAAGCCAAATAGTATCAACAAAATTGTCAGACAGTAAAAGTACAATGGCTGTAAAAGCTACGCCCAGTAAAATAGTTTTGGCTCCTTCTTTATGAAACATAATTTAAAATTTGATAAAATAAAAATACAATTGGTGCTACAAATATAACACTATCTAGTCGATCTAGAATGCCTCCGTGACCGGGCATTATTTTTCCGCTGTCTTTTACCCCAGCAATACGTTTGAATTTGGATTCGATTAAATCCCCGATAGTTCCAAAAACACCAACAATAACGGCGATTATGATCCAAATGAAGATTTTTCCTTCGGCAATTTCAATATAATATTTTGAAACCAGATAGCTGGCCATAACAGCGAACAGAACTCCGCCCACAAAACCCTCGACGGTTTTCTTGGGAGATATTCGCTCAAATAATTTTGTTTTTCCTATAGATTTCCCCACGATGTAGGCAAAGGTGTCATTTGTCCATATCAGGATAAAGATACTGATGAGGATTTTTGGGTTGTATCCGTCCTTTCCAAAAGGAATCTTTGTCATTATGGCAAAGGGAAGTATGATATAACCGACCAGGTATATGTACTTGGAGAAGGAATCAATTTTGACTATTTTATTGTCAAAAAGAAAATGGATGCACTTTGCAAAGACAATAAGTGTCGAAAAAAGAACAATCAGGTCAAACGTTTTATTAAACCGCAAGATGAATAAGTATCCTTCCGTCGCAATAGATATCCGGTAGAAAAGCGCGTAAGTGGCGCTTGCCATAATGAAAGGAATGATTTTATGAATTTGGATTAAATTACAAAACTCAATTGTGGCAATGAGGAGAAATACACCAAATAGTATAAAAAAACTTTCGGTAGAAAATAGGATAGAAAATATTAATAAAATAATATAAACGGCACCAGATATAGATCTCTTTAGGGTTTCATTCATGTTAAAGATCTTCTAACAGCAGCAAATAAAGGTTTTTGGCCGAACTACCATATTGGGTAAAGTCCTCTTCCTTTGCTTTTTCGAAATATTTTATTGCGGTAATGTTTGTTGGATAATCCCTTTCGTATTTCTTTCTTATCGAAGTCAGACCATCGCTTTTTATAGCCAGAATCTGGCTCGTGGTTGCGACAACGACTATGTCAGTGGGTAATTCGCTTGGTTTGAGTTGCTTTATTTGGTTTGACGAAAATAAAATGGAACCTTCATCTGCAATTAGATTTTCACAATATGAAAAAAGGAATTTTGGATTTGCTGACTTTTCGTAGCTGAGTTTGTTTTCGTCTAATATGTTGAAAAGTTTAGGTTCATGACATAATACTTCGCTTTCATACCAGTCGTTCTCTTCCAGAATATTTTCGAACTGTTCTTTTACTTCATCAAGGTTTTCGCAATATAAAAATTTGCCGCCATTTTTTTTGAAATTATAGATGAACTGTTCATCTATAGACATCATATTAGCGTCAGGGAAAAATTTACTATTTTCTTTCTCTTTATCAACATCTGAAGCCGAAATACTAGAACCAAAAATTTTTCTGAAAAGACTCATATTTTGTTAAGGTGCTTTATATGTTAAATAGGAAACGGTCAAAGATAAAAAAATCTTAATTCAAAAGGTGGTTTTGAATTAAGATTTTAAAAATATTTAAATTTGATGTATTATTAAGACACCACTTCTTCAAGATTTTTGTCAAAAGTTCTTTTTCCGAAAATCGCCTCGAGGTCGTCTTTAAAAATAACTTCTTTTTCAATTAGTATATCAGCAAGCTGATTCAGTTTGTCTTTGTTTTCTTCTAAAATTTTGACTGCTCTTTCGTATTGACTTTCAATAAGTAAGGAAATTTCTTTATCGATAACTTTAGCGGTCTCCTCTGAATAGGGTTTAGAAAAATTGTATTCGCTTTGCCCCGTTGAATCATAATAGGTAACATTTCCTATTTTGTCGTTCAAACCATAAACAGTTACCATTGCACGTGCTTGTTTAGTTACTTTTTCCAAATCGCTTAAGGCTCCAGTGGAAATTCTGTTAAAAGTAACTTTTTCAGCAGCTCTACCTCCCATAGTGGCACACATTTCATCGAGCATTTGGTCAGTACGGACAATTAAGCGCTCCTCCGGTAAATACCATGCCGCCCCAAGACTTTGACCTCTAGGAACAATAGTCACTTTGATTAATGGCGCTGCATGTTCGAGCATCCAACTTACTGTTGCGTGTCCCGCTTCATGGATAGCAATTGCTTTCTTTTCCTCAGGAGTTACAATTTTATTTTTCTTTTCCAGTCCGCCCACAATTCTATCAACAGCATCCAAGAAATCTTGTTTGTCAACTGCGGTCTTGTTGTATCTGGCGGCAATTAAAGCGGCTTCATTACAAACATTGGCAATGTCTGCCCCAGAAAAACCTGGAGTTTGCTTTGCCAAGAATTCAGTGTCTAGACCTTCCACTTTTTTCAATGGAGCCAGATGCACCTTGAATATTTCGGAACGCTCGCGAATATCGGGTAAGTCCACAAATATCTGTCTGTCAAAACGACCTGCACGCATCAAGGCTTTATCCAGAACGTCAGCTCTGTTTGTTGCGGCCAATACGATTACATTAGAGTTGGTACCAAAACCATCCATTTCTGTAAGCAGCTGATTCAAAGTATTTTCTCTTTCATCATTACCGCCTGATATATTGCTTTTTCCTCTGGCTCTACCCACAGCATCAATTTCATCAATGAAGATGATTGCAGGTGATTTTTCTTTGGCTTGCTTAAACAAGTCGCGGACACGAGAGGCACCAACGCCTACGAACATTTCAACGAAATCAGATCCTGACAATGAGAAAAAGGGTACTTGCGCTTCTCCTGCCACCGCTTTTGCCAAAAGGGTTTTTCCTGTTCCAGGAGGCCCCACAAGTAATGCGCCTTTTGGAATTTTACCGCCAAGGTTGGTGTATTTTTCTGGATTCTTTAAAAATTCTACAATCTCTTGTATCTCTTCTTTAGCGCCTTCTAAGCCTGCAACATCTTTAAAAGTTGTTTTGACATCAGTCTTTTCATCAAAAAGTTTTGCTTTAGATTTTCCGATGTTGAAAATTTGTCCGCCACCACCACCACCGGCGCCACCTGACATTTTTCTCATTATGAAAATCCAAACACCAATAATAATGATGATAGGAAGTAAACTGATTAGGATATCGGTCCAGTTGCTTTTTTGGGAAAAATTAAAATCTTTTAATTTCCCTTCAGCAACCGCTTTTTCCAATTTGCTTTGAAATAGCTCATCATTCCCGATCTCAAAAGTATATTGAGGTCCTTTGTTGGGTCTGTCAAAAATATCTTTTGCGACCTTTTGATGTTCTTTCTCTTTTAAAGCTTCCGGTTTCAGAAAAACCTCCGCTTCGGTTTTGTTATATACAACGACTCTTTCAATTTGGCCTTTCTCCAAAAAGACATTGAATTTAGAAGAAGTTAATTGTGCTGGTTCTTGTAAACTGGAACTTCCAGTTATGAAACTGATAAATAAAAATATAAGCAGTATGGCAGTGTAAACTAACCATGGACTAACCTTAAATTTATTAGGAGTTGGATTATTATCTTTAGCCATTCTGGTTTTTTTCTTTAGTATTTGTTTTCTATTGTAGTGATTTTTGCATCTCCCCACAAACTCTCAATATTGTAATATTCTCTGATTTGTTTCTGGAAAACATGAACTACGATATTAACATAATCCATAAGAACCCATTCCGCATTGTCGGAACCCTCAACATGCCAAGGCTTGTCTTTTAATTCTTTTGAAACTGTTTTTTGAATGGAGTTAACAATTGCGTTAACCTGTGTATTTGAATTTCCATTGCAGATAATAAAATAGTCGCAAACTGCGGTATCAATTTCTCTTAGGTCGAGAATATCTATGTCATTTCCTTTTACTTCTTCGATTCCTTTAATAATGTTTGCCAATAATGCATCATTATTTATAGTCTTTTTTGCCATGAATTATTTTATATAAGTTTGTAAAGTTACCATTTTTTGTCATTATTTTTGAACCTTAACATAATATTAAATTCCGTTACATAAATAATTACGCATGAAAGTAATCAAACTCGATGCCATAGATTCGACAAATGAATTTCTCAAAGGGTTATCAAACGGACAGCTATTGGAAAATTTCACGGTTGTCACTGCGGAGAATCAAACCAAGGGGAAGGGGCAAATGGGGTCCGTATGGGACTCTGAGGTGGGTAAGAATCTAACAATGAGTGTTTTTATTAAGGATTCATTGTCCGATGTAAACCAGATTTTTAAGCTTAATGTCGGCGTTGTACTTGCAGTTGTTCAGGCGTTGGAAACTTTTAATATCCCCAATTTAATGGTAAAATGGCCAAACGACATTATGTCATATAATTTTAAAATTGGAGGCATTTTAATCGAAAACAGCATCAAAAGTGACGGAACGGTCCATTCTATTGTGGGTCTTGGTATAAATGTCAATCAAGTAAATTTTGAAAATTTGCCTAAAGCGTCTTCATTGGCCGTTATTTGCGATAGGCAATTTGATAAGGAAAAAATACTTTTTGAGATTATCGGCAAGATGAAACAGAATATTGCCATTATGAATGAGGATCCCGTTTCTTTATGGCTGGAATATACCGATAGACTTTTCAAAAAAGGGATTCCAATGCCTTTTAAAGACAGTTCAAACCAAAATTTCATGGGAATTATTCAGGGTGTTTCTTCCTATGGAAAGCTACAAATTCTGTTGGAAGATGATAGTATTCCCGAATTCAACATCAAGGAAATTCAGATGCTTTATTAAATATAAAAAAGTGTTTAAGACTGAAATGGATTCAAGTCTTAAACACTTATATTATAGCAATTCGGGATTTATAATTTTCCCATATTGGTAGCTAATGTTTCGATAAATTTACCAATAGGCCCTTTTATCATCATTGCCATCATCGGATTAAAATCGCCTTCAAAATCTAGTTTTACTGTGCTTGAATTGTCAGAAATAGAATCAATGTTTGCCGTCAGAGTAAAAGGAAGCTTATCGCTGGCAGCACCCAAAACCACTTTGTTTGGCGCTACTTTTTCCTTCATTTTCAGTTTTATTTCTGGCATCCCTTTCAAACCAAAAATAAAAGCATCGTCACCGATAACTTCAAATTTGGCAATGTTTTCGGGCATCAGCCTTTCAAAACTTTTTACATCGGTCAATAGATTGAATAATTCTTGCGCTGGTTTACCAACTGTAACTCTTGGACTTTCTAAGTTCATATAAATTTATTTTTTTTATCTCAATCTGTGTTATATAAAAAAACGAAATGCGCTACACCATATCCCAAGTGGAAGGGCTAACGCTCCATTCCCTTAAAGTTTTTTCCTCTTTTTCAGAGATATAACTTTTGGCTACAGCCAAATTCAGTAAGTTTTGGTAATTACTCAATGTAAATAAATCGATTTTCGCCTCTTTAAAGTTTTGTTCGGCGACATCAAAGCCATAGGTAAATATAGCAGCCATCCCTTTTACGTTTGCACCGGCTTCGCGCAAAGCCTCCACGGCAAGCAAACTACTGTTTCCTGTGCTTATCAAATCTTCTACAACAATCACATTTTGTCCTTTTTGCAAAAAACCTTCCACTTGGTTTAGTCGGCCGTGTTTTTTAGCTTCCGGACGCACATATACAAATGGCAACCCCAAACTCTCGGCAACTAACATTCCAATTCCTATCGCTCCTGTGGCAACACCGGCAATAACATCTGGCTTTCCAAATTGCTTTTCAATGTTTTTAGAAAACTCATCCCGAACATAATTTCTTATGGTTGGAAATGAGAGGATTAAACGGTTATCACAGTAAATAGGTGATTTCCATCCGGAAGCCCATGTAAAAGGATTTCCTGGATTCAATTTAATTGCATTTATTTGCAAAAGCAATTCGGCTGTTTTTTCGGCTGTATCTTTATTAAAAATCATAATACAAATGTATAAAGTTTTTGTTAACGACAAACCACTTTTTTTGACAAATAAAATATCAAAAGAGACAGATTTTCAATTATTTCTTCTGGAAAGTATTGATATAAAGCAACTTATAGTCAAAATATTTCAAAATAAAATTCAAAAGGCCTATTTGTATCACCCTGATGAAAAGGAGATTATGAAGACGTTGAAAACCAAAATTCCGGTCAATAAGGCAGGAGGGGGCTTGGTGTACAATAAAAAAGGGGAGGTTTTATTCATTTTTAGAAATGGAAAATGGGATTTGCCTAAGGGCGGAACCGAAAAAGGGGAGGATATAGAAGGTACCGCAATGCGCGAAGTAGAGGAAGAAACTGGTGTAAACCAATTGCGGATCACTAACAAACTGCAAAAGACCTACCATGTTTTTAAACGCAATGGTGTTTTCAAACTGAAAATAACACATTGGTTCGAAATGCACTCTGATTTCGAAGGAATACCGGAAGGTCAATTGGAGGAGGGAATCGAAAAAGTGGCTTGGTTTAGTCCTGACCAGATACCGGAGGCCTTAAATAATTCTTATGAGAACATTAAATTACTGTTTGAGGAAGAAAAAAGTATTCATCCCGATAAAAAGTAATCTTGAAGTGTAGACATTAACAAAAAAATGGCTAATAACCGTAACGGATATTAGCCCTTTTTTTGTTAATGTTCAGTAATCAGGCCAGAGATTATCGCTTATTTAAGCAAAACTGTGCTGGATTATGATTCAATAGAACATTAATTATTTACCTCATTAATCGGTAAATAGGATATTGCAAATGTGCCTTTTCATAATAAAGCGAATTTTTGTAAATCCAGTCCAGTTGGGCTTCGGGATTCTTGGCGAAAACCGAATCGGCTGTTTTTTTCTGTTCCAAGGCAGTTTTAAGTTTTGGGTCGTCTTTTAACAATTGAGCAGCCGTGTCCTCAAAAACGTATTCAGAATAGCCTTCTTTTTGCTGAAGCATGGTGTCGAAATAATTCCAATTGAAAAACGAATCCACGCCTTGCGGCTCGAGGGTTTCCAGTAAATATTTCACGCCTTTTTGAGTTGTGGGAAACACATAATCCCCTTCTGCGAAAGCCACTGTCTGCTTGTTTACACTTACTTTTGTGTCCTTGTGTATATAATGCCCCTCGTATGCTGAACTGGCTGTTTTGTAATCCTGTATCTTGTAGCTTTCCACTTCTATCAGCGTATCTTTTTTGAGCCGCGAGTAGACTATGTCGTTGCTCTTTAGCAAATCGATAACGTCCCAAAATGCCTTTGGAACGATGTACGCGTCTGGGATTATGATTTCCTTTACTGATTTGTACTGTTTCAGGTAGGGAATTTCTTTTTTGAAGGGTTTTTCCCTGTCATAATACAACCTGTTACCTGTTGTCGCTTCACTTTTTTTATGCCCCGCCTCAAATCCCAGAAACGAAAAAGGAGTCACTTTTGTGGTGTCTATTTCCCATTTTATGGTGTAGGGTTTTCCGGGTGTGTATTGCGATTCGTTTTGTAATCGAAGGTCTTTTATTTTTCGAAAATGCGCGTCCGTGTAATCCATTGTTGCTAGCATATATTCATAAGTGGCTTTCACACGATCGGCATATTTTTTTAGCATATGCGTTTCCACGACAAAGCCAATGGTGTTAAATAGCGAAGTGTAGCCCGTTGAATATCTCGGGCTGTCAAAAAACTGCGCAAAACCGTTGTCAGGAGTTTCGCTAAAAGCGTTCACATAGGGCGTGCTTTCAAGACCTTTTTGTTTTAAAGAGCTAACGATTGCAGGCATCATTTCGGCATCCAAATAATTTCCCAATGCAGTTCCCAGTTGGTTTTGCTGGGTCATGATATAGGTTATTTTATACTGGTAATCGGCGCCATTACTAACATGATTATCAATAAAAACATCCGGGTTCAGCAGATGAAAAATTTCATAGAAACTTTTGGTGTTTCTGGTGTCCGACTTGATGAAATCACGATTCAGATCATAATTCCTTGCGTTCCCCCTGAAGCCGTAGCTTTCAGGACCGTCCTGGTTGGCCCTAGTTGTCGAATTTCGATTTAAGGCACCACCGATGTTATATACTGGAATCGTCGCTATAATGGTGTTTTTTGGCACTTTAATTTTGGCTAAGACCAAATCGTGAAATAGCTGCATGGTGGCATCTATTCCGTCCGGCTCGCCAGGGTGGATGCCGTTATTGATTAATAAAATGGCTTTGTTTTTATGTTTTACGTCAAAATTTTTGTCTGGATCGAACAATACCAGATGGAGTCGTTGTCCGCTATCCGTCAAACCCATTTCCTGTATTTTTATCGAAGGGAAATCTTTGGACAAAAGCGAATAGTAGGCGATGGTTTCCTTATATGTTGCTGATTGGTTGCCGTTTCCTTTTTCGAAAAAAGTTTTGTATTTGGTGTCTTTTTGCGCAGAAACGGCCATTGAAAACAGCAGCAGGGCAAAAGTAAATAATCTCATATCTAATTTATTTATTGGCTAAGCCAAATGTAATATTTTTTTTATGGCAATTTCAAATGGATTCTGATAGACGATACCTCTAAAAGTGAAAACTGAGGTCGAATACTAAAAACTGACCAATTAGTATTTTTTTTGAGTACTTTTGCAAAATGAATAAGAAACACCATTCCAATAATATACTTTTGAATTTAGGCATCGAAAGCCTGAACGAAATGCAGGAAGTTGCACAGGACGCCATCCTAAACGATAACAATGTTCTACTGCTTTCCCCTACGGGCTCGGGTAAAACATTGGCCTTCTTGTTGCCTATTTTAGAAATGTTGCAGCCTGAAATTCAATCGGTTCAATGCTTGATTCTCGTTCCTTCGAGAGAATTGGGATTGCAAATTGACCAGGTTTGGAAAAAAATGGGAACCGATTACAAAGTAAACGTTTGCTACGGCGGGCACTCGATTGATACCGAAATAAAGAATTTAAGCAATCCGCCAGCCGTTTTAATAGGTACTCCAGGGCGTATCGCAGATCATATAGACAGAGGGACTTTCAGGACCGATAAAATCCAAACATTGATTTTGGATGAATTTGACAAATCACTGCAATTGGGATTCCATGAGCAGATGTCATTCATCATTGGGAAATTGACGAAACTGAACAAAAGAGTGTTGGTTTCGGCCACCTCCGATATTGAGATTCCAAAATACACCAGAGTGGTGAATCCAACCATTTTGGACTTTATTCCCGAGAACGTGGAGGAAACAAACCTTTCGATGAGAATGGTTGTTTCTAAAGAGAAGGATAAAATAGGAAGCCTGTTCAATCTGATTTGTTCATTAAAATCGGAGTCGGCTATCGTATTTTGTAATCATCGGGATGCGGCAGAACGCATCAGTGATACCTTGAACGATAAAGGGATTTACTCGACCTACTATCATGGCGGCATGGATCAGGATGAGCGCGAGCGTGCTTTAATCCAGTTTCGTAACGGAAGTGTAAGTTATCTAATCACTACCGATTTGGCAGCACGTGGACTGGATATCCCGGAAATGAACCATGTTGTGCATTATCACCTGCCGTCCAAAGAGGATGAGTTTACGCATAGAAACGGTAGAACAGCTCGTATGTTAGCCTCAGGAACGGCTTATATCGTTGCTCATGAAAGCGAGAAAAAAGCGGATTATATCGATTACGGCATGGAAGTATTCGCGACAGATAGTTCCGTTACCTTACCAAAACCTCCGCAGTTTCAGACGATTTATATCAGCGGTGGAAAGAAAAACAAATTGAACAAAATAGATATCGTAGGTTTCTTTTCCCAAAAAGGAAAATTGGAAAAAGGCGATTTGGGATTGATCGAAGTGAAGGACTTTATCTCTTTTGCTGCCGTGAAGTTCAATAAAGTGAAAGACTTGTTGCATAACATCAAGGACGAAAAAATGAAAGGCAAGAAGTTTAAAATTGAAGTTGCCCGCAAAGTGATCAAGAAAGAGGAAGAGTAGTTATCAGTGTTAAGTGATCAGAAAAAAAAGTGATCAGTGACTAGCTCAAAATATAAAATCGTTAACAGTAAAGTAGATTTACCGTTAACGATTTTTTTTTATTTTTTAATGACAATCCAGTCTGAACACTAAAATTCGGAAAACTGAATACTCTTTTCAAACTGATCACTACTGTACTGAATATTATAATTTCTTCACGTACTGCGTGATGATTACGATGGTCTGTCCGTCCACTTTTCCTTCAATATATTCGGCATTTTCATGGTCCAGTCTTATGTTACGTACGGATGTCCCTTGTTTAGCCACCATGCTTGATCCTTTTACTTTCAGGTCTTTAATCAACACTACAGAATCTCCCACCTCCAGGATTACACCATTCACATCTCTGTGTATGACTTTGTTCTCATCTTCTTCGCCTTCTCCCGTTGCTTGAGCCCAGGCTAGTGTGTCTTCGTCAAAATACATTTGATCAATCAATTCTTGTGGCCAACCCGCAGAACGAAGGCGACTCAACATTCTCCATGCTACTACTTGTACGGCGGTATGCTCGCTCCACATGCTGTCGTTTAGACATCTCCAATGGTTTAGATCTTCATTGCCTGGATTCTCGATTTGGTCAATACAAGTGCTGCATGCCATTATCGCTTCGTCAATTCCACCCTTTTTTGTAGGCAAAACTTCGTATACTTTCAGGTTTTCTGTTGCGGCGCACAATTCACATTTCGATCCACTGCGTTTGTTTAATTCTCTTTCTAGACTCATTTTAAATTTATTTTGATTTTGCGAATTTACGGCTATTAGCCGCTCTCCGCAAGTTTAATTATAAGTGTTCAGTATTCGGTTTGCAGTAATTATTCTATTCTTTAGACGACCGAACAAAACTGGTATCTGCTTACTTCTTGATTCTTACTGCTTTGGGAACCAGCATTTGGTATTCCCCGCCGTTGCGGATGACGTCCCTCACGATGCTGGAACTGATGTATGATGTTCTTGCGGCGGTTAACAGGAATACGGTTTCGATTTTGGATAAATGTCTGTTGGTGTGTGCGATCGCTTTTTCGAACTCAAAATCGGCTGGATTACGTAATCCACGCAGGATGAAGTCCGCTTTTATTTTATGGCACAAATCAATCGTCAGGCCTTCATAAGTAATCACTGAGACTTTGGGTTCGTCTTTGAAGGTTTCTTCGACGAATCGCTTTCTTTCTTCGAGGGAAAACATATATTTTTTTTCGGCGTTGACTCCTATGGCAATCACAATTTCGTCGAAAAGGGAAACCCCTCTTTTGATGATATCCTCATGGCCTAAGGTTATGGGATCAAAAGATCCTGGAAATATGGCTTTTCTCATTGTTAGTTTTTATTTATTTCATTCTCAATTCTCCTATCAGGTACAATCCATAATAAAGCAACAGCTAAATATAGGATTCCTGAAATCCAAGTGGAAACAAATGCCATTGGAATACCCAGAGAATAGCAAATTAACGATATTTTTCCTTTCTTATCGCCTTTCACGGCATGTTTCAAAAGCGATTCCTGTCCATGCAAATGAATTAATTTGTTTTGCAAAAGAGTATAAGCAATCGCAGACATCAATAATATAAACCCATAAATACTCATCGGGACAGATGCAAAGCGTTCTTCCCCAATCCAGCTTGTGGCGAAAGGAATTAAGGAAAGCCAAAATAACAGGTGCGTGTTTAACCACAATACCGTTCCGTTGATGGTTTTAACGGTTTGAAACATATGGTGATGGTTATTCCAATAAATCCCAAGATAGGCAAAACTTAGTATGTAGCTTAAGAACACAGGAAGCAATGGCATCAACGCATTGAAACTATTCTCATGAGGTGCTTTTATTTCGATTATCATTATGGTAATAATAATTGCCATAACACCATCACTAAATGCCTCAACTCGACTTTTATTCATTTTGCTTTTGGTTTAAAAGATTATGGCATTCCATTTTTTGCCGCAACCGGAACGAACACAGTATTAAGCCATAGATTTTACCAGTCCCAAAGCCAATTCGATGGAATTACTGAACAATTCTTCGAGCGAAATTCCTGCCGCTATGGCTTGTTGCGGAATCAAACTCTCCGGTGTCAATCCGGGAATGGTGTTCATTTCCAGCATATAAGGTTCGTCGTTTACGATGATGAATTCCGTCCTCGAAAAGCCCTTCATTTTCAGCAATTCGTAGGCGCGTTTTGCGATGTCGCCCACTTTTTGAGCCATCTCTTCGGAGATTCTGGCTGGGGTGATTTCTTGCGACTTGCCCAGGTATTTGGCTTCGTAATCGAAAAAATCATTGTCTGAGACGATCTCGGTAATTGGCAAAACGGTTATTGTTCCTTTGTAATTGATTACACCCACGGTCACCTCGGTCCCGTCAAGGAAACTTTCGATGATGATTTCGTTATCTTCCTTGTAAGCCACTTCAATGGCTATGGGCAATTCGGCGACAGTTTTTACTTTAGAAATCCCAAAACTTGATCCCGCTTTATTGGGCTTCACAAAACAAGGCAATCCCACTTTTTTTACGATTTCGTCCGGATAGATTTCATCGCCTTTGTTTAAGTAGTAGGAAACGGCGCTCTTGATGCCGTACGGTTTTAGCACCGAAAGGAAATCCCTTTTGTTGAAGGTCAATGCTGCCTGGTAATAATCGCAGGAAGTTTGCGGAATTTCCAGCAACTCAAAGTAAGCTTGCATGAGTCCGTCCTCGCCCGGAGTTCCGTGAATGGCGTTGAAAACACAGTCGAAATTGATTTTATTTCCGTTTACTGTTGCCGAAAAGTCATTTTTATCGATAAGAAATTCGGTTTCGGCATCGTCTACGTAAACCCATTTTTCCTTAAATATATGGATGCGAAAGCCGTTGTATTTTGTTTTATCAAGAAACTGATAAACGACGTTTCCGCTGATGAGTGAGATTTTATATTCGCTGGAATAGCCTCCCATTATAATAGCAATGTTCTTCATTTTTAAGTTTTTAGGTCTGGGGTTTGGATTAGTGCCGCTGACGATTTTGTGAAAACGATTTGTTTTTTAGCCCCGATAGCAGCGGCATCCCACGCTTTTTTGCGTGGATACAGCGGATAGCGGGAATTGGCTCCCACAATTCGTCAGAAAAGCACCAAATACCATTAAACAAAATTATCATTTTTTTTGAAACGAAATAGCTATATCTTTGTCGAATTATAAAATTAAATTTATGAGTTTACCTAAGTATCTTATCAGCCGTGTGTTTCTTATACAAGTGTTTCTAGCCGTTTTGATTATTGCAGTTTTGGGATACCTCTTTATGCATTGGTTGACATTTACCACCGATCACGGAAATGAGATCACAGTCCCTAATTTGAGCAAATTGACCGAGGAGCAAGTAGAGGAAAAACTAGACGATTTAGATCTTAGTTATGTCCTACTGGACAGTGTGGAACACAAAAGCGATTATCCTAAATATAGCGTAGTGCAGCAAGATCCTTTGCCGGGCGAGAAGGTAAAAGTGGGAAGAAAAGTTTACATAAAAATAAACAGTTCCGGATTTTCATCGGTTAAAATACCCGAATTGGTGGGTAAAACCTATCGCGAAGCCGCACCTACTTTGAGGGCTTTAGGACTTGAAGAAGGGACGATTACCTATGTGCCGAATCTAGGGAAAGACATGGTGCTGGAAATGCGTTATAAGGGCAGAAATATGAAAGCGGGAGATAAAGTCTTGAAGGCATCCAAAATTGACTTGGTACTTGGAGATGGGAAGATGAGTTATGAAGAAGAAATAAGAACGGATAGCATAGCTACTCCAACAGAAGAAATGCCAAATGAACAATAATGTAGAGTCGTTAGACTTGGAAGAAGAATTGTACGAACATTTTAAATTTGAAGTTCCCAAAGGGCAAGCTTCCTTGCGAATCGACAAATATTTGATGGGTCTGATTCAAAATGCGACCCGTAACAAAATACAGACAGCAGCCACCGAGGGGAATATTTTTGTCAACGATTTGACCGTGAAGTCCAATTATAAGGTGAAACCTTTGGACATCGTTCGTGTGATGTTGACGCATCCGCCGTATGAAAATCATATTATACCGGAGAATATTCCGTTGGACATTGTTTACGAAGACGATACTTTGTTGTTGATCAATAAACAACCCGGAATGGTGGTGCATCCCGGTCACGGGAATTACACGGGGACTTTAGTGCATGCCTTGGCGTATCATTTTGATAATTTGCCAATGAATAGCAGCGAGCGTCCCGGACTGGTGCACAGAATTGATAAGGACACTTCGGGATTACTGGTTATTGCCAAAACTGAAGCGGCGATGACGCATCTAGCCAAACAATTTGAAGCAAAAACCTCCGAAAGGGAATATGTTGCTTTGGTTTGGGGAAATGTAACCGAAGAAAAAGGGACGATAGAAGGCAACTTGGCGCGTCACTTGAAAGACCGCATGCAAATGGCTGTTTTTGCCGATCCTGAGATTGGAAAGCCTGCTGTGACACATTATAAGGTGCTGGAACGTTTCGGCTACGTGACTTTGATTTCGTGCCAGCTTGAAACGGGAAGAACACACCAAATTAGAGCACATTTGAAACATTTAGGGCATCCTTTATTCAATGACGAGCGTTATGGCGGCCATTTGATCCTGAAAGGGACTACGTTTACCAAATACAAGCAGTTTATAGACAACTGTTTCAAGATATTACCAAGACAGGCATTGCACGCCAAGACTTTGGGCTTTGTGCATCCTACGACGGGCGAGATGATGCGTTTTGACACTGAATTGCCTCAAGATTTTCAAGATTGCATCGAGAAATGGAGAGGATACTCTAAATCGCATTTGACCGAAGAGGAGGAGGAGGCATAGTTTTTAGGGCTTCAAAGTTTCAGAGTGTTAAAGTTTTGGTATTTAATATTCTATCACGAAATGATTATATGAAAAATCCCTTTTGATTAATTCAAAAGGGATTTTTGGTTTTAATAAGGCTTTTCATCATAAGATATCAGCAAGGCTGAGTGTGACTCTTTTGTGGTTGTAGTGATCATATATCAGGTAAATAGCGACGACTTGAAACACAATTGATAGCACAGAACCCTCAAAACCAAAACCGCCCCCATTCCAGATTGTGGGATTGCTGTAGTTGATGTTTATTAAGGAGTAATGGTCGTTGCCACTGACATTAAAACCAAGTATAGTTCCTTGAAAAAAATTCCAACTAAAATGCAAAGCGATGGCGAACCATAATCTTTTTGTAAATATGTAGCAGATGCCCAAAAGGACTCCTGCAATGAAAAGATCAAAGAGATTTAAGATTGATATAAAATCATTGGATATATGCAATAGGCTAAAGAGCACTGAGGAAATAGCCAAAGCCACATACTTATTATACGACTTCATGAGATTACTTAACATATATCCTCGACATAGTGTTTCTTCGGAAATCGCAACGCAAATGAAAAGTCCGGCATTTAACAAAAGTTCAGTAAAACTAAAGTCAAAAGACTGAATGCTTATTTCATTAGTAAAAAGCAAAGTTAAAAACCCCATTAACATAATTAGGAACCCGAGCAATAAACCTAGGATTAGGTCTTTTTTGACGGATAGGTTTTGAAGACCTAGGTGGATAAAAGATTTCAGGTCAAATTGTTTTTTTTGCAAAAGTAATATCGTTACAGTAGTCCCTATTACTGTAGCTAATGCCGAGAAAAAGGATTGTAATGAGGTTGGTGGAAAATTCTTATTATGCAGATAATCATAACCTGAGAAATAGGCTGCCAATATCTGAAATAGCCCTACAATAAAAATATAAGGCAGAATTACTATTATGGCATCATATAAACCCCGATGCTTGTCATTAGAAGGAATTTTCATTTATTTGACTTGTTTCAGGTCCACCTTTTTGTGGTCTACAAACAAACGGCAGCTTACTTTGAATAGCCCTGAAATGTTAGTTTTAACATGGAGTTTAGCTCCGTTCTTGTCCGTCAAAACTCCAGATAGTTTACTTGGAGTAAAAAAGTTTAACTGCTCGTCCTGTAGTATGTTGTTTATAAATAGTTTTTCGCCGTTGAGCCAGTCGTTGGTGATCGTTATTAGGTTGTCTTCGTAGTTGGCAATCCATTCGCTTTTCATGTTAGTTTTTTTTTGGTTAATAGTGAAAAAGGCAGCAACAAAGATGAAACTTTTAAAGCTGTTTTCCTATGGCAAAAAGACGACATAAAAACGTGAATGGCAATACCCACTTTTGGTGATATTTTAAAAGTAAAGGAGAGTTTACAAAAATGGTTGGTAAATCTTGAGACAGCTGATTCTACAATGTTAGAAAAACGGATTGAAATTCTTTTGTTCTTCCACGGCGCGTATCTCAGGTGGACAGTGATTGTTTGGAGGTTATATTCCTATTTTTTTGAATTACTCTATTTGTCTGCGATGTCTCAAAATATGCACAATGGCGTGTTCCATCAACTGTTCGATATCATATAATTGCCCCCAAGATGTAATCATTTTTTTTGAATTGTCATATACCTCGAGTTCCTGATCGTAAATTGATCCAAAAGTGTTTTTGGTGTATTCAATAACTGCATCCAAATCGTCTTTGTATCCGGTAACACTATTGTGAAACCTCTTCTCCAGTTGTTTAACATCAATGCATTTTTGGTTCCGGATATAAATACAATAAGAGTATCCCGAACTAACCACATGGCTTAAAATCGTTTGAATGGATAGACAGTTCGTATTGGTGGTCGTTTGGTCTCGAATCGCAATTAAATCATCTGAAGTGATGTCCGCAATTGTCGCTTGCAATTCATGAATTGCCTTTTCATATTCGGCCAGTAGCGCAAGGACGGCATTTCTTTTTTGTTGCATGATGTTATTCCGTTTTTAAATTTTTGGTTGATATAATTTTCAATATTGTTACAAAGTAAAATGATACCGTTACTGCCCCACGACAATGGTCCTGAATGTGAGGTTCACTCTGGGTTTTGTAATGAGTTTGGTGGGAGGTAGGCGGTGCAGCCAATGGCTTTGGGTTTGGTCTTTCATGACCAGCAGGCTGCCGTTTTGCAGAATTCTGGAAACCGTTTCCTTGGTTTCCTTGTGCTTGAAGGCAAATTTGCGCTCGGCCCCAAAACTCATCGAGGCGATGGCTCCGTTTTTCTTGAGGTCCTTTTCGGCATCGCTGTGCCAGGCCATGCCTTCGTTGCCACTGTGGTACAAATTAAGCAGGCAGGAATTGTAGGTTTCGCCCGTTTTGGCTTCGCCCAACGCTTTAAGCTCGAGCAATTCCTTTGTCCAGGGCAAGGCCTGTTTGGTGGTGTTGGAATAGGTATAGTTGAAGTTGGTGTCGCCGTACCAAGCCACTTTTCGTTTGGTGATGATGAGTTTGCCAAAAATGATGGCTTGGTCATTTTGCCAAGCTATGTTTTCCAACAATTCATCTAAATATTCATTCGCTTTGGTTTGCGTCATCAGCGTACCATAATAGTTCACCGTTCCGTCTTTGGGAAGCAAATTTATGTTTTCTTCGGGTTCTGTGCTGAATAAATCCATTGTCGGTATTCGGTTTTCATACAATGGCCACAAGGTCGGAAATTGTTTTGAATCGCCTCGACTTCAGAGGAAAAAAACACACGATTTTCCTTTTTTAGTCGTTTGCCCGATTTGCAGTGCAGACTTCCATATATTTTAAGTCTGCTGTTGCCGCCCAGCGTAATTTCTTTCCGCTTGATTTTGGATTTGAGCTCGCTATCGGTTAACTGGTTATGAGGGAGCATCATCGTTAAATTATGGTTGTGAATTGCTTTTTCAAGCCATCAAAAAACGGAATGAAGTGACAAAGATACTTTCCATTCTACAATACTGACCTTTTTTCGGCTATTTCTTCCAGAAAATGCATCGTACTATTTTTTGGTGCTAGCGCAATGACGGGTCTTTGCGCGATTTTGGACGTAGTAGGATTCGGAAAGTCAAAAGAATAGCTGTTTCCGCTGAGGAACAGGATGCCATGGATTAGAGATACAGGAAGAAAATCCAGTTTTTCCAGGAAATAATCGCAGGTTTTGTTGCAATAATTGGTAATCAGAAAAGGGAAAGACCTCGGGACAAAATAAAGCTCCTGTACTCTTGTTGGTTCTGACGTAATTTTTTTGTTGAATTTGAAATAGTGGACTTCTTTTTTTTCGTTTTTAAGAGCAGTAAGTTCGGAGACAGACAAGGGTAAGCGCGAATCCGAACGGTAGAAATAGATGTTTTTTGCCACATCAATAATGACCCACTTTTGTAATTCCTTGCAATAGATTTCATTAAAGGAATGCCCCCCTAAAGTGTTTGGGTTATCGTTTAAAACCTTTAATCCCCATTCCTTCACTTTCAAATCGTTAATGACGCAAAAATTGTTGTAAACTTGGGAAAAATCACTGCAAACGCCGCCTTCGCCATTTAGCATTTTTATGATCGCAGTTGCTGAGGATTTTCCCAGTCCCGGTCCCCCTTTAATATTATTCCTAAGCCATTTTGCGATTTTCTTTGCTTTTTTGAGGTCGGTCAAATCTTCGTTGCCTTCAGTGAATATCCATGGGTTCAACTCGTAATAAATGGAGGGAATGTCGTTTTTTGGGTTGTCGGAATTATAGCAAAGATCTTCGGTACAAGCAAAGGATGACTTCTTGGAAACCAATCTAAATCGTATCCTATATAATAAAGAATGTCTCCTCAAATACCATTTTAAAGATTTGCACATAACTAATAGTTTTAAGGATTGCCGCTTATCAAACTTAACGAAAACTAAGAAATAATCAGAGCAAAAACCAATGTAAACGTTGAAAGTCAGATATATACGGTAAACTGCATGTGTCTGTGCAAAAAATAAGACAAACCATTTTTTAATGATGAAAAATCGCATAAAAAAAAGCCACAATGCTCAAGATGAGGATTGTGACTTTTTTAGTTTGTTTAAGTTCTTTTAGTTGCGAAATAGAAGCACTAAATTTACCAGATTCGCTTCGTTTTAGTTTTCGCTGTAAATTTCAATCTGTTTTTTTGCCAACCGCTGTTTCATCCATGCCGCCAGTTTTTCTTTCGACGATTCCTCTAACCCCGCCTTGCTCTTGTAGATCAAGACCGGCAATGTCTTAGTGCTGTCTGTGTTTTCATTAAAAGTATGATTCGAAATTGAAATGTTTTCAATCTCCGGAAACAGGATTTTCACTTCTGCCAGCAGTGCTTTGTTGTCATAAGTATTTTTGGCGATTTCATTTTTTAAGTTTAAAATGGTAACGTCTTTATCGCTCAATATATCTTTATTGAAATTGATTTCATTCAAAATATCGCTCTTGAGGTCAGTGGTGTCCTGGATGACTACTAATTTAGTGTCGTTTATGTTGTAGGTTTTTAATTTTTCATTTAATGTTTTAATTTCGTCATCGCTAAATCTTTTGGAAAGAAAACCAAGTTGCAGTTTTTTTGGCTTTGCGTTGAAGTTCGTTTTCTTGTACAAAACGGCAATCCCTTTACTTGTGAATTCATTGTCCATGAAAACATCGATTTGATGTTGGTATCTTTTCTGCTCAATTAATTGGTATGCAAAATATATACTCGGAAGGATTAATACCGTTATTAAAGTTGTGATAATATACCGCACCTGTTTTTGATGTTTATCGTCCAATTGCTTTTTGACGGGGTACTTTAAATATTTGACAATGAAAAAGGTGGAGATGCAGATGAAAACGCAATTTATCGAGTACAAATACATCGCGCCGAAAAAGAATTTTAAGCTACCAAGCGCTAAACCATATCCTGCCGTACAAAGAGGAGGCATAAGAGCTGTTGCAATTGCGACGCCCGGTATGGGATTTCCTTTTTCAACTCGAGTCATCGCAATTGCGCCCACCAAACCACCAAAAAAGGCAATGAGGATGTCATAAATATTTGGTGAAGTTCTTGATAATAATTCTGGCTGAGCCTCTTTAAAAGGACTTACATAAAAGTATAGAGTAGAAACGAATAAGCCAACAACTGTGGCTATGAGAAGGCTTTTTAGTGACTTTTTAAGCAAAGTAAAATCATAGATTCCCAATCCGAAACCTGCGCCTATGATGGGCCCCATCAATGGAGATATAAGCATCGCGCCTATGATTACCGCCGTCGAATTCACGTTCAATCCCACCGAGGCCACCACAATCGCACAGGCCAAGATCCACAGATTGGAACCCCTGAATGAAATGTTGGATTTCACGTTGTCCAACACTAGATTCTTGTCTTCCTCGCCTTTGCTAAGATTAATATAATCGAAAAACCTATTCATTGTTGTTTTCATTCGTAACTTCTTTTAAGGTGTTTTTTAAAAAAACGAATCCCACTAAACCTGCGATTAATGAAGAAAGTAAAATAATGAATTTTGCGTTGCTAATTATAGTTTGATCGTCAAAGGCAAGTAAAGTTATGAATATTGACATGGTAAAACCAATCCCACCCAAAAATCCCACTCCAATGACCGTTTTCCAGGTTAAGTCGTTGGGAAGTTTGCAGAACCCGGCATAAACGGCCAAAAAGCTAAAGAGGTAAATCCCCAAAGGTTTTCCAACAATTAGTCCCAGGGCGATTCCCAGACTGTAATGCTGCGAAATGGTTTCTCCGATATTGGAACTGATAACAATTGCCGTATTGGCCAAGGCAAATAAAGGAAGTATAAAAAAACCGACGGGTTTGTGCAGAAAATGTTGCAGAATATAGGAAGTTGATTTTTTATCTCCGTTGCCAAATGGTATCACAAAAGCCAACAGCACTCCCGTAATGGTTGCATGAATGCCTGAATGTAGCATGAACCACCACATGATTACACCACCTATCAGGTAGGGAATTAGGTTTCGCACTTTCATTCTATTCAATACGAACAGCACTGACATGACCGCCAGAGCAATGAACAAGTTCATCCAGAGGATCGTTTTTGTGTAGAAGACGGCAATTACCAAAATGGCACCCAAATCGTCAATCACTGCTAATGCCGTTAAGAAAATTTTCAAAGACAACGGTACCCTGCTACCCAATAAGGATAGGATTCCCAATGCAAATGCAATGTCAGTGGCCATTGGAATTCCTGCTCCGCCATGTGCTACCGTACCGTAATTTAATAACAAATATAATCCCGCGGGAATTAACATTCCACCTAGCGCCGCAAAAATCGGAAGCATCGCGTCTTTTATATTTGACAATTCACCGTCGTAAATTTCTCTCTCTAATTCTAAACCAATCAGCAAGAAGAAAATAGTCATCAAGCCATCATTAATCCAATATTCCAAGCTTTGCCCGCCCAAGTTCATATGCCAAGTATGGATGTATTCGGCGCCAAAGATTGAATTTGCCATAAATAATGAAAATATGGTGCAACCTATCAAGACAAGTCCACTGGATTTTTCATTATTAAAAAATTCGTTAAACAAATCATTGTTATAAATCTTTTTTATCGCCTTTTTCATTTTTAATTTCATGTATTCTTTGTGTTTTAACCAATACGGGGATATTTTGCCCGTATCTATTTATAAATGCCACTAATTTTAGCTCGATTGACAAAAATAGCCAATTAGTGGGTAATCCTCTTGCAGAAACGGATAATAATATTTTAAAAATAAGCTGGCGAAATTTTTAAAAATGTTTTAGCGACACCCATTTTATGGTAATCTGACAAAACGGATTCTGAATTTAAAAGAAAATGTCTTAATTGTTAGCGATTAATAGTTCAATAATTATTTACGCACAGCTCCGGACTTGGGGCCTTTTAAGATGCACTTTGCAATTCCCTAAGGATTTTATAAGAATTTAGTCTTGCCTCGTGATCGTAGATATGGGAAACTACCATCAGTTCATCGATTTGTGTGTCGTCAACGAATTGAGTCAAAGCCTCCTTAATTTCGGAGGGATTTCCAATGAAAGAATAGGTCAAAAACTGCTTCATTACTTGTTTTGCTTCGGGACTCACTTTGAAATTTTGATCGGCGGGTTGAAGCGGATGCCTGTCATTTGTCAGAATACCCAGAAAAATTTTTTCCATCGATGTGGCGATCAATTTGGCCTCTTCGGATGTTGTTGCCGCGGTAACATTTACGCAAGCAATCGCATAGGGTTCTTTTAGCTGTTCCGATGGTTTGAAGTTGGTTCTGTAGATATGAAGCGCTTGCTGCAATTGCTGCGGGGCGAAATGGCTGGCAAAGGCATAAGGCAATCCAAATGCGGCAGCTAATTTGGCACTATCAGTACTGGAACCCAATATCCAAATGGGAATGTCGAGGCCTTCTCCGGGTATCGCCCTGACTTCGGAATTTTTGTTGTCTTCTGACAGGTAGTTTTGCAATTCCCTCACCGTTTTTGGGAATTGGAAAGCTGCCTGATCGTCCCTTTGCAATGCCCTGGCGGTAAGTTGATCCGTTCCCGGAGCGCGACCCAATCCCAAGTCGATTCTATTGGGATACAAGGACGCGAGCGTGCCGAATTGTTCGGCGATCACCAAAGGCGCATGGTTGGGCAGCATGATTCCGCCGGAACCTACTCTTATTTTGGTGGTTCCTCCCGCAATATGACCAATCAGGATGGATGTGGCCGAACTGGCAATACTGACCATATTATGGTGTTCCGCCAGCCAAAAGCGATGATAACCCAGACTTTCAGCTTTTTGTGCCAGACTAAGACTGTTTTTGAATGATTGGGCAGGAGTTTTTCCTTCTAAGACTAAGGCTAGATCTAATATGGATAATGGAGTGGTATTAAAATCTTTTTTCATCGGAATTATATCTGTTCTGGAGTTTTAATCCTCTGTTTTTTAAATGTTCATTTGTATCGCTTAAGATACAAAATTTGAGACTCAACGGCCTATTTTTTAGCCGTTTTTATATTTCGAGTTTCATCAATAAATTTATTGGCTTGTCACTGCCCAACTACAGCAGAAAAAGTTTCGATGAATGTTTGGGAAGCAATTTTTTGTATTGATTCCAGATCAGATAGAGTAGCTCTCCTAATTTCTATTTTGTTCATGATAATTGAATATGTTTTCGAGGCGTAAAAATTAGATTCAAAAATAGCGAATAGAAAATTTGAATCCATTCATGTTTTCTATTGAATCATTAAACAAATCAATTTAAGTAAAGCTATTTATTGTTTTCAATTTGTACTTTTGGGTAATTATTGAAAAGAACCTGTAACAGGAATATTTATGAAAATTGTGATCTCTCCGGCCAAATCTTTGAACTTCGAAAAAGAATTACCTACCGCAGCATATACCGAACCTTTATTTTTAAAGGAATCAAGACAGATCCAAAAAGTATTGAAAAAGGAATCACCAAAAGATTTGTCTGAACTGATGCATATTTCGGATAAATTGGCCGATTTAAACTGGCAGCGAAATCAAGAGTGGAAAACTCCGTTTTCTCCTGAAAATGCACGTCCCGCCATTTATGCTTTCGACGGGGACGTATATACTGGTTTAGATGCCTATTCGATTCCAATAGATAAATTACAGAGACTACAAGACAGTTTACGGATTTTATCCGGTTTGTACGGACTCTTGAAACCTTTGGATCTGATTCAAGCATACCGATTGGAAATGGGGACAAAATTACCCATCGACGAAAGCAAGAATTTGTATGAATTTTGGAAAAACACAATCACCAAGAGCCTCAACAAAGAACTTAAGAAAGACGAACTTTTCATAAACTTGGCGAGCAACGAATATTTTTCGGCTATTGATGTTAAAGCATTAAAAGTTCCCATAATCACACCCGATTTTAAAGATTATAAAAACGGAAAATTGAAAAGCATCAGCTTTTTCGCCAAAAAAGCCAGGGGAATGATGGTGCGCTATATCATCGACACCGATGCCAAAACAATTGACGATTTAAAAGGCTTCAATTATGACGGCTATCAGTTTGACGCGAATCTGTCTAAAGGCAACCATCTCGTTTTCACGAGGTAGTACTTCATCAAAAATAAAAAAATGCCGATACCACTTGTGATATCGGCATTTTTTTTATTGCTATTAATGCATGGCGTCCGCCGGATTGATTTTGTTTTTTCCTTTCTTAATCAGAAATATAATCGGAATGCAGCACAGAAACATAATTCCGAGATACGTGAAAATGTCCATATACGACAATACCGTACTTTGTTTCATAACGGAATAATCGATTGCCTGATAGGCTTTCTTTAACGCTTCGTTAGCCGTAAATCCTTTGGACATAAACCCTTTTTGCAACAGCAACAATCGTTGTTGGACTTCAAATTTGCTTCCGTCCAAATGTGCCACTAAATTTACGCGGTGTTCTTGGTTGAATCTGGTGATAAAGGTAGTGATTATGGCTATTCCGAACGAACCTCCAAGCTGTCTCATCATACCTGTAAAGGCTGCGCCTTCTCCAATATGTTTTCCTGATAAAGTGGATAACGATAAGGTGGTGATGGGCACAAAAAGTAGCCCCAGTCCAATTCCCCTTAATATCAATGACCAATATAAATGTTCGACACCAGTATCTGGCGTCATGCTATCATGCATCATAAGGGTAAAGAAAAAGAATACAAGAAACCCTAAGCCTACCATATATCCTTGCGGAACGCCCCTCTGGATCAATTTACCAATAATAGGCATCATAAAGGCGGTAGTTATAGATCCCGGGATCAACAGCAATCCCGCATCAGTGGCGGTCCATCCTAAAACGGACTGGGTGTAAATTGGAATAATCAAAGTGGAACCGTACAATCCGAAACCTAAAATGAAACACATTAAGGTACCGATCCTTAGGTTACCGTCTTTCAACACACTCAAATTTACGATCGGATATTTGTAGGTTAACTCCCTCCAAATAAATAATATCAGACCAAATAATGAAACGGCGCTCAATAGCACAATCAATTTGTTGTTGAACCAATCGTCTTGTTGCCCATGTTCCAGTACAAACTGTAAAGAACCGATAAAGGCTGCCAAAAGGAAGATTCCTATCCAATCGACTTGATTTACCTTCAGTTTTTCGCCATATTTCGGGCTTCTGACAAAGCTTAATGTCAAAAGGGTGGCGATGATTCCCAGGGGGATGTTGATGTAAAAAATATAAGGCCAAGAGAAATGATCCACTAAATAGCCCCCCAATGGCGGACCCAATGTGGGGCCTACAATAACTCCCATACCATAGATGGCTTGGGCCATTCCCCGTTTGGCAATGGGATAACTTTCCGTAATGATCGTTTGTGCGGTAACCAATAAGGCACCCCCGCCAAGACCTTGAATAAACCGGAAGGCTACCAGCTCCCATATATTGGTGGCATTACCACATAAAAAAGAGGCAACGGTAAATATAATGATGGAAACGGCAAAATAATTGCGTCTCCCAAATTGCTGTGAAAGCCAACTCGTCATTGGGATTACGATAACATTGGCAATGGCATAGGCCGTAATCACCCAAGCCACATCTGTTAAAGTGGCTCCCAGGCTCCCTCTCATATTGGTCAGCGCGACATTGACAATAGTGGTATCCACAATTTCCAGCAAGGCACAAAGTACCGCCGTCAGTGTAATGATAACCCGTCTAAAACCGTATTCAACTAGATCGTCTTCTCCTTGTGCCATATTATTTTATATGTACGTCAACATCCACATTCATCCCCGGCCGCAATAATTTTATTTTCTCGGCATCATTATTGGCGTCAATACTGATTTTAACGGGCAAGCGTTGGATCGTTTTCACGAAGTTACCCGTGGCGTTATCCGGAGGCAAAATAGAGAAACGAGCCCCAGTGGCGGGTGAAAATGAAGTCACCGTTCCATTAAAGTCATAGCCAGGATAGGCATCCACTTTTATGGTTACTTTTTGTCCGGTCACCATTTTATTTAATTGCGTTTCTTTGAAATTGGCCACAACCCAGGCTTCATTGTTGTTGATGATGTAAAAAAGCGATTGTCCTGCCTGAACCAGTTGTCCCGGTTGAATGTCAATTTTAGAAACCTGCCCGTCAATGGCGGCGGTTACGGCTGTGTAGCTTAGATTTAAAATTGCCGAGTCAAGCAACGCTTTGGCTCTTTTGATATTGGCGGCCGCTACGTCCGTTTGTTTGTCTGATGCTTTTGATTTGGCCACAATAACTGATTTCTGGAAGGCCGTCGCTTTTTCCTGTTGCTCCAAAATACGCACTTGACTTTCCGCTTCTTGCTTTGCAGCCAAAGCCTGTTCGTATTGTTGCTTTGTGATCGTATGGCTTTTGTACAAGTTGTTGTATCGGTTGTAATCACTTGTGAGGCGACCCAATCTGATTTTGGCGGTTTCGATATTTCCTCCGGCAGATTTCACATTGGCATCAGACACTGAAATGCTCGCTAAAATACTGTTGATGTCCGCTTTGGAAACTTCAAAACTCCCTTCTGCACTGGCCAAATTTGCAGTCGCTTCATCTATCTTTAATTGGTAATCCTTTTTGTCAATCGTAAATAAAGTATCCCCTTTTTTTACAAAATCGTTATCCTTGATATACACTTTGCTTACATAACCTGAAACTCTTGGTATGATTGGGTTCATGTTTTTCTCTATCTGGGCATCATCTGTTCCTTCGTGAGAAAGGGAGTGAATGTATTTATAAGTTCCATAAGCAAAACCTAATAGCACCAAAGAAGCTATTATAATGATAAACTTTGTGTTTGTTTTTTTCTTTGTCATTTTGGTGTCGATTATATTTTTGAAAGATTGAAGGTTTGGTTTAATTGTCCGCATACGGAAAGCAGCTCATAGTATTTTTGGATAACATTCGCTTTCGCCAATGTCCTATTTATGTTGGAACCCAATTGTTCCACATCGGCTTCCAGCAAGTCATTGGTGTCCGATAGACCGTTATCGTACTTGTCTCTGATTATCCTGTAATTTTCAGATGCCTGTTCAACCGCTTGATTGTAAACCAAATTTTGTTTTAACGCTAAATCATAATCTTCAATGGCTTTCTGAACCTGTATTTTGATGTAATCTGTAAGCATCTCCCCGGAATTTTGTATTTCCAAAGCCTTGCTTTCGGCGATTTTTACATTTGTGCCATTTTTAAGAATGCCACTCAAGTCATAGGATACGCCAACACCAATATTCATTGCATTTTGTACGGTAATCACGTTTTTTAAATCTAATGCCGTATATCCTCCAATGATTGAAATAGTGGGGTAGTAGCCACTTTTGACTATTTGGACATTGGCAAGACTCGCTTTTTCTTGTAATTGAATAGATTGTAAGTCTTTTCGATTTTTCAAGGCCGGTCCCTCCTCGGTGGGAACATTGGTCATTTGAAAGTTGGCAAAATCACTTTCTCTAATTTCTAGCTTCGTCTTAGGATCCATTTTTAAAAGACTCGCGAGTTCGAAGTTTACGATATTCAGGTCACTTATGGCTCGGTCTAAAGATAGCTGTACTTTAGAAACTTGGAGTTGTGACTTTAACAAATCATTTCTTGGAATGATTCCGTTTTTCTCTAGTTCAAGGAAATCGTCCACGCGTTGTTGTGCACTTTTTTGGTTTTCCTTTAGGAGTTCAACCGTTTTTTGTGCCTTGTATAAACTTGCGTAATAATTGATGACTTGCATGGCGACCTCCTCTTTTGTTTGCATTGCGCTGGCGGTTTCAGCCTGATACATAATATCATACGCTTCAACGGTGTTTTGTATTTTAAAACCGGCAAATATGGGAAGACTTGCGTTGACTTGTCCAATCATTAATTGGTCAACGACTGGAAGCGGCTCTGGATTGGAACTTTTGTTCAATTTCAAATCTATTGAAGCTTTCGCTAAACGCTGGTACTGTCCCGAAACCTTCAAATCAGGGTATCTGTTGTTTTTTACGGATTGCAACTCGTATTTTTTCGTGGCCACTTTGGTGTTTGCCAAATTTACTTCATTGCTTTTTGCCCATGCCATGTGGATCGCCTCGTCGAGTGTTAGGCTCGTTTTTTCTTGCGCTTCTATGGATGAAATTCCAGTAAAGAAAATCCCAAAGAGCAATAATTGACTAACTTTCATATATCAGAAGTGCTTTTATTGTTTGTTGAATGTGTTTTGTCAGATTGGTTTTTACGTAATTGTTGTATAGTTCTTCCGTATTAAGCTGTAATAAATTTTTGAAATACGGTTTGTTCATGTGGAAATGGAAAAACGTCCCCAAGATGGTAGGAGTGATCAGGGGAACAATAATATCTTTCCTAAAAACCCCCTTGTTTTGCCCTTCTTCAATGATGGACATTAATGCTTTTAGGTTTCCGCTTCTTAGGTCATTAAGGGCCTGAAGGTCAATATCTCTTTTCTCATTGGAAAACTCAAAATGCAATATTCTATAAATCCCTTTATTACAGTTTATCCGATTGATATAAATCTCGATCAGTTTATTTACTTTCTCGATAGGCTCAAGACTTTCGGCCAATAAATTTTCTATTTGAAATTTTAAGTCCGTAGTTCTGAAAAGAATAAGGGATTCCAGTAATCGTTCTTTGGACCCGAAATAATAGGAAACCATTGCGACGTTAATTTTCGCTTCTTTGGCAATGTTTCGAATCGAGGTGCCATCAAAACCCTTTTCGGCAAATAGGGTTTCAGCCACTTGAAGTATCTGGATTTGCTTCTCGCTAAAGGTGCTGCTTGATGACATAAATTAAAATATCAGGTAAAATTAAACAAGCGTTTAAATTAAACGCTTGTTTAATTTTTGTTTAACACAATTTTAACAGGAAGTTCTCGATCTTTTTTTTTGTTAAATTCCTGGAAGCCATACAACAATTGGCGACATGACTCCAGCTAGGAAAATTGACCTATGCCGAAACAGTGATGGAATGTTTCGATCAGATTCCGAAAGCTTTTATCGGTCTGTTTGATGGAAAGAACAAAGGCAAAATGGTCGTTAAGATTTAGCGAATGAATAGAAATAAACCAAAAAAATACAGTCCCCGATTTTTTTGAGGGACCGTTTTTGCTTTGAGATTTTCTTCCCTAAGCAGTTGGACTTTTTTTATTTCGCCTCAAATCATTAAAATTTGGTTAGATTTGTACAGTACAATAATGCAAATCATACTCTTAGTCGATTGTGGAACAGGTGTTAATTCTACAGCATTTT
>Ga0209519_10000008_pt1 | contig 109234 bp, 103 predicted proteins | sample Rifsed13ft1_FD_184005 | JGI IMG/M metagenome (GOLD analysis project Ga0209519, IMG submission 184005) | Soil microbial communities from Rifle, Colorado, USA - sediment 13ft 1 (version 2) | ecosystem: Environmental > Terrestrial > Deep subsurface > Rock core/Sediment | place: Rifle, Colorado...
ACATATACTAGATTCCTGTTTTGAACTTCTAAACTGGAATTCTCAGTTTTTATTTTGTCAGTTTCATATTCAATACGAGAAAATTTATCACCCATGCTGCGTTCTGCTTTTTGTAATTCTTCATTGAGTAGAATGTATTTTTTTGTATAAACAGCCGCTTTTTCAGGCTCAATTACCGCTAATTGCTTAAGGGCCACTAAAATATCCCGAGGATTATTTGTTGCTTTTGATAATAAAAGAGCTTCGTTCGAATACTGTAATGCCTTGATGGTATCATTTTTTGAAGCGAAGTACTCTGATAAGTGAATTTTATTAATAAATATTCCAGCGTTCAATTTTAAACTATCTCGTAATTTCAGGGATTGATAAAATAGTTCTGGCAAACCATCAGTCTCTTTTAATTTAAATTTTGAAAATGCTAAATTATCCAATAACATCCCATAGACTGCTGGTTTCTGTATAAATAGATTTTCTTGCTTAAGCCCCTTTTGAAAATAGTCTTTGGCAAGTAAGTAATTTTGTGAACTAAGATAAAGAAAACCGATATTGTTATAAGAAGTGGCTCTAGCCTGAAATACTTTGGGAATTATTTGATCATCACTAATTAGCAATGCTTTATTATGATATGTAATTGCATTTTCATATTCACCTAGCTCGCCATATATAATTCCCAACAGATTGTAAGCATCATACAGAATATTATTTGTCTGCTTTTCTTCCTTAATTGTTTTTAACACACTGAAAACGGTTGTTGCTGAACCTGAAAAATCACCAGCTTTGTATTGTAAAGTAGCTTTATTGATTAATGTTTTACCCAAATTAAAATTATCATTCTGATCCTTATACATTTTTTCCGCTTTTTTATAAAACTGGAAAGAGCTGTCCAAGATTCCTTGTGACTCGTAATAATCCCCTAAATAAGTATATGCTTTTATTATATTCAAAGTATCCTTCGCATTTTCTGATAGACTTAAAACAAGATGCACTGTATTGTCAAATGCTTTCCAATCGTTTATGTTGTAATAGCGATTGGCTACTTTAAACATATTTACTCGATTTAGGGAGTCGTTATCCTGATTGACAACAATATTAAATGCTTTTTCAGTATACAAGAGTCTTTTCTCTGTAGCCAAAGTAAAATCATTTGCCAATGAGAAATATACAGAGAGACTATCTTCAGAGGTAGTTATAGGAATATTTTCTGTTTTTTTTTTGGAACAGCCCAAAAAAACTAAGAACAGAGATAAAAATAGGTAGATGAAGTATTTATTTTTCAATAGTCGAAATATGTTTTATCAAAAATAATAAAATAAAACTATTGGCATAAAAAAAGGCTGTCAAATAATTGACAGCCTAAATGTATTTTATAAATAAAAATTTCTTTTTAGTCCACTTTAACGTTTCCTCCTGCAGACGTTCCTCCAACAATGTCAACTTTAACGTTTCCTCCTGCAGATGTTCCTCCAACAATATCAACTTTTACATTTCCTCCTGCAGATGTTCCTCCAACAATGTCAACTTTTACATTTCCTCCTGCAGATGTTCCTCCAACGATATCTACATTATTTGTTTCTGGAGTAGTGAATGATGTTAAGATCATCATTAAAGAGAATAAACTGATTGTATAGATTGCTTTTTTCATAATAGGGGATTTTTATGTTATTTTTTTGATTTACATTGACTAATGATAGTGCTGTTATTGCATTCCCACGATGTAAAACTACATACCATCCCTCTGTTTTTCCTACAAAAAAAAGTATAAATGGTAGAATGTAACCGTCTGATAGTGAATGACTATCAAATTTGAGTGAATGGGTTGATTTTAGATTTCCAGGTAATTTTCGTTTGAAAACTCACTAATAATAAGGTCTATATTTGCCTTATATGATTTGGAAAAGGGCAATTTTGTCGTCGTATTTTTAATATAACACACTGTATTACCGTTGTGAATTCTGGAAATGTAAGTGCGATTCACAATATAGCTGTTGTGAATTCTGATAAAAGGATAGGTCAATACGCTTTCAAAATGCTTCAGCGTCTTGAATGCGGTGATCATCTCGCCGTTACTCAGGTGTATGTCCGTGGAGTTATTATCCGCTTGCAAATAGGCAATATCGTTGGCGTCAATATACCGATAATCACCATAGGATTTAATGCACAATATCAACGGCTTTTCCTTATTGACTATTTCCTGATGTTCTGCTATTTTTGGGATTTCCATAGAAACAACGGAAGGCTTTACGGAACTAACTTCAGTCTCCTTGTTTGATTTGTTCAGTTTCAAAACCAATTTCACAAAATCGATGCGCACTAATGGCTTCAATATATAGTCCGTTACCTCATATTGTATCGCTTCAAAAGCCAAATCTTTTTTCTTGGTCGTAACAATAATCTTCGGAACAGTTTTCAGATAACGATACAGTTCATTGATTAGCGCCAATGACAAATTGCTTTTTTTATCGGTGGGCTCAATCTCGAGAAACACTAATTGGGGAGTATTTTCTAATATGAGATTCAAGCCATCTTGATAGTTGCTAGCCGAAGCTACAAACTCCAGCTCCGAAAAACTATCAGCCATGGCTTTTGTTTTCAAAACACTTTCTTGATCGTCGTCAATAATAATGTACGAATAGTTCATTAATGGCTGTTCCTAATTGTTAGGCATATTATTGGATGCTTGAAGCAGGTATACGTCAAAAAATTTAAAAAATTTATGGTAGTTTTGGGAAACCAACCGAGTAAGAATAACTGATTATCAATTTAAAAAACCAATCGTTTATCCTTATTCGACAAATTAAAAATACACGTTTAGAGTAACCTTTATAGAAGTTGTTAATATGTTTTTAACAAATGTTGATACATTAAGACGAAACGCAAATAAATCCGATAAAGTGCATGAGCACCTATTTTAAAAAAAACCTCAAATCAAATTCATTTCGTAAATAGTTCATTAAAAAAATATTTCGTGAGTAACAAATAAACTTACACACATAGAAACCTTTAATTATTTATTAAAAGCAAAACCGAGTTAATTAACGAACATTTATCCGCATTAACCAACATTAAAAAAATGTGAAGAGCATTATTTTTACAAATTTATCTTACTTTTATGCAAAAAACTAATTCTATGAAAAAATTATTTGTTCTAATGTGCTTATCTTCCTTTTTATCTGGTTTTAGCCAGGAAAAAGAAACAATCGATTTCAAAAAAAATGAATTAAAAGGAAACGTACTTTTCTTGGTTCTAGGAGCTGGGGAAATTACTTATGAACGATTGATAAATGAAGATTCTGGATTAGGAGTTTCATTATTTTTTGTAAAGGAGCAGGATTTTGACACACAATTTAGTTTAACACCGTACTACCGATCTTATTTTGGTAAAAAAACAGCAGCCGGCTTTTTTGTTGAAGGCTTCGGAATGGTTAATTCTGGAAACACGGGAAGTTATTCCCAATATGATTCGGTAAATCAAAACTATTATACTGTAGAAGGAAAAAATTTCACAGATGTTGCTCTGGGTTTTGGTTTGGGTGCAAAATGGAAACAAAAAAGAGGATTTATTTTTGAAATAAACGCTGGTATAGGCAGAAATTTATTTAACAGTGATAGCCCTGAAGTTGTAGGTCGAGGCGGAATAACGCTTGGTTATCAATTTTAAATAAAAAATGCTTCTCAATAGAGAAGCATTTTTTATTTAATACAATTTGTGATTACATTTTCATCAACCAGTTTTTCATCGAAACTTCGTTGTAAATAATGGCTTTCAATTCTGATATTTTAACACGGTCCTGCTTCATCGAATCTCTATGACGAATTGTTACCGTTTGGTCTTCTATAGTCTGATGATCTACAGTGATACAAAATGGAGTTCCAAGAGCATCCTGTCTTCTATAACGACGACCAACTGCGTCTTTCTCGTCATAAGCGACATTGAAATCCCATTTCAAATCTTCAATAATTTTGTGCGCTATGTCAGGCAGACCGTCCTTTTTAACTAAAGGCAAAACTGCCGCCTTCGTAGGAGCCAATACCGAAGGTAAACTAAGAACAGTTCTGGTTGAACCGTCTTCCAGCGTTTCCTCTTTTAAAGAAGTCGCAAAAACAGCCAAGAACATTCTATCCAACCCAACAGATGTTTCCACAACATAAGGAACATAGTTTTGGTTCAATTCAGCATCAAAATACTGTAATTTTCTACCTGAGAATTTTTCGTGTGCTTTCAAATCAAAATCAGTACGGGAGTGAATCCCTTCCAATTCTTTGAATCCAAAAGGAAAATTAAACTCAATATCAGCTGCGGCATTTGCATAATGCGCTAGTTTTTCATGATCGTGAAAACGGTAATTTTCTTTACCCAAACCTAATGACAAATGCCATTTTAGTCTTGCTTCTTTCCAGAATTCATAATGCTTTATCTCATCGCCTGGACGCACAAAAAATTGCATTTCCATTTGTTCAAACTCACGCATACGGAAAATAAATTGTCTAGCGACAATCTCATTCCTAAATGCTTTTCCTGTTTGCGCGATTCCGAAAGGAACTTTCATCCTTCCCGATTTTTGCACATTCAAGAAATTTACAAAAATACCTTGAGCTGTTTCGGGACGCAAATATAGATCCATAGCGGTATCCGCAGAGGCTCCCAATTTAGTTCCGAACATTAGATTAAATTGTCGCACTTCGGTCCAGTTTCTGGAACCCGATTCAGGACAAGCTATTTCCAACTCTTCAATCAGCGCTTTTACATCTTCCAAATCTTCATTACCCAAAGAACGACCCAATCGCTCGAGAATTTCTCTTTCTTTGGCTTTATATTCTACGACTCTAGCATTTGTGGTTACAAATTCCTCTTCGTTAAAAGCATCGCCAAAACGAACTCTCGCTTTATCTATTTCCTTGATTGCTTTAACATTTAGCTTTTCAGCATAATCTTCAATCAAAACATCGGCTCTGTATCTCCTTTTAGAATCCTTGTTGTCAATTAACGGGTCATTAAAGGCATCTACGTGGCCTGACGCCTTCCATGTAGTAGGGTGCATCAGAATCGATGCGTCTAGACCTACAATATTATCATTTAACTGAACCATTGATTTCCACCAATATTCACGTATGTTCTTTTTTAACTCCACACCGTTTTGTGCATAATCGTAAACTGCACTTAAACCATCGTATATTTCGCTCGACGGAAAAATAAATCCGTACTCTTTTGCATGCGAAATTACATTCTTAAATATATCTTCTTGTTTTGCCATGCTGCAAAAATATAAAAAGTGAACTTAAAAAAAGAAGAATACCTGAAGTTTGAAGCTTTGATTTTCATATTTTTATAAATAAATTATCAATTATATGCTCAAACACCTAATAAATCTATTTTTTCCTGCTGTTTGCGCTGGCTGTAACTCTTTATTGTCATCGAATGAAAAAGTGATTTGCACCCTCTGCAGACACAACATACCGCTGACAAATCATCACATCAATCCAGATAATGAAGCTTTTAAAAAGTTTTACGGCCGGATTCCGTTGGAATATGCATCTGCACTGGTCTATTTTCACAAAAAAGGGATAGCACAAGAAATAATTCACAAGTTGAAATACAAAGGCCACGAAGAAATAGGCACAGTTTTGGGACACTGGTATGCCGAAGATCTAAAAGAAATAGCCATCCTAAAAACAGTAGACGCTATTATTCCGGTTCCTTTGCATAAAAAAAAAAATAGAGAAAGGGGCTACAATCAGGTGACCACTTTTGGAAAAGCGCTTTCGAGCGAATTGGATGTTCTATACAATGACTCGATACTGCTGCGCAAAGTCTATTCGAAAACACAATCCAAAAAAAATCTTTTGGGCAGGACCGAAGGGATCGAAAATGCTTTTGACGTTTCCTTTACCGAAAACGATCACGGCAAACATTTTCTTCTTATTGATGATGTCATTACAACCGGTTCCACACTTGAAGCCTGCTCTCGTGCTTTGTTGAAAATCCCCGGAACAAAAATCAGCATTGTTTGCATGGCCATGGCGCAGTCGTAACCAGCAAATTTTGCTCCTGAAACTTGTATTTAAACCGAATCGCGATTTAAGATACGCGCCTTTTTTAGCCCTGATTGAAGTGGAAATCCTTTTTGCGCGCCTTTTCGGCGGACAAAAAGATTGTATCGGAAAGCAGGAAACAGCTCCTGAAAATAAAAAGGTTACAATTCCAGAAATCACACTATCAATTAATATAATGAAATTATAACGAAATAGAATTTCCGATTCCAAAGTTAAATGTTTAAATTTGAATAAATTTTTATAAATCATAAACAAATATATCATGGCTTTTGAATTACCTCAATTACCGTATGCGTACGACGCATTAGAACCTTATATTGATGCACGCACGATGGAAATTCATCACACAAAGCATCATAACGCATATACCACCAACCTGAATGCCGCTATCGCCGGCACTGACATGGAAGGAAAAACGATAGATAACATCCTTATTAACCTTGATATGAAAAACACCGCTGTTAGAAACAATGGTGGTGGATTTTACAATCACAATCTGTACTGGACGGTTATGACTCCCAATGGAGGCGGACTTCCAAATGGCGATTTGCTGGCTGCAATTGAAAATGCTTTTGGGTCTTTTGAAGAGTTTAAAGCTAAATTCAGCAAAGCGGGAGCTACACAGTTCGGCTCAGGATGGGCTTGGCTTTGCGTTCATCCGGGTGGAAAACTGGATATCTGCGGAACGCCAAATCAAGACAATCCATTAATGCCGGGAATAGGTTGTGGCGGAACTCCAATTTTAGGAATGGATGTTTGGGAACACGCTTATTATTTGCATTATCAAAACAGAAGACCTGACTATATTGAAGCTTTTTTCAACATAATCAATTGGACTGAAGTTTCCAGAAGATATGCTTCTGAGAAATAGTTTTTTATAAACACATAGATTAAAGAACACAGAGAATAGACATATTGACTGAAAAGTTGATTTGTCTATTTTTTTTACGCCTACACGTTTCTGCCTTTTATATCGCTAATTCAAATAAAAAAAACGCTAAACTCTTAGCCCGTTCGTCATTCCTCTATTTTCTTGTCTCTATTCTCTTGTTTGACTTTATTCCAATAAAAAAGGTGGAATTTCTCCCACCTTTTTTGCCCCAAATCTACCATAAACTTAACCTACTAATTTTATGATGATTCAAAGATAAGAAGCCAATTAGCTGAAAAATAATATTTTCGACAATCAACCTTAAAAATCGACAACTTACTTAAATTCAATTATTTGAAAAAATAAAGTCGCTGATATGCAGCAACATACGTGTTAATTTTCTTTCAATTATAAAGAATCGTTTCGTCTGACGTACAGTTCCCCAATTGCAGATTATAAAAAAGCCTCCCCAAAAAATACTAAAACAGACTAATAAAATTGGATTGACTGCCAATTTTATTAGTCTGTTTTATTTTGAATTTTAAACTTGCGTATAATAAAAAAGGTGGAATCTCTTCCACCTTTTTTGCCCCAAATCTACCATAAACTTAACCTACTAATTTTATGGTTCTCCAAATCTATGGTAGATGTATATTGTAACCAAATATTTTAGTTGAACAACCCATAAAGTCGTCAAATTACACGATTACGTGATTTCTAATACGCTCTTGCGTCTTTTCCTTCATAAAAATTCATAAATGCGCGATTCACAACCCTGTTACCTCCTGGTGTCGGATAGTCACCGGTGAAGTACCAATCCCCAAGATTTTTCGGGCAAGCGGTATGCAAATCTTCCACCGTTTGAAATATAATTTTCACTTCGGCATTTATTTCTGGGGAGCTCAACATTTGAGCTATTTTATCAGAAACCTCTTGAGGTTGGAATGGCTCATAAATTGCGGTAACATAATTTACTACCTCGGAGTCTTTAAAGTTCTCTTGCGCTTTACACTTGGCGTAAACTTCATCAACGATATGATACAAATTTCTTTCTTTCAACAATTCCAATGCCGCTTTAAAAGCCACTAAACCTTCTAATTTTGCCATGTCAATTCCATAACAATCGGGATACCTTATTTGAGGCGCCGAGGAAACGACAACAATCCTTTTTGGATTCAAACGATCCATCATCTTGATAATACTCATTTTCAATGTAGTTCCTCTTACGATACTGTCATCAATAATCACTAAGTTATCAGTTGGTTTAATCACACCGTAGGTTACATCATAAACATGAGCCACTAGATCATCCCGGCTGCTGTCTTCGGTAATAAACGTTCTTAGTTTAGCATCTTTAATAGCCACCTTTTCAGTTCGTATTTTTACCGCCAGAAGTTCCTGTAAAGATTCCTTGGTTAATTTACTTCTGTTTTTGAGAATGTAATTATTTTTTCTTTGGTTTAAGAAATCCTGTGCCGCTTCAACCAATCCGTAAAAGGATGTTTCGGCAGTATTTGGGATGTATGAAAAAACAGTATTGTCCGTGTCTTCATCTATGGCATTCAAAACAGCAGGCAGAATCAATCTCCCTAAATTTTTTCTTTCTTGGTATATTTCAGCGTCGCTACCTCTGGAAAAATAAATTCTCTCAAATGAACATGCTTTTTTTACCGTTGGCACAAGAATCTCTTGCATCGAAACGGTTCCGTTTTTCTTAATTATCAATGCGCTTCCCGGATCTATTTCATGCACTTTTTCAAAAGGGACATTAAATACGGTTTGAATTACTGGTCTTTCCGAAGCCACAACCACCACTTCATCATCCTGATAGTAGTAAGCGGGGCGAATCCCTGCCGGGTCCCTAAAAACAAAAGAATCGCCATGTCCTAAAAGTCCTGCCATAGCATAACCTCCATCCAGATTTTTAGAAGCTCTTGTCAAGATTCTGGCTACATCGAGTTTTTCGGCGATTACTGCTGATGCTTCTCTTTTGGTCAAACCATCATTTTTACATTCCTGGTACAAATCAGTTACCGCATCATCAAGAAAATGTCCTATTTTCTCCATAACGGTAACCGTATCCGCCATTTCTTTCGGATGCTGACCCAATTCCACCAAACTTTGAAAAAGCTCCTTTACGTTGGTCATATTGAAATTTCCGGCCAAAATCAGATTTCTGTGCATCCAGTTGTTCTGACGCAAAAAAGGATGAACGCTTTCGATGCTATTCTTTCCAAAAGTACCGTAACGAACGTGTCCCAAAAACAATTCTCCAATGTAAGGAATGTTCTCTTTTTGGAGAGACACATCATCCGCATATTCAGGATGAGAAGCCATTTCCTCATTTATCCTGTCATTTATTTGCGCAAAAACATCTTGGATGGGCTGCGCATGATTAGAACGGACTCTACTTATATAGCGTTCCCCCGGTTCCATGTCCAGTTTTATACTTGCGAATCCAGCACCATCTTGTCCGCGATTGTGCTGCTTTTCCATAAGGAGGTACATTTTTTGTATCCCGTAGAATGCACTTCCGTATTTCTCTTTATAAAATTCAAGCGGTTTAAGCAGTCTAACTAAGGCTATCCCACATTCATGTTGTAACGCATCGCTCATTGTGTAGTTATTTGTTGTGTTGTTGTTTCTAATAATAAATTCTTACAAATAAAAGGGAAACTGAACCCTAACTCCCTATTAAATATAAATCAAAAAAACCCCGTTTCCGAGGTTTCAAGGTATTACAATGCTATTTCAAATTGTGTCAAAGACTTGAACTGTTGCAATCTTGACATCACTTCTTCTTTATCTAAATCAACCATTCTGTCGGTCCCAAATTTCTCCACACAGAATGAGGCTAAATTTGAACCATATATAATGGCATTTTTCATGTTCTCGAATGAAACGTTTTCGCTTTGGGTAATAAAACCTGCAAATCCGCCAGCAAAAGTGTCTCCGGCACCTGTTGGGTCAAACACTTCTTCTAATGGCAATGCCGGCGCAAAGAACACTTCTTTATTGTGAAACAGTAGCGCACCATGTTCACCCTTTTTGATCACCACATATTTTGGTCCCATCGCTTGAATTTTTGCGGCAGCTTTCACCAACGAATATTCCCCCGAGAGTTGTCTGGCCTCTTCGTCATTGATAGTTATGACGTCTATCCGTTTTATTACTTCCAATAATTCAGGTAGGGCACAATCCATCCAAAAATTCATTGTGTCTAAAACCACTAATTTTGGTTTTGTTTCCATCTGGTCCAAAACACTGCTTTGTACTAATGGATGCAAGTTTCCTAGCATCACCACATCGGCATTTTTATAATTTTGCGGTACTTTAGGTTGGAAATCAGCCAAAACATTCAATTGAGTGTCAAGAGTATCTCGGGAATTCAGATCGTTATGGTAGCGACCGCTCCAAAAGAAAGTTTTTCCGCCCTTAACCACTTCCAGACCTGAAATATCTACGTTCCTTTCGATCAATAAATCTAAATATTCTTGTGGAAAATCGTCTCCAACTACAGAAACTATGGCCGATTGTAAATTAAAAAAAGAGGCGGACAACCCTATATATGTTCCTGCACCACCTAAAATTTTATCTGTTTTGCCAAAAGGAGTTTCAATGGCGTCGAAAGCAACTGTTCCAACAATCAATAATTTATTCATTTATTTGAGATTCGAATTAAGGCGCAAAGATAGTTTATAAAGTATAAAATTGCAAAGACTAACAATTGTAAAGTTTTGCCAATTTACAACCCTGCAATTTCAATACTTACAACAACTTATCGACTTCTTTTTCATAAAACTCATCAACAGAAAGTTGCTTTTGCATAGAGGCCATAACCGCTAATTCGTCACATCTTTCGTTTTGAACATGGTTATTGTGACCTTTAATCCATTTGAAGTCCACTTTGTGCTTTCTGTAAACAACCAAAAAACGCTTCCATAAATCCGAATTTTTCCGGTCAACAAAGCCCTTTTTTTCCCATCCTAAAACCCATTTCTTCTGTACAGAATCCACCACATATTTAGAATCCGAAATTACCAAAACTTTGGTATTGGGATTTTTTAGCTTTTCCAAACCTACAATCACAGCCAATAATTCCATCCTATTATTAGTAGTAAGTCGAAAACCTTCATAAAATTCTTTTTTATAAGGTTTTCCAACCCATTCCATAACAACTCCGTAACCACCGGGACCTGGATTTCCTTTGGCAGCGCCATCAGTATAAATATGCACTTCGTAAGTATCCACTGCTATGCGTTGTTGGTTATCAATTTTTCGATCACTAAAGGAAAGCATTCTTGTTCCAATTCATGTATCTTTTCTGCTACTTCCTCTGCTGATTCGCTTCCCGTCAAAACTATTTTTTTTTGGAAAACGACTCCGCCCTCATCGTAATGTTCGTTTACGTAATGAATCGTAATTCCCGTTTCCTTTTCCTTATTATCTACGATTGCTTTATGAACGTTCATACCATACATTCCTTTGCCGCCATATTTAGGTAATAAAGCCGGATGAATATTTATTATTTTATGGTTATATGCAGCGGTAATGCTTTCCGGGAATTTTAATAAAAAACCCGCGAGAACAATTAAATCAGGCTGAATCAGTGTTAATTTATGTAGTATTTTACCTTCAATAAGTTCGGTCTTGGAAAAAACCTCAACCGGTATATTATTATTTATAGCTCTATCAATAACCTTGGCATTAGCATTATTTGTAAAAACGGCCACTACCGTTACCGTTTCATTTGAAGCGAAATGCTTGATGATGTTTTCAGCATTCGTACCCGATCCGGAAGCAAAAACAACTATTTTTTTCATGATTTCTCCAATTTATATTACGCAAAAAAAAGAATAATAATTCAAAATAAATAACATTGGCAAGTCTTTGTTTAAATTTATTTTATAAATTAGATGTCACATTTATCAACTTATTCGTTGTTTTAAAATAAAGTTTTTTATTTTTGCCAACAAATTAAATTCTAAAATTAAAGATTATGTCAGACATTGCATCAAGAGTAAAAGCGATTATTGTAGACAAATTAGGCGTTGACGAAAACGAAGTTGTAACAGAAGCAAGCTTCACTAATGATTTAGGGGCTGATTCGTTAGACACTGTTGAGCTTATTATGGAATTCGAAAAAGAATTTGACATTCAAATTCCAGACGATCAAGCAGAAAACATTGCTACTGTTGGTCAAGCTATTTCTTACATCGAGGAAGCTAAAAAATAATAATTTAAGCACCCGCTTGCAACCTTGCATGCGGGTGTTATTATTTTTTTTAAAAATTAGATTCAGATTGAATTTCAATCAAAAGATATTTATTGTAATACCCATGGCTCTTTTGTAATAAAAATACGGCAAAGAAAGCATGGGTTTTATTTGTTTAAAGATAACAAAATAAAGAAGATATGGTATTAAGACGAGTTGTTGTTACAGGTTTAGGTGCTCTTACTCCTATTGGAAATAATATTCAAGAATATTGGAACGCTCTTATCGGCGGTGTAAGTGGTGCTGCTCCAATAACGTATTTTGACCCTGCAAAGTTTAAGACTAAATTTGCTTGCGAATTGAAAAACTTTAATGCCGAAGATTTCTTGGACAGAAAAGAAGCCAGAAAAATGGACCGTTATGCTCAATATGCCATGGTTTCATCTGAAGAAGCGATCAATGATGCCGCTTTCAATTTTGAAAAACTGGATAAAGACAGAGCCGGAGTTATTTGGGGCTCGGGAATTGGCGGTTTGGAAACCTTTCAAATAGAAATGTTGAACTATTGCGCCGGTGACGGTACTCCAAAATTTAATCCTTTCTTTATTCCAAAAATGATTTCGGATATTGCTTGTGGTCATATTTCCATTAAATATGGTTTTAGAGGTCCAAACTTCGCAACCGTTTCGGCTTGTGCTTCTTCTACAAACGCAATCATTGACGCATTTAATTATATCAGATTAGGACACGCAGACGTGATGGTAACCGGTGGCTCAGAAGCTGCGGTAACTATCGCAGGAATGGGTGGCTTTAATGCCATGCATGCGCTATCAACAAGAAATGACGATCCAAAAACAGCTTCCAGACCAATGGACAAAGACAGAGATGGATTTGTGTTAGGGGAAGGCGCAGGCGCCTTAGTTCTTGAAGAGTATGAGCATGCAATTGCCCGTGGTGCCAATATCTATTGTGAAATTGGTGGTGGCGGTATGTCAGCTGATGCCTATCATATAACGGCTCCACATCCTGAAGGTTTGGGTGCCAAAAATGTAATGTTGAACTGTTTGAGGGATGCTGGCTTAAAGCCAACTGATGTTGATGGTGTCAATATGCACGGGACTTCTACTCCTCTTGGCGATTTAGCGGAATCTAAAGCCATTGAACATGTTTTTGGTGAACATGCTTACACCATGAACTTGAATTCAACAAAATCAATGACCGGTCACTTGCTAGGTGCGGCCGGAGCAGTTGAAACTATTTCATCCATTCTATCTATGAAATACGGAATAGTTCCTCCTACGATAAATCATTTTACGGATGACGAAAATATTGATTCAAAACTAAACTTTACCTTCAATGTTGCCCAAAAAAGAGACATGAAAGTGGTCATGAGTAATACTTTTGGTTTTGGTGGACATAACGCTTGTGTATTGGTTAAAAAATTAGAATTCTAATTTAAATGAATAGATTAAGAAAAATATTTACAAAATCCCGTTCTCCAGAAGACGGGATTTTTTTTGATGCTATCAAAACAATTTTAGGGTTCCCCCCTAAAAATTTAGATTATTATAAAAAAGCATTTACTCACCGCTCTTCCAGTCGTCTTGATCCCATTGGGAACATCATTAACTACGAACGTTTGGAATTTCTAGGCGATGCCATGTTAAGTGCAGTAATTGCGGCATATCTTTTCAGAGAGGCGCCGCATGGTGACGAAGGTTACCTCACGAAAATGCGGTCAAAAATTGTAAGTAGAGAGCATCTCAATGAATTGGGTAAGGATCTCAATCTTATCCGTTTTATAGAAAGCAAAGTTCCTATTCAACATTTTGGAGAGAACATTCACGGAAACATTTTCGAATCTTTAATAGGGGCAATTTACCTAGACAGCGGTTATGACCACTGCGAAAAATTCATACAAAAAAGAGTTGTTATCCCTTATGTCGATATTTCACGTTTAGAAGGAAAGGTAATCAGTTACAAAAGCTTGGTTATAGAATGGTGCCAGAAAGAAAAAAAGATATTTCATTATGATATTTTCGAAGATAACGCAATCGACGGCCAACGTTTATTTGGCGTGAAATTGAGCATTGAAGGCAAAGTAATTGCGAAAGCAAGAGCGACTTCAAAAAAGAAGGCGGAAGAAAAAGCATCGCAGCGCGCCTTTTTTGCATTTCAGGATAAAATGGACAAAAAATAATATCCATTTCCTTAAAACTATAACGTTTTCGTTAGTAAATTACCTAAAACATGCTGATTTAGTGCGTCATAACTTCGCTAGATACACTATATTTACAACTTATTTTATCATGAAATGGCAATTCACAAATTGGATCTTGGCGAATTTGACGAAATAGATTACAATCTTATCGCTATCCATACTTCATTAGAAGATTTCCGATTGGCTTATTTCATCAATCAAAAACTGCCGATAAATTTAAGCAAAAGCAAGGATGAAGTTCAGATTAATATAAAAGAAGGGGAAACAAATTTTTCCCGATTTTACTATTATGACCTGGAGAAAGCAATTTCCTGGAATTTGATTCAAAATAAAAACGAGGTGTCGCAACAGAAAAAAGATACACTCCAAAATTTATTTTCAAATGTAACCATGGAAATTACGACGAAAGTTTTCTTGCTGCCAGAATTTAAAAAAGCAGATTTCTTTTTAAAAATCGAAAATACAGAGGATACTATGGATGTGTCGAAAATAAAAACAATATTAAATACCATTGATAACATATCTGCCGTATATACCGTAGATACAAATCAAATAAAATCAAAAAACAATTTAATTTTTTAATACAAATGATTACAAACAAAAAAACCAAAATTGTAGCCACACTTGGGCCTGCATGTAGCACTAGAGAAATCATAAAAGATATGATTGATGCTGGAGTAAATGTGTTTAGGGTTAACTTTTCTCACGCAGACTATTCTGATGTTAAAGAAAAGATTAACATCATCCGTGGGCTAAATGACGAATATGGATATACTACAGCAATACTTGGTGATTTACAAGGACCAAAACTTCGCGTAGGAGTTATGAATGAAGGAGTTGTAGTAAATGACGGAGATTTAATTACGTTTACAACCGCCGAAGACATACTGGGTACTGCCCAAAAAGTATTCATGAAATATAAGAACTTTCCGAATGATGTCAATCCTGGCGAAAGAATTTTATTGGATGACGGAAAACTAATTTTTGAAATTGTTGAAACAGACAAAAAAACAGAAGTTGTTGCAAGAGTAATACAAGGTGGCGAATTGAAATCTAAAAAAGGAGTTAATCTACCGAACACAAAAATATCACTTCCTGCAATGACCGAAAAGGATATTGCCGATGCTATTTTTGCCATCGAACAAAAAGTAGACTGGATTGCCCTTTCTTTTGTAAAAACACCACAAGATTTAAAAGACTTGCAGGATTTGATTGCTGAGCATTCTGAATATAAAATTCCGATTGTAGCCAAAATAGAAATGCCTGAAGCATTAGAGAACATCGACAAGATAGTTGCTTATTGTGATGCATTAATGGTTGCCCGTGGGGACCTTGGTGTTGAACTTCCTGCTCATGAAGTACCTCTTGTTCAAAAAGAGTTGATTCGCAAAGCCAAAATGGCTCGAATTCCCGTGATCGTAGCCACCCAAATGATGGAAACCATGATTACGAGTTTGACTCCAACAAGAGCTGAAGTAAATGACGTTGCCAACTCGGTAATGGACGGTGCAGATGCGGTAATGCTTTCTGGTGAAACAGCTACAGGAAATTACCCTGTACAAGTAATCGAAAAAATGACACAAATCATTAAAGCGGTCGAAGATTCTCCATTAATTCAAGTACCGCAGAACACACCACAAATAAAAACAAAACGTTTTATCACTAAAACAATTTGTCGCCATGCGGCACTTATGGCCAATGCCATTAACGCAAAAGCTATTTGTACTTTGACTAACAGTGGTTACACTGCTTTCCAAATTTCAGCTTGGAGACCGTCAGCCTATATTTTGGTTTTTACGTCCAATAAAAGAATCATGACGCAATTAAGTTTGTTGTGGGGAGTAAAATCATATTACTATGACAAAGTGGTAAGCACTGACGATACCGTAACCGATATAAATGAAATTGTCAAAGAAAAAGGATATGTAACTAAAGGTGATTTCCTGATCAACTTAGCAGCTATGCCTATTAAAGAAAAAGGAATGGTAAATACCATGAGAGTTTCGGAAATAGAATAAGCTAACGCCTATCTAAAATACAATCCGCCTGTTTAGAAATTAAACAAGGCGGATTTTTTTGTCCTTAATTTTTTTTTAATTTATCTTTGAAAAAATAAAAACTTCATTTTCTATGAATTTCAAATCGCAAAACCCTTTTTTAAATAACAAATCTTTTTCTGCAACAACTGCCAGAAAAGAGCAAGTGCATCATGCCACTATTATAGATTACAACCAAGAAATGACCTTGTCTGGCACAATCAATAAAACTTTACTTCTGTTTTTATTGCTTACCGCATCGGCTATGGTTATTTGGTGGATGGCTTTTAACGGCATGAACCCAATCGTTCCGGCAATCGGAGGCGCAGTTGTAGGTTTGATTTTGGTCGTGATTTCTGCTTTCAAGCCACAATATTCCCCGTACCTGGCACCAGGATATGCCTTATTTGAAGGTCTGTTTATTGGCGGAATTTCGGCGATTTTTGAAACGATGTACCCCGGAATAGTAATACAGGCAGTGGGGGCAACTTTTGTCACCTTTGTAGTCTGTTTAGGACTGTACAGATATAAAATTGTAAAAGTAACTGAGCAATTCAAATCAGTCGTTGTTGCGGCCACTCTTGCGATCGCTACTTATTACCTGATTTCATGGGTTGTTTCTATGTTTACGAGTTTTCAGCCGGTTCACTATGGCAACTCGATGATGAGCATTGGAATCAGTATATTTGTAATCATAATTGCCGCTTTAAATTTATTCCTGGATTTTGACAGAATAGAAAAAGGAGCCGAGCAAAAAATGCCAAAATACATGGAATGGTATGGCGCCATGGGATTGATGGTTACTTTAGTTTGGCTTTACATTGAATTTTTACGTTTACTGTCAAAACTGAACAGCAAAAACTAATTGCAATACAAAATAACTAAAAAGCCTTTCCCATCGGAAAGGTTTTTTTATGCTGTTTATTGAAAATGATTGTCTCTTGAGATCAAAAATCAAACTTTAACTGCACGACAAGAAATTTCTTTTCTTCCGTATTTAAGTTACTTAATGAAATCCCCAACAGCCGTACAGAATCCTTCATGCGTTCCTGGTACAACAACTCTTTTACAATTTCTAAAATCAGTCCTTTGTCAGAAATAAAATAGGGTACTGTTTTACTTCTGGTTTGTTGAGTAAAGTCGCTGTATTTTATTTTTAACGTGACCGTTTTGCCGGCGACCTTGTATTTACCCAATCGTCTTTCCAGCGCAATAGCGATACTTTCCAATTTTTCTATCATGAATATTTCTGACGAAAGATTGACATCGAAAGTGTGTTCGGCAGCGACTGATTTCGTAATCCGATCTGATTTCACTGGGCTGTTGTGGATCCCACGAACTACATTGTAGTAGAAACTTCCGGACTTGCCAAAATGTTTTTCCAAAAATTCCAGCGACTTACTTTTTAAATCTACACCGGTAAAAACCCCCAATTGATACATTTTTTCGGTAGTAACTTTTCCCACGCCGTAAAATTTGCGAATAGGCAGCTCTTCCAGAAATGCTATAACTTCATCTGGATTAACTGTTTTTTGACCATTTGGCTTGTTGTAATCGCTGGCTATTTTAGCTACGAATTTATTGATTGAAATTCCCGCCGAAGCCGTTAATCCCACTTCATTAAAAATTCGCGCCCTAATTTCTTCCGCCAATAAACTGGCGCTGGGATTTCCTTTCTTGTTTTGGGTAACGTCTAGATAAGCCTCGTCAAGGGAAAGCGGTTCCACCAAATCAGTATAGTCGTGAAAAATTTTTTGAATCTTGGCTGAAATTTCCTTGTACCTGTCGAATCTTGGCTTGACGAAAATAAGCTCAGGACAGTACTTTTTGGCCATCACACCGCTTATGGCACTTCGTACACCAAATTTCCTGGCCTCGTAACTCGCCGCCGAAACAACTCCCCTGTTTTCTGAGCCTCCTACCGCCACAGGTTTGCCTCGCAATGCTGGGTTATCCATTTGCTCAACGGAAGCGTAAAAAGCATCCATGTCTATGTGTATAATTTTTCTGTTTTCGATAGTATCAGACATGATACAAATTTAAACTCCTTTTATGTAAAATGCGGTTCCTGCAGTTAAAATATTTGATACATTTGAACAAATCAGACAGCCCGGATGGAAGCGGCATCCTTTTACTTTCTATTCAAAAAAGTAAAAGATATAGCGCACAACCGGAAAAGTTCCAAAAACAATCATAACTCAGCAAGAAATGGTAGAAATAGAAAGGAAATTTTTGGTTAAAAATGATTCGTTCAAAGCAGCAGCTTTTGCCAAAAACCGAATTGCGCAAGGATATTTGAACTCCAACCCTGAACGCACCGTACGAGTGCGTATAAAGGCCGACAAAGGATATTTAACCATAAAAGGGAAATCGAACGAAACTGGCATGTCGCGTTTTGAATGGGAAAAAGAAATTCCGGTTGGCGAGGCCAAAAGCTTATTGCAACTGTGCGAAAAAGGCGCAATCGACAAAACTCGCTATGAAGTAAAAGTGGGCAAACACGTCTATGAAGTTGACGAATTTTATGGAGAAAATGAAGGTTTGATTGTCGCTGAAATAGAACTTCAATCGGAAACGGAAAATTTTGAAAAACCAGACTGGCTTGGACAAGAAGTAACGAATGACAAACGCTACTACAATTCTAATTTAAGCTTAAACCCCTACACAAATTGGCAATAACTATTTTGTAAATACCTCAATAGTTACAGTCATTACTCCGACCCCTTTATGCCTTGCAATTTCCATAAATGCCCTTTTAGAAAGGTCAATTTCCCTAGACTTAACAAATGGCCCCCTGTCAGTGACCTCGACGATTACGGACTCCCCATTTGCTTCATTGGTGACCCTTAATTTGGTTCCGAATGCGAATTTTTTATGCGCCGCCGTATATTTGTTCATGTCAAATAACGCACCACTGGCGGTTCTTCTTCCGTGGAATTTATCTGCATAATAGGACGCATGTGCACCTTTTTTATAGGGAATAAGCTTCCCCATTTTTTCCTTTATCGTATCTATTTTAATTTCCTGCTGAACCACTGTAATTTTTGTCTTTTTGACAGTGTCTTTGGCTACCGAAGATTTTTGAGTTGGAGATTTTTGATTATCTATAATTTTGCTTTGACTACTCACCAAGGCAACTATGGCGAATAAAAAAAGGACTGTAATTGATTTTCTCATTATTAACTTTTTAGTTCGAAATCTATTTAAACAAAAACCATACCTAGATAAAAAAAAGTCCTATTTCTAGGACTTCTACGTATGTTATAACCACATTGACCATGGAATTCTACTTAAAATAAGCAGCAATCCCAGTCCGTAAAAAATGGAAAAAGTTTTGAATTTCGACTCGGATGTCGTCAATTTTTTGTGCTTTGACCAACCTATTGTGATTAGCGCAATTGCTATAATGTTGATTAACGGATGCTCCAACGAAGTTAACCTTAGCGCTTTATCAGACATTTGCCCAAGAGAAGCAAAACCGAGCGGAGAAACAAAATACAATATCAATCCAATGAGCAATTGCGTGTGTGTCCCTATCAATCCGAAAATGGCAATTTTTCTGTCCTTGGCAGTAAATTCTTTTTTACCAATCAGCCCAATAATTGAGTTGATAGCCGCTACAACCAATAATAACAGAGCCAAGTAAGCCCAACCAGAATGAAATTTTTGTAATAATTCGTACATATAAATTGTTTTTGTTTGAACAAATATAACAAAAAAAGGCATAAAAAAAACCCTTCAATTCAATTGAATCGAAGGGTTTTTAAAACTTTATTATTAAATATTAGAAGTTGTAACGAACACTAAAGTTCCAAGTTCTTCCGTAACCGAAGTACACTTGATTAGCATCTGCCACTCCATCATAAGTTCTATTGTTAGACGCATATGTTCCAAGTGCAGGATTTGTTCTACTTACATTATCATCAGCAAAAATATTACTTCTAGATTCAGAGATATACGTTTCGTCTAAAACGTTGTTCATGTTAAACCTAAAGTTAAGAGAACTATTTTTAGCACTTCCTAAAAGTAATTTATAAGAAACACCTGCATCCATTAATCCGTAAGAAGGCAATTCTAGCGCTCCTTTATTATCTGCAGCAGTAAAATTACCAGGAGAAATCGCAGCAAACAATTTATCAGCTACTCTATAGTTAGCATCAACATTAAATCTTTCAAAAACTTCATATTTAGCACCTAAGCTAGCTGTAGTTTGCGCAGCATCACCCACTTTTACTTTATCTAAGTATAAAACCTGATCAGATTGACCAGGAACTGGTTCATTGTCTTGATCGTATCTATTGCTTAACGCATTGTCTTTGTACTCCCAATTACCAATTGACAACATCGCATTCAAACTTAACTTAGGCATTGGTCTAGCATTCATTTCTAGCTCAACTCCTGTATGAATTTCATTAATCCCTACGAAATCAAAATAACCACCAACATTATCTACTGAATTATCCGTTCTTCTAAGGTTTTGGTCTTTCCATGAAGTATAATACACATTTACTTTTGCATTAAATTTAGAAGATGTAAAACCATAACCTCCCTCAAGAGCAAAAACTTTTTCGTTCACTAAGTTTTCTGCAACAATAGATTTATTGTTAGGATAAACCGCATTAAAGAAAGGTTGTTTAGAGTAGAATCCTGAATTCACAAATACATTGTTTTGCGTATCGATATTGTAATTTGCTCCACCTTTAATGTTACCACCTAATATGTTCTCGTAATCCGTCTCTACAAGAGGATCAGTTAATAAATAGGTAAATGGATCTTCTCTTTTAAATCCTTGTTGCGAAACAGCTCCTTGGATAAAAGCGGAAAGATTGTCTTTAGAGTACTCTAATTGTGTAAACGCACCCAACCAGTTTACTTTTCCATTATTGTTGTAAGCAATTTTTTCTTGATCTTTTACATTAGTAAATGGATTCAAGCTTGGAGTTGGAGCATAAGTAGTAGATAAAACTCTACTTGGATTGTTGACATCAGTCTTGTCAAGATATCCGTCAGCACCCAACAAATCATTTAGATTTCTAAAGTGAAAACCAGTATAAGTTCTAGCGTCGATACCAAAATCAAGTGTAAGTGTTTGTGATAATTTATTGTTTAAATTTATCACGGCACCATACCAGTTATGAGAATTCACTGATGATCTTCTGATGAAACCATTTCTGCTATCAGCAATATAATCGCCATCAACATTTGGAGTTAATGGAGCACCAATTGTATTTGGTTGACCCGTGTTGTATTTTACGAATTCATCAATAGGCAATAATCCGTTCGCAGTTTTATAGGCAGAAGAGTATGGGCTTTTACCGATATTTCCTGTTCCACCACCTCTACCCCAAGAACCGTAGAACACAGATGATAATTTAGTTTTATCATTGATTTTATAATCCCAGTTAAATGAAGCAACTGGTTTGTGATAAAAGTTTCTTGCGAATGAATATTCCTTTCCATCTTTATAACCCCAGTCAGAGTTGTATTTAACGTTAGGCTTCCCATCTTTACCATATTGCAGGTACGCTGAAAGAGGATTTGCAAAACTTCTTTGGTGATGCCATTGTGGAGCACCCGTAAAAGTAAATTGAATATCGTGTTTTTCGTTGATTTTATAACCTAACGCAATGAAATAGTTCTTAGCTTCAAATTTAGTTCCGTCAACATAACCGTTTCCAGTAGTAGAGCTTAACAAAACAGATGCTGACAAACCGTTTTTCATCAATCCTGTGTTGTACGAAGCCTGTACTTTAAGATAATCATCATTTCCTGTTGTTGTACCTACAGAACCACCTTCCTTCATATCAGAAGTCCTAGTTATAATGTTTATTGTTCCCCCTACAGAAGAAATAGCCAATTTAGAAGAACCTAAACCTCTTTGAACCTGCATTGCAGAAGTTACGTCAGAAATTCCTGCCCAGTTACTCCAGTATACGGCACTATTTTCCATGTCATTTACCGGAACACCGTTAACCATAACTGCAATATTTCTCTGGTCGAATCCACGAATATTTATTCTGGAATCCCCAAAACCTCCACCGCCTTTAGTGGCATAAACAGAAGGGGTGTTTACCAATATTTCAGGGAACTCTTGCGAACCTAATTTTTCTTGAATTTCAGCTGCTTTAATTGTAGAAACAGCAACTGGTGTTTTTCTGTCTTTAGCGACATCAATTACACTAGAAGTAACTACAATTTCCTCTAATTCATTAGAATTGGATGTCAAAACGATAGTTCCTAAATTTTTTGTAGCACCATTTGCAACAGAAAATCTGATTGTTTTAGGCGCGAAACCTATAAAAGAAATAACTAATTCTCCAGAATCAACTGTAGTATTAATTGAAAATTTACCGTCAAAATCCGTAGATACACCAGTTGCCAAACCTTTAATAGCGACATTAGCACCAGGTAATGAACCTTGACCATCAGTAATAGTTCCAGTAATTTTCCCTTGAGAAAAAGCCGTTGTCATTACCAAAAACAGTAATCCAGAGAATAACCAATTTTTCATTGTCTTCATTTTTATTTAGTTAATTTATTTTTTGGCAAAATTATAACATTTTTACCACAAAAAGTTAACGCAATGTTAAGAAAAGTTTTAAAAACAACAATTTTGTTTAATAAAAATATGTGAAACCAGCCGTTTTGACGAAAATAATGAGAATTTAAAGCCAATTCCTCATTTAAAATAATAACTCGATAAAAAAGCGCGAGTAAAATAATAAAGTTCGAAAAAAATAAAAAAACCCGATTTTAGTAAAAAAATCGGGTTTGTATAAAAATTGTTAAAACTTTATTTGTTCTTCAAATAATATTTCAACAAGAATTCCGTCGAACTATCGTGATTTTGCACTTCATTAGTATTAATCTCTTCTAGAATAGAATTGGCCAATTGTTTTCCCAGTTCCACACCCCATTGATCGAAACTAAAAATATTCCAAATTACTCCCTGCACGAAAATTTTGTGCTCATATAGCGCAATCAAAGAACCTAGCGACTTTGGCGTCAATTTTTCGATAAGAATAGTGTTTGTCGGCTTATTTCCATTAAATACCTTAAATGGAAGAAGATATTGTGCTTTTTCGGCAGAAAGACCTTGTTTATCAAATTCTGCCTGAACCTGGTCTGCCGTTTTACCGTGCATTAGGGCTTCGGTTTGTGCAAAAAAGTTAGACATTAATTTATCGTGGTGATCCTCATCCCCATATAACGGCTTAACATACCCTATAAAATCGGAAGGGATCAATCTAGTCCCTTGATGAATCAACTGGAAAAAAGCATGTTGTGCATTTGTTCCCGGTTCCCCCCAAATAATGGTTCCAGTCTGGTAGTTTACCCGTTTCCCGTCGCGACCCACACTCTTACCGTTACTTTCCATCGTCCCTTGCTGAAGATAAGGAGCCAATTTTTGCAAATATTGTGTGTAAGGAATCAAAGCTTCACTCTCTGCTTCGAAAAAATTATTGTACCAGACGCTCAGTAAAGCTAGAACTACTGGCATGTTCTTATCAAAATCGGCAGTTTTAAAATGTTCATCCATTTCATTTGCGCCGCCCAACAATTCATCAAAATTATCAAATCCTACTGCTAAACTGATGGTAAGTCCCACCGCACTCCATAATGAAAATCGTCCGCCAACCCAATCCCACATAGGAAAAACATTCTCTGGATCTATTCCGAATTCAGTTACTTTTTGAACATTGGTTGAAACAGCAACAAAATGTTTGGCTATATCCTCTTGACTTGCTGATTGTAAAAACCATTTTTTTATGGTTTCAGAGTTTGTTAATGTTTCTTGGGTTGTGAATGTTTTAGAAACGATAACGAAAAGAGTAGTCTCAGGATTCAACTTCTTGATGATTTCATTTACATGATCTCCATCAACATTCGAAACAAAATGAACCTTAAGGTGATTCGAATAGTACTGCAAAGCCTCAACCACCATAGCCGGTCCCAAATCGGAACCACCAATACCTATATTTACAATATCAGTAAAGGCTTTTCCGTCATATCCTTTTCTCTCTCCTGACAATACTTCATTAGTAAATGCTTTTATCTTGCTTTTGACGTCATATATCTCAGGAACAACATTGATGTCGTTTACTTTGATAACGGCAGATTCTTTGGCTCTTAATGCAGTATGAAGTACCGCTCTATTTTCCGTCTGATTAATTATGTCTCCCTCGAAATAATCTGCTATCGCGCTTTTAAGCAGCATTTCATTAGCCAGTTCAAGCAAAAGGTCGATTGTCTCTTTATCAATGATGTTTTTTGAGTAATCGATTAGAAAATCGTTCCACTGCAAGTTAAACTTTTCAGTTCTTTCAGCATCCGTTTGAAACATCTCAAGCATCGAAGCATTTTGCATTTCGCCAAAGTGCTTCTGCAGTTTTTTCCAAGATGTGGTTTCAGTTGGGTTTGTCGTATTTAAGGCCATTTATAATGTAGTTCAAGTATTATTGTTCTTTCGGCAAAAATACTGAAATTAGTTTTAATTGATTAGGCGTTTTACTATTTATAACAATTTAGCGAAAATTAAAAAGATATTCGTAGGCTGTAAAAAAGAAGGGCAGTAATTATTTAGATAAATAATTACTGCCCTTCTTTTTTGCTTAAAATGGCTCTTTTCTATATTTAACTACAGATTGCCGACGCTGTCCAATTCAAATTTCAATGGTTCGATTGTCTTTAAAAATCGGGCTTTATTTTTACTGTTCATTGGTTCGCCGTTTGGTAATTTCAACCTTAATGCATCAACTTGTTTGCCATTTTTCCAAAATCGATAACAAACATGGGGACCCGTAGCCAATCCTGTACTCCCGACCCTTCCAATAACATCACCTTGGTTGACATGCTGACCGCGTCGAACCAAGATTTTGGACATATGTAAGTACTGTGTAGAATAAGTGCCATTATGCTTCACTTTTACATAATTCCCGTTTCCTGCCGTATAACCCGTTTTTTCTACTGTCCCAGAGGCCGTAGTCGTAATGTGCGTTCCTCTAGGTGCGGCATAATCTGTTCCTTTGTGCGCTTTCCACCTGTGCTGCACAGGATGGTATCTATTCATTGTGAATCGTGACGAAATTCTGCTGAATTTGATTGGCGTTTTAAGAAAGAAGTTTTTCAATGTCTTGCCGTCTTCATCGTAATATTCAATTTTCCCGGAAGAAGCGTTCTGGGCGAAGGGAAAGGCATAAATTATTTTTCCTTTGTACTCAAAAAATGCAGCCTCCAAATTGTCTACACCATTGTATACAGAATCATTAATGAATCGTTCCGTAAAAGTGATGCCAAAGCGGTCACCCTTTTTGAGTTTGAAGAAGTCAATTGACCAAGCATATATTTTTGTGATTCTGTTTGCTAGAGCGGCTTCCACCCCTGCATGTCCTAAAGTTTCAGATAACGAACCTTTTAAAACGCCGCCAATAGTGCGCCTTCTTATGGTAATGGGCCTAGTTTTCTTATGAGCAACAACTACCGAATCGCGCAAATCAAAAATATAGTAACTTAAAGCATCAGGTTGGTATACAAAAACCTGTAACTTATTAGTTTTATCTTTTGACCTCAACATCGTATAGGCTCTATTAGGTCTGATAATCCTAACATTAAAGGTATCCTTTATACTTTGTACAATTTCGAAAACTTTTCTGTTCCCAATATTTTGCTTTTGTATAATTGTCCCAAAAGTGTCGCCTTTTTTAACCGTATCCTGAACTACATTATATTCAGAAAAATTAAAACCAAAATCAGAATTTTCCGCAATCTTCTTTATCGCCTTAACCTTAACCGCATTTCCGGTTTTACTATTCGTTTTATTATTGGATTTATTACATGATAGTATTGTTGTCAATACTATGATAATCATTAATACCTTCTTCAAACTGCTTTATTTTTCTGTATTCAACTTAATTTTCTACGCCCCAATTCGCCAATTCCTCGGCATTCCATAATTCCGGAAAAAAGATTCTTCTTTGATATTTTGGGTGCATGTATTTTTTCCAATCGCTCCCACCTGTCGCTTCTCCTGTACCCTTTCCGCTATCGATATATTTTCTGGCGGCATTCAAATGCCCCATTACCCATGTAATATTTACCGTATAGTCAAAATGACGCATCGCTTTCATTAATTCCGGATTTTTCTGGTCCGAATCCGGAAGCTGTTTAAACTTTTGCCAAATATTTATGGTGTTGTATTCCTCCATATGCGTCAGGAAAGTTGCCTTATATTTTCTTTCAAATTCTTCCAATAAGAAGGACTTCTTACCGGTCCGATAATCTTTTCCCGCAGCTTGCCAATATAAATGCTCGAACGCGTGTTCATAAGATGTATTTCTATCTATTGAATCTCTATATCGATGATCAATTAGGTTTATCAAATCAGTGGAAGAAAACTCAATCAGACGGTATTGTGCACTCTGAAAACCACTTGCGGGAGTCAGCGTATTTCTAAATTTCATATATTGTTCCACTTCCATCCCGTCACCCATTATGTCAAACGAAGTGGTTAACATGTCAAAATATCGGCTGACCCTCATTAATCGCTCGGTGAAAAAACCGGTTTTGATGTCTTTACAGTAGGAGATTTGATTCATTTCCCAAAGAATCATCTTAAACAATAATTCATTCACTTGATGATACATGATAAAAACCATTTCATCAGGAAGTGTTGTTCTTTGAATCTGTAAATTTAATAAGGCGTCCGTATGTATGTAATCCCAGTAGGTAATTGGTTTCGACCAAAGCAAACCTTCCAAATGGGTCTCCATTTTCTGGTCAATGGAATCGTATTTAAGCTCGATTTCCTTTAAAATAGCTTCTGTATTCCCATTAATTTCCATTATTTTTTAATTTTAAACGGATTATTCAATCCTTTAAATGCCTCCAGATCCGCTTTAATCGACCCTACGGCCAGATCTGCCTTTATCCTAACAGGCAATCTGTTATTGTCGTCTGATATCCAGACAGTTAAACTTTCTTGTTCTTTAAAAACGCGTCCTGACTGAACATATGGTTTGAAGATCATGCAAGATACGGTGCCAAATTTAGTCGTAATATCTTGACGACCTATGAACTTTAACTTAAATTTTGTGGTTTCGTCGTCAAAAAACATATCGATCGCAATTGTTTCCCCCGGATTAATTTTATCTATACTGGGATAGTTCCTCAAATAATAAAAGGCGGATAAAATATCTTGGGTATTTTTGGGAACGACAAAAGTTTTTTCGCTCTTATGCTTATAATCTCTTACCAAAACCCTATTGGCTCCTTGGTTAAAAAAACCTTCCTGGTTTTTGGTGTAACCCCCTTCATTAATCTTTCTTACGAATTGATATGGATTACCGGAATCCTTATCGATGTAACTTTCATATAAATCGTCCACTTTGAAGAAAAACCGAGACATTCCTGTAGTGTAGCCTTTACCGACAACATGAAATGTTTTTTTATTGTTTACTATGGCATCTTTGACCTCCAAGGTTGCATAGCCGGCATTTACAAAACCATAATGGATTCTGAATTTAAACCATTCGCCAACATCATATGCATCCTCTTTGGGGGAGTCAAAACTTACTGTTAATATCAATAACGAGAAGAGTATTACTTTTTTCATAACTTACTTTATCTATTTATTGACTGCAGTTGCAAATTTTGTTCCAAATATATTAAAACAAAAAAACTCAGTCAAATTATGACTGAGTTTTTATGCTATTAACTAACCAAAAAACTATAAATTATGAAATTTATATCAATTAGGAAGGAAACCACCCCTTCCATTTTGCGAGTGCAAAGGTAATTAACAAAACCACATATTAAAACGAAAAAAAAAAGTTTAACACAACATTGACAAAAAAGCCCGTTGTTCGATGGTTATTTTTTCACATAATGTAAAAAAAATGCGTTTTTACAACGTTCCTCGCAATGCCTGCTCTCTCTCAATAGATTCAAACAATGCTTTGAAATTACCTGCTCCAAAGCCTTTCGCCCCCATTCTTTGGATAATTTCGAAAAACAAAGTTGGTCTGTCCTGTACCGGTTTTGTGAAAATTTGTAATAAATAGCCTTCCTCATCGGCATCCACCATGATAGCCAATCTTTCTATTTCATTTAAATCTTCTTTCATCATTTTCATGTGCTCACCCAATCGGTCAGGAATAGCTTCGTAATAGGTATGCGGAGGCGCGGACAAAAATTCTATCCCCCTCGCTTTTAATTGGCTCACCGTTTTGATGATGTCATCTGTTGCAATAGCGATATGTTGTATCCCAGGTCCACCATAGAAATCAAGGTATTCCTCAATTTGGGATTTTTTCTTTCCTTCCGCAGGTTCGTTTATCGGAAACTTTATCCTTCCGTTTCCGTTGGACATTACTTTACTCATTAAGGCCGAATATTCGGTATTAATTTGTTTGTCATCAAATGAAAGAAAATTAACAAACCCCATCACATCTTCGTAGAACTTAACCCAAGTGTTCATCTCATTCCAACCCACATTTCCTACCATGTGGTCTATGTATTTTAATCCTGTTGGTTCTGGATTGTAATCCGACTTCCATTCTTTATAACCCGGCAAGAAAACACCTGTATAGTTTTTTCGCTCCACAAAAATGTGAACTGTTTCACCATAGGTATAAATCCCTGAACGCACCACTTCTCCAAATTCATCTTTCTCTACCGTTGGCTCCATAAAAGAGCGAGCACCACGTTTCATTGTTTCTTCATAGGCACTTGTGGCATCTTCAACCCATAGGGCGGCCACCTTTACTCCATCCCCATGTTTTCTCAAGTGTTCGTGTATTGGAGAATCTTGAGTTAATGGCGTTGTAAGCACGATGCGGATCTTATCTTGTTTTAAAACATAGGAAGCCCTGTCTTTTACCCCTGTTTCCAATCCCGCATAGGCCAAAGACTGGTATCCGAAAGCGGTTTTATAATAATGCGCCGATTGTTTTGCGTTACCTACGTAGAATTCTACATAATCCGTCCCTAATAATGGAAGGAAATCTTGCGCTCCTTCGAATATTTTCTCTAGTCCGTATTCTACTGATTTTACTTCTTTTGACATGGTATTTATTTTTTATGATTCGGTTTTTCATCATAACCGAATACTGTTGTTTACTCCAAAGCCTAGCCCTGATAAAAGTGGAAATCCTTTTTTGAAGTCCTTTTCACTGAAAAAAAGATTGTAACGGATAGCAGGAAATAGCTCCTTATTAATTAATATTTTAAATAGTATAATGATATACTTAGCGGATTGCTCCATTCCTCGCGACGACTTACTCTAGCCATGATTTATAGTACTTACCATCATCTAATCCCATGGCTTCTTCAGTTACCATGAGGGGTCTAAATGTATCGACCATTACAGCCAACTCTTCGGTTTTTGTATGACCGATGCTTCTTTCCATTGCTCCGGGAGCCGGTCCGTGAGGGATCCCTTTTGGGTGCAATGTTATGTGTCCTTGCTCGATATTGTTGCGGCTCATAAAGTCACCGTCTACATAATACAAGACCTCGTCACTGTCAATATTGCTGTGATTGTAAGGTGCCGGAATTGCTTTTGGATGGTAATCGTACAATCTCGGAACAAACGAACAAACAACAAATGTCGAAGTTTCGAATGTTTGGTGCACCGGCGGCGGTTGATGTACCCGTCCTGTAATGGGCTCAAAATTGTGGATGCTGAACCCGTAAGGGTAATTGTAACCATCCCAACCCACTACATCAAACGGATGTGTCGCGTAAATCACTTCGTGCATCATGCCCTCCTTTTTGATTTTAATTAGAAAATCTCCTTTTTCATCGTGGGTTTCCAATTCATTCGGCAATATAAAATCTCGTTCGCAAAATGGGGAGTGCTCCAGATGTTGTCCGGATTCGTTTTTATAACGTTTGGGCGTATAAAATGGCGCAAAAGATTCTACATAAAACAGTCTGTTTGCGGATGTTTCAAAATCAATTTGATAGATGATTCCTCTCGGAATAATAAGGTAATCGCCATATTCAAATGGAATATTCCCCATCATGGTGCGTAATTTCCCTTTCCCTTTGTGAATGAAAATCATTTCGTCCGCGTCGGCATTTTTATAGAAATATTCGCGCAATGATTTTTGCGGCGCAGCGAGCCCTATCGTACAGTCTTTATTTACCAACATGGCTTTGCGGCTGTCCAGGAAATCATCTTCAGGATTCAAGTCAAATCCTTTTAGCAATAATGATTTTATATTTTTACCAATGGCAATCTTGGGTTCAACGGAATAGGATTTTGTGATTTCCTTTACCTGTGTTGGCCTATGCACATGATATAGTAACGAAGAGTTTCCATGAAAACCTTCTGTTCCAAAGAGTTGTTCATAATACAAATCCCCATTTGGTTTTTCAAATTGCGTGTGTCTTTTTTGAGGGAAATCCCCTAATTTATGGTATAATGGCATGATTGTTTTTATTTATAAGTTTAACAGTTTAAAGTTGAGATCACTTTATAACGCACTACGTTAAATCAAAAAATAACTTCTTACTCAGGATTTCTCTTGATAAGGAATTGAAGATAATCCAATAAACCGTTCCATTTCTTTTTCATTATAACAAATATCGGAATTTTTATTGATATAGTTTAAGTTTAAAACAAAAATCCAACACTAAACCAAGTATATCCCTTGCCAGTTTCAGGTGACCAAGTATGTTTAATTTCAATGGGGCCAATTACCGTTTGAAGACCATATCCAACCGCATAACCCGAATATTTGGGTAGCGAAATCCAACTGACAGATTCAAAAATCCTGTCACCCAAATTGGCAAAATTGGCAGAAAAATTCAGGTGGTTATTTTTGTAGAACTCATAATCGATTGTTCCGGTTGATTTTATGTAACTGTTGCCTGCGACGCTTAAAAAATCATAGCCGTAAAAATGCCTAAAATTATTTATGGGATTGTATCCGTAACCACCCAAAACGAAATTGAAAAAAGAGACACTGTCATTACCAAAAGAAAAACCGGCTTCCGACTGGATTTTAATTGTTGCGTTTTTAAAAATTGTTGCGGCAACACCAAAATCTGCTTTTGCGATGGAGAAAGTATTAAATTCCTTAGTGTAATCCGATGACAACAAATAAGACTGGATATCGCCAGAAAAATACCATCCTTTTTTAGGGAAATATTTGTTGTCAAAAGAGTCATATTTCATATATCCAAATACGCTCAGATAATCACTCTTATCTATTATTGGATTCATATTAGACAAGGTCTCGGACTTAATTTTTAGAAACTTATACTCCAGGCCTCCGCCAATCAAATATTTTTGCACAAATAAAGATTGGAAATAAACTTGATTCGTTATGTCTGCAAAATCAACATTTATAGTATTCAAACCAAGCGACTCAAAATCTAAACTACTAATATCCTTCGTAACGTTCCTGTTGAATTGATTGAAAAAGGACTTAAAACCAAAGCTCAAATTATATCCGTTTTCGATGTAGTAATCAAAATTATACCTGAAATTGTCCCCCAGTACAACATCCAATGAAGCAACGTCATTTTTGAATAAGGTTTTTTTACGGGTTAAGTTTACCAATACACCACTTTTGAACAGACCATCGTAGTGCAATCCGAATTTCAAATAGGATTTAGTAGGATTTTCTTTCAAATTAAGATTCAGATCGTCATCTTCTCCATTTGGATCCAGTGAATAACTTATGACGCTAAAGTTGTTTGTTGCATTAATGTTGTTAATTCCGGCTTCCAACTGATTGTAACTAATTGTAGATCCCGGTTTAAATCTTAATTTCCCCAGTACATATTCGTAAGTGAAATTGTCCAGATCAGTAATATTTATGTTTTTTACTTTTAAACTGTCCTTTTCGATTCTTAATTTGGGTTTTTTGTATTGTATTGAATCATTATACCCCAATTCTTTTATTTTCTCGAAAACGGAAAATGTCGCCTCTTCCCCCTTTTCAATAATCTCTTTCCCTTTGTCAAATGATATCACTCCATATTCAGTAATGTCAGGCTTGATATAAATATCCGTTTTTTGGATGTTTCCCTTCATTTTTTCTATCGAATGAAGGTTCGTAATTTGCACCAAAATTTTTGTGGCATCATTAAGTGTTGTCCTGTCCCTTAAATCGTCTTGGACATCAACTCCAATTATAATATCTGCACCTAATTTCCTGATCTCATCAATTGGATAATTATTAGTAACACCGCCATCGACCAATAGTTGGCCGTCGATTTCCACTGGGGAAAATAAAGACGGAAATGCCGAACTGGCAAGTAAGGCCTGAGCCAAATTCCCTTCGCTTAAGATAACCTGCTTCCCAGTTTCAATATTGGATCCTATGCATAAAAAAGGGATTGGCAACTTATTGAAGTCTCTTACGTGCCGTACATTCCTGGTTAACCTAGTCAGTAAATTAAAATTGTAAAGCCCTTTTGAAAGCGCTTGAGGTATTCCAATATTGAACTTGTTGAAAGGCAAAACTAACGCATACAATTCATCGTTTCGTTTTTCGTAAAAGTTTTTTGAGGATCTCGGAATGAAGTCATTAATCAATTCATCGAAATTGGTATCCTTGAAAATCGAATCAATTTGCGCGGCATTGTAGCCGCTGGCATAAAGACCCCCTACCACAGCGCCCATGCTAGTTCCTCCTATGTAATCGATTTTCACGCCCGCTTCTTCCAGCACCTTCAAAACCCCTATGTGTGCGAATCCTTTTGCCCCACCGCCACTTAAAACCAAACCTACTTTTGGTCTGTTTTGCTTTTGTGAAAACATCGTCACACAACTGAAAAACATCAGAATTACAACAAAATATTTTTTCATAAAGGATATTTGCATTTTTTCGCTACAGGTTGTTTTTCATTACTAATCTCAAATTCATTCCTTTACGGAATTGTAAAAGTCGACAATTTTTTTTGCTTTTGATACACCTATAACGTCAGAAATTTCTTTTTCTGTTGCCAATTTTATTCTTTTAACACTTTTAAATTGCTGTATCAATGTGAGCATCGTTTTCTCGCCTATTCCGGGAATGGATTCTATCGATGAATTTAATGCAGCTTTACTCCTCTGGTCTCTATGGTGGGTTATCCCGAATCGGTGGGCTTCATTTCTCAATTGTTGAATTACCTTAAGTGTTTCTGATTTCTTGTCTAAATATAGCGGAATTGAATCTCCGGGATAAAACAACTCCTCTAGTCTCTTTGCAATTCCGATGACGGTTATTTTTCCTCTTAATCCCAATTCATCGATACTTTTAAGCGCCGCCGACAATTGTCCTTTCCCGCCATCGATGATTATCAGTTGTGGCAAAGGCTGGTTTTCGTCCAAAAGCCTTTTGTAACGGCGGTAAACAACCTCCGTCATAGACGCAAAATCATCTGGACCTTCAACCGTCTTGATATTAAAATGACGATAATCTTTCTTGCTTGGCTTTCCGTCCTTGAAGACCACGCAAGCCGCAACAGGGTTTGTCCCTTGAATATTCGAGTTGTCAAAACACTCGATATGCCTTGGCTCGAAAGGCAATCGCAAATCCTTCTGCATTTGCGCCATGATCCGATTAGCATGCCTGTCAGGATCTACAATCTGCAATTGCTTCAGTTGTTCAATCCTGTAAAATTTGGCGTTGCGGATAGAAAGGTCCAAAATTTGTTTTTTGTCCCCTAACTGAGGTACGGTAACTTTTATGTTTTCGCCCAAATCTACTGAAAACGGAACGAGAACTTCCCGAGACAACAATTGAAAACGTTCTCTCAATTCAATAATCGCCAGCTCCAATAACTCTTCATCCGTTTCCGCAAGTTTTTTCTTTATTTCCATCGTATGCGAGCGAATAATGGATCCGTGGGAAATTTGCAGGAAATTTACATATGCGACACTTTCGTCTGAAACGATGGAGAACACATCAATATTGGTTATCTTTGGATTTATAATCGTGGAGCGGGATTGGTAATTCTTGAGCACTTCTATTTTTTCCTTTATTTTTTGGGCTTCTTCAAAATGCATGTTTTGAGCAAGCTCCGTCATCACCTTTTTAAAGTCTTTCATGCTTTCCTTGAAATTCCCTTTTAGAATTTCGCGAATGGCATCGACTTGCTTTTGATAGTTTTCTAAAGATTCGTAACCTTCACATGGGCCTTTGCAATTTCCAATGTGGTATTCGAGACAAACTTTAAATTTTCCGGTTTCTATATTTGATTTATTTAAATCATAATTGCAGGTACGAAGCGGGTACAATTCTTTTATCAGTTCTAAGATGGTATTAACTGTCTTGAAACTAGTATAGGGACCAAAATACTCAGAACCATCCTTGACCATTCTTCTTGTGGAAAAAATGCGGGAAAAAGGCTCTTTCTTGATGCATATCCAGGGGTAACTTTTGTCATCGCGCAATAATACATTGTATCTAGGCTGCAATGTTTTTATCAAGTTGTTTTCCAATAAAAGGGCATCTGTTTCGGTAGGCACCACTATATGTTTGATGGTAACGATCTTCTTGACCAGCACATTGGTTTTGGCCGTATCATGAATCTTATTGAAATAGGACGAAACCCTCTTTTTTAAATTTTTGGCCTTTCCGACATACAATATTTTCCCTTCCTTATCATAGTATTGATAAACGCCAGGACCGTCCGGTAAAGTCTGTATTTGAAGCTCGAGAGTTGGGTTTTGCATTTTATTGATATTTCACAAAGATACACAGCAGTATTTATTGAGGTATGGCGATTCTATTAATTTTTGTTTTGAATCCAAATTTACGAATTACAAATAATTATTTCTACATTTAGCCTTTTAATTACACATGAAAAACATAAGACCCATAACTATTTTAGGAGAAGTTATTTTACCCGGCGAAAGCAAAACCATCGATATGGAAATCGCAAAACTTCATACGATGACGCCTCTAAAAATTCCTATAATCGTTGAACGTTCTAAATTAGACGGCCCCACCATTTTACTTTCGGCTGGATTGCATGGTGATGAAATCAACGGGGTTGAAATTGTACGCCAAATCATTATACAAAAGATAAACAAACCAAAAACCGGAACTATTATATGTATTCCAGTGATCAACGTTTTTGGTTTTATAAATCAAAAACGGGAGTTTCCTGACGGTCGCGATTTAAATAGGATATTCCCCGGAAACAAATCGGGTTCCTTAGCCAGCAGATTTGCATATCATTTACTGAATGAGGTGTTGCCTTATGTGGATTATGCAATTGATTTTCATGCGGGAGGCGCCAGCCGATTCAATGCAGCGCAGGTTCGAATCGCCCCAAATAATTCCGAATTAAAGACCTTGGCCGACGTGTTCCACGCACCCTTTGCGCTGTATTCAAAAAATATTGCGGGTTCTTACAGAAACGCATGTGATAAATTAGGCGTCAAAATGCTATTATTCGAAGGAGGGAAGTCCATTGATTTGAATGAGGGAATAACCAAACAAGGGGTAGAGGGCAGCGTGAGAATACTGAACCACCTTGGAATGTTGAAGGATAGTCAAAACATCACAATTCCTGATGATGAAACCATATACATTAAAAAATCGAGCTGGATTCGAGCCAAATATTCCGGAATGTTTCACAGCATAACAATGGTAGGAAGTTATATCGAGAAAGGGCAATTATTAGCTACTATTTCGGACCCTTACGGTAAAATCGAGCATAGGGTAAAATCACCAAATTCCGGATATATTATCAATGTTAATCAGGCACCCATTGTCTATCAAGGCGATGCCATATATCATATATCAACAACTTTAGAGAAATAGACGCTTAGGCCAGTCAAATTTCGTCGGCCTGAACGTTTGTGTTTTGATAAAAGAACCAATTACGCAACTCTACAAAATCCAACCAACGCAATCGATGGGTATAAAATTGTGATTATGGATCATGTTGAAGTAGATCATTTGAGTACTTTTATAGCTGATTTAAAAGACAGCAGTCATGCAAAAAAAGAAATTACGCTCGAAGTATAAAGCATTAAGAACCCAACTATCTGAGAATGAATTGAAAGATAAGAGTTTAGCCGTTGCCAATAAACTTTTGGCGCTGCCTATCTGGGATAAGACCTATTTCCATGTTTTCTTGCCTATAGCCGAACAAAAAGAAGTGGACACAGAACTGATCTTGCATTTGCTTTCAGGAAAGGATAAGGAGATTATCATTTCGAAATCCGATTTCGAAACCCGCAATATGACCCATTTTCTGCTGACGGACAATACAAAAATCAAAAAAAACGAGTATAATATTCCCGAACCTGTTGACGGAATCGAAGTTCCCTCGGCTAAAATTGAAGTGGTTTTTGTTCCGCTATTGGCCTTCGACAAACAGGGACATCGAGTGGGATATGGCAAAGGATTTTATGATGTTTTTTTATCGGAATGCAAACCAGAAACAATTAAAATTGGCCTTTCGTTTTTCGAAGCGGAAGAATTGATTACCGATATTTGCGAAACAGATGTTAAATTGGATTATTGCGTAAGCCCGATTACTGTTTATCAATTTTAAAAAGCTTAATTTCGCCATCAATATTATTTTATACCTATGAAAAAAATTAAATGCCCAAGATCTGTAATGGCAATTCTAGTGCTGCTGTTTACAGTTTCATTGTCAAACTGCAGCATACAAACTAGAACCAGCAGATCAACATATAAAGCTAAAAAACTCCCGCCTGGTCAAGCTAAAAAGATATACGGCGGAAAAAGCGCGAAACGATACGCTCCCGGTCACAACAAATAAAAAAAAGGGACCCATTCAAATTTGAATGGGTCCCTTTTTTTTTATCTAAATTTTAATTTAATTCTTGTGAAAAGCCTTTTTGTTGAAAAAAATCAATATTCCCACTCCGGTAGAAATGGCCATATCGGCAACATTGAAGATGGCATTAAAAAACGTAAACTCTTTTCCTCCCCAAATTGGCAACCAACTCGGCAAGTTTCCGTGCCAAAACGGAAAGTAAAACATGTCGACTACCTTGCCGTGAAAATATTTTCCATAGGGTTGGTCAGTAAATATCGTGGCCAGTTGAGAATGGCTGTCATCGAATATAACTCCGTAAAATACCGAATCAATGATGTTACCAAAGGCTCCTGCCAGAATCAATGCTATTGCCACAATTAAGTAATTTGAGCTGTGTTTTCGTTCCACAGAATCCCATAACCAATACCCAATTCCACCAACTGCAACCAGTCTAAAAACAGTCAAGAATAATTTACCATAGGTGCCCGGAATTTCAGTTCCCCAGGCCATTCCTTCATTTTCAATAAAAAGAATTTTAAACCAGCTAAAAACTTCAACTTCTTCACCAAGTATAAAATTAGTTTTTACAAATATTTTTGAAACCTGATCAACGATTAATATGATGAAGATAAGTAGATACGCTTTTCGTAATGACATTTTTAAAATTTTAAGTGGCGCAAAAGTAATAATTTTATCAAAAAAAACGCTCCCAATGGAGCGTTAAATATTTATATAACGGATGTGAGACTATCGTTGTAAATTTTTGGCTTCTATACTCATAGTAGCATGCGGAACGACTTTTAATCTGTCTTTGTTAATTAGTTTGCCTGTTACTCTGCATACGCCGTAGGTTTTATTCTCTACACGGAATAATGCATTCTTCAGATCACGAATGAATTTTTCCTGACGGATCGCCAGCTGCGAGTTCGCTTCCTTGGACATGCTTTCACTTCCTTCCTCAAATGCTTTAAATGTAGGCGAGGTATCATCCGTACCATTATTTAAATCATTCATGTAGGCGCTCTTTATCAAATCCAAATCAGCTTGCGCTTTTTGTATTTTATTTAGAATTATCTCTTTGAACTCTGCCAAATCGGCGTCAGAGTATCTTGTTGGTGCATCTACCATCTTCTGATTATTTAGTAATTTTTATTTTTGTTTTTATCTCGTCAAACTCAATTTCTGTGCCATTTTCCACCTCTTCTTCAAAAACCAATTCTTCTGTTAATGTTTCTGATTTAATATATGCTGCATTTGGCTCTATTGCCTCCTCTAAAGTGTCATTTTTCTGTAAATGGACCTTTATTTTGTCCGTCACTTCAAATCCCGAATCCTTTCTTATATTTTGAATTCTGTTTACTAATTCTCTTGCTATCCCTTCTTTTTTCAACTCAGGAGAAATCACTATGTCAAGTGCCACCGTTATTCCGTTTGAATTGGCAACTAACCATCCTTCTATGTCTTGGGACGAAATCTCTACGTCTTCTAATGTTAAAGTTATGCTTTTTCCACCAATAACAACATCAATAGTTCCATTACTCTCCAATTGGCTGATTTTTTCGGCCGAAAATTTCTGTATATTACTGGAAATCAGACCCATATCTTTTCCGAAACGAGGCCCCAGCGCTTTAAAATTAGGCTTTATTTGCTTCACCAGAACCCCCGAAGCATCGTCTAAAAGCAGGATTTCCTTGACATTCACCTCAGCCTTTATCAGCTCGGAAACAGCCTCAATCTCGAGCCTCTGACTCTCGTCAAGCACTGGAATCATTACCTTTTGCAAAGGTTGACGCACCTTGATCATTTCCTTTTTTCGCAGTGATAACACCAATGACGAAATGGTCTGCGCTTTCTGCATTTTGCTCTCTAACATTTTATTAACATAGTTGTCAACCGAAACCGGGAACTTGGCCAAATGTACACTGTCATAGTTTTCTGACTGCGTTGCCAAAGTTAAGTCTCTGTAAAGCTTGTCCATGAAGAACGGGGCAATTGGGGCTCCCAATTTACTTATAGTTAACAGGCAGGTATACAACGTTTGGTAAGCAGCAATTTTGTCTTGCGCATATTCCCCTTTCCAGAAACGTCTTCTGCACAAACGAACATACCAGTTGCTCAAATTTTCCTGAACGAATTCAGATATCGCACGAGCCGCTTTCGTTGGCTCATAATCGGCATAGAAACCATCGACATCCTTTACCAAAGTATTCAATTCCGAAATAATCCATTGGTCAATTTCGGGTCTTTCGTTCAACGGAATTTCGGCCTCATCGTACTTGAATCCGTCAATATTGGCATATAAACTAAAGAAAGAATAGGTATTGTATAGGGTTCCGAAGAATTTCCTGCGAACTTCTGCGATTCCCTCTAAGTCAAATTTTAAATTGTCCCAAGGATTGGCATTTGATATCATATACCATCTTGTGGCATCCGGGCCATATTCATTCAGTGTGTCAAAAGGATCTGCTGCGTTCCCTAATCGCTTTGACATTTTCTGTCCGTTTTTGTCCAAAACCAAACCGTTTGAAACCACATTTTTGTAGGCTACTTTATCAAAAACCAATGTAGCTATGGCATGCAAGGTATAAAACCACCCACGTGTTTGATCCACTCCTTCTGCAATAAAATCAGCGGGGAAATCTTTATTTTCGTCTATTTTGTCTTTGTTTTCGAAAGGATAATGCCATTGTGCATACGGCATCGAACCTGAATCAAACCAAACGTCAATCAGATCAGCCTCCCTTTTCATCGGTTTCCCTGAAGCAGAAACCAAAGTAATCGCATCGACCACATTTTTATGTAAATCAACTAAATCATAGTTTTCTTCAGCCATATTTCCAATTTCAAAACCTTTAAAAGGATTTTCTTTTTGGAAACCGGCTTGGATAGATTTTTCGATTTCGTTGTATAATTCTTCTATCGAACCTATCAGGATTTCTTCGGTTCCTTCCTCATTTCTCCATATTGGTAACGGGATTCCCCAATATCTTGAACGTGACAAATTCCAGTCGTTGGCGTTTTTTATCCAGTTCCCGAAACGTCCTTCCCCTGTCGATTTTGGTTTCCAGTTGATGGTTTCGTTCAGTTCGAACATTCTGTCTCTGACTTCCGTGATTTTTATGAACCAGGAATCCAGGGGATAGTATAAAATGGGTTTATCCGTTCTCCAACAATGTGGGTAACTGTGAACGTATTTCTCTACCTTAAACGCTTTGTTCTCTTCTTTTAATTGAATAGCAATCTCAACGTCGATAGAACGCTCAGGAGCTTCGCCCTCGTCATAATATTCGTTTTTTACGTATTTACCGGCATATTCACCCATATGAGAAGTGAATTTTCCTTGCAAATCAACCAGAGGAACCGGATTTCCATTTTCATCCAAAACCAATAAAGGCGGCACTTCCGGAGAAGCTTCTTTCGCCACTTTTGCATCGTCTGCACCAAAAGTCGGAGCGGTGTGTACAATTCCTGTTCCATCCTCAATGGTCACAAAATCTCCCGAAATTACCCTAAAAGCATTTTCCGGATTTTCATAAGGTAAAGCGAAAGGCATTAATTGCTCATAGCGAATTCCCACTAAATCTGACCCTTTACATTCGGCAACGATTTGGTACGGAATTTTTTTATCTCCTTCTTTGAAATTTTCAAAATCATACTCTTCTGCACTTTCGAAAAAGCCTTTCCCGAACTGTTTTCCAACCAAATTTTTAGCCAAAACTACATTCGAAGGACGAAAGGTATACTGATTGAATGTTCTCACGACAACGTAGTCTATTTTTGGCCCAACGGTCAAAGCAGTATTTGAAGGCAAAGTCCATGGGGTCGTAGTCCACGCAAGTATGTCTATATCGCCTAAGTTTTTTAAAACTTTAGGTAATGTTTCATTTATTGTTTTAAATTGAGCCACAACCGTAGTATCAGTCACGTCTCTGTAACTTCCCGGTTGATTCACTTCATGCGAACTCAGACCAGTACCAGCTTTTGGTGAATATGGCTGAATGGTGTATCCTTTGTACATCAAATCCTTGTTGTAGATTTGCTTCAAAAGCCACCAAACGGTCTCCATATATTTGGGCTTGTAAGTCACATACGGATCGTCCATATCAACCCAATACCCCATTTTTTCGGTCAAGTCATTCCACACGTCAGTATAGCGCATCACGGTTTTTTTACACGCCTCGTTATAATCTTCAATGGAAATTTTCGTTCCTATATCTTCTTTTGTAATTCCTAGCTCCTTCTCCGTCCCCAATTCCACAGGCAAACCATGGGTATCCCAACCGGCTTTGCGCTTTACTTGAAATCCTTTTTGTGTTTTATATCTGCAAAAAATATCCTTGATAGCGCGCGCCATAACATGGTGAATTCCCGGTAAGCCGTTTGCCGAAGGTGGCCCTTCGAAAAATACGAATGGCGGGTTTCCCTCGCGAGTCGTTATGCTTTTTTCAAATATGTTTTCTTTCTTCCAAAAATCAAGTACTTCTGACGCTACTGTTGGTAAGTCAAGTCCTTTGTATTCAGTAAATTTTGTGCTCATTTTATCCTTTTCTTTAATCGAAGTGCGAAAGTAAGGAATTTTCAATAATTAAACACGAAATTCATGAATTGACGCGGATTTTTGTTAACCGCTAGCTTTCAGCTAATTTAAAAGTAAGAATAATTCGATTTGCGCGCCATTGAACTAGATAATAATTGGTTGAATCCATTAGAATTAGCTTCGCTTTTTCTTGTCATATTTGGGAAGACTAGTTGCTTTTTCCTAAGAAAAAACTTCCTTTAAAACCTCCAAGGATTTCGGTTTTTTGAAGCCGTCAAGATGAAAACTGTAGTAATCAATCAGAATTTTCAACACAATTTGCCTTTCAATGACATGGAAGGTTTTTTGGTCAGTATCGAATTTTAAATCGATGAGTTTTTTGAACAAATTCGTTTCATGCTCCGTCAGGGAACTAATGGCGTGAAACGGGGTAAAAACGCCTTCCGTCATTTCGAAAAAAGGCATGTCCATATCGGAAACATCGGGATAAAAACCAAGATATTTTGTTGCTTCCAACATTAGAATCAAATGGAAATTGGCTATTTCATCATGATGGTCCAGCCATAGAAAGGCCGTTTCCAGGAAGCTAAAAAGTGACTCGTTTGTTTCTTCCTCGTGTATCGAATGATGTAGAATTTCAGAAATAAAGATCACGATAGTACTTTTAAAGATATCCGAATGAATGGTCTGAAATGGCGTGCTAATTTTGATTTCTTTGAAGTTTTCCAAAGTCCCTTTATTCTTGTGGACAGCTTCGATTTCAAGAATAGTCAGCGGCTGGAAATAGGCGATTTTTTGGTTTGATTTCCTGCCCGAAAAAGCATCCCTTACAAAGTAGGATTTCAAGCCGTGCGATTGTGTGAAACATTTCACAATCAGGCTCTTTTCCTGGAATTTTATAGATGAAATAACGATGGCTTTGGTTTTGACTTGCATTTTAAATATGAGTTTTGAATCGATCCAAAAATCTTTTCTCTACATAATACCAAGAAAAAGCTGCAAATAAAAAGGTTAATGAAATTACATATGTTGCCATTAGGATTGGATTATATTTTTCAAATAAATTATACTGTCTAAAAAGCTGAATTATTGGAAAATGATAGATATAAATCCCATACGTAAAATCACCAAATTTTCCGAAATCATTAAGAAACGAGAAACTGTAAGCTGCAGCTATAACCAATATCCCAAATACCGCGGGATAGAAAACGTTTGTGTTTAAGTCAATATACTGAGAAATCACCAACGTTGAAATCGCCATTAATATCAACATTTTATTATTTTTTAAAACAAAATCTAAGTTCAAATATAAAAATATCCCCACTGCAAAATAGGCCAAATACCCGGGTAATTGTTTCGCCAGCAACGGCTTATTAAAATAATCGTCCATTATAAACCAATACAATAGCGACAAACAATAGATTGCTATCAGTACAATAAACGGCTTATTAACTTTTTTAATAAAGTAAAAAATAAACGGCAAACTGATATAAAAGCCTTCCTCCACTTTTAAAGTCCATAACGAGCCATTGACAGCACACATAAGATTGTTTTCAAAAAGACCAGGCAAGCAGGGATGCATAAAATTCAGAAAAAACAAATTCCACCCTAAATATTTATAAACGTTTATATCTTTAAAATATTCTGTAAAACTATGCTTTCCAAAAAAAGCCAAAATTAAAACCGACAGCAGCAATACAAAAACGTAAGCTGGGACAATTCTCTTTACTCTCTTGATAAAATATTTTTTTAACGACGGAGTGTTTAAATAGCTTTTGGCCACCAGAAAACCACTTATAACAAAAAAACCCTTGATGCCAATAATAGCATTAGTATAGTTTGATAAAAAATGGAAGCTTCTATTTTGAGAAAGTTCAGCAAGATGTGCCAATAGAATATTTAAAGCAAAAAACATTCTTAAAAAATCAAAGCAATTGTTGTTATTATTCATTTACAAAAATATTGAGCATCCATTCTATACAGACCCTTGAAATCATCTGATTATCATCACTTTTTTCACTTTGGTTTCCACTCCGTCTTGCGCCGAAATAAAAATCATGTATACCCCGGAAGCCACTTTGTATTTCCCAAAAGCAGAAGTATCCCATTCCAGCGTGCCCCCTTCAGAAGTGGCTTCATAGACAAGATTCCCTTCAATGTCAGTGATTTTTACGTTGGCCTTGTCTATCAAGCCAGCGATTTTGACGGTGCCCTCATATTCTGGCCGGACCGGATTCGGATAAACGTAAGCTTTACTTAGATCCTCACTTGCTTTTGTTGCAATTCCCTTAAAAGAAATCAATCCCCTGTCCGTGGCAATAAAAACCTCACCGGTTGAACTATTAATGTCAACGTCGTTGATGGCATTACTTGGCAACGGTGAATTGTTTATCGTAAAATGATATATCGTTTCCTGACCGTTTGGGGAAACCAGAAACAAACCGGAGTCTGCGGTACCGATCCATTTATTATTGGCGCCGTCGACAACAATATCAGTAATGAATTGCTCGTACAATAATTCTTGTGCTAGATTGTCTTCTAATATGATAATTGAATTAGTCGTCAGTTGGCTTTCCGTTTGAAAATTACCCACATTAGGCAATATCCGCAGCCCTTTCGTGGTCCCGATCCAAAGTTGGTTTCTGTTGTCAACCGCGACTGCCCTTGCATCTGCGATAGGCAAATTTCCTGTGTCAGGTCCAAATGTGATTTTCTTAAACGTGTTATTACTTTCGTTAAAACCTATAACACCATCCTTATTAGTGGTTAGCCATTTCGTTCCGTTTTTATCGACTGTCATTCTACCGTAACTGCATTCCTCGGCATCAATTAGTATTGATTTTGTCGAGAAACTTTGCCATGTTCCATCGGCCTTTAACACTTTTATACCGCTGTTAACCAAACTATTATTGACCCATAAATTCCCTGATTTGTCATATGTGGCTCCGTTCACTCTAACATCATTAAAATAATTTGGTATGAATGAGATCTGCTCCAGTCCACTATTTGTTTGGTTATATAAAACTGTGGGTACATCATTTTCTAATTTCAACAAACCAGAATAAGAGGAGCCAATATATACTTCATTCTCATTACTAGGGTTCACGGCAATTCTTACCAATGATTTTGCTCCCAGAACTGCTTCATAAGGAATGTTTAGCCAGCCTGTTGCCGTGAACTTACTGATTCCATACTCATCTAATGGATACGGGTTATAATCTACCGAATAATCCCCATAAACTGCCCAAACCGAAGTCGAAGTAGTTTGAAGCGCAAAAATATTGTTTCTTGAAGGCCCAGACGGGGTTGTGTTTTCAAAATTAGAAACGGCAACTATTGTCGTTGTAAATAAGCCGTTTTCTTTTGTTCCAATATATATTTTATCACCTATGCTTGCAGCACAGCTAAAAATGGGACTCTCCTGTACTTGACTACTGTTTATTTGACGTACCAACTGCATTTGATTATTGTAGACAAAAACACTGTTCTGGCTTGTAATGATCAAATAAGTGTCGTTTGCTCTCATATCCAAAGTCGTTTGTGCAAGAGCCACGAAGCCGTCAAAGGAATTCGTATTTGTATTGTATTTGTGAATAAATCCTGAACTGTTAATCGCGACCAATTCTGTGTCAAAAGTTTCTATACTCGACCAGCTTCCTGCCGCAATCTGACTCCATTGATTAAAATCATTTAAATTTTCATTGGTGACAGCCGCTCTTCGAATGCCATTGTTTGTGGCTGCGTAAATAAATCCATTGTAAACCGCCGTTTGTCTGACGCTGATTTCCGCACCATCATCACCTATGAAATATGTATCTCCGAAGAGATTGGTCTTTAAATCGAATTGCACGATTCCAAAATCACAGGAAACATAAACAATTCCGTCGTATTCCATGAAATGATTTATTTTTTTCATGTTGACGGGAAGTTGTTTGTTTATAATGTCTACCACGTTTAACATGCTTCCGTCAGCCTCGTTGATAACAATCATTAATCCGTTTTCATAGCCAACGAGCGATTTGTTGAATTGGGAACTATAATGAAGGGAACTGATAGTTTGGCCTGAAAGACCGTCTACCGTATTGGTCGTCTTCATTTGGTTGCTTATTGTATTTACATAAAACAAGGCGTTTTCTGAAGCCGCAAAAATAGCGGTCGGCGACAATGACACGTCTTTAATTTCATTGTATGAAAAATAACCCTGCCAAGACAAATTAGTTTGGGCAAAACTCATTTGAATGACCAGTAGAAGCAGTAAACTTAAAAGCCGTTTTTTCATTATCAGTATGACTATAGATTCACAAATATAGCACAAACAAAAGTATCCGATTTTTGTTCTGCCAAAAAAAAAGCCTTCTGTCCGAAACTTCGGCAGAAGGCTTTTTAAATATTTAAAAAAGATTTATACTACCCCTTGAGCTAGCATAGCATCAGCCACTTTTACAAATCCAGCGATGTTTGCACCTTTTACATAATCAACATAACCACTAGCATCAGAACCGTATTTCACACATGAAGCGTGAATCGCAAGCATGATTTCTTTTAGTTTTTGGTCTACTTCTTCAGAAGTCCAGCTTAATCTCAATGAGTTTTGAGACATTTCCAATCCTGAAGTTGCAACTCCACCAGCATTTGACGCTTTTCCTGGAGCAAACAATAATTTTGCTTTTTGGAATACTATAACCGCTTCTGGCGTAGTAGGCATGTTAGCCCCTTCGGCTACACAAATACATCCGTGCGCCACTAAAGCTTTAGCTTCCTCTTCATTTAATTCGTTTTGAGTTGCACAAGGCAACGCAATATCACATTTCACTTCCCAAGGACGTGCTCCTGCAACATATTTCGCTTTAGGATATTTCTTAACATATTCGCTAATTCTTCCTCTCAACTCATTTTTGATCTCCATAACATGAGCCAATTTCTCGGCATCAATACCTTCGGCATCATAAATATAACCGGCAGAATCTGACATAGTCACCACTTTACCACCTAATTGAGTCGCTTTTTCGGTAGCATATTGCGCTACGTTTCCAGAACCGGAAACCACAACTGTTTTACCTTCAAAACTATTCCCTTTTGTTTCTAACATACTTTGAGCAAAATAAACCGCTCCATATCCAGTTGCCTCAGGTCTGATCAATGAACCTCCAAAAGATATTCCTTTACCGGTCAAAACACCTGTGAATTCGTTTCTTAGCCTTTTATATTGACCGAACATATATCCAACTTCTCTTCCTCCTACACCAATATCCCCTGCAGGAACATCCGTGTTTGCACCGATATGTTTAGACAGTTCTGTCATGAAACTTTGGCAAAAACGCATCACTTCATTGTCTGATTTCCCTTTTGGATCAAAATCAGCTCCACCTTTTCCACCACCCATTGGCAATGTGGTTAGGCTATTTTTAAATGTTTGTTCGAATGCTAAAAATTTTAAGATACTCAAATTCACCGACGGGTGAAAACGAAGTCCCCCTTTGTATGGTCCGATAGCAGAATTCATCTGGATACGGTATCCTCTATTTACTTGAGTCGCTCCTTTATCATCAATCCAAGCTACACGAAACATAATGATTCGGTCAGATTCGACCATTCTTTCCAAAAGCATTTTGTTCTGGTATTTTTTATTTTCTTCGATAAAAGGAATCACTGTTTCAGCAACTTCTAAAACTGCCTGTAAGAATTCCGGTTCGTTTGGGTTTTTTTTAGTAACCTCTTCAATAAAAGTAGTAATACTTTGTGACATGATTATTAGATTATTAACGTTTAAGAAAACGTTTTCGTTAGAGTGTACAAATATACATTTTATAAGAATATTTCTAATTAATATTTAATTATATCTTGGCGAATTATCTTTTTATTAATCATTCCTTAAAATTTTGGCTTTTGAAGTTAGCAAACATATAAAATCATTGTCGTTTTCTTAAGCAAATTACTATTTGTTTACTTATTTTTGATTTTAATTTTAATGGATGAATGATGTTTTTTATATATTTGTCCATACTCGAAATTTTAACAAAAAATGCTCAGATACATCTCTCTTATTTTATTTGTTTTATTCGGCTTCGCAAATAATTCAAATGCTCAGTTCGGCTTCTCCCACGAAGTGGGAGTTATAGCTGGCCCTGTAGCTTTTCAATCTGACTATGGTCAGCGTTATAATTTTGACACCAATATCGGAAATACAGGAATGGGAATCGGAATTATACATTACTTAAATTTCTCCTACGAAGCGGACTGTAACTGCTATACACCTGAAACCTATTTTAACGATCATTTTAAATTAAGAAGCGAATTGTCTTACAATAAAACCAACCTAGAGCATCTTGGTGAATGGGTTGCTCCTGACCATACCGGATTAGGTGCCGATCAATTACGGGCTATGAAAGGAAGCACTGCCGTTACTAATATAGGTATGCAATTGGAGTATTTCCCTTTTAGTATCCGTGATTTCACCGCCAGAATAGGTAGTTTGGGTCCATTTGTTAGTCTGGGAGCCCAATTCAGTTATTACAATGCCGAGGCTTACTCGACACTTGGACCGTTGGGCACGCCCTTAACTACATTCCCAAAATATTTAGTCCCTACCGACAATCGCCCTTATGGTTTTTCAACAGAAGGAGGTTCCGTCTGGTCAGTAGTCTCCAGTGTGGGAACACGCTATAAGTTAACTCCATTACGCGATCTAATGGTGGATTTGCGCTTTCAATATTTTTTCTCGAATTGGGTGGATGGTTTAAATCCCAACCCGGCGATTTACAAGGAGAACAAAGCAAACGACTGGTTAGTGTGGTTTAATGTGGGCTATATATACTATTTGCAATAGGATATTTTCTGTCCATAGAAAAACAAAAATCCCAATTCTAAATTGGGATTTCTTTTATTCATTGTGGAAAAATGTTTGGCTTAGGCCAATGCTTGTTCCAAGTCTTCGATCAGATCGTCTATATCTTCTATCCCTACGCTTAGACGCACTAAATCATCGGTAATTCCCACTTCTTTACGTTTGTCTTCCGGTATGGAAGCATGCGTCATCAAAGCGGGGTGATTTGCCAAAGACTCTACCCCTCCCAATGATTCTGCCAGAGTGAATATTCTAACTTTCTCTAAGAAATCAACTGAATCTTCTTTTTTCCCCGACGCAAAATCAAAAGAAACCATCCCCCCATATCCGCTCATTTGCTTTTTGGCAATTTCATGATAAGGATGACTGGCTAGTCCCGGGTAATAAACCGTTTTTACCTTCGGGTGATTATTTAAAAATTCAGCCACTTTCTCGCCGTTTTCACAATGCCTTTGCATCCTTAAATGCAATGTTTTTATTCCCCTAAGGACAAGAAAACTATCCATTGGCCCAAGTGTCGCTCCGGTTGCAAATTGTTGAAAGAGCAATTGCTCGCCCAGTTCAGCAGTTTTAGCAATTAAAGCCCCTGCCACAACATCAGAATGACCCGATAGGTATTTTGTAGCCGAATGCATCACTACATCCGCCCCCAAGTCTAATGGATTCTGCAAGTATGGCGTTGCAAAAGTATTGTCAACAGCCAAAAGTATATTCTTCGCTTTTGTGATTTTGGCAATTGCCGCTATGTCTGCCAATTTCATCAAAGGATTTGTTGGTGTTTCTAACCAAACCAATCTGGTATTCTCATTAATAAAGGACTGGAAATTATCCAAATCATTCATATCCACAAAATGAAACTTAATCCCCGAGTCTTTATAAATCTTAGTAAACAATCTATACGTACCTCCGTACAAATCGTCCATAGCGATGATTTCGTCGCCTGCCTTGAAAGAACGCAACAAACAATCTGTGGCAGCCAAACCGGATGAAAACGCCAAACCTTTAGCACCATTTTCGATACTCGCTAGCGCGGCTTCTAATGCTGTTCTGGTTGGATTTGCCGACCGGCTGTATACATAATCCCCAATAGGTTTCCCTGGACTGGTTTGTGCAAATGTAGAAGTTTGAAACACCGGAGGCATAACCGCCCCAGTCGATGGGTCGTGATGTTGTCCACCATGTATCGTTTTAGTGTTGAATTTCATATCTTTCAATTTTTAATGACATAGCAAACTTAGCTTTAAATTTATTCTTGCTAAGGCACAAGTCCATACCTTTGTATTTAATTAACATTTTTTGAAATGAAATATATTGTACTATACGCTATATTACTTTTTTCGATGGCGCGCTGTTCAAAAGAATTGGTTTTTGAAAACCAGTCCTTCGAGAAGAAAACCAGCTTAGCATGTACTGAAAATTGTCCCCATATAACAGTCACTGTCCCAATTGCGAAAGACGTCCCGATCGTGGCGGACAGCATCAACAAAAAAGTGTTTTCCGTTTTGAAGCAGATCATTTATTTTGGTGAGAAACCATACACCTCGACCAATTATGATGGGCTACTAAATTCATTTATCGGCTCTTATGAACAACTTCGAAAAGAATATCCAAAAGACGTTTTTGGATGGGAAGCTGAAGTGGAAGGAAGCGTAAAATACCAGTCTGACAGCATCCTAAACATACAAATCAAGCATTACACCTTTACCGGTGGCGCCCATGGTTATCAGGGGCTGCGTTCTTTGCTTTTTGATCCTGCGACCGGGAAATCAATCCCAAACAGTCAATTGTTTAAGGACCAAAACGCTTTTAAGGCATTCGCCGAAAAAAAATTCAGAAACAAATACAACATTCCTGAAAACAAGTCCATTAACGCTACAGGACTTCTTTTTGAAGGTGACAAGTTCAGCTTGCCTCTCAATATTTTTTACACGGACAAAGGGCTGCTTTTATATTACAACCCTTATGAGGCGGCATCTTATGCTGATGGCCCTAAAGAATTGCTATTGTCTTACAAAGAGATAAATGATTATTTGCTCCTCAAGTAATCAATCTTTGGCGGGAGAATGTATTAAATATATTTTTTAATACTCAATATGACCCCAAGATGTATGCCTTCGTGAAAATAATTGAACGACATGGCATCCCCCGCATTATTCAGGGTAAATCCAGTCGAAGTTGGGTATTGCTGATAGTTTTCGAACATTTTATTTTCAAAATCAGTTTCGGTTTGATCGATTGTTTTTAAGAGCAATTCCTTGATTTCATCCGCTTCCGCTTGCGTCGCGTCATGTTCCGGCTTACTGCCTTTCTTGTATTTATCGACCATTTCGTCAGAAATCATCATAGGTAAACCGGACAATTTATAAACAAGCATCTGCTGCACCACCACGATATGGGCAATATTCCAAATCAAATTATTGTTAAAGCCTTCTGGAATTGCGTTGAGTTGTTCTAAAGTATGTTTTTCTAAAAATTGGGACAATAGTTTTCTGCTCGTTCTGGTAATGTCGAATGTTTGTTGCATTTTTCTAAATTTTTTATAAAAATAATCATTTTCACTTTCAAATGATTTTTCTTTGCACAAAGAAATTGAAATTATTATGAATAAAATATACTATATCGCTTCTTGTGATACTTGCCGAAAAATCATAAAATCATTACCAAAAGGGAATAATCTAGTTTTTCGTGATATAAAGCAAACGGCTTTAACTGAAGAGGAATTAGAAGAAATGCACCAAATTTCAGGTAGTTATGAAGCCTTATTCAGCAAAAAAGCGGTATTGTACAAATCGATGGATTTAAAGAACAAATCTTTGACAGAAGCCGATTATAAAAAATACATCCTGGAACATTATACTTTTTTGAGCCGACCCGTTTTTGTAATTGACAATAACGTATATGTTGGCGGAACCCAGCAAAACATGCTCCAAGTAATGAAAGCGTTGGGGAATGTCTAAAAGGAATGTCGCGCTTTTTGGCGCTACTATTGTTTCGGTAATTTACGGAGTTACATTCACCATTGCCAAGGACGTGATGCCAGAGCACATTGACGCCTATGGCTTTATTTTATTGCGTGTAAGCGGGGCAATGCTGTTGTTCTGGCTTTCGTGGTTCTTTATGCCAAAGGAAAAAATTGCCCTTAAAGATTTTCCTCGAATAATCGCGGCCGCTTTTTTTGGCGTGGCTTTTAACATGCTTACTTTTTTTAAGGGATTAAGCCTCACTTCGCCGATCTCGGCATCCGTTATCATGGTCACAACTCCGATGATTGTATTGCTGCTGTCGGCAATCATCATGAAAGAACGCATGCAAAAACGCATGGTAATCGGGATAATTCTCGGATTGATAGGAACGGCCTTTCTTATTCTTTACGGCAAATCGATCGGTACTGCAACTAATGCCAGCATAGGCAATGTGCTAGTTTTTGTAAATGCGGTTTCTTACGGTTTCTATTTGATAATCGTCAAGAAATTGATGGATAAATACAATGCCTTCACCTTCGTAAAATGGATTTATCTGTTCGGTTTTCTGATGGTTTTACCTTTTGGCTGGAGCCAATTTGAAGCGGTAAACTGGGCGATAGTTCCGATGCATATTTATTGGAAGATAGCGTTTGTGGTGGTCATTTCGACATTCGTAACCTATTTGCTAAACCTACTCACGATGAAAGAATTAAAACCAACAACCGTCGCGGTATTTATCTACCTTCAGCCTTTCTTCGCCACCGTTTTTGCAATTGGCCTAGGAAAGGACGACTTGACTTTGGTAAAAATCATTTCGGCAATGTTGATTTTTGTCGGCGTTTATATGGTTACCCAGAAAAAAGGAACTGCTGAAAACTAACTTAACGGTCACTCTGCTGACATTTATATTCTTAAACACATCGTCTGAGTCTAACTCTAGCCAATGAACTCTTTTTTCTTATCTTTGAACTCTTTTAGAAAATTATATGATACAATCGATGACGGGTTTTGGTAAAGCCACTTTGCAATTACCAACCAAAAAAATAACAATAGAAGTAAAATCCCTAAACAGTAAAGGACTGGATTTGAACGTGAGAATGCCTTCCCTTTACCGTGAAATGGAATTGGGGTTGCGTAACCAAATAGCGGTGAAACTCGAAAGAGGAAAAGTGGATTTTTCCATTTTTATCGAAAGCACGGCAGAACAAACTTCAACTAAAGTAAACGCGCCCATCGTAAAAGGATACATCAAGCAATTGAAAGAAATCTATGCTGACGCAGATGAGACCGAATTGATGAAAATGGCGGTGAGAATGCCAGACGCTTTAAAAGTGGAGCGCGATGAAATTGACGAAAATGACTGGGTACAAATCCAAACAGTTGTCGAGGAAGCTGTTCAGAACATCCTGACTTTTAGAAGAGACGAGGGAATGTCACTGGAAAAGGAATTTCAATTGCGAATCGGGAATATTCGTCAATATATGACGGAAGCTTTAGCACTAGATCCAGAGCGTGTGCAGGCAATAAAAGATCGTTTACAAACCGCAATTGCGGAACTTAAGGTAAACGTGGATGAAAACCGTTTTGAGCAAGAATTAATCTATTATTTGGAAAAACTGGACATTACAGAGGAAAAAGTTCGTCTAACCAATCATCTGGATTATTTCTTGGAAACCATAAACGGAACGGAAGCCAACGGTAGAAAATTAGGTTTTATTACCCAAGAAATGGGTCGCGAAATCAATACCATGGGTTCTAAATCAAACCATGCACAAATGCAGAAATTAGTCGTTCAAATGAAAGACGAATTGGAAAAAATTAAGGAACAGGTCTTGAACGTACTGTAAGTTTCGGCAAAAAAAAATCTGAAATAAATTCAGCATAAAATGAAAAAAGGAAAATTAATCGTTTTTTCGGCGCCATCGGGTTCCGGAAAAACGACTATCGTTAGGCATTTACTTGGCAAAGAAGACCTTAATTTGGAGTTTTCCATTTCAGCGGCGACGCGAGAAGCTCGTGGGGAGGAAGTTAACGGGAAAGATTACTACTTCATGTCTTTGGAAGAATTTAAAAATCACATCAAAAACGAAGATTTTGTGGAGTGGGAAGAAGTCTATCGCGACAATTTCTACGGCACCCTAAAAAGTGAAGTGGAACGCATTTGGGCAAAAGGTAAAAACGTGATTTTTGATATCGACGTGGCCGGTGGACTGCGAATTAAGCACAAATTCCCTGAAGAAACACTAGCCGTTTTCGTGAAACCACCCAGTATTGACGAATTGAAAATTAGATTGAAAAAAAGGTCAACGGAAAGCGATGACAAGATCAATATGCGTATCGCCAAAGCTTCCGTAGAATTGGCTACCGCCCCCCAATTTGACACCATCATAAAAAATTACGATTTGGATACCGCCAAAGAAGAGGCCTATCAGCTGGTGAAAGATTTTGTAAATAAATAGAAATTGAAAGATTGAAGAGTTGCAAGATTTAAAAACCGATGATAATCTTTCAATCCTTAAATTTTTAAATCTTTAAATTAAATCTATGAAAATAGGACTTTATTTCGGAACATTTAACCCCATCCATGTAGGCCATTTAATTATTGCCAACCATATGGCGGAGAATGCTGACTTAGACCAGGTGTGGTTAGTCGTTACCCCGCACAACCCCCACAAGAAGAAAGAAACCTTATTGGATGACTATCACCGCTTGCAAATGGTACACTTGGCAACCGAGGATTTCCCGAAACTAAAACCGTCCGATATCGAATTCAAATTATCGCAACCTAATTACACTGTGAACACCTTGGTTCATCTCGAAGAAAAATATCCGGACCATGAATTTTCACTAATCATGGGAGAAGACAATTTGAAGTCCTTGCACAAATGGAAAAACTTCGGGGTCCTTTTGCAAAATCACGACATATACGTTTATCCGAGACTGGAGGCCAAAGGACGAGCAGCCGAAGCAACCTCGCCTGAACAAGAAAATCTAGATTTAAAAAAGCACCCGAAAGTTCATCTTATTGATGCTCCCATTGTCGAAATTTCTTCGACTTTTATTCGAAAAAGTATTAAAGAGGGAAAAAATATCCAGCCGTTATTACCTTCAAAAGTTTGGAAATACATTGACCACAATAATTTTTACAAAAAATAATTAGCCTAATATATTTTTCAACTCGGACTCAATTTCTTGAAAAGCGGTATTAAAATTGTCGTTTTTACCTGACAATATATATACTTCAGTATTGGGCATTTGTTTGCTGTCCCACAATAATTGCAGTTTTTTATCCCGCAGGAACGACTTGGCATTACAATTCCATACAATAGCAACGCCCGTATTTTTCGAGAGTATCCTTAACATTTCGTATTCAGAAGGAATAATGTAATTAGGGATTATGGAGGGTCTTTTTTTGTTAAAGACATACATCCAAAATAATTTCACATGCGGAATTCCCGAATCGTGGCTATACCAAATCTGTTCATTCAGCCAATTTTCCGTCGCAGCAAAATCATTCCCTTTAATTTTGGCTTTTAATCTTATGCCATCAACAGTAGTTGAACCCACGATAATTTGTTTGATATCACCCACTTTTTTTTGAATGGTATCAAAAGTGTCGTATTTAGCGGTCACAATTGCAAAATCCAGTTTCTTGGCGTTGACCAATTCAAAGAGTGTCTGATTTTCATGGAAACTAAAATCAATATAGTCGAATTTTGAGATTAGCGAACTCCCCAAACTGCTGAATAAATGTTGAGACACCCCTATTGTGATCAATCGGTTGGCGTTAAAAGCTTTGGTACGAAAACCATTTTCCACATTTTCCAACCGGTCTAACGCCTCTATTATCAAGTTATTCAGTAACTTAGCGTATTCCGTCGGTTCAACGCCTTTGGATTTCCTATTGAATAATTTATAGCCCACATGCGCCTCCAACATAGACATTTGTTGACTGACCGCCGGTTGACTGATAAATAATTCTTTGGCCGCCAAAGAAAAATTACGGTTTTTATAAACCGACTTAAACGTCCTGTACCATTCCAGATTGACCATGATATAAATATATTTATTACAAACATAATTTAAATTATTTTTACTAATAACATATTCGCCGTAAATTTGTATAAAGAAAATAAACCATGAAAAAAATAGCATTGTTTACAGTATTAGTATTAACAGTGGGTTGCCTAAGCGCAACCGCACAAAAACAAAATAAAAAAAGTATGAAAAAAGTATTATTTGTTCTTACCAGTCATGATAAATTGGGAGACACCGGAGAAAAAACAGGATATTGGACCGAAGAATTTGCAGCTCCATACTACGAATTAGCCGACAAAGGCGTTCAAATCGATATTGCCACACCACTGGGAGGACAACCCCCGATTGACCCGAAAAGTGACGATCCTTCTGCCGCTACAGAAGACACGAAACGACTGGACAAAGACGCTGAGGTATTGGCAAAACTAAAAAACACAATTAAATTATCGGATGTGAACGAGGCTGATTATGATGCCGTTTTTTACCCAGGAGGTCACGGTCCGCTTTGGGATTTAGCCACCGACAAAACATCAAGCGCATTGATTTCAGCTTTCTATACTAACAACAAACCCGTAGCTTTCGTTTGCCACTCACCAGCGGTATTGAAAAACGTAAAAGTGAATGGAGAATATTTAGTAAAAGGTAAAAAAGTAACAGGATTCTCCAATACGGAAGAAGCAGCAGTAGGGTTAACTGGCGTTGTTCCTTTCTTATTGGAAGATGCTTTACAAGCAAACGGAGCAACTTATTCAAAAGTGGCGGATTGGCATCCATATGCAGTTGAAGACGGTTTGTTGATCACCGGACAAAACCCAGCTTCCTCTAAATTGGTAGCCGAGAAATTATTACACCAATTAAACGCAAAAAAATAAGCATGTTAAACTTCGAATTATATAATCCTACGAATCTTGTATTCGGGAAAGGACAAATTGAAAAACTAGGTGAATTAGTACCCAAAGGAGCCAAGATATTATTGGCTTTCGGTGGAGGAAGCATCTTTAAAAACGGAATTCACGAACAAGTGATGAACAATCTGAAGGGGCATGAAGTTGTGGAATTTAGCGGAATTGAGGCCAACCCCCATTTCGAGACTTTAATGAAAGCGGTTGCAATCGTTAAAGCACAAAAAATCGACTTCATCCTCGCCGTCGGCGGAGGATCTGTAATTGATGGTGTGAAATTTATTTCGGCTGCCGTTAATTTTGAAGGAAACCCAATAGACATTTTACAAAAACGTTTGTTGATTAAGGAAAATGCAGTGCCTTTCGGAACCGTATTAACCTTGCCTGCTACAGGAAGCGAAATGAATTCTGGTGCGGTAGTGACGATTGAATCCACCAAAGAGAAATTAGCTTTTGGAGGTTCTGCTTTGTTTCCAAAATTCTCTATCTGCGACCCTACAGTAATCGAATCTTTACCGAAAAGACAGTTACAAAACGGAGTCGTTGACGCCTATACGCACGTCATGGAACAATACTTGACCTACCCTCACGAAGGATATTTACAAGACCGTATTGCCGAAGGAATTCTACAAACCTTAATTGAAGTTGGCCCAAAAGTGGTTGAAAACCCTAAAGATTATGCCTTGGCGTCTAACTTTATGTGGAGCTGCACCATGGCTTTGAACGGCTTAATTCAAAAAGGTGTTCCTAGCGATTGGGCAACTCACATGATTGGCCACGAACTAACCGCAATGTACGGAATAGACCATGCAAGAACACTGGCTGTTATTGCTCCAAGTTTATACAAAGTCATGTTTGAAACTAAGAAAGGAAAATTGGCGCAATACGGAAAACGCATCTTCAACTTAGAGGGCACGGAAGACGAAATGGCCAACGAAGCCATTAACAAAACGGTCGAATTTTTCCATAAAATGGGAATGGACACTAAACTTTCTGACTATACCAAAGAATATGACGCTACGGCAGATTTCATTGTGAATCGTTTTGATGAGAGAGGATGGAAAGGTTTAGGCGAAAAACAAAATATCACATTAGACAAAGTAAAAGCTATCGTGGAAATGAGTTATTAAATTTAAAATGCCGGAATTCTTTCCGTTTAAATAAAAAGGCGTTCTCGAATTTAATTCAGGACGCCTTTTCATAACACCAAAACAAAACTAACTAATTCAATTCTATTTTTTTATTAAAAACTTAATTTATAGTAGGTTAAAACGTTAATAAAATATATTTATTGTATGGTATTATAATAAAAAACGTTTTAATTGCTTTGTTCCTCTTTCTGTCCCCTTATGACTTAAGCATCTTCAATTATTTTTTTGTTTAATTAATCCATTTTTAAGTACTTTTGGTTAAATTTAATGAAAAAATGACCGAAAATATAAAATTTGCAGTGATTGGCGGCGGAAGTTGGGCAACGGCAATTACAAAAATGTTGTGTGTGAATCTTTCTGAAGTTTCATGGTATATGCGTAATGAATCTGCCATTGAACATCTTAAAACTTACAAGCACAACCCTAATTATCTTAGTTCAGTAGAGTTTGACACAAAAAAACTTAAACTGACCAGTGACATTAATGAAGCTGTCGCTTACGCTGATTACATCATATTTGCCATCCCTTCCGCATTTTTAAATGGCGAACTAGAAAAACTAACCGTTTCGCTACAAGACAAGGTTATTTTCTCTGCCATCAAAGGGATAGTTCCCGAAACGAGCATGATTGTGGGAGAACATTTTCACTTCAAATACGACATCCCTTACTATAATATCGGTGTCATCACCGGTCCATGTCATGCAGAAGAAGTGGCCTTGGAGCGCCTGTCCTATCTAACCATAGCCTGCGGAGACGCGGAAAAGGCAAAAATAGTCGCCAAAAATCTATCCGGAAATTACATTAAAACCAAGATTACCGACGATATCATTGGAACGGAATATGCGGCCATGTTAAAAAACATCTACGCTATCGCTGCCGGTATCGCTCATGGATTGGGTTACGGTGATAATTTTCAATCCGTTTTGATGAGCAACGGCATCCGCGAGATGAAAAAATTCATCAAGAAAGTCCACAAAATGAAACGAAACATCAACGATTCGGCTTATTTGGGCGATCTATTGGTGACTGGATATTCCGTCTTTTCAAGAAACAGGATGTTCGGAAACATGATTGGAAAGGGATATACGGTAAAAAGCGCTATGCTGGAAATGAGCATGGTTTCTGAAGGCTATTATGCCACAAAAAGTGCCTTTAAACTCAATCAGGGATATGGCGCCAAAACACCTATTATTGATGCTGTCTATCAGATTTTATACGAAGGAAAGGATGCCAAAAGCATTTTTAAAGAATTAACGGACAAACTAGATTAAATGCCTTCGCTAAGTTAAAAGCTATAAAATAATCAAAAATAAAAACAAAGGCGCTATCCAATCAGGATAGCGCCTTTGTTTTTTGCTATATATTTTAAATAAAACTCACCTCACAATGATACCTTCAACGAATAAAATGGGAACCTCTTCAGTCGATTCTTCATTAACTGATTGTGCTTTAAAAATAAATTTCTTGTCGTACAGTTTATTGTCCATGAAAAAGGTAACCATAAACTCGTTGTTAAGCGCCAAAACGCTTTTCTCCATCATTTCAATCTTCACAACTGAAACAGGAGGCACTTCTACAAAAGCATGACGCAATAGAGAGGTTTTTTTCATTTCACCTTCTATGGTCCCAAAAGCCTTTGAAACGACCATAACGCTTTCGATGAGAAAGTCACTATCATTTACTAAATAGGCGTACCACACTTTCTCCATGAAATCGTCGCTCCATTCTTGAACGGCGGCTACAAATACGTTTTCCACTTCTGGGATGATGATGTCTTTTTTCATAACTTAGTCTTAAAGTTGAAAGTTTTAATGTCTTCAAGTTAAAAGTCTGATTACATATAAATTTGCATCTCTTTCGACTTTGGACTTTAATACCTTTGACTAATTTAAATACTCGCCTTAAATTGCTCCAAGAAACGAACGTCATTTTCATAGAACATTCGGATATCACCGATCTGATAGTTCAGCATCGCGATTCTCTCGATTCCCATTCCGAACGCAAAACCAGTATATTCTTCTGAATCAATACCGCAGTTTTTAAGCACATTAGGGTCTACCATACCGCAACCACCAATTTCCAACCATCCAGTTCCCTTTGTAATTCTGTAATCGGTTTCGGTTTTCAGTCCCCAGTAAATATCAATTTCCGCACTTGGTTCCGTAAAAGGAAAATAAGAGGGACGCAAACGGATTTTTGATTTCCCGAACATTTCCTTTGTGAAATGCAACAAGGTTTGCTTTAAATCAGCAAACGAAACGTCTTTATCGATGTACAATCCTTCCACTTGATGGAAAATACAGTGTGAACGAGACGAAACGGCCTCATTACGAAAAACCCTTCCCGGAGAAATGGTACGAATGGGCGGTTTGTTATTTTCCATATAACGTACCTGCACAGATGATGTGTGTGTACGCAACAAAATATCAGGATCTGTCTGGATGAAAAAAGTGTCTTGCATGTCACGCGCAGGATGGTATTCCGGCAAGTTTAATGCTGTGAAATTATGCCAATCATCTTCGATTTCGGGTCCTTCGGAAACGTTAAACCCAATGTTTGAAAAGATGTCAATGATTTGGTTTTTCACCAAGGATATAGGATGACGGGAGCCTATAGTAACGGGCTCGCCAGATCTTGTTAAATCACCATAAAAACCCTTGCTTTCTTCTTTGTTTTCCAAAGCTTCCTGTATAGATTTTACTTTTTCTTCCGCTGAAGTTTTCAACAAGTTAATTACTTGTCCAAATTCCTTTTTCTGTTCGTTGGGAACATTTTTGAATTCGGCAAAAAACTCTTTTAACAACCCTTTACTTCCAAGAAATTTAATTCGGAAAGCTTCTAATTCTGCTGGGTTTTGTGTTGAGAAAGCTTGTGCTTCACCAATATATTCTTTTATCTTATCTATCATTTTAATGCAATAATTGAGAGTGCAAATTTACAAAATTTGTTTCAGGTTTAAGTTTAAAGTTCAAAGTTTGCGATCTAAAATCTAAAATCCTTAATCTATAACTTCTCGTTCCAAAAAATAACTAACAATTGCCTCTTTCATCAAAACGGATTGCTCTCCCGCTTTTAGGGGCGGCAACTCTTCTTTGACCCTGTAATGGGGCCAACCGTCTTCATCAAAAAATTCGAATTCATAGAAACCGTAAGGTTCCAATAATCTGCAAATGGCGATATGCATCAGGTTTAATTTCTCGTCTTTTTTATATTCTCTGTGAACTTTTCCAAGTTCTTGCACTCCGATTAAATAAATGATGGCATCCAAATCCAAATCCTCACCTTGTGAAAATTGATCTGAAAGTATGGTCACTAGCTTTTCCCAGCGGTCTTTAAGTTGTGTGTCTCTTGACATTATTTTAATTATGAATTAATAATTATGAATTGTGGGCTCATAATCGCTAAAATTATTTCGACAAAGATAACAACTTGAAAATTGACAATGGATGTTTGATTATTCTTTTATATTTGTTGATTCACTTTGCTAAAGTCACTTATTATGGGTTTTTTGGATATTATTTTAGGTTCTTTACTTATTTACGCCTTGTACAAAGGGATGAAAAACGGCCTTTTTTTAGAGCTGGCCTCCTTGATATCTTTAATTTTGGGAATCTACATCGCCATAAAATTCTCGTATGTAGTTCGAAAATCCCTTGCAGGCTACGTATCTTGGTCGCCAAAATACGTAGAGGTAATCGCATTTGGACTGACATTTATAGCTGTTGTTTTGGCTGTACATCTATTGGCGAAAATTTTTACCGGGATTATGGACTTCGCTTTTTTAGGGTGGATCAACAAACTGGCAGGAGGCTTCTTTAGTGCCATAAAGACCATATTGCTCCTGAGTATCGTATTCAATCTTTTTCAGAAAATCAATGTAAACAATATGATCGCCAAAGAAGAAACACTCAACAACTCCATATTTTACAACCCCATACAAGAAACATCAAAATACATTTATCCTTCACTGGAAACCTGGTACAACGATTTCAAGAACGAAAAAGATGAGCACGTCGTTTAAAACGACTTTTTTGAAGCTAGTAATTCGGGAATCTAAATCACTTCACTTCTTTGATGGCGGTCTTATCAATCCAACCTTCGGTGCCGTCAGTTAACTGGATTTTTTTCCAGTTTTGCAGCGTTTCCTTCACATAAACTTTTGTCCCTTCGTGCAGTGTCACAACATTAGACGCCAATTTTTGGGGTTCTGCTTTTACCTCAACCATTTCGGCAAAGACTACCGCCGGTATTTCATTTTTATAGTGGCTTTTTTCGAAAATTGCTGCTGCAACGCTGATCAGCAGCAAAACAAACATGACAAACATTCCGAAGAAGAATATCCTTTTGGACAGGGTTAATTCAGAAAAATAATACCCAATAAACGACAATAGAAACAACACCGAAAAGGAAACCGAAATCCAGCCCCAGGTATTATAATGAAAGATACCCGTGAAATCCCGAAGTAATTTTCCGAAACCCACTTTAGGGATCACTTTTACTTCATCGATGGTGCGCTTTTGCGCGAATCGCAAATTGGTTTGCGCTTCTTTATCATTTGGACTAAGCACTAAGGCCTTTTCATAATTATAAATAGCTGGCGCCACCTTATTGAGCTTGTAATAGCAGTTACCAAGATTAAAATACAATTCCGCTGATTGTTTGTTGGCTTTCAAAACATTTTCGTAGGCCTCAACCGCTTCCTTGTATTTGCCTTTTTGGTACAAATCGTTCCCCGATTCAAAACCATTTTGGGCAAAGAAAACTTGGGTGGCCAGTAGTAGTATATAAAAAATATTTTTCATTTTATTTCAATTGTCAATTGTATGACTGATTATCAATTGTTATATCTGTTTTTCAAGTTCGGAAATTATGGCAACCGCCTTATCGTAATCCTTCTGGATTGTTGCACTTGAGGCAGGAGCATATCTAGCAATTTCACAATTTTCGGTAAGGGCAATAAAATCATTCACTCCCGCTGGACTGGCATTTTTGCCCAATAATAGTTCCTTTATGTTGTCCTTGCTCATTTCAGAAGTCTCTATATGCAACTTGGCTTTCAAGAAATTATGCATGGCTTTTTCCAAGGCAACATAAAAAGGCTCCTTATTGTTGATTTGTTTCTTGGCTTCCGACAGGTATTTCTTGGCTAATTTGTTATTCCTTCTGATCCTGTTTCCTACCACATCCCCATCGATAGCTTCTTTTTTCTTTTTGAACAATACAATAAGAGGCAACATCAAAAAAGGTAAAAATATTAATCCATAAAACAATTGAGAACCAAAGAAATCGTTTTGGTCTTTCGAGATAAGATTCGTTTTGAGTTTTATGAACTTGAATTGTTCCTGGCCATAAATTTTATTCTTTCCATTTTCAGAATTGGAAGAGATTGAATTGTCGTTGGCTGACGGTCCATCAAGCACATTGACCATTACCTCGGCAGAAGTTATCGTTTTATAGGTTCTTGACCTCAGGTCGAAATAGGAAAATCGCATCGGTTTTATGGGATAGTTCCCTTTGTATTGAGGCACAATAGTATAACTGTCAGACACTTTTCCGGACATTCCCGCCAAGGAAGTGTTGACTTGTTCATTGTGAACGGGATCGTACATTTCCAATGCATTAGGAACGACCGGCTTGGGCAAATTGAACAATTTCATGTTTCCCTTACCGCTTACACTTACGATCAAATCAAGACTTTCTCCATTTTTCAAGTCCGTTTTTGTGGGTGTAACTTTAAAATCAAAATTACCCACGGCTCCCGAGAAATCTTCCGGTTTGCCTTTTTCAGGAAGTGCTCTTACCAATATAGTTTTCGCACCCGCAGACACCCTTTTACTGCCTTCGGTCAGCACCATTCTGCCAAAAACATCCCTTCGGTTGCTGGGCAATTGCACGTCAATATCCATCGACAATGGCTCAATACTAAGCTTGCCCGATTTTTGGGGATACAACACCACCTTTTTTAATACAACATAACGGAAATTCTGCCCCTTAAACATCCCCTCTTCGGCAACAAGTTGCTTTATTTCGATGTTTTGGCTCCAAAAATCATTGTATTTGGGCTTGTCCAATTCTCTGAAATTGGAAATTCCCACATTGGTAAAATACAATTTATAAACTATCGTAATGGGTTCATTTACATAAGGGTTCATTTTAGAAATATCGGCCACCAGATATATATTGTTGTCCGCTGAAACACTGCTGTCATTTGGGTCCTTTGGTTGTTCGACCGCCGCCGTAACATTGATTTTTATCGGAGATGTCTTGTACACCTGACCATTGTATTCAATTGTGGCTTGTTTGATCACCAAGGCTCCTTTTTGACTCGGCAAAAGATAATATGAGTAGATTTTTTCGAAGGAACTTCTTCCATTTACCCATGATTGGCTTACTTGCTGGCTGGGCCCTGCAATCACCCTAAATCCATCAAAAGAAGGTTCGTTAAAGTTGTCGCCATCAATATTCATGGCAAAATCAATACGAAGTCTTTCGTTTAATCCAAGCGTTGTTTTGCTGACTTTGGCCTCAAATTGCACTTGAGCCATAAGTCCCTGAAAACTGATCAGTATTAAATATATATATCTTTTCATTTTTTTCCTCTCCCCAACCCTCTCCAAAGGAGAGGGAGTCAAAACGGAGTATATTACGTTGTTATTATAATTTGTATACCCGCCATCTGTACAGCGCCTAATTATTACTTTCTTAAAATTAATTTACCAATCTTTCTCTGTTTTCGTAGGCTTTCCTTTTATTTTCGAAGCGTTCACTTTGTCTTGAACTTTCTTTTCTTCGTTACTGACCGCGTCCAAAAGATTTTCTAATCGTTGTTTAGAAATCCCGCCAGGAGCTGGCTTTGGTTTTTCTTCATCCTTAGATTTGTCGTCCTTATTTTTTCCGTCTTTATCCTTTTTGTCTTTTTTATCCTTATCCTTGTCGCCCTTGTCGTCTTTTTTATCCTTGTCTTGGTCTTTCTTATCCTTGTTGTCTTTATCCTTTTTATCTTGATCTTTTTTGTCCTTGTTCTTATCGTCTTTGGGAGGGTTTTCCTTCAGCATTTTTTTCGCCAAGGCATAATTGTATCTCGTTTCATCGTCCGAAGGTTTGTTGCGCAGCGCGTTTTTATATGCCTCCACGGCCTCGGTGTAATTTTTTTCCTTCATAAAAACATTGCCCAAATTATGATAGGCTTTGTGTTTTTGGGGTCTCGTTTTGGCGTTTTTAATTGACTTTGCATATGCAAATTTTGCTTCCGAAGCCTGATTTTGCTTATATATGGCATTCCCCAAATTGTAGGAAGCAATGGTCCTGCTTGGGAATTTTGAGTTCGAAATCCTGTAATTCGCCTCAGCATCAACAAATTTGCTGTCTGCGTATTCCTCATTCGCTTTAGGCAAACTTCTATCCCTCACCTGCGCAAATACCGCTCCCAGTCCCCAAAGCAGAAACAAGAAAGACGTAAATATGTATTTTTTATTGTTTTTCATTTTAATTTAATTCTGTTAATTCTAGAAGGTTTAATCCTTCAAAGAATATGAATTTACTTTTCTTCATTAAATAAATTCAACTTCCTAACCCAGTTAGTTTTTCTTTCCAATAAGAAAAAATCCAAAAACAGCAAGCCAAAGGCTATTCCAAGAAACCATTGAAATTGAGACTGAAAATCGGCCATTTGCGTGGATTCAAATTCTGTTTTTTGAATTTTATCCAAAGTTGTCTTTATGTATTCCAGCACTTCCTTAGTGTTATTTCCGTTCACATATCCCCCTTTTGTAGCCTTCGCAATGGCATCCAAACTGGCACGGTTTAATTTAGTCACCACAACTTGGTCATTGTTGTCTCTTTGATAGCTTTCTACGATTCCGTTCCTTTTCAAAGGAATAGTACCACCTTTTTCGGTTCCAATGCCCACTGTAATGATTCTCATCCCCTGCTTATTGGCTTCTTCCGCCGCCGCTTGGGCACCTTCAGAGTGGTCTTCACCGTCCGAAATCAAAATCAACAACTTGCTCGTTTTGCTTTTATCGTCAAAATATGTCGACGACAATTTGATTGCTTCATCAAGAGAGGTCCCTTGCGAGGAAACCATTCCGGGATTCATGCTTTGCAAAAACATTTTAGCTACGCTGTAATCGGTGGTTATGGGCAAGACCGGAAACGCACTTCCCGCGTAAGCTACGATACCTATCCTGTCGTTTCCTAATTGGTTTATGATCTGCGAAACAATCTGTTTGCTTTTTTCCAATCGGCTCGGAGCCACATCTTCGGCAAGCATACTTTTAGAAATATCCATCGCAAAAACGATATCGATTCCCTCCCGTTTCACAGTTTCCATTTTGGTCCCTATTTTGGGATTCACCAACCCAACTATCAATCCAGCCAACGCCAAAAGGATAATTACCAGTTTGAAAGTGGGTTTAAAAGTAGATTTCTCCGGACTTAATTTCTTTATAGCGTCTGAATCCCCAAATTCACGCTGTTTTTTTCGTTTCCAATACAAATTGTATAGAAATAACAACACCAATAACGGAAGAATGAATAGCAGGTATAAATATTTTTTTTCGTCTAATTCCATATTTTTTTTAAACACAAAGGGCGCTAAGTTCTAAAACATAGCACACCAAATTATTTTAAATCATAGAGTGCCATTTATGACTCTCTTTACTCCATTCTTTAACAAACTAAATGAAGCTTTTGTAAACAGTATTTCTTAAACCAATTTCTGCCAAAAGCAAAAATCCTGCAAGCCAAACAAAAGGCCTGTATTTCTCGTCGTAATCATAGAACTTCAGTTCTTCGATTTCGGTAGTTTCCAATTTGTTGATTTCACCATAAATTTCGGCCAATTTGCTGTTGCTCGTAGCACGGAAATACCTTCCTTCCGTTTTTTTGGCGATGCTTTTCATTAGTCTCTCATCAATTTCCACTTTCATCATTTGAAACAAAAACTGACCGTTTGGAGCTACTGCATAAGGGAATTCAGCCATACCGTTCGTTCCTATTCCTATAGTGTATACTTTTATTCCATATTGTTTGGCAATGTCTGCTGCCGTCTCCGGCTCAATAAAACCGGCATTATTAACCCCGTCCGTCAAAAGAATAATCACTTTACTTTTGGCCTTGCTGTCTTTCAACCTGTTTACTGCCGTGGCCAATCCCATCCCAATTCCTGTTCCGTCTTGCAAAACATTGTCGTATTTTATGCTCTTGATCGCCTCGAGAACGACCGCTTTGTCGCTGGTTACCGGCGTTTTTGTATAGGCTTCGGAGGCATACACCACAAGTCCAATCCTATCGTTAGGTCTTTCGTCCACAAAATCGGCTGCCACTCTTTTCAGGGCTTCCATCCGGTTCGGTTTCAAGTCTTTGGCCAACATACTTCCGGAAACGTCAACAGCCATGACAATATCGATTCCCTTGGTCGTTTTAGTTCTATTGCTTATATCGACCGTTCTTGGTCTCGCCATGGCTACAATTAAGGAGCTTAACGCCAATAATCGCAATACGCTCAAAAAAGGTTTCAGCCTTGCCAGCAAAGAGGTCGATCCCTTGAATCCTTGAATTGAACTGATTTTTAAAGTCACCGATTGATCATTTCTTTTCAAAACCTGCCAGATAATGGCAATTGGAATCAAAAGGAACAACCAGAAAAAATCAGGATTTAGAAAAGTTATTTTCGTCATTATTTACTTACTTGTATTAATTCGACCGAGCTCAACACCCTGTCTGCTATTTCGTTTGCATAGGAATCGCCATCTTCGTGGATAATCATAATTTGTTGCAATCCCCCTTCTTGGCCGAATAAAATTATTTCGTAATATAATTTTTCGCTTCCTACCGATTTGTCATTTACTCTCAAAAAGGTACCGTATCCTTTTATCCCGGTTATGCCCTCTTTCGTTTCGAAATCTTCTTGTTTCACGATCATGTTTTGCGCTCCCTGCGATTCTAATGTCTGCAAGGTAACTTCTAATGACTTTTTCAAATCAACTGCTGTTGAGTCTTGTTTGTATTTATAAGTGGAAACCATCAAGTAAAAATCATCAGTAACACCGCCAAGGGCAAAAGAATTCATTTCTTTGATGAGCGCCAATCCGTTTTTGGGCAATGACTTTGTCAAATCTATCCTTTTCAGCACTTCTGGAGTTTCTATATTAACCCCTGGATTTCCGTAGGTGCTTTTTATCCATTCCCCTTCCAGTAATTCTTTACTTTGGTTTCCGACTATCGTATCCTTCACGTAGCGAAAACCTTTAGTCGCAACGAAGTAACTTGTTATGGCTAACAGCAAGAAAATAACTGAAGCGGCCGTAATCAGAATTCTTCTTTTTCTCTTTTTACGTAATTGGATTTGAATCTGTTTTTGCTTTTGTGCTTCATTCAGTATCGCGTCTTCTTCGATTTCCAGCTCAACAGGAATAGAACTGTCTAGTGTTATAATTGCTTTTTGAATTTTATTTTTGTCTTCTTCTATTTCGTAATCCAACGGTTTTGACTTGGCAAATTTCACTAAATCGGCCTGTTTCAAAACCCTTTCCAGGTTTTGTATCGTTTCCTGTGAAACCGTCATTTTTTTCCTGACGGAAGCGGCTCTAAGTCCCAATATCAGCTCCGAAGTAGTGCTTTCCATAGCGGGAATTTCTATCGCTTCCTCGATGTAATTTCGCGCAATATCAGTTAATTCGCTATAATACTCTTTAACCTCCCCTTTTTGCCAAAGCTCTTTCTTTTCTAAGCTGTTAAGCAGACTAGTAGCTTTTTCAATAGGAGTCTTGTAAACCTCTTCCTCAATTTTTTTCTTTTGTTGTTTTTTCACAAACCAATACACCAGCGCGCCAATACCTAGAATTAAAGCCAGTACCAATAGGTATTTCCACCAGTCGCCCAACGAACTCTTTACTGGCGTAATTCCTTTAATGTCATACATTTTTTGTTTTAAAGTATCGACTTGGACATTAGCGACTTCCACCAAAAGAGAATCCGTCATGTACGGCTTGCTGTTGATGAAAATCTTTATACTCGGAATGGAATATTTCCCTGAATCAAATTGGGTCAATCCGTATTTCTTGATTAGCTCATAGCGGTCGTCATTTTTTACCGTATCAATAGGGTAAGAACGGATCACTTCGAGAGCGCCAATATTTTTAAGATTAGGAAAAACAACTTTAGACAAAGTATCCACCGAAGTTTTTATCGTTAGTTTAAACTCGGCACCAATTTTATTTTTTGTTGTATCTATGCTCGTTTCCAGCCTTTTTTGCTGAGCAAAAATAGCAGTGGAAAGAAGCAGTATTAGTAGGTATACTTTGTTTTTCATTTTTTACTTTTGCAAATTTTTGATTTCAGATCAACGATTTTTGATTTCAGATCTATCTAAAATCTCTATCTCGATTTGAAATACCCTAACAATTTGGTCACATAACTTTCATCAACTCTGGTATTAACAATGCCCGAACCCGACTTGCTGAAGGTTTCCTTAAAATAATTCACCTTATCCCTATAATATTTTTCGTAATTGAGTCGGATCGTTTTCGAACTGGTATCAATCAATTGCGTTTGACCCGTTTCGGCATCAAGCATCGAAACCATGCCGATATTGGGCATCTTTTCTTCCCGAATATCAAATACTCGAATACCGGTGATGTCATGCTTCTTGGAGGCTATTTTCAGGGTTTGTTCATAATCTTCGGACATGAAATCAGAAATCATGAACACGATGGCTTTCTTCTTTTGAGTGCTCGATAAGAACTTCAATGCCTGGGAAATGTCCGTTTTTTGGCTTTGCGGCTGAAATTCTATCAATTCCCGTATGATGCGCAGTACATGCGATCTTCCTTTTTTGGGCGGAATGTAAAGTTCGATTTGGTCTGAAAATAAAATCAACCCAATTTTATCGTTGTTTTGCGTTGCAGAGAAAGCCATTGTCGCGGCAATTTCAGTAACAATGTCTTTTTTGAATTCTTTTTTGGAACCAAAACTCTCAGAGCCAGAAATATCAACCATCAACATCATCGTCAATTCCCGTTCTTCTTCAAAAACTTTGACATGTGCTTCGTTATATCGCGCTGTCACGTTCCAGTCAATAGCACGAATGTCATCTCCATATTGATATTGGCGCACCTCGCTGAAGGTCATTCCACGCCCTTTGAATGAGGTATGGTATTCCCCCGAAAAGATATGATCGCTCAATCTTCGGGTTTTTATTTCTATTTTGCGTACTTTCTTTAAAAGCTCTTTTGTATCCATTTTGATTTGTTTAAAGTTTAAAAGTTTAATGTTCCAATGTTGTCATCTGACAACTTGAAACTTTAAACATTAAACAAACTTTAAGGTACTTCTACTTCGTTGATGATTTTATTGATGATGTCTACAGAGGTAATGTTTTCTGCTTCCGCCTCATAGGTAATCCCAATTCTGTGACGCAACACGTCGTGAACAACGGCACGAACATCCTCAGGAATAACATAACCGCGACGTTTGATGAAAGCGTAACATTTTGCAGCATTGGCTAAGTTGATGCTTCCACGTGGCGAAGCCCCAAAACTGATTAACGGTTTCAAATCGGCAAGTTTGTATTTCTCCGGAAAACGAGTGGCAAAAACAATATCAAGAATGTATTTTTCTATTTTTTCATCCATGTAGACTTCGCGAACCGCTTCTTGTGCGCGTAAAATCTGTTCCACAGAAACCACTTGATTCACTTTCTCGTAGCTTCCTTTTAGATTTTGACGAATAACCATTCGCTCTTCGTCCATTTTCGGGTAATCGATAACCGTTTTCAACATAAAACGATCGACTTGCGCTTCCGGAAGTTGGTATGTCCCCTCTTGCTCAATTGGATTTTGAGTCGCCAAAACCAAGAAAGGTCTTTCCAACTTGAAAGTAGTGTCGCCAATGGTCACTTGCTTTTCCTGCATCGCTTCCAATAATGCCGATTGCACTTTGGCTGGCGCACGGTTAATCTCATCGGCTAGCACAAAATTGGCGAAAATTGGCCCCTTTTTAATGGAGAATTCATTTTGTTTTATGTTGTAAATCATGGTTCCCACAACATCCGCAGGCAATAAATCGGGCGTAAACTGGATTCTGCTGAATGAGCCATGCACCGCTTGCGAAAGCGTATTTATGGCCAGTGTCTTTGCCAATCCAGGAACACCTTCCAACAAAATATGCCCCTGACCCAAAAGTCCAATTAATAATCGTTCCACCATGTGCTTTTGACCCACAATCACCTTATTCATTTCCATAGTCAGGAGATCGATAAAAGCGCTCTCTCTTTCTATTTTTTCATTGATTGCTCTAATGTCTAAAGTCGATGTATTTTCTTCCATATTGATATTTTTAAAACCTTGAGTTTAATGCCTTACTTTTGAGAGTGCAAATTGAATTTTTTTTTAGAGGTAAGATGTTAAAAAATGGTTAAAACTTCGGCCAATGCCCTAATTTTAAGGTCGAATTATGATACAATTTTTATATTTTTAAGAACTTTGAAAAATATACTTCGGAATCGCAGAATCGCGGATTTCATCAAAAAATAAAAAACATGAATAAAACAACATTATCACCCATAATCGCGGGCACCATGAATTGGGGAGTTTGGGATAAAAACCTCACTCCAAAGGAAATGGAAAACATGATTCACGTTTGTCTGGAAAACAAAATAACCACCTTTGATCACGCCGATATTTATGGTTCATATACCACCGAAGCCGATTTCGGAAAAGCATTTGCCTCAAGCAAAATACCCAGAGAAAAAATGCAATTGATTTCTAAATGCGGCATTCAGATGCCGTCAGAAAATAGAAACAATACCGTCAAACATTACGACTATTCCAAATCGCATATTATCCGCTCGGTTGAACAATCGTTAAAGAATCTGCAGACTGATTATTTAGACGTATTTTTGCTGCACAGACCGAGTCCTTTGATGCAGGCCGACGAGATTGCAGAAGCGGTTGAAAAACTAAAATCTGAGGGAAAAATCATCGCTTTTGGACTTTCAAATTTCACCTCTTCACAAACTGAACTGATTCGTCAGAAAACAGAAATCGGCTACAATCAGGTACAGTTCTCGGCAACTAATTTCGAACCTATGCTAGACGGAAGTTTTGATTATATGCAAATGCATGACATTCGTCCCATGTCATGGAATCCCTTAGGCTGTGTTTTCAGGAAAGATATTCCGCAAACGCACCGATTGAAAAAACTATTGGCGACATTAGTTTCCAAATACCATTTGGGTTCCGACACGATTTTGCTTTCTTGGGTTTTGAAACATCCTGCAAAAGTGATTCCGATCGCGGGAACCGTAAATGTGGCCCGAATACAATCCTTGATGAAAGCGGTCGAATTGGATCTCGACAAGGAAGATTGGTTTGCCATCTGGGCAGAAAGCATGGGAGAGGACGTCCCTTAAATCACGACTTCAATTGTCCCGTTCACAATTGCTTCCGCAAGTAAACATTTACAAACAATCGAAATTAGCAATACAAACTATGAATAAAACAGTCCTAATAACTGGTGCCACAAGCGGAATCGGTAGAGCAACAGCGGAACTATTGGCAAAAAACAAGTATAAGATCGTCCTTTGCGGAAGGCGAGAAGACCGCTTGGTTGACCTTGAATCTGCACTTTCAAAACTAACCGAAGTTCACACTCTGCAATTTGATGTTCGTGACAAGAAAGCCGTTTCGGAACAAATCGATTCTTTACCCGAAGCTTTTTCCAAAATCGACATTCTGATTAACAACGCGGGTAACGCACATGGTTTAGACCCCATTCAAAACGGTGATTTGGACGATTGGGATGCCATGATTGACATCAATGTAAAAGGACTTTTATATGTTTCAAAAGCCATCATCCCCCAGATGATCGAAAGAAAATCGGGTCATATCATCAATATCGGTTCCACTGCCGCTAAGGAAGTGTATCCGAACGGAAATGTCTATTGCGCCACAAAACACGCCGTTGATGCCTTGAACCAAGGAATGCGTATGGACCTGAACCCATTTGGAATAAGGGTTGGAGCCATTCATCCCGGAATGGTGCAAACGGAATTCAGTGAGGTCCGTTTCAAAGGAGATGTTGACAGAGCCTCAAATGTATATAAGGGCTTCGATCCATTGCAGCCTGAGGACATCGCTGACATCATTCATTTTGTGGTTTCCAGACCGTATCACGTCAACATTGCCGATTTGGTCGTTATGGGTACGGCTCAAGCATCGTCGACCATTGTGAAAAAAAATTAATTAAACTAAGAGCCAGTTTTTAATTGGTATGGAATACCGAAATAGCCATAAATCTTTTGCAAATTAAGAGAACAAAAAAAACAGCTGAAATACAGCTGTTTTTTTGTTTAAATATTTTTTGATTAGTGTTTTACAACGTAATATTACCCATGTCGGTAACTATTCCATTTGTCACAACCACATCCAAAATTGTTTTTATTTCCTTCCCTGAAGCCACATCCGGAGTCAAAGTAACGCTGTATGTTCCTGCCGGAATGCCGTTTAGTTGAAACATACCTTCTTCGTTTGCATAAGCAGTAACTGTGACGTCTCCCACTTGAACGGAAGCCATAACCTGAAATCCTACCAGAACCGGGTCAATAACCCCCTTGATGACTCCTGAGGTCACCATTGTTGACACATTAATCACTGGGTGTAGGTTGTAATTCCCTGAAGTCCCGGCTTGAACAACAATTGAATGTTCTACATCGAAATCCAACAGAAAATCATAGGTCGCACCAGCAAGTAGGGTTTGGTTAATTTTCAACTTCAATCCTGACTGTTGAGCGCTTGGCGTCTTCAATGGATAAGTCACACCATCTTTAACCACCGTATTATTATCCCCCAGAAGCAATCTAATTTGCCCCAAATAACCTGAAGGAACGACATTGTCTGCCAATAAAACATTTACTCCGCCGGTTAAATCCAATAAATTGTACATTCCTGGAGTAACGTTCCCGATACTAACCCAGCCTTCGCTGTCATCAGTTTCTGTCGTTGTTTTCATCAGAACGTCCTTAACATCAATATTTACCTCGTCATAATCTCCCGGGGCATCGGTCATTCTGACCATGATCGTTGATGTCCCTGAGGCATCATTATTACTTTCACATCCTACGAGAACCAGTCCCATTAACGACATTGTGAAAAAACCCAATAGGTAATTTTTAATCCTTTTCATATTTTTTGTTTATTATAATTAGTATATTAACAACGGCAAAAAAACACTAAAATTGCAAGTCAAAAGAACAGATGTGCTTTTAGCTACGCCTCGAGTCGCGCTAATACCAATCAAATGATCAACAAACGCCTCTTAATCAAAAACTTACTCGCCTACAATGACGAGTGCAGTTTTTATGACAAAAAACGGCAGTTGAATTTACACACTCGAGAAGGAAAAGCAAAGTTCTTGAAACATATTTGCGCATTGTCTAATTCTAATCCCGCAAACAATTCCTATATTGTTGTAGGGGTTGAAGACCAGGACAACGAGATTGTCGGGGACGATTTTTTTGACGACAGTCATATTCAGAATTTGGTGAATGCCTATCTGGAAAACCCGCCGAAAATCCAATATGAGAATGTCCCTTTTCCGAATCTACCCAAAGATAAAGTGGTTGGGCTGGTAACCATAAAACCAAAAAAGAACAGTTCCTTTTTCAAAAAAGGAATTCACACCATTTCTGCCAGCAGTGTTTTTATCAGACGGGGAAGCAATACCACACCAACCGAGGGCAAAATTGAAAAGAGCTATCAAAACGCCGAAACCGTCATAGGAATTGAAAACAGTTCCCGCAACAACATCGAATATACCCTGGACGGCGTTTTTGATTTCATGAATTTTCGCCATAAAGACATGTCTCCAAAATACAAAGTGTTCAAGGAATTATTTGTCATTTGCTGGGCTGGGGTTCCTAAAAGAGTCCGTGATAAAACTTTTTTGTCCCGTGTTGACATTGAACTGATTAATGAACAAGTAAAGCTGTTCTATTCGGCACATGATGTGGTCACGATTACCTATGACGAGGATTCATTTACCATTACGGAATATGTTCCCTTGGGCTTGAATGACAAAACGAGCTATTATCCATTGGAGAAACAAACCATTTATTTTTATGAGAATGGTTACTATAAGATTGAAAGCGAAATGCTTTTTCAGCCGCCGGAATTCAATCGTAAAATGCTTTACCATATTTATAACTCCAATATCGCCTTATTAAAAAAACTGAAAAATGGGCAGACATTAAATGAACGGGAACAAAAGGATATGGAAAATCTGTCTTCGACTTTCATGATTTGTTATCTTAACGGATTTGATGATGCCAAAGAAAAACTGATTGAAGCCAAACCGTTTTTGAAACCTTATCCACAAATATATTTGTCTTTTAAGGAAGCCATGAGGATTTTGCGGAAGATGAAATATGACGTGCAGTAAGCCGCCGTTGCCTTTTTCAGGGGCAATGACGGGTATTATTTCACTACCATCAAACTGACCCAACTGTTTTAATAAAACCAAGAGGCGCTTTATTAACCTCCTACTTTAGTTCTGGCAGAAAGACAGCGATACTTCTACGCAAATAAAATATCATTTATAAAATGGAATATAGCACGTATAATTAAAAGTGAAAAAGCGATAATTGCATTCATTTTCTTGGCGTTTTAATTTTTTTGTAAAGTTAACCTTAATTTTTAATCTAATCAATCACCAAATCTGGGTATATTTCAGTGTCGGCGAAAACAATCATTTCGTTCCCATAGGTTTAGTCACCAAGCAAAATTGAATTTTTCGTTAAATTACGGATGAAATTGAGCCGCTTTATACTATTTTTTTTCGAAAAAAACAGTTAAAAATCCTTGGGTGTTCCCTCTTTTGCCTATTTTTATGAACTAATAAAACAGTATTTAATCTATTTTAGAAAACCCAATTGAGAACACATCAAATGAGAACATTAGTCATAGGCGACATACACGGCGGTTTGCGCGCGCTGCATCAAATAATGGAAAGAGCGAAGGTAACTCCCCAAGACAGCCTGATTTTTCTGGGAGATTATGTCGATGGCTGGAGCCAATCTCCGCAGGTCATTGATTTCTTAATCGAATTGAACAGCACAAACAACTGCATTTTCATTCGTGGGAATCATGACGAACTGGTCCTCCATTGGCTCAAAGACAACAAAGACAATACAGATAACCTTTTATGGTATAAACATGGCGGCGAAGCAACGGTTTTAGCGTATGAGGACGTGGATTCCACCAGAAGGCAACTGCACATTGATTTCTTGGATTCTCTGCAAGATTATCATATTGATGAAAAGAATCGTCTGTTTGTACATGCGGGCTTTACCAATATGAATGGTGTAACCTATGAGTTTTACCCCAAACTATTTTATTGGGACAGAACCTTGTGGGAAACTGCCTTATCGTTGGACCGGAGCATCAAGCCAAATGATTTATTATATCCCAAACGACTTACTTTATATGACGAAGTCTATATTGGGCACACCCCTGTTACGCGCATCGGAAAAACCACTCCGCTCCAAATGGCCTGCGTCTGGAACATGGACACGGGGGCTGCATTCAAAGGCGCATTGACAATCATGGATGTCAACACTAAAGAATTCTGGCAAAGCGAACCCTTGAACGTACTGTATTTTGATGAAAAAGGACGGAATTAAGATTTATTAAACTAATTTCGCCGCTGAATTTATAACCCATCTGAAACATGAAAAAATTTATTACACTATCATTACTATTATCTTTTGGTCTAATTAATGCTCAAGCCTTCAAAGGAAATGGAGATGTTAAGGGACAAGTGGGGCTTAACCTGCAAGACGGCGGAACCGGCATTTTTTTATCGTCTGATTTTGGGATTGGGGAAAACATGTCTCTGGGGCTTACCGGAAATTACTTATTATCTGTACGTACCAACCCATTGAATGGTGAAAACCCGACTTTTGGAGATCGAGTGGACCTAAAAGCCAGATTTAATGCAAACTTGGGAAGTGTAATGCAGCTAGAGCCTAACATGGATATCTATCCTGGACTGGATTTAGGATTGAAAAATTTTGGTGCCCATCTGGGTTTCCGCTATTTCTTCACTGACGGTTTTGGATTGTTTGGAGAAGCGGGAATTCCTATTGCCAAATATGACAAAAATAACACTGATTTTGGACACAATCTAAACAACCAGTTTACATTAAATGTTGGTGCTTCTTTTAATTTGTAGAAGCATTAAGGCAACAATTTCTATAAAAGATTAAAAAAGGTTCTAAAATAAAAAAAGGCAATTTGAGTTTTCAAATTGCCTTTTTTATTATGATTATTTCTTCTTACAAATCAAATTTTATTCCTTGTGATAAAGGTAAACTTGTGGTGTAGTTGATGGTATTGGTTTGTCTTCTCATATACACTTTCCAAGCATCAGATCCAGACTCACGTCCGCCACCCGTTTCTTTTTCTCCTCCAAAAGCACCACCGATTTCAGCACCTGAGGTTCCGATGTTTACATTGGCAATCCCACAATCTGAACCTACAACAGATAAAAACAATTCTGCCTCACGCAAGTTATTGGTCATGATCGCAGATGACAATCCTTGTGCCACTCCGTTTTGGATAGCAATAGCATCCATCACGTCTCCAGAATATTTCAACAAATACAATACTGGTGCAAAAGTCTCATGCTGCACGATTTCGAATGTGTTTTCTGCTTCGGCAATTGCCGGTTTAACGTAACATCCGCTTTCGTAACCTTCGCCAGAAAGAACGCCACCTTCAACAAGGATTTTCCCACCTTCGGCAACTACTTTCGCTAAAGCTTTGTTGTACATTTCAACTGCATGCGTGTCGATCAGCGGACCAACATGGTTGTTTTCATCCAATGGATTTCCTATGCGCAATTGTTTGTATGCTGAAACAATTGCTTCTTTTACTTTATCGTATATACTTTCGTGAATGATCAAACGACGTGTTGACGTACAACGTTGTCCCGCTGTCCCTACCGCTCCAAAAACAGAACCGATAACAGTCATTTTTATATCAGCATCCGGAGTCACAATAATCGCATTGTTTCCTCCTAATTCCAATAATGATCTACCCAATCGACCAGCAACTGTTTGTGCCACAATTTTTCCCATACGAGTTGAACCCGTTGCAGAAATTAAAGGAATACGTTTGTCGTTAGTCATCATTTCTCCCACTTTGTAATCTCCGTTAATCAAACAAGAGATTCCTTCTGGAAGGTTATTTTCTTTAATCACCTCAGCAATAATGTTCTGACAGGCAATTCCGCATAACGGTGTTTTTTCTGATGGTTTCCAAACGCAAACATCACCACAGATCCAAGCCAAAGCGGTATTCCAAGCCCAAACGGCTACCGGAAAGTTGAAAGCCGAAATGATTCCAACAACTCCCATTGGATGGTATTGTTCGTACATTCTGTGTCCAGGACGTTCAGAATGCATCGTAAGTCCGTGCAATTGACGGGAAAGTCCCACTGCAAAATCACAGATGTCAATCATTTCCTGAACTTCTCCGTATCCTTCTTGTAATGATTTCCCCATTTCGTAAGAAACCAATTTCCCTAATGCTTCCTTGTTTTTACGCAATTTCTCTCCAAATTGACGCACGATTTCACCACGTTGTGGCGCTGGCATCGTTCTGAATGTTTTGAAAGCTTCTGTTGCCGTTTGCATTACCTTTTCGTAATCGGCAGCTGTTGAAGTTCTCACTTTTGCTATCAATTGTCCGTCGACAGGTGAATAACTTTCTAGGATTTCTCCGTTTGAAAAATGATTTAAACCTGTTGAAGTACCTTCATTTATGTCTTTTATGCCCAACTGAGCCAAAGCCTCTTCCATTCCGAATTGATTTGCTATTGTTATCATTGTAACTTTTTTGGTATAAATTGTTATAATATTTTTTGTAAAGATATTGTTTAAAGACGTATTATACAAAATTCAGATTGTAAAATATCCTTAAGGTCCGGAGAGATTTTTATTTAAATCATCTGCCATGTGGGCTTGTGCATTCCGAAACTTCGAAATAATTCATAAAATTTAATGACAGCCGCTTTCTAGCCCCGATGGAAGTGACATCCTTTTTCTCCTTTCTTTAAGGAGGAAAAGATAAAACGAACAGCGGGAAATGGCTACAAAAAACTAAAAAATATCAGATCTATATTACTTCTCGTCCGTGAAACTGGGATCAGTATCCATTACTGTCCCGCATTTTTCGCAGGTTCTTAGTGCCAAAGAATTGTAGAAATGCTTGAAATGGGGTAAAAAGTCTTTTTCGATGTCGTTTAATTCGAAATATACCTCATATAATTTATGGTTGCAGTTATCGCAATACCAAAGCAAGCCATCCGTAAATCCCTTTCCGGCTCTCTTACGCTCGATCACCAAGCCAATGGAACCCTCGGAACGGACCGGGGAATGCGGCGTTTTCGCCTTATGGAGGTACATGTCACCAGCATGTAATTCGAGTTCTTTTCGCTCCCCATCGTCTTGAACGATCACCTTTATGGAACCTTCGAGTTGGTAAAACAGTTCTTCAGTTTCGTTGTAATGAAAATCTTTTCGAGCATTAGGTCCCGCAACAATCATAACAATATAATCACCAGAATCCTTGTACAAATTTTTATTGCCTACGGGCGGTTTGAGCAAATGGCGGTTTTCGTCAATCCATTTATTCAGGTTAAAAGGTGCCACTATTGCCATGTTTGTAGAGATGTTTAGTTTATGAGTTGCTAAGTTAATAAAAAGTCGCATGTCTTGAAGTTTATAAACCCATAAAGTCTTGCTGAGCTTTTACCGTTCTCTTTAACTCCTTTTGTTAATTCTACCTCATTTCTTTGATCAGATAGATGTAAACCGGAAAGTGATCGCTAAAACCAACCTCGGTTGCGGAATGCCGTTTCGGGTAGCCTTTGTATTGGCCAGATGCCTGTATCAAAAAAGACTTGTTGTAAATCCCCGCTTTCCAGTATCGAAAGGATGTGAAGTCATTTTGAATCAGCGATTGCGAAACCATTATTTGGTCAAAAATATCCCATGAATCTCGATAGGCAATGGTTCCCAATCCTTTTTTGCCCATTTCTTCAAACGGATTGTATATCCCTAACGGAAGCACTTCTGCCTTATTGGCTTTGGCGCCAAGGGCCAATTTTACGCTTTTGTTAAAAGGGCCGTCGTTTAAATCTCCCAACGTAATCACTTTCGCATCAGGATTAATCCGTTGCAAGGAATCGATTATTTTTCGGTTCAATGCCCCTGCCGCTTCCCTGAATGGGCTGGACTTTTTTTCTCCACCGGAACGGGAGGGCCAATGGTTGATTATGATATTTATTTCTTCACCATCGAGAAAACCGGTTACCAGAAGTTGGTCCCGCGTAAATACCCGATTATTTTGATTACTCACTTCCAGGCTGTCATCTGTTTTGTCGCCAGTTTCGAATTTAGCGAGAACTTTCGTGGGCGTTTCCTTTCGATATACTATCAATGGAATATTGGTGTATGTGGCAGGCCGGAAATACTTCTTTTGGTACAACAAGGCCACATCAATACCTCGCTTATCGGGAGAGTCAAAATGAATTATCCCATATTCTTTATTGATGAGTTTGGGTTCTTTTATCAGATCCTCCAGTACGCCCCTGTTTTCAATTTCGGAACAACCTATAAATGTAGGGGAATTGGTGTTTTCGGAGGAACCAATTTCGAGCAAGACTCTGGACAGGTTTTGCAGTTTCTGATGGTATTTCTTGGAAGTCCAATGCTGCGCTCCTTTTGGCGTCCATTCATCATCATTGGTGTTGGGATCATTGATGGTGTCGAACAAATTTTCGAAATTATAGAACGCTAAAGTATGGATCGCATAATTCTTTTGCTGCGCAGAAGTCTTAGTTAATGAGAAAAGTAAAATGAAATAGGGAAACAATCGTATAGTTCTCATATCTGATATATTAAAAAAACATTCTATAGGAAATACTTCAACACTAGTAAAAATACTTCATTTGAATAACAAACTCCAATTTATTTTCAATTTGCCTATCTTTGTTTTTGTCTGTTAGATAGACTGCACTCACATTAATAAATAAGGAAAATAAAAACATGCATACTACTCGATTTTGGATTACAAACTGTAGGTTTGGTTTATACAAATTCCTACTTTTATTTTTTATTTTACAATCCTACACTAGCCAAGCCCATACACTGATGACAACACCACCAACTTTACAAAAAGGAGACACTATCGCCATTTTGGCTACAGCCCGAAAAAACATTGATGACAATCTTAAACCGGCAATAGATTTACTACACAGTTGGGGATTGGAAGTCGTTATTGGGAATACGATTGGCTTAGATGACAACCAGCTTGCGGGAACAGATGAACAAAGAGCAGCTGATTTTCAGCAGCAATTAGACAATCCTAACATCAAAGGAATTTGGTGTGTAAAAGGCGGATATGGTACTGTTAGAATGGTCGATTTATTGGATTTTACTAAATTTAAACAAAATCCAAAATGGATTATCGGCTTTAGTGACGTTACAGTTTTGCACAATCATTTGAATACTATGGGTTTTAAATCCATACATGGTATAATGCCTGTCACTACAGCACGTGCATCTGAAGAAGCCGTTGAAAGTTTAAGGCTCGCATTATTTGGAGACCGCTTGACTTATCAGATCGCTCCCGACGCGATGAACAGAATTGGAACCGCAACGGGGGAGTTAGTGGGCGGAAATTTATCAATCCTATACAGTTTATTGGGATCGCAATCAGCTATTGATTGCAGCGATAAAATCTTGTTTATAGAAGACTTGGATGAATATTTATACCATATCGATCGCATGATGATGAATTTAAAACGCAATGGCTGTCTTGAGAGTATAAAGGGAATTATCGTGGGCTCAATGTCAAAAATGAGGGACAATGATATTCCATGGGGAAAAAATGCCGTTGAAATCATAGAAGACGTAACAAAAACATATAACATCCCAGTGCTATACAGTTTTCCGGCGGGGCATATTCGTGATAATAGAGCCCTGATTCTGGGGAGCAAAGTAACCCTAAATGTGGACACTAACAGTTCAAGCGTTGTTTTTGAATAATAAAATCGATTGACGATTTTGGCTTGCTGATCTACGCATACCGTGATTGAACGCTTAACACAGTTTTGATGGCCGAACACAACGAATTAGGAAAACTGGGGGAAGAGTTGGCTGTAGAATATCTACAGAAAAATGGCTATGCCATCCTAGAAACCAATTGGACTTTCCAAAAGGCGGAAATAGACATTCTCGCCAAAAAAGAAAATATCCTTGCCGTTGTAGAAGTGAAAACTCGTTCTTCTTTAGATTTTGGTTTGCCGCAAGATTTTGTGAAAACCAAAAAAATCCAACTATTGGTAAAAGCGGTAGATGCCTATGTAAACGAAAAAGATTTGGACCTTGATGTCCGTTTTGACATCATTGCCGTCCATAAACAGGGCAAATCTTTTGTGATTGAACACCTTATAGACGCATTTTATCATTTTTAAGCATATTTTTCGATGTTGTATTTGTAACAAATTGTTTTTTATTTATATTTGCAGAGACTTTTGTCACACAAACCAAACAATCTTGTTGTTCTTACCAAACGCAAACATTTTAAAATTATGAAAACCGTCTCTTCAATTGTAGAAAATTACATCAAAACAAAGCCCTTTTTATTAAACGCATTGTCGCTTGGGATTATCAACCTGACTTCATTATCCAGAAACATCATGTCCGAATTGGAAAGTGAGTTTGGGAAAGAAGTGAAACAAGGCGCGGTTGTAATGTCATTAAAAAGACTGACCGAAGAACTTGATTTTAGACTAAACCACAAAATCAATAAAGTGATAAAAAACATAGGTGAAATCACAGTTCGCTCTGCCTTGACCGATTATACTTTTGCAGTTTCGGAAACTGTGCTAAACAAACAAGCGGAATTAATATCCGATATCAACGCTTTCCCAGATGTTTTTTATACCTCATCCAGAGGGGTAAACGAAATTAACCTTGTGGTGAGCAAAAGTGTAAACCAACTGGTTGACAAACATTTTGTCAATGAAAAACTAATTCAAAAACTGGATGATTTGGCTTCAATCACCGTTAAATTGCCAAAAGAAAATATCGTCATACCTGGGATCTACTATTTCATTTTTCAACGTTTGGCTTGGGAAGGGATTATCATTAACGAAGTAATTTCGACTTCTAATGAATTCACGATATTAGTGAGCGAAGAACAGGTAGATGTCGCTTTTAAAGTGATTAAGGATTTGAAGAATTAATAAAAATTCAACTTCATAAAAAAAGCTTCCAATTGAAAATTATTGGAAGCTTTTTTATTTGCCTTAAAGTGACAAATTAACTTTTTTAAAACCATTAAAAAGTTAAGACATATCAAAAAATAGAAAATTATTTTTCTACCCCACCCAACAACTCCATCAATTCCAATGCCCTTCTTGTTGATTTCACATTCTCAAAAGTCAACAACAAGCGCAAGCCGTTCTTCGTTTCTTTTTCCTTTATTTTACAAATGGAACTGTGTTTCTGGACAAAACGCATAACATCAGTAAAACGATTCGACTGGTAATAATCGGATTGCTGGTCGGACACAAAATAGCCAACCATTTTCCCTTGTTTCATCACTAATTTCTCGATTCCCACGCGGCTGGCAATCCATTTAATGCGTATGCTATTCATCAAGGCAATAGCGCGTGGTGGCATAGGACCAAATCTATCGATTAGTTTTTTCTGGAAGAGCTGTAATTCTTCTTCATTTTTCACAGCGCCTAATTCGTTGTATAAACTCAATCGCTCCGTAACATTATTGACGTATTCATCAGAAAACAACAACTCGAAATCAGTGTCGATCTGAAGGTCTTTTACGTATTCCTTGGTCTCTATGTCATTCTCGGCCGGATACAAATCTTTGAATTCGTTCTCCTTCAATTCCTCGATGGCTTCGTTCAGTATCTTTTGGTAGGTATCAAAACCAATTTCATTGATAAACCCGCTTTGTTCCCCTCCCAATAAATCTCCGGCTCCGCGAATCTCGAGGTCTTTCATGGCGATATTGAATCCGCTTCCCAGTTCACTGAACTGTTCCAATGCCTGGATTCGTTTTCGGGCATCATCTGTCATCGCCGAATAGGGTGGGCAGATAAAATAACAAAAGGCTTTCTTATTGCTTCGCCCAACTCTACCTCGCATTTGGTGCAAATCAGACAGGCCAAAATTATTGGCATTGTTGATGAAAATCGTATTGGCGTTGGGAACATCCAATCCGCTCTCGATAATGGTAGTCGCCACCAGAACATCAAATTCACCGTTCATGAAAGCCAGCATTAACTCTTCGAGTTTTCTGCCTTCCATCTGTCCGTGGCCGATCCCCACTCTTGCATTGGGCACCAATCGCTGAATCATTCCGGCGACTTCCTTTATGTTCTCAATTCTATTATTGATAAAGAAAACCTGTCCGTTACGCTGGATTTCGTACGAAATCGCGTCCCGGATCAGTTCCTCGCTGAAACCAACCACATTCGTTTCAATAGGATATCTGTTGGGTGGTGGCGTCGTAATTACGGATAAATCCCTTGCCGCCATTAACGAAAACTGCAAGGTTCTTGGAATCGGCGTGGCGGTCAAAGTCAATGTGTCGACATTGGCGGCTATCGTTTTTAATTTGTCTTTTACATTAACCCCAAACTTTTGCTCTTCATCCACAATCAACAATCCCAAGTCTTTGAAGACTACATTTTTATTGACCAATTGGTGCGTTCCGATAACAATATCCAGTTTCCCATCTGCTAAATCTTTTAAAGTTTCCGCTTTTTGTTTTGCCGTTCTGAATCGGTTTAAGTAGCCAACGGAAACAGGCATGTCTTTCAATCGCTCCGTGAAGGTACGGTAATGTTGGTATGCTAATATGGTTGTCGGCACTAAAATAGCGACCTGTTTGCTATTGTCAACGGCTTTAAAAGCCGCACGAATTGCTACCTCAGTTTTACCAAAACCCACATCGCCACACACCAAGCGATCCATCGGTCGGTCGCTTTCCATATCGGCCTTTACTTCCTGCGTCGATTTGGTTTGATCCGGCGTATCTTCGTAAATAAATGAGCTTTCCAATTCATTTTGTAGGTAACTGTCAGGCGCAAACTGGAATCCTTTATCTAACCTCCTTTTGGCGTACAACTGTATCAAGTTAAACGCCACATGCTTAACTCTTGCCTTGGTTTTTTGTTTTAAAACCTTCCACGCATTCGAACCCAATTTATAAATTTTGGGCGGTGCTCCGTCTTTTCCGGCGTATTTCGAGATTTTGTGCAGTGAATGGATACTTACATATACGATATCATTATCCGCATACACCAATTTGATGGCTTCTTGCGTTCTATTCTCTACTTGTATTTTTTGCAGTCCTCCAAAACGTCCTATTCCATGGTCGATATGCGTCACATAATCCCCAACAGACAAAGTGGTGAGTTCCTTTAAAGTTATATTTTGCTTTTTAGAATAGCCGTTCTTGATGCTAAATTTATGATAGCGCTCAAAAATCTGGTGGTCCGTATAACATGTAATTTGATTCTCCTCATCAATAAAACCTTGGTACAAAGGAAAAACTATAGTGTTATATTGTTTTCGAATGTTCTCCGAATTAGCTTCGTCCAAAGTCTCAAAAATATCATGAAAACGTTTGGCCTGATTTTCATTAGAACAGAACAAATAGTTTTTGTATCCGTTAAAATGATTCTCGTTCAGGTTATTCAACAACAGATCAAATTGTTTGTTGAATGACGGCTGCGGCTGAATATGGAATTCGAATTTTTTGTCTATTTTAAATATCGGTTTGGAACCCAGTTCCACTATAGAAAAGTCTAATGCCCTTTTAATGAAAGTGGATTGATTCAAGAACAACTGCTCTGGAGTGGCATGTTTTATGTCTTTAGACAATTTTTCGAAAGCCTCTTCCGCTTTGGCAAATTGCTTGTCCAATTGCGATAAAAGGTCCTCCGTATTTTGAATGAAAATCACCGTTTTCTCCGAGATGTAATCCAGAAAGCTCTCCCGATTTTCCTGAAAAATCTTGTTTTCCACGTTTGGAATTATGGTAATCTTTTTTTGTATTTCTATGGACAATTGCGTGCCTACATCAAAACTTCGGATGCTGTCCACTTCGTTCCCGAAAAACTCGATACGGTATGGGTTATCGTTTGAAAACGAAAAAACATCGACAATACCTCCACGCACCGAAAACTCGCCCGGTTCGGTAATGAAATCAACCCTTTTGAATTCATATTCGAATAAAACCTCGTTGATGAAATCAATAGAAATTTTGTCTCCAACAGAGACTTTTAAAGTGTTTTTGTCCAGATCTTTTCGAGTGACCACTTTTTCAAACAGCGCCTCGGGATAGCTAACGATAACTGCTGGCTTTTTGCGCGAATTTATTCTGTTGAGAACTTCGGCACGGAGCAAAACATTGGCGTTATCCGTGTCTTCAATTTGATATGGACGACGGTAGGAGCCCGGATAAAACAATACGTCTTGTTCGCCAATCATCTGTTCTAAATCATTCAAATAATAAGCCGCCTCCTCCTTGTTGTTTAAAACAACCAAAAAGGGACGCTCCGCCTTTTTAAACAAAGCACGAATGATGAATGAAACTGCAGACCCCAACAAGCCGTCGAGCTGCAATTTTATTGGGTTTGACTCCACCAAACGCTCCACAATTTGTTTAACTTTAGGGGAATTGTCGTATGTATTATATAAGGCTGTTTTACTCAACTCGAGGGGTATTTGGGTCGGCCGGTGTATTCGGACTTGGTGTATTTGGGATTGCACGTGAGGCATCCATCATTTTCTTCAATTCAGACTCCCCTTCTTCAACGGGAATTTTGCTTTTTTCTGTGATTTTATCCATTTGTCTCTGCAGGGAAGACAATTCATTATTAATTTCTGCAATCGTTTGAACCACTTTTTTGTCCGGAATGTTGTCCAAATGAATATATAAATCCAGCAAACGCACCTTGGTAATCAAAGTCGAAATCCTGCTTTTAATTTGCGGTTTGTTAAACTGATCAGGTATATTATCATTCAACGACATTGCTTTTTTAGAAATAGCCGCTGATTTTTGTTGAAAAGCGCCAATGGTTTTTTTTGGTTTTATGGCCAGTTCGGCCAAAAAAAGGCGCAACTCATTCCAAGTGGCCATACTGGCCTCTGAAGTGGTATTAATAGGAGTGTCATAAAAGACCCAGCCTTTGCTTATGTTTGAGAAAATGACTTCCTTTTTTTGGGTATCTTTTTCATTTTCGGCCAGCCGTTTTTGATCATTATTTTTACATGAGGAAAGCAAAATAATCAGAAAAAGAAAACAGGATAATTTGTATTTCATTGTTATTGCATTAAAGCACAAAGTTACAAAGTAAATTTATAATTACAGATTCGAAAATGCGAATTGCAATTCCGCGCTAAACACTGCGTTTTCAGCACCAAATATGCCAAAAAAACAGAAAGAAAATTATGGACTTAGCCGTTTTTATATCGTATTTGCAATCTTGATTCAGTACTGCGAAAATATTTACGAAAACGTTACCTTTGCATTTCAAAACCTATTCAAAATGAGTACAAAAATATTGATTATTGGCGCTTGTGGCCAAATTGGAACCGAGTTAACCCATTCATTGAGAAAAATATACGGAACCGATAATGTTATCGCTTCCGATATCCGTAAACTGAACAATGACGTTGTCAACTCAGGCCCTTTTGAGGTAATAAATGCCCTGGATTTCAATCAGATTGAGCATCTTGTAGAAGTACATAAAATAGATGAGATCTATCTGATGGCGGCATTACTATCGGCAACGGCAGAGAAAAATCCCGCTTTTGCCTGGGATTTGAATATGAATTCCTTATTTCATGTTTTGAATTTGGCTAAAGCCAAAAAAATAAAAAAAATATTCTGGCCATCCAGTATAGCTGTCTTTGGACCTACTACACCTAAAGAAAACACCCCACAATATACCATCATGGAGCCTTCTACGGTTTATGGAATCAGCAAACAGGCCGGTGAAAGATGGTGCGAATACTACCATAATATCTTTGGAGTTGATGTGCGAAGCATCCGTTATCCAGGTTTAATCAGCTGGTCTTCACCTCCGGGTGGCGGAACTACCGATTATGCGGTGGATATTTTTCACAAAGCGCTTTCTGACAAAAAATACGAATGTTTTTTATCGTCGGAAACAAAAATGCCGATGATGTATATGGACGATGCGATTGCGGCGACGATAAAAATTATGCAAGCACCAGTTGAGGAGATCAAAATTCACTCTTCATACAACCTGGCTGCGATGAGTTTTACGCCAACAGAAATTGCCGCAGAAATCAAGAAACACATTCCAGAATTTACGATCACATATGAACCGGACTTCCGTCAAAAAATAGCCGACAGCTGGCCAGCAAGTATCGATGACAGTCATGCAAGAGCTGACTGGGGATGGAAACACAAGTACGATTTAAAATCGATGACTGTGGAAATGCTGGAGAATTTGAAAAAATTTAAATAAAAAAACAACCCTTATAAAAAGTCCTGTTTTAGAAATTCGGCAATTTGCCTGATTTTCTAAAACAGGACTTTTTTGCGTTTGCTCTCTTCTAGAAGTTAATGGAATGCAACATTCCATTTTACAAGACAAATTAATTGACTAAATAGACTTAACTGATTGATTTACAAATAATACTGAATTTAAACTTTATTGTTAAAAAAAATCTTACTTTTGAGTTGCTCGAATTTTAAATAAGAAAGAAACACATTTTCATCCTCTAATTTTAAACCATAATTCCTCGCTATGAAAAAAATTCTTCTCCCCTTTACCCTAATAATTCTTTCTTTTTATGCAACTGCCCAAAAAAACAACAAAATTGAAATAGGCACTATTGATAGTGTTTATTCTAAAATACTGAAGGAACAACGAAAGATTTTGATCCATATTCCCAAGAGTGCTCAAAATGTTCCTTATTCAAAACAACGCTATCCTGTTATTTATATATTAGATGGGGACGATCATTTTAATTCAATTGTTGGGATGATTGAACAACTAAGTTCAATTGGCAGAAACAGTTCTTTTCCTGAAATGATTGTTGTAGGTATCCCAAATACAGACAGGACGAGAGATCTAACCCCAACACGTATTAAATCTGACCTGCCTATGATGGATAGCATTGCAGCAAAAAATAGCGGAGGAGGTGAATCCTTCATTTCTTTTATGGAAAAAGAACTAATGCCACATATTGATTCATTGTATCCTACCGAACCCTACCGAATGTTAATTGGACATTCTTTCGGTGGTTTGACCGTAATGAATACCTTCATTCATCATACCAATCTTTTCAACGCTTATGTAGCCATCGACCCCAGCATGTGGTGGGATAATAAAAAACTTTTAATGGAAACTAAAAAAGCTTTAGCTATTACTAAATACCCGAATGTTTCCTTATTTTTAGGAATTGCCAATACAATGGAAAAAGGAATGGATATCACAAAAGTCAAAAAGGACAGATCCGATATCACAAAACATATTCGTTCCATTTTGGAGTTGGATAACTATTTGAGTCTGAATAAGCAAAACCAATTAAAATACCAGTCCAAATATTATAACGACGATGACCACAACTCTGTAACATTAATTACCGAATATGATGCGCTTCGTTTTATTTTTGATTACTATAAATTAAAGCTAAGTATGTCTGACTATATGAATGTTAATAAGGCATTACTATTTAAAATTGAAACGCATTATGCAGACTTGTCAAAGAAATTTGGGTATGAGGTAAAAGCTCCAGAAGGCCTGATAAATACTCTTGGTTATCAAGCATTAAGCTCCAAGCATTTTGAAGAAGCTGAATCTTTATTTAAAGGAAATATTGCCAATTATCCCCAAAGTGCTAATACCTATGATTCTTTGGGAGATTTTTATGATGCCACGAAGAACAAAGAAAAAGCAATTACGGCTTACAAAAAAGCATTATCTATTATGGAAGTTCCAGAAACAAGACATAAACTGGAAAAACTCCAAGTGAATTAAGAAAAAACAAACCCTAAAAAAAGCCCTTTTTCGGGGCTTTTTAAAATTACTTTATTTCATAAACATTATTCGCTTGCCTCACATCAGCCATCAATCCGCTTGGGTCAATGCTGATTCTTTTGATCGTGCTTTTTGCCTTAGAGATATTGAAATCATAGTTGGATTCAGCCCAAGCCCAATCGTTTAAAACCGTTCTTTTTACTGATGGATTTGGGTTTTCTTTTTCAAAACTCATCATACGCAACGGAATATAGAAACTCTCTGTTGTTCCATCCGTATACTCAACAGTCAAATCGATAGGCATTGGCATTCTTCCAATTCTTTCCAGGCTAATTTTAGTTGAATCACCATTTTCTTTCACGTCTTTTATTCCGTAATCGATCGTATTGGCTGTCTCTGTCCAATCAACCAAATACCAGTCTAAATTGGCTCCTGAAACACGTTCTGCCGTTCTTTTGATGTCATTTGGAGTAGGATGCTTGAACTTAAAATCATGGTAATATCTTTTAATCGTTTTAACAAGATTTTCTTGTCCAATTACATAAGCTAACTGCGACAAGAAGATGCTTCCTTTCACGTAAGACGAAATGCTATAGGGTCTGTTTTCATCATAACGGTCACCGTGCGTCGTTTGCGGTTGTTCCTTACCCGATTCCACTAATTTATAGTAGGCAGTATAATTCCCCTTGAAAGGGTTTTCAACTCTGTTTCCAGATAGCTCGTTTATTGTAAAATCTTCAACATAGGTGGTAAAACCTTCGTCCATCCAGGGGTGTTTGGATTCGTTTGAAGCTAAAATATGTTGGAACCAAGAGTGCCCCAATTCATGGGTTGCGGTTCCATAAAGTCCCTCAAGAGTACCGTTCCCTAACATCAAAGTGCACATGGCGTACTCCATTCCTCCGTCGCCACCTTGTATGAAAGAGTATTGCTTGTAAGGATAATCCCCGATGTTCTTATTGTAAGAATCCATTACCTTGACCATCATCGGCTCCAGTTTTTTCCAGTTTTCAACTGTCTTCGGATAATTTTTGTACAAAAAGTGCAACGCAACGTCATTAGGCCCTTTTACTACATCATGAACATAGTCTTTATCGGCAGCCCAAGTAAAATCATGAACCATTGGCGCGACAAAATGCCAAGTCAGGTTTTTTGTTCTTTTCGGAATTTTCACCTCAACACCTTCGTCTTGGTAACCGTGCCCTATTTCATTTTGGTTTTGCAGATAACCTGACCCTCCTAATGTATAGTCCTTGTCTATAGTGATGTTTACGTCAAAATCTCCCCAAACTCCATGGAATTCTCTGGCGATGTAAGGGTCGGCATGCCAGCCTTCAAAATCAAATTCGGCCATTTTTGGGTACCATTGCGCCATCGACAATTCAACTCCCTCAGAGTTGTTTCTGCCTGAACGGCGAATTTGAACCGGCACCTGCCCGTCAAAATCTAGGGAAAAAGTAGTTTTGGAATTGGGCAAAATTGGCTTTGCCAAATCAACAATAAGTATTGTCCCTACTGTTTTTGCGGAAGCGTCAACTCCGTCTTGCTTGAAATTGCTGATTTTTAAGTAACCAATTTCATTTGGCTTCAAACTTTCAATTCTGCTTACTTTAACCTCTTTTCCGTCAACAACTTTTTTAACGACCATTCTTCCATCAGGATCCTTAATGCTATGCAAACGCGCATCCATCTCACTCCCTGGCTGGAAAGCGTTGTTGAACAAATGATAATAAACTCTTTTTAAGGTGTCAGGAGAATTATTGGTGTAAACCAATTCCTGTTTTCCCTTGTATCGGTAGTTTTTAACGTCCATCGTAACATCCATTTTATAATCTACATGTTGTTGCCAATAGCTGGCGCTTTGTGCATAAATAGACCCAAAAGGGAGCATCATAATTGAAAGTAAAAGAAATTTTCTCATGGTATTTAATTGATATATGAAAGGACTAATGTCCGTCCAGTGGATTAGTAAATCTATTATTAGCTGTTTTTGGAGATGGCATCCGCAAGAATGAGCGCATTATAAGCATTAATCATTTTACCTGATTTTGAACTGTCGGCTGCCGATTTTTTATCATTGTTCTCACCCAGTTCTATCGAAGCTGGTAATGGTGTTCCGGAATCCATTAGAATCTGTTTTACTTGCTTGGCCGATAATTTAGGGTAATACGAACGCACTAAAGCTGCGACTCCGGCCGCGTTTGGCGAAGCCATTGATGTTCCCTGTTCGTATTTATATTTATTATTTGGAACCGAGGCATAAATTTCCATTCCCGGAGCATATACATCTACATTAATTGAGCCGTAATTAGAAAATGCCGCCACAAGAGTTGGTCCGTAAATATTATTTACCGCCCCAACAGTGAGGACATTACCGGCAAACTCTTTTTTGTTGTCTTCAGAATCATTTGGAAAACTGATGTTTTTTTCCAAGTCAATGTTGTTTCCATCGTTTCCGGATGCATGCACAAACAAAACATCTTTGCTTTCGGCATATTTAATGGCGTCAAAAACCCATTGCTTGCGAGGGGAATAGCTTTTTCCAAAACTCCCGTTGATTACTTTCGCCCCATTATCAACGGCATAACGTATCGCCAAAGCAATATCCTTGTCGTATTCGTCGCCATTAGGAACGGCTCTTACCGCCATAATCTCAACATTGTTTGCAATTCCATCGCCTCCAATGCCGTTATTCCTAACTTGGGCAATTATTCCCGCAACGTGGGTTCCGTGAAGTGCTTCTTCCTTGTCAGGCCCGTACACAACGTTGTTGCCGTATACAGTGTCATTTATATCATCCGGATTATCGCCAACTGATTCCCTGCCGTTAAATTCCTTGTTCAAATTGTAGTTTAATTGGTCATAAACATACTTTCTGTATTCCTCCAGATCGGCGCTGAATGTAGGACCTGACTGGCCAATAATGCGAGTCATAATCATTTTGCTTCTATTCAACTCTTCATTAATGGTGACAATTGAATTCAGTTCTTCAAGAGTGTAATCGTCTTTCTTTAAATACGTTTGAATTGCTTTATGGGTGCTCAAAAGAAAATCTACCTGCTGTTTTCCTTCCAAGGCTTCATTATACTTTTTTTCATAATCCGCTTTAGCATTTTTATAGGTCATAGATCCATCATCCGGTTTTTTCAGAATGCGGGTCATCTCTAAATTTTCAAGCCCCGAATCGCCGAGAAAATTCCAACCGTGAATATCGTCGATAAACCCATTTTTGTCATCGTCGATTCCGTTTCCCACTATTTCCTTGGCATTCGTCCAAATAACGGATTTTAAATCTTCGTGATCAACATCAACCCCTGAATCTATAACACCAACGATGACCTTAACCCCTTTCCTGTTTTTCAGCAATTCAGAATACGCTTTATCAACACTCATTCCGGGAATCGTGTCCTTCACTAGGTCAAGATGACTCCACCTTTTTAAATCAACGTCGCTAATGGGTGCAATTTTTTTAATGATCAAAGGCGAACTTACAGCCATTGGTGCATTAGCTTTAATAGCTTGTTTTTGGGCATTACATCCCACTAATGCAAAAAAAGCAACCGCGAAATAATAGATAGGTTTAATCGTGTTCATCTGTAAATTTTTAAAATTGAATGCGGGCCTAAATTATGTTTTTTTGTATCAGAATATCGATGGATTAACACTCCGTTAAGATTTGTCGAAAGTAAAAAAATAAATGAAAGCGTTTTTCAAATTAGATAAAATAAAAATGGAAGGACAATTTGCCCTTCCATTTATAAATGTTTGAAACTGTTATTTAGACATTTTTTGTGCCATCAGTAAAGCATTGTAAGCATTCACTATTTTCCCTGATTTGGATAAGGTGGTAAACGAACGCATGTCAGCAGGTTTTCCTCCAACAACAACATCGGTAGAAATCGAAACTCCTGAATCCATCAAGATGTGTTTCACTTGAGATGCCGATAATTTTGGATAATAAGAACGTATCACGGCAGCCACTCCGGCAACATTTGGAGAAGCCATTGAAGTTCCTTGTAGGTATTTAAAAGTATCGTTTGGTGTCGTCGCATAAATTTTTACCCCCGGAGCAAAAACATCGACATTCACTTTCCCAATATTTGAAAAACGGGCGACCACTTTATCACCATATTCAAAATTCAAAGCTCCAATAGTGATCATATTATCCGCAAACTCAGTCACTTTATCATCTGAATCGTTCGGGTAATTATCGTAACTATCGATGTCTTCCGCACTATTTCCAGCTGCATGAACAATTAATACGTCATTCTTTTCAGCATATTTAATGGCATCATAAACCCACTGTTTGTGTGGAGAAAAGCTCTTACCGAAACTTCCGTTAATCACTTTTGCACCATTATCAACCGCATAACGAATCCCAAGAGCAATATCTTTGTCATACTCATCACCGTCCGGGACAGCACGAACAGTCAAGATTTGAACATTGTTAGCAATTCCGTCGCCTCCAATATCGTTGTTTCTAACCTGAGCGACGATTCCTGCAACGTGCGTTCCGTGAAGAATTTCATTCTTGTCCGGCCCCATAACATTGTTGTTCCCGTATTTTGTGTCCGTTATATCGTTTGGATTATCACCCACGACTTTTCTATAATCGGTTTTTAGGTTGTCGCCATTTAGAAGCGCATTAAAACCATCCAATTGTTTTTGAACAGCAACCTTTAAGTCCGCAATGGGCATATTAAAAGAAAGCATTTGTTGCATAGCAGCTTTGCTTTTTTGTATTTCCGGCTCTTGCGAAACGATCGCCTTTACCTCATCCATCGTGTAAACCGATTTTCCAAAATGTCTTACCAAAGTCGCGTCGCTTTCATTTAAGGTCAAGATCATTTGTTCCGTACGAGCCTTACCTGCAGTAGCGTCGGCAATTTTTTTATCATTTACCGCTTTTGCAGCCTGGTACGTTACCTCATCAACTAGGTCTTTATTTTTGATGATTCTTTCGTACTCCAAATTTTCTTTGGTGATATCCCCAAGAAAATTCCAACCGTGAATATCATCGACATATCCGTTTTTATCGTCATCTATTCCATTCTCGGGAATTTCTTTGGAATTGGTCCAAATCACCGATTTCAAATCTTCATGTTCGATATCCACTCCCGAATCCACGATTCCAACAATAACTTTTACTCCAGTTTTATTTTTCAATAATTCCGAATAAGCTCTGTCAACACTCATTCCCGGAATCGTATCATTTACGATATCCAAGTGACTCCAACGTTTTAATTCGTTTTCTTTTAATGGGGCAACTTTTTTTATGTTTAAAGGAGCGGTAATTTGAACTAGTGAACTAGTACTTGAAACTTGTCTTTGGGCTCCACAACCTGCTAAAACCAAAACGGCAAAAGCAGAAAGGCAAATGGGTTTAATGCTATTCATTGAATATTTTGTTTATGTTTTAAATATTTGTCTAAAATAAATTATTTTGTTACAATAAAAATATGATTAACATTAAGTTAATATTTGTTCAGCCATGAAAACTTCTTTCAATCGAACGCCTTTCTCGGTGTGTTGCACTGTGATAATTTCATTGTGCGCATCATGTTCCAAAAACAAATAATAATTATTGTCTGCAGCGGCATTCAGGAATTTTGTTTTCTCTGGCATGGTCAACAAAGGTCTCGTATCGTAACCCATTACGTAAGGAACTGGGATGTGTCCGGCTGTCGCCAATAAATCAGCGCAAAAAACGATTGTTGTATCCTTGTACTTAATATGCGGAATCATCTGTTTTTCGGTATGGCCATCGACAAAAAAGATATCGAACCCCAACTCTGATTTTTCCAGGAAATCCCCTTCGGGTCTTTTTATGAAGTTCAACTGGCCGCTTTCCTGCATTGGAAGAATATTTTCCGAAAGGAAAGAAGCCTTCTCCCTGGGGTTCGGTTTTGTGGCCCATTCCCAATGGTTTTCATTGCTCCAGAATTTGGCGTTTTTGAAAGCGGGTTCGTATCCCGTCCTGTTCGCATTCCACTGCACGCTTCCGCCGCAATGGTCAAAATGCAAATGCGTCATAAAAACGTCGGTGACGTCATCGCGATGAAAACCATATTTAGCCAAGGACTTATCCATCGAATGGGATCCCCAAAGCGAATAATAGCCAAAAAACTTCTCCGATTGCTTGTTCCCCATTCCGGTGTCTATCAAAATCAACCGATTGCCCTCTTCTATCAGCAAACATCTTGCCGCAATATCAATTAAATTATTTTCGTCTGCCGGGTTGGTTTTGTTCCAAATTGTTTTGGGCACCACACCAAACATCGCGCCGCCATCCAATTTAAAATTACCGGTCTCAATAGGATATAGTTTCATTTTTTTGAATTGAAAAGTTAAAAATTTGAAGAACCAGAGGATTCAAATTAGATTCTCTAGGCCTTCCGTAGATAAAAGAAAAGACTTTGCATCTTTCACTTTTTCGATTATTGATTGCAATTTATGAAAATTGATCTGCTTTAAAAGAAATCATATAGACTTTTTCTATTTTATCATTAGTTATAAAAATGTTATCGATTATGGAAAAAGATTTTTATATAGTACCTTTGTGGTTAATTTAGACAAAATCAATATAACAATGATAAAAGTTTCTGATACAGCCAAAAAGAAAATCATCGATTTGATGGAAGAAGATGGCTTTGACGCTACAGTCGACTACGTAAGAGTCGGAGTGAAAAGCGGCGGATGTTCGGGCTTGTCTTATGATTTGAAGTTCGATAAAACCAAGGGGGAAGACGATAAGATATTCATAGACAATGATATAACAATTGCAGTAGAGAAAAAATCGTTCCTCTATCTGGCAGGGACTATTCTGGAATTTTCAGGCGGAATAAATGGGAAAGGATTTGTTTTCAACAATCCGAATGCAAGCAGGACCTGCGGTTGCGGAGAGAGTTTCTCTCTTTAAAATTTAGACACAAATAATAAAGTTTAATATTCATTTTTTGAATCTTTAAATCTTTAAATCTTTAAACAAGAATGAGTAAATATACTGAAGACGACTTAAAAATCGAACTCGAAACTAAAGAATATGAGTACGGATTTTATACCGAATTAGAATCGGATACTTTTCCTATTGGCTTAAACGAAGACATTGTTCGCGCCATTTCCCACAGAAAAGAAGAACCGCAATGGATGACCGACTGGCGCATTGAGGCTTTTCGCGCTTGGCAAGAGATGACCGAACCGGAATGGGCAAATGTGCATTACACAAAACCAGACTTTCAGGCAATTTCCTATTATTCAGCGCCAAAAGCGGTTGACCCTAATAAAACATTAGACGATGTAGATCCTGAACTTTTAGAAATGTACAAAAAGTTAGGTATCTCTGTCGATGAGCAAAAAATGATGAATAATGTGGCCATGGATATCGTGGTTGACTCTGTTTCAGTAGCTACAACATTCAAGAAAACATTAGGCGAAAAAGGAATTATCTTTATGAGTATTTCTGAAGCTATCAAAGAGCATCCAGAATTAGTTCGCAAACATTTGGGGACCGTTGTTCCACAAAAAGACAATTTTTATGCTGCTTTGAATTCAGCAGTATTCTCTGACGGTTCTTTTTGTTATATCCCAAAAGGCGTTCGTTGCCCGATGGAACTTTCTACTTACTTCAGAATCAATCAAGCAGGAACAGGACAGTTCGAAAGAACATTACTGATTGCAGATGAAGGAAGTTATGTATCTTATCTGGAAGGATGTACGGCACCAAGTCGCGATGAAAACCAATTACACGCAGCTGTAGTGGAGTTGATAGCTCTTGAAGATGCCGAAATCAAATATTCAACAGTACAAAACTGGTATCCGGGAAACAAAGAAGGTAAAGGCGGGGTTTTCAATTTTGTTACCAAAAGAGGAATCTGCGAGAAAAACGCCAAAATTTCTTGGACACAAGTAGAAACCGGTTCCGCAGTAACCTGGAAATATCCTTCTGTTATCTTAAAAGGAGATAATTCAGTAGGGGAATTTTACTCTATTGCAGTAACCAATAATTTCCAACAAGCCGATACGGGAACAAAAATGATCCACATCGGTAAAAACACCAAATCGACGATCATTTCCAAAGGTATTTCTGCTGGACAATCGCAAAATAGTTACCGTGGTCTGGTTAAAATTGGACCAACTGCTGACAATGCCCGAAATTTTTCGCAATGTGATTCCTTATTAATGGGGAACCGTTGTGGAGCGCATACTTTCCCATATATCGAAAGTAAAAATCCAACCGCCAAAATTGAACATGAGGCTACGACAAGTAAAATTGGCGAAGACCAAGTTTTCTATTGCAACCAACGTGGAATCCCAACCGAGAAAGCCATTGCTTTGATCGTTAACGGCTTCTCCAAAGAGGTTTTGAATAAGTTGCCGATGGAATTTGCGGTAGAGGCACAAAAACTATTAGAAATTTCCCTTGAGGGAAGCGTTGGATAATTCAAGCATGGAAAACAAGACCGTTATTATAGTGGGATCTTCCAGAAGCAATGGAAACACTTCAAAAATAGTTGACAAAATTTCCACCCAAATAAATGCAGATGTTATCGATTTAAGGGACTATTCTATTTCCTATTATGATTACGAAAGTGAAAATAGGGAAGATGACTTTATGCCTTTGATCACATCAATAATTGAAAAATATGACACTCTGGTTTTCGCGACACCGGTTTACTGGTACACCATGAGTGGGATCATGAAAGTGTTTTTTGACCGTTTTTCCGATTTGATCAGAATCGAAAAAGAACTCGGCCGGAAATTAAGGGGTAAGAACATGTTTGTGATCTCAAATTCTGATCAAGATGAATTAGATTATGATTTCCATATGCCTTTCCGATTATCGGCAGAGTATTTAGGAATGACCTATTTAGGACAAAAACATTTATCCTATCAAACAATAAAAGACCAAGAACACATAAACAGTATTTTAGAATAAAAGAGAATTTAAATCTTTTTAAAATTAAAGAAACAAATGTTAAGTATTAAAAATTTACACGCCTCGATCGGGGACAAAGAAATATTAAAAGGAATCAATCTTGAAGTGAAAGCAGGAGAGGTTCATGCGATAATGGGACCGAACGGTGCCGGAAAAAGCACATTGGCGTCAATCATTGCCGGAAATGAAACTTACGAAGTGACCGAAGGGGAAATCGCTCTAGATGGAGAAGACCTTTCTGATTTAGCACCAGAGGAAAGAGCACATAAAGGTGTTTTCTTGTCGTTTCAGTACCCAGTGGAAATCCCGGGAGTTTCGGTGACGAATTTCATTAGAACGGCCATCAACGAAACACGCAAAGCAAACGGCAAAGAAGAAATGCCAGCAAACGAAATGCTAAAGGTGATTCGTGAGAAATCAGAATTATTGGAAATCGACAGAAAGTTCCTTTCCCGTTCCCTAAACGAAGGTTTTTCAGGTGGAGAGAAAAAACGTAATGAAATTTTCCAAATGGCGATGTTGGAACCAAAATTGGCTATCCTTGACGAAACCGATTCTGGATTGGATATCGATGCCTTGCGCATTGTTGCCAATGGTGTCAACAAACTAAAAAGCGACAAAAATGCAATAGTAGTCATCACGCACTACCAAAGGTTATTGGATTATATCGTTCCTGATTTCGTACACGTTCTTTACAATGGTAAAATTGTAAAATCGGGCGGAAAAGAGCTGGCTCACGAGCTGGAAGAAAAAGGATATGACTGGATCAAACAAGAACAAGAAGCTTAAAATTTTGTTTGAAGTTTAAACTTTAAAGTTGCCTCGAGCTTCTTTAAACTTTTAAACCTTAAACTTTAAACAATAAAAAAATGGATTTGAAAGAAAAATTATTATCGTCTTTTATGGCTTTTGAGGAGCGCGTCGATGTTCACTCTGAACTTCATGACGTGAGAACTGAGGCCATAAAAAACTTTGAAGATAAAGGTTTCCCAACCAAAAAAGACGAAGCTTGGAAATACACTTCGCTAAATGCCATCTTAAAAAATGACTTTACCGTTTTTCCAAAGCAGGATACAGCAATTGAATTCAACCAAGTAAAAAAATACTTTTTACACGAAGTAGACACCTACAAGGTAGTGTTTATTGACGGTGTTTTCAGTTCGCATTTGTCGTCAACAACTCACGACGGGATCGATGTTTGTCTAATGTCATCGGCATTGAACAAACCAAAATATAAAATGGTTATCGATACCTATTTTAACCAAATTGTCAACAAAGAGGAAAGTTTGACTTCACTGAATACGGCTTTCGCCAATGAAGGTGCCTACATTAATATCCCAAAAAGCAAAGTTGCCGACAAGCCTATTGAAATCATGTATTTCTCTACAGGGAACGAAGCGGCTCTTATGGTGCAACCCCGTAACTTGGTGATTGTAGGTGAGAATTCTCATGTCCAAATTATCGAACGTCACCAAAGTTTGACCGAAAACCCAGTGTTGACGAATTCCGTGACGGAGATTTTCGCCCAAAAACGCGCGATTGTTGATTATTACAAAATACAGAATGACAGTCTGAAGGCCAATCTTATAGATAACACCTACGTTTCCCAGAAACAGGAAAGTCACGTTTCGGTACACACCTTCTCTTTTGGAGGTAACCTAACCAGAAACAACTTGAATTTTTACCATTTTGGCGAAAGATTGACAAGCACCTTGAACGGAATCACGATTATTGGCGAAAAGCAACACGTGGATCATTACACCTTGGTGAAGCATTCCACCCCAAATTGCGAGAGCTTCCAGGATTACAAAGGAATTTATTCCGACAGCTCCACAGGCGTTTTCAACGGAAAGGTTTATGTCGAGAAAGAAGCTCAAAAAACGAATGCGTTCCAAAAAAGCAACAACATTTTGTTGAGCGACAAGGCAACTATCAATGCAAAACCGCAGTTGGAAATTTTTGCCGATGACGTAAAATGTTCTCACGGTTGCACGGTTGGACAATTGGACGAAACGGCAATGTTCTATATGCAAGCACGCGGAATTCCTAAAAAAGAAGCCAAAGCGTTATTGATGTACGCATTCTCGAACTCTGTTATCGAAAACATCAAAATACCCGAATTGAAACAACGAATCACCAAAATTATCGCAACGAAATTAGGTGTGAAGCTGGGTTTTGATTTGTAGTATAATTCAAAAACAGATATAAAAAAACCCGACAGATTTTAGAAACCTGTCGGGTTTGTTTTTTAGCAGCTAATCCCGCTATCCATTGCAATCTTTTTTCGGTGAAAAACCTCAAAAAGGATTTCCATTTCTATCGGGGCTAAAAATTGAAAAGAATTATATTCAAGATTTTTGAAAATGCGATCAATAATTAATTAACAATATAGCTAACCAAGATACTCTCTACAGTACTACCGTCGACTGTATTTATAGATTTTATTGGCCCGATTCCCTTTGCATACCAGTATAGGGATTCAGTTATGGTACTTTCACCGGCAATACTAACTTCTTGCCTTAAACTCATATTAATAACATTTGTATACACCTTATTATTAACCGTTACAGTTGCGTCTTTATCTAAAATGACACCCAAGCATTTTATAGTCATGTCAATAGAAGCAGATTCAGTACCTGTTTTATAAGTTACTTTTACTGTCGCTGTTCCATTCCACTGCCCATTATTTGCTAAATTATCTTTCAATACAGGCAACTCATAACTATCCATTTTAATATTAATGTCACCTTCTGTAATGTCTAAGGCTCCTGTTTTTAAAAAATAAGTGTTGTCCTTTTTAGCTACCCATATTTGCAAATTATACTCATTTTTCTCCGTAATACTGTAATAGGTAGTTCCATCAAATGTATCTGTCCCTGTGATTTTCACGGTATAAGGCTCTCCATTTTCAGTATAGACCCACTGATTGTTTATGGCCAAAGGCCAATAACTATCACTAGCAACCTCAGTTGAAACATCGGAAGAAGAATCATCACTAGAACATGATGTGATTAACATAGAAGCAAGCAACGTTAATAAGGCTAAAAAATTAATTTTTTTCATATTTATATATTTGTTAATCTAATATATTAAATTTTAACAATATTTGTTAATATTTCAGCAAAAATTAATAAAAACAATCAAAAATAACAACTACTTCTTCAAACTCCCGATAATTCCGCTCAACATCCCATTAAAGTCAAATTCAGGATCTTCTTTCAGACCCATACGGACAATCACCAAATCAAGTGACGGGAAAATGGCCACCATCTGCCCCTGAAAACCGCTGCAGAAATACATCTCTCTGGGGACGTCGGGGAATCTCCCGCCGGCATTCAACCAAAACTGCGCACCATATTGTCCGTCGGATGTATCTGTTGGTTTTGCCGAGTATTTCACCCAGCTTTCGTCAAGAATCTGTTCCCCGTTCCAATTTCCTTTGTGCAAATACAGCAAACCAAATTTTGACCAATCTCTTGTAGTGGCCCAGCCATAGGAAGAACCCACATAATTCCCTGCCATATCCGTTTCTATAACCATGGAGTTCATGCCAATTCTGTCAATCAAGGCCGAATACCAAAAATCTAGATATTCCTGATGCGTTTTGAATTGCTGACGTAAAATCCCGGAAAGCAAATTAGTAGTTCCTGACGAATAATTCCAATGCGTGTTGGGTTTGAATGCCGCTGGTTTTTCCAACTGTGACCGTGACATGTCTACAGCCTGAAAAAGCATCTTGGTCGCATCGCAAATCGTACTGTAATTTTCTTCCCATTCCAAACCTGAGTTCATGTGAAGCAAATCGTTTGTCGTGATATTTTTGCGCTCGTCGTTTGCCCATTCCTTGATTGGTGCAGGTTTGTAAATATCGTATTTTCCTTGCTTTTCAAGGATTCCGAACATCGCACTGGTTATGCTTTTGGTTATTGACCAGCCCAGAATTTTACTGTCTTTACCGAAACCCGTATCGTATTTTTCGGCAATGATTTTGTCCTTGTAAATCACCAATAGCGAGCGGGTTCTTTTGTCCTTTTTCCCTTCAACGTCAAAAGCATTGGTGACAGCCGAATTTAATTTGGCATAATCAACGTTTTCAAAAACCGTGTCTTTTTGTTCCTTATTCCCATACGGAAAAGGTAAATCATTGTTCAGTTTTGTTCTTTTGGGAACCAAATACGGTTTTGTCACATCAAAATCATCGTCGATTAAAGTCGCTCCCAAACCTTCGCGGTAAATTGCTTTTCGCCCTTTCAAACCATATACTGAAGCGGTAGCGAATTTTCCGTTTTCGTTAATAGTGTTGGTAGCCAAATCAATCATATCGATATCGTTGTCCCCTTTTTCTATCAATTCCTGTGAGCGCTTATCGATAAAATGACCCGAAGCGACACTCTTGGCCGAAAATCCAGAAATCAAATCCAGTTTTGGATAGGTGGTGAATCCCAAATAAAATATCGCTATAAAAAAAGCGAAACTAAAAAGCTTAAAGATTTTTTTCATACGTAGTTAATATTTGTTTTGTATCGGAATATGGAATTCGGATATCTTCATCGGTTTTCATATCGAGTTTTCACTATGCTCATTTCATAGCAGTCAGTTGTAAAACAATGCAATATAATTATTTTTAAGTTACTAAATCTCCAATTCAATTTTATAAAAGCCCAGAAATTAATCCAAGTAAATTGGCGAATTCATGGCTAAAACAATTTAGTTTTTCTTACTTTTGTATTTAGAAAAATTCTAAATAAAGCAATGTCAGATATAAATAAAATTAGAGCCGATTTCCCTATCCTTTCCCAGAAAGTAAACGGAAAACAATTGGTTTATTTCGACAACGGAGCCACTTCACAGAAGCCGCAAGTGGTCATTGACGCAATTTCAAAATATTACGAGGAGATAAACGCCAATATTCACCGTGGAGTACACACTTTGAGCCAACTGGCAACCGACGCCTACGAAGCCTCACGCGGAAAAATCCAAAACCACATCAATGCTGAGTTTTCGCACGAAGTGCTTTTTACATCGGGAACGACTTTTGGGATTAATTTAGTCGCCAACGGCTTCGCTACGATTTTAAAACCAGGCGATGAAGTTTTAGTTTCCGCATTGGAACACCACAGCAATATAGTGCCTTGGCAAATGTTGTGCGAGAAAACAGGCGCTACGCTAAAAGTGATTCCCATGAATGACAACGGCGAATTGATTATGGCGGAATACGACAAATTACTGTCGGACAAAACCAAAATCATAACCGTAAATCATATTTCGAATGCATTGGGAACAGTCAATCCCATAAAATACATGATTGACAAAGCCCATGAGTTTGGTGCTGCAATTTTAATAGATGGGGCGCAAGCCGTTCCGCACGTTAAACCGGATGTTCAGGCTTTGGATTGTGATTTTTACGTTTTTTCCGGACACAAAATGTGCGGTCCAACGGGAGTCGGAATTCTGTACGGAAAAGAAAGCTGGCTGAACAAATTACCACCCTATCAAGGTGGAGGCGAAATGATCAAGGAAGTGACTTTCGAGAAAACAACTTATGCCGAATTGCCACATAAGTTTGAAGCGGGAACGCCTAATATTGCTGGAGGAATCGTTCTTGGAACTGCCGTTGATTACATGAATTCCGTTGGTTTTGAAAACATTCAAAAACAAGAATTAGAATTGTTGGAATACGGGACAAAACGATTGTTGGAAATTGAAGGTTTGAAGATATATGGTACGGCAGCAACAAAAACTTCCGTAATTTCGTTTAATATTGACGGAATTCATCCCTATGATATTGGTACCATTATTGACAAATTGGGAATCGCGGTACGAACCGGCCACCATTGCGCGCAACCGATCATGAATTATTTCAAGATTCCAGGAACCATAAGGGCCTCGTTCTCTTTCTATAATACCAAAGAGGAAATTGATGCCATGGTGGAAGCCATTAAGAGAGCAAAAACAATGTTATCCTAATACTTAAAATATGAAAATACTATCCTTATTGTTCCTAAGCCTTTTTCTGGGAAAAGGTTGTTCCGATCACCAGCAACAGGACATCGACACTGCCGTGATTGAATATGTGGCCAACTCGAGAGGGTTTTACCAAAAAATCACCGTGGAAAAACAAACCGTTACGGTTTCTTCAGACCGAAGCGGTAAAGAGAAAACCGTTCCGACAAAAATTTCGGATGACGACTGGAATGATTTGGTGAACTGTTTCAAAAAGGTAGAATTGGATAGTCTGCCAAAATTAAAAGCGCCTACAGAAAAACGTTTTTATGACGGCGCTGCAATCGCCAATTTGAAAATTACCTATAAAGACACAGTCTACGAGACTAGCAGTTTTGATCACGGTTTTCCGCCAAAAGAGATCAAGAAATTCGTAAACAGAATAACATCATTTGCAAAAAAAAATAATGAAAATTAAGGACATACAAGAAGAAATCGTAGGCGAATTCTCCATGTTTGACGACTGGATGGAACGTTACGAATACATCATCGAATTAGGGAAGAATCTGCCCTTGATAAAAGAAGAATTCAAAACAGAAGACAACTTGATCAAAGGCTGTCAGTCGAAAGTGTGGCTGCAAGGCGAGCAAAACGATGACAAAATAGTCTTCACGGCCGATAGCGATGCGATATTGACCAAAGGGATTATCGCGATATTGATTCGGACATTTTCCAATCAAAGCGCAGCGGATATCCTAGAGGCCGACATGGGTTTTATCGACGAAATCGGACTGAAAGAACATTTGTCACCGACTCGCGCAAACGGATTGGTTTCGATGATAAAGAACATTAAAATGTATGCTTTGGCATTCAATGCGAAAAATTAAATTCAACATATAAGTCATATAAGCAAATTAAAAACTTACATGACTTATATGGTTAAAAAAATGCAATAATCATTAAAACAGAATAAAACTAGAATAAAAATGACACAAGAAATAGACACCAACGAATTAGGGGAAGCAATCGTAAAAAAATTAAAAACAATCGTAAAAAAATTAAAAACAATTTATGATCCTGAAATCCCAGTTGACATTTACGAATTAGGATTGATATATGACGTCATGGTCAACACGGAATACGAAGTAAAAATTCTGATGACCCTAACCTCCCCTAACTGTCCCGTGGCAGAAAGTTTGCCGAGAGAAGTCGAAGAAAAAGTAAAATCAATCGAGCACGTAAAAGACGCTGAAGTGGAAATCACTTTTGACCCGCCATGGAGCAAAGACTTGATGAGCGAGGAAGCGAAATTAGAATTGGGAATGCTTTAAAAAAAGTGTTCAGTGTTCAGTATTCAGTGCACAACTGATCACTGAACACTGATTACTGATTACTAAAAATATGGAAGAAATTGTAAATAAAGTGGCCAATAGTGCCCTGGAAGTATTCGATCTTGAAGATTACTATCCAACGGGTACGCGTGCTCAAATAGACATTTCGCAATGGCTGTTAGAGGGTTTTTTGCTGAAAGAAAAAGACTTTAGGGAACACCTCAAAAATCACGACTGGACGCAATACCAAGATCAATTTGTAGCCATCAATTGCAGTACGGATGCCATAGTTCCTGCCTGGGCTTCCATATTGGTCGCCATTCAAGTAGCGCCGTTTGCGAAGAAAGTTGTTAACGGGAACATAGAAGATCTGGACGCTGCCCTTTATGAAGAGATACTGGCCAAAATCGATTATTCAGTCTACGCCAATAAAGCGATTATTATCAAAGGCTGCTCCAGAAAACCTGTGCCTATGCGCGCCTATGTTCTGGCGGCGCATAATTTGCAACCCTTTGCCAGAAGCATCATGTATGGCGAGGCTTGTTCCGCGGTTCCCTTGTACAAGGCGAAAAAATAGATTCCCTAAAAACACAAGAACATGAAAAAAACTTTACTTTCTTTCGTATTCCTATTGACCATAGTCTCCTTAAGCGCTCAGGAGATTGCAAATGACACCACGAAATTGTGGACTAAAGAAGGAAACATATCCTTGCTTTTTAACCAATCCGCCTACAACAAGCAATGGCTTGGCGGCGGAACATCAAACATCGCGGGGAATTTCAGCCTGAATTATGACTTCAACTATAAAAAGGACGATGTCGTTTGGGACAACAAATTCATTGCGGCCTACGGTTTGACAAAAATAAAAGGGGACAACAAAATAGCCAAAACGGACGACCGACTGGAACTGAATTCGCTTTGGGGTAAAAAGGCCAAAGGCGATTGGTACTATTCGTTGTTTTTCAATTTTAAAACCCAAATGGATTCCGGTTATGATAAAGACGACGTAAAAATTTCGCATTTTTTCTCCCCTGCTTATACTCAATTTGGACCGGGAATGCTATGGAAAAAAAGCAATAACCTAAGTGTCAACTTTTCTCCAGCTACCGCTAAACTGATTCTCGTTCACGAACATTTTACTGATTTCGGACCATCGTTTGGCGTATTGCAGGGCGACAGTTCGCGTTTCGAGTTTGGAGCCAGCATTTCGGCTAATTATAAGTTTAGCGTGATCGCTAACGTAACCATTGAGAACCGTTTGAATTTGTATTCTAACTATCTGGACGATCCGCAAAATGTGGATATCGATTACCAAATGAATTTGGTGATGAAAATCAACAAATACCTTTCGGCAAACGTGGCATTGAGAACGATATACGATGACAACTCCGTGCAAGCCGTTCAGGTAAGTGAAGTTTTCGGAATTGGAGTGAATTATGGTTTCTAAAAACCAACCAAAATTTGAAATTCATCAAAAGGGCTTTTTATTTATTATGCAACTCTTAAAATCTTTTCCATCTTTCTGCCTTTCGCCAATTCGTCTACCAACTTGTCCAGATACCTGACTTTTTTGGTTAATGGGTTTTCAATTTCTTCTATCCTGTAGCCGCAAATGGCTCCTGTTATCAAGTTACTGTTGGGGTTCAATTTGGCTTTGTTGAAGAACGTTTCAAAAGTTACTTTCCCCTCAATCAGTTCTCGGATTTTTTTGTCATTAAAGCCCGTCAGCCACTCAATTACTTGATGCAACTCTTCCCTTGTCCTCCCTTTGCGCTCGACTTTCGCCAGATAGTGCGGGTAAACTGACGCAAAGGTCATTTTTGCCATTCGCTCATCATGTTCGGGTGTTGTCTTCATGCTATTATATTCTTTCTAATTTAAAATGAAATAAAAAATGGTGCATCGCTAGTTTAAATTTGTCTTTTAAAGGTGTCAACCGCAAGTGCTGCATTTGTCCTACCTCTGGTGCTCGTCTGCGACGAGTACCTACTTACTTGTGTGAACAAAACGAAGCGTTTGCAACGCGGCTCATAGAGACAGCTTACCATAAAGGTTCGATATGCACATTACAAAAAACAGCATTATCTTCTTCGTAATTCCTATAACTACTATTTACATAATCTCTTTCGTGATAAACAATTTCTGCTTCAACAGGATTATAATGTATATAGTTTACACGCTGCTCAATTTTTTCCAAAGTATCTAATAAAATGGGATGAAAACCATCTTGCCATAATTTATAATTTGTAGCCCTTCCTGATTTTTGAGCTTCATAACTAAATTTTCGTAATAACCATTCTCGTCTGCTCTCAGGATGTTCCTTAATAGCTTCTACTAATTTTTTTGATGTGAATTTTTTAAAATCTCGAATCACATTTTGCAATTCACCATCAAATGCAGTTACAATCAAATGAATATGACTGGTCATATATACATAGGCATGTACACTCAAACCTTTTTCCTTGATGCAAAAATTTAAGGATTCATCTAAGATATTATAATAAATAGGTCGTGTGAATAAATCTACCCAGTCGACAATTGTTATCGTAATAAAAGTTGGTACGGTACTATCGATAACTTTGTATTTCTCAGACATTTTTTTTTAATAAATTGATTTTAAGAAACTATACTATAAATCAGACGTATGCTTGTCTAAGATACTACTGTTTTGGTCATCCGCGTTGCAAACGCTACAATTTGTCTTTTCAGTTTAAGTAGGTACTCGTCGCAGACGAGCACCAGAGGAACTGCTCATAATTATCGAAAATTGTACACTCTATAAGACTCGTTACCAAACCTCCAACGGAAATCACTCTATTTTTCAATTCTGTATTCGGGAGATAACTATTAGCAAGCATCACTAGTCTTGGACTTTTTTCTCTAAATAACTCTATGTTTGTATTCTTATCAAAAACTTCGACCGCTTGTAAGTAATCATATCTAAGATGTCCAATTTGATTTTAGGCTGCATTTATCGGAGCATTTTTATACAAATATTGACGCTGATATATTAAATGCAATAAGTAATAGTCTGCCATGAACATTCTCAAACATTCAATTATTTCTTCCATTTTACCAATCCTTATTTGCCGTTTTGTATTTCTGTTTGACTTGACCAAGGAAATGACCGATATTATTATTGCAGCAGCAGGTAATAATATTTTTGCAAACTCTATTACTTCCTTTTCTTCCATAGTGTCTTTTTAAGATATCTTTAGGCGATTGCCGCTAACTAGCATATAGGTCTGACAAAGGTCAGGCTTTGTTTATTCTCAAATGTATTACTTTTTTTCTTACAAATTTTCTGGAAAAGCACATAAGCCATTAGTCCCCAAG